>SXGQ01031251.1_pt1 | contig 126806 bp, 112 predicted proteins | sample 3178371 | NCBI WGS metagenome assembly SXGQ01 (sample SAMN11356859, study PRJNA531348) | freshwater metagenome | isolation source: freshwater sample F1-20 | place: China: Fuxian Lake, Yuxi | collected 2017-12-25 | reverse complement strand
TATCTTTGTTGAAAATAAAAATATTTTGAAAGATATCATCCAACAATCTCTTCGCGAATCACAAGATGTTTTAGCGCAATTTTTATCTGATCCAAGCAAATTGGATGCGATTGAAAAAGCGGCTGATTGTTTGGTGGACGCACTCCAACAAGGGAAAAAAATCCTTTCTTGTGGAAATGGGGGAAGCCATTGTGATGCGATGCATTTTGCGGAGGAATTATCCGGTCGATATCGAGAAAATAGGCCTGCTCTAGCGGCAATGGCAATTTCTGATCCATCTCATATTACTTGCGTTAGCAATGATTTTGGCTACAATTACATCTATTCTCGTTTCATTGAGGGTTTAGGAAATCAAGGAGATGTGCTGGTTGGCATTTCCACTTCTGGCCAATCGGCTAACATCATTGAGGCAGTAAAAGCTGCACAAGAAAAGGGCATGAAGGTTGTTTTGTTGACCGGAAAAGATGGAGGTGCTTTGGCTGGGATGGGTGCCATTGAAATCCGAGTGGATCATTTTGGCTTTGCTGATCGCATTCAAGAAATTCATATTAAAGTAATTCATATTTTAATCCAACTGATTGAAGCTAAAATTTTCAATCGCTAATTACTGATTTTCATCAGATTAGGTCATTCGAGTGATAATGATCACGCTTGTCTTTTCATTTTGTGTATACATTGCCTTCCTAAAATATATACTATATGGAAACGCAAGAAATATGGGTGGAAAACATCAAATGCAATGGATGTATGACTTCGATTAAGTTAGCCATCATGAAATTTGCCGGAGTTAAATCGGTTGAGATTGATTTGGAAGAAGAAAAAATCACGATTGGTGGCAAAGGAGTAAAGAAGGAAGCTATTTTGAAAAAACTGACTTCTTTAGGATATCCTGAGAAAGGCCATAATACACTTTTTAATCAGGCTAAATCATATGTAAGTTGCGCAGTAGGTAAAATGTCCTGAACTTGTCCAACAAAAAAGCGCTGTTAAAAGCGCTTTTTATTTTATATGTTGATTATCTTAAGCGTCATATTCCCCAGCATCTTCGCTTCCTCCCATGAGGGTATCCACCATGCGGTTAAAGATTGATTTAATTCCAGGAGGCTTGGATCCACCCCCATTTTTTAAGGTACCTGAAACTTGATCTTCTTGTGTAGTTGGTACATCTCCTTCTTCCACATCATTGAGTTGGTCAAAGTATACTTGCACTAAACCAATGGCTGTTGCAAAGGATGGATCCTTTATCTCATCAGAAATATTTGCATTGCTTGAATCTGCTCTAGGAAGGCCTATGCGAGTGTCTATGTCGATAGTCCTTTGAAATAATTCATCGATATCTGGCATTTGAGCCCCACCACCTACTAAGACAATTCCGCCTCTTAAGTTGGCCGGATCAGTCACCTTGGAAATTTCCGAAAGTACGATGGCAGCTAATTCTTTAATGCGTTCCTCGATGATGATAGCTAGATTTTTAACGGAAACTGGACTTGGTTTTCTACCTGCAATTCCAGGTATCATGACGATTTCGTTAATGTCAATCTCTTTATGCAGAGCTGATCCAAATCTAATTTTTAATGCTTCAGCATGCTCAGGACTTATATCTAGTCCAATTTGAATATCTTCTGTAATGCGATCACCCCCCCAATTCAAAACGGTTGCGTGGCTTAGTCTCTTTTTTAGGTAAATGCTTATTTCGGTGGTGCCGCTTCCTATGTCAACTAAAACCACCCCTTCCTGCTTCTCTTCAGAACTCAAAATGGTACTTGACGTAGCCAAAGGGCTAAAATATAAATTACCTCCTTTGATATGTTCGGATTCAGCTGATCGTAATGCTTTTTTTAATAACTCGAATTTGTCTAAACTTGCTGTGACGACCATGAAATCACCTTCGATTCGGTCGCCAATTTGCCCCACGGGTTCCATCGTTTCTGGTAAAGAACCAACTCTAAATCCAATGGGCAAACGGTGAAGTACGCAGGGATTTTTTTCTGCTATGGCCTTTTTTGCCTCTTCATTTAATTCAAATATTTCCTTTTCTGTAACCGCGTCATTGGGATTTTTTCTGAGTTTAGTCGATGTATATAAAAATACATTGATGTGACTCCCAGAAAGATTTGACGAAAAGTAGTAGTCCTTATTTTTTCCAGAAATAGCCGTTTCTATTTGGCTGATTACATCTGAAATCGCTTGGGAAGTTTTATTTATGTTGACAATATTTCCATTTAGCAAGTAGCCCAAAGTATTTGATTTACCTGTGGCAATGATATCTAATCGACCATTGTTTTGCCTACCTGCAACGGCCCTAACATGAGAACTTCCGATGTCAAGGCCAATAATTAAATTGTCGCGCATAAAATGTTTACTATTAAAAATTTAGAATGACTAGGAGATTTAATAAAGTTTTAAAAATAAGAAAATTGGCTAATAATCACAAATTACCTGATTCTTATATTTTAAGTGAATCCAAGAATAGGTATTCCAGCCTTTATTTGGAATAATTTTTTTGTAAAATAAGGCCAACTTTTTGAATTTTGATTCAATGTTCATCGGAAGGCCAAAATCAATATACGTTTTTCCTAACGTTGGAACCATCACCACTCCTCCATCTGCCGCGATGACCAATTGGGCAATTTGAGCACGCCAAAAATCATCGTTGTTGATAAATTCAAACAGAGGGATGAGTGTCTTTCCTCTTTCATCCCTTAAATCCTTGCGCGAGTTTTGAAAAAATGGGCCTGAGACAACTAAAGTCCGGGGGGTAAAAAGATCACTTGTGCCAATGAACTTTCCTTCCTTTGTCACATATTGATCTCGAATATTGCTTTCCCCACTCGTAAATTTTAAAATTCGGGCGATGGGACTGAACTCTTTGACCGAGACAATAATTTTTCCACTAAAGTCATAATGTGCTTCACACGATTTTACGAGTGGAATTCTTTTTACCCTCGACTCAATTTTTTTCAGCGATATATCGGTCAATGGCTTATCCAAATAATAATCGGCCCCTTCATTGGTCACCATTAGATTAATGTCATTTTTGCCTAAAAGCGGTCTTTCATTTTCTGAGTCTAATTTTACGACTAAGCCTGTGCATGTGATAGATCTGTAATTTATCTCAGCATAAATAATGGCCGCCACCCCCATGGTCAGTAAAATGACCATAGTGAGTATTTTTTTAAACGGTTGAAAATTTCTTTTTTGTAAAGGCTTCATGTTAAATGATGCTGTAAGGCCAATTTTAAATCATTCAAAATCAAATCAATATCTCCCGCTCCCATGGTCACTAACAATTCAGGTTTTTCTGCCTGAACATGTTTGACGAATGCTTCCTTGCTAATGACCTGTTTATTCGTGCTTGGAATATAGGTTAAAAATAGCTCAGAATTTATCCCTGGAATGGGCAATTCTCTTGCAGGATAAATATCCAACAAAAATATTTCATCTGCAAGGGCTAGGCTCTGACCAAAATCAGCTATAAAATCTCTTGTCCTTGAAAATAGGTGAGGCTGAAAAATCGCGGTTAATTTTTTATCTGGGTATAACGCTTTTATCGACGTTAAGCACGCGCTTATTTCAGTGGGATGATGCGCATAATCATCTATCATGACATGCTTTTCGTTTTCCACATGGTATTCAAATCTGCGTTTTACACCCTTGAAGCTTGATATACCTGCATGAATTTCCTCTGAATTCAGACCGGCAAACATCGCTAAGGCCGACGCGGCTAGTGCATTTTCGATGTTATGAAACCCCGGTATTCTCATGGGGATATTCAAAATTTTTCCACCTGGATAGACCATGTCAAAAATCATTCGGTGGTTTTCAATTCGGATATGGGTTGCTTGATAATCGCCAACATCAATTCCGAAGGTGGCATGATTTCCATTTGATTTCAGATCTAAGCCAACTTTTTGGATAAAAAAACCATCAGGCTGAATTTGATTCGTAAACAACTGAAAGGATTCAAGCACCTGTTCGGCCGCACCATAAATGTCTAAATGGTCCGCGTCGGTGGAAGTTACCACAGCTGCTTTGGGGTGTAAGGTTAAAAATGAGCGATCATATTCATCGGCTTCTACCACGCAAATGACATCATTTGGACCTTTATTGGGGATAAAATTCGTTCCGTAATTCTGAGTAATCCCACCTAAAAAGGCTGTTACATTCTTATCCGCCTGAATTAATAAATGAGCTAATAGTGAACTTGTTGTCGTTTTTCCATGCGTTCCAGCGACGGCTAACGTTGGGATTTGCTCGGTAATCCAACCTAAAATTTGGGATCTTTTCCACAAATTAATTCCTTGGCCGGTAAGATATACTTTTTCTTGATGCGTGGCTGGAATGGCAGGTGTAAATATGAATAGACATTTTTCTGGATCAGAAATGCATATTTTAGGAATCAATTCAATGGAATCCTCATAATGAATCTCCATTCCCTCATCACTTAATTGGCGTGTCAATGTGCTTTCGGTTTTGTCGTAACCAGCCACTGGGATATCATTGTATAAAAACCAACGGGCCAACGCGGACATGCCAATACCCCCAATGCCTAAAAAATAGACTTGTTTCAATTCACTAAGGCGGATATTTATTTGCATTGTTCTGTAATTAATTCGACAATTTGTTGGGCTGCTTTGGGCCTGCCCATACTGAAACTATTTTCTGCTAGCTTGGCCAATAAATCTTTGTCATCCAATGTTTTAATGGCGGCACTTACTAAGGTATCTTTTGCGCTTTTATCAGGAATGAGTATGGCCGCATTTTCCATCACCAGGCTTTTTGCATTTTCGGTTTGATGATCTTCTGCCGCATTAGGGAAGGGCACTAATAAACTAGGTTTTCCCGACAAGCAAATCTCGGATACAGAAAGGGCTCCTGCTCTCGAAATGACTAAATCAGCCATGGCATAGGCAAAGTCCATTTCATAAATAAAGGCAGAAACGAAGCAGCTTAATTGTGGGAATTTATTGACGGCATTTTTTGCGTCTGCTTCAAAATGAATTCCTGTTTGCCAAATGAGTTGAATTCCTGCTTTTTCAAATAAACTGAGTCCATCAAGGATGGCTAAATTGATACTTCTTGCTCCTTGACTTCCACCGATAATGAGGATGGTATGAACTTGTTTTTTGAGTTTGAAAAACGTAGTTGCTTTTTCCTTTTTGCCGTTGAGGTCAATCAAATCTTTGCGAACGGGATTTCCCGTGATTGTTATTTTTTCGCTTGGAAAAAATTTGGACATGCTCGGATAAGCTACAAATATATGCTTCGATTTTGGCCCCAAAACTTTATTGGTAATCCCCGCATACGAATTTTGCTCTTGAATATAAAAAGGAATACGGCTCAACCATGCGCCTATTAAAGTTGGCCCAGAAGCATATCCACCCACGCCAATAACCACATCGGGTTTAAATGATTTTAAGATGGCAAATGCTTGGTAGAGACTTTGAATTAGTTTGATTGGGAATAAAAAATTCTTCCAAAGGTGGGCCCGATTGATTCCAACGACAGGAAGACCTATGATATTAAAGCCCGCTTTAGGTACCTTTTCCATTTCCATTTTACCCTCAGCTCCCACAAATAGAATCTCAATTTGAGAGTCAATTTCTTTAAAAGCACTGGCAATGGCAATCGCTGGATAGATATGTCCACCCGTTCCTCCTCCTGAAATAATTACTTTTTTAATGCTCACTAAATAACGGGTTTTGGGTCACTAATTTTATTTTCTTTATCGCGGCTAATGGAAAGGATAAGACCGATACTCAACGCCGTAAATATTAAGGATGTCCCTCCCGCAGATATCATGGGCATCGGTTGGCCCGTCACGGGACCAGCGCCCACGGCTACCAACATATTGATAAAAGCCTGCAATACGATGGTACAAGTTAGGCCTGCTGACAATAATCCGCCTAAGGGCTTTTCGCTATATTTGATGGCGGAGGCTCCTCGCCACATAAACCAAATAAATAATAGGGGGATGGCTAGCCCAAAAATTAGTCCATATTCTTCTAAAATGATGGCGTAAATAAAATCAGATTCTGCCTGCGAGAGCAAATAACGAAATTGGCTGTTGCCAGGTCCTTTAGGAATGAGGGCTCCAGTGGCGATGGCGTACCAACTTCTTTTCAATTGATAGGTGTCTCCTTTATCTTGAATTTTTTTAGACTCTTTCGTTGACGTGGAAAGGGTCCTCGTAGCAAACGTTTTTATCCGCGCTTTTACGGTGGCCGCTCTTTGACCTATTTCAAAAGTGACGACTATAATGGCTATACTGACGACTACCGTGATAATTCCAGTAATTTGTGCGAGGGGAACACGACCAAACATCATCAATACAATACTTGTTAAAAAAATCAGGGCACTTGTTGAGAAATTAGATAGCATGATCAGAAAACAGGTAATGCCAATTTCCGCCAAAATGATGAGAAAGAGTGGAAAATTATAAGCGCTTGGGTCGGATTGTCTTGTAGAAAATATTTTTGCTAAACTTGCTGTCAGGCATAATTTGGCCATATCGGATGGCATGAAGGAAATAGGGCCTAGTTCTAGCCATCGGCTTGCTCCACCCTTACTTTCCCCAAATTTTAAGGCAATGAGAATCAAAATCCACGAAAAAATGAGGGCAATGTGTGCAATTCGAGTCACTTTGATATAGTTCTTTCTCGATACCCAAGCCATTAGATAGAAGGAAATTCCTAAAAGTACGAGCGATTTAATAATGCTAGCCATGGGCTCGAAGGGCCCACCCATACTCAATTTACCTTTGGCAGAAAATTGAATTAATAACCCAAATGTATTCAGCAAAATAACAATAAACCAAATTTGGTAATCCCCAGCTAGGCGATTTTTAATGTAATTGGTGATTCTACTTTCCATGGGTCAATTGCTTAACTGTGTGCTTAAATTGATCTCCTCGATCTTCATAGTTTTTAAATAAATCAAAGCTTGCACAGGCGGGGGACAACAAAACGATATCACCTTCAATGCCCCATTCGATGCTTTTTTGAACAGCGACTTGCAAGTCATCGGTTGAAAAAATAGCCTCACAAATTCCGCTAAAATGCGTCATTAATTTCTCATTATCCTTCCCTAAGCATATTAGTGCTTTGACTTTGTCTTTAACTAGTTGGTCTAAAACCTCGTACTCATTTCCCTTGTCTACTCCCCCCATCATTAAAATGATGGGTTGGTTAAAGCTATTCAATGCATAATAGACGGCGTCCACATTAGTCGCTTTTGAGTCATTGACAAAACTAACTCCGTTCGACAAACCACAGGGTTCCAGTCGGTGAGGCGCATTATGAAAAGTAGGAAGAAGCTCTTTGATTTTATCCAATGAAATTCCCACGGCTTGCGCAGCTAAAATAGCTGCAGACATATTGATTGCGTTGTGTGGACCTTTAATAGGGGCTGATGCCAAATCGATTTCACCTGTTTTAAGGGCAATTTTTTCATTAGCAATGTAGGCATCTGAATGATTATTTTTGAAACTGATTGTACTAAAATTACTGGAAGGAATTCCTTGTTTATTTGCTTGAATCACTTCGTCATCTTCCCAGAAAATACAAGTTTTAGTCAAATCTGCATTTTGAAAAATTCTAAATTTAGAGGCGATGTAATTCTCAAATTTGTATTCATATCGATCTAAGTGATCAGGGGTAATGTTCAATAAAATAGCTACGTCTGGACTAAATGATATACATCGATCTAATTGGAAACTTGAAATTTCCAGTACATAATATTCATGGCTATTTTCTAATACTTGTTTGGCAAAGCTTTGGCCAATATTTCCTGCTAATCCTACCCGATACCCCGCTTCTTTTAAAAGATGATAGGTCAATAGTGTGGTGGTCGTCTTTCCATTAGATCCGGTTATGGCGATTATTTTAGCTGAGGTATATCGAACGGCAAATTCGATTTCAGAAATTAAAGGAATGTGCTTCTCTTTAATTTTTTTTACGACCTCATTTTTTTCAGGAATTCCTGGACTAATGATAACCTCATTTGCGCTCAGAATTTCTTCAAGCGTGTGCTGTCCTTCTTCGAAGCGGATGTTGTGATCTGAAAGTGTTTTTTTGAATGCTTCTTTTAGTGTCCCTTGATCGGATAAAAACACGTCAAAACCTTTTGATTTAGCTAAAAGCGCGGCGCCTACACCACTTTCTCCCCCACCTAAAACAATTATTTTGGACATGTATGATTAATCGTAAATTATTAGAAACCGAATTTAATACAATTTATAAAATGTCTTTGACTAATGAAAACAGATCAGGCGACCATTGAAAAAAAATATGTGACAAAAAAAAGGCCGGTCGATTGACCAGCCTTTGATTATCATTTAAATCGGAATTTAAACTAATGAAATGCGTTTAAACATTGATATAGTTAAACCCTTTTGCTTATTTTCTAATAATTGACGTATTGTGATAGATGAATCTTTCACAAATTGTTGGTTTAAAAGTGTTTGCTCTTTGTAGAACTTTTCTAATTTACCTACGGCAATTCTCTCCAGCATAGCTTCAGGTTTCCCCTCTTGGCGCGCTTGATCTTTGCCAATTTCAATTTCTCTTTCAATTGTTTCAGCATCTACTCCATCTTTGTCTAGGGCAACAGGTTTCATAGCGGTGATTTGCATCGCAATATCTTTACCGATTTCAGAAACATCTGCACCTTGAACATTTTCAAAGGCAACTAAAACACCAATCTTATTATTTGAGTGGATATAAGAAACTACTTTCTCTGCTGAAATATTTTCATAGGCAGCTAATGTAATTTTTTCACCAATTCTACCAGTCAACTCGATGATGTGACCTTCTACAGAGCGACCATCAGCTAAAGGCTCAGCTAATAAATCATGAGCAGAGGGAGCATGAGATGCTGCAGCTTTGTCAATGATTGATTTAGCTAAATTGTTGAAATCGGCTACTTTAGAAACGGGTTCAGTTTCACAAGCTAAGGCAATTAATTTACCATTTGAATGGTCAGTTGAAAGCGCTACAAGCACCACACCTTCGTTGGTTGCATTGTCGGCACGCTTAGCAGCTACTTTTTGTCCGGCTTTACGTAGCACGTCGATCGCTGCTTCGAAATCTCCTTCGGCTTCCGTCAGGGCTTTCTTGCAATCCATCATTCCGGCGCCAGTCATTTGGCGTAATTTATTAACGTCTGCGGCTGTAATTGACATGGTATGAATATTTATTCTTGTTCTGCTTCTTTTTCGTACTTAGCGGCTACCTTAGCTGCTTCTATTTCTGCTTCGTTGTCAATGGCACGTTTTGCCTCTTCTTCTTCAGCTACACGCGCATCATCTTTATCTTGTTTTCTTTCAGCTAAACCTTCTTCAATTGCTTTTCCAATAGCTGAGGTAATTACAGAGATTGATTTGTATGCATCATCATTGGCTGGAATTGGGTAGTCAACTAACTCAGGGTTTGAGTTTGTATCGCACATCGCGAATACAGGAATACCTAATTTTTTAGCTTCTGAAACAGCGATATGCTCACGCTTCACATCTACAACAAATAATGCAGCTGGAAGGCGAGTTAACTCAGTGATACCACCTAATACACGCTTTAATTTTTCTTCTTCACGAGTCATCATTAAACGCTCACGCTTGGCAAGGGTTTTAACAATCACTTCGTCTTTTAACATTTTATCGATGCTTGACATCTTTTTGATCGACTTACGTACGGTCGCAAAGTTGGTCAACATCCCACCTAACCAACGATCTGTTACGTAAGGCATGTTTAATTTGCTTGCTTCGGCAGTTACCACTTCTTGGGCTTGCTTTTTTGTCGCAACAAACATGATTTTACGTCCAGAACGAACAATCGCACGCATTGCGGCAGAAGCTTCTTCTAGGTTAGTAATAGTCTTGTTAAGATCGATGATATGAATACCATTCTTCTCCATAAAGATGTATGGAGCCATTTTTGGATCCCACTTACGGGTCAAGTGACCGAAGTGAACACCTGCGTCAAGCAGGTCATTGTAGCTTAATTGTGCCATTTTTTGAGTTTAAATATGAATAAATAAAAAATGTGGAAAAGGCATCGGCAACACACAAGCCCTTTCCACGCAAAACGAATACTAACGTTTAGAGAATTGGAATCTCTTACGTGCTTTTCTACGTCCTGGTTTTTTACGTTCAACCATACGGGGATCACGTGTTAAAAAACCTTCTTTTTTCAAAGGGGAACGCAATTCAGAGTCTTGTGTTTGAAGAGCTCTTGAAATAGCTAAACGTAACGCTTCAGCTTGTCCTTTAATTCCACCACCATCAATTCTGGCTGTGACGTCAAAAGAACCTGCCGTATTTGTTAGCGCGAATGGCTGATTAACCACAATCTGAAGAATTTCAGAAGGGAAATAATGAGCCAATGAACGACCATTGATTTTAATTTGGCCTTGACCAGGAGTCATCGAAATACGAGCTATCGCCGTTTTTCTTCTACCAATTTTATTTAATGTTTCTGCCATTTGATTGAGGATTGATCCTAATTTGGATCATATTGTCCGTTAAAACTTTATTTCTTTAGGTTGTTGAGCCGCATGTGGATGAGATGGTCCCGCATATACAAATAGGTTGTGGAATAATTCACGACCTAAACGATTTTTTGGTAACATACCTTTCACAGCTGCCTCGACTACACCTCTTGGATTTTTGACCAAAACTTCACGTGGCGTAGAAAAACGTTGACCCCCAGGATAACCCGTATGACGGATGTAAACCTTGTCAGTCATTTTCTTACCAGTCAAACGAACCTTGTCCGCATTGATAACAATCACTTGATCGCCACAATCTACGTGTGGGGTGAATGAAGGCTTGTGCTTACCACGAATAATTTTCGCAATTTCAGAACACAAACGTCCTAATATTTGGTTTTCAGCATCTACCACTACCCAGGCTTTCTCTACAGTAGCCTTATTCGCGGAGATTGTTTTGTAACTTAAAGTATCCACTTATATTATTATTTAACTGTTTGAATCAATTCCAACTAGACAACGGAATATGTCTAAAGATTTGATTATGACCTATTTTACAACTAAACGGGCATTCAATCGAAAAAATGGGAGTGCAAATTTAGAAAATCAAAATGTGATATGCAAATGGTTTTGAAATGTTTTAATAAAAAATATGGCCTATGCTGGTAAAAAAATAAAGGAGGCCAGCGCCACCTTTAAAATTCCCCTTTCAAAATCATGGGATTTACAATCCCGTCATATCAAAGGTATCCATAAAAGCCGTGGTAAATTTACCGGATTTGAATCCAGGATCATCCATCAATCTAATATGAAAGGGTATCGTTGTTTTAATTCCTTCAATCACAAATTCCTGCAAGGCTCTTTTCATGCGAAGCAAGACTTCTTCTCTGCTTTGGCCACTGACAATCACTTTTGCAATCATCGAGTCATAATTAGGAGGAATGGTATAGCCTGAATATACGTGTGAATCGATTCTAACTCCATGTCCACCCGGCAAATGCAAATTGGTAATTTTACCTGGCGAAGGCCTAAATCCATTGCCTGGATCTTCCGCGTTTATTCTACATTCAAGGGCAAATAATTTCGGGAAATAATTTTGACCCGAGATTGCGATGCCAGCAGCTACTTTGATTTGTTCTTTAATAAGGTCAAAATCAGTCACTTCCTCCGTAATCGGGTGCTCCACTTGAATTCGCGTATTCATTTCCATGAAATAGAAATCTCCATTTTTATCCACTAAAAATTCGATGGTTCCTGCGCCTTCATAGCCGATCGCGGTGGCACCGGCAATAGCCGCATCCCCCATTTTTTTACGAAGTTCGTCTGTCAATGCAGGCGATGGAGTTTCCTCACATAACTTTTGATGGCGTCTTTGAATGGAACAATCGCGTTCTGAGAGGTGGCAAACTTTGCCAAATTTATCGCCAACCACTTGGATTTCGATATGTCTGGGTTCCTCGACAAACTTTTCCATGTACATTCCATCATTACCAAAAGAAGCAGCAGCCTCCATTTTTGCATCATCCCATAACTTTCGGAATTCAGATTCTTCCCGAATGATGCGCATCCCACGTCCTCCACCTCCAGCAGTTGCCTTGATGATGACAGGGTAAATAATGGTTTTTGCTAATTCTATGGCTTCCTCTACGGTATCTAACAAACCATCAGAACCAGGAATCACAGGAACTCCTGCTTTTTTCATAGTGTCTTTGGCCGTTGCTTTATCCCCCATGGAATTAATCATTTCGGCTGATGCCCCTATGAATTTGATTCCATGTTCAGCACAAATTCTTGAAAACTCGGCATTTTCAGATAAAAAACCATATCCTGGGTGAATCGCATCTGCTCCTGTAACTTCGGCTGCAGAAATGATGGCGGGAATACTCAAATAAGATTGTCGGCTAGGAGGTGGGCCAATACATACGGCCTCATCTGCAAAACGAACATGTAAACTGTCTCGATCTGCCGTTGAAAAAACGGCCACCGTTTGGATACCCATTTCCCGACAAGTCCGAATGATCCGAAGGGCAATTTCCCCACGATTCGCAATTAATATTTTCTTAAACATAAATTATGCTATTTCTACCAAGAATAAAGGTTGGTCGAACTCAACCGGTGTGGCATTTTCAACCAAAATTTTAACAATCTTACCTGAAACCTCTGAATCAATTTCATTGAAAAGTTTCATGGCTTCGATCATGCAAACCGTTTTGCCTGGTTCAATCATGGATCCGACCTCAATAAAGTTTTCTTTATCAGGACCTGCCGCACGGTAAAATGTACCTATCATAGGTGATTTGACCGTATATAAATGATCTGTACTGGATATGCTTGGTGCCGCAGGGGCTTGCGCCTCTTCGGTATATGCGATAGGACTAGGAGCCGGAGCTGCAGCCGTTTGCACCAATGGTGTGGCTGAACTATGTTTCTTCACGGAAACTTTTAATCCCTCCGTTTCGATGCTTACCTCTGCTAAGGGTGATTTAGCGATATAATCTAAAAGTCTTTGTATTTCTTTAGTATCCATTTTTAAATTATTTTACTCGTGTAAAGGTAGATAAAATTATTTTACACGCTCTGCATAAGCGTAGGTTCTTGTATCAACTTTAATGATTTCGTCTTGTTCGATGAAAATGGGGACCGTGATGGTGGCTCCAGTCTCAACAGTAGCCGGTTTTTTAGGGGAATTTGCTGTATCGCCACGCACACCAGGTTCGGTATATGTGACTTTTAATTCAACAAACGGAGGTAATTCACATGAGATCGCCTGTTCGTTTTCTGTGTTGATTAAAATCTCAACCTCCTGGCCCTCTTTCATCAAATCCGCCATGACCACTAAATTAGAGTTCAATAAAATTTGCTCAAAAGATTCATTGTCCATGAAGTTGAATCCAAATTCATCTTTATAAATAAATTGAAATTTTCTCCGCTCTACACGAACGGGGTAAATGGCCACACCTGAATTAAATGTGTTGTCAATTACTTTCCCCGTATTTAACGAACGTAATTTTGTCCGAACAAATGCTGGACCTTTTCCCGGTTTTACGTGCAAAAACTCAATGATTGAAAATAAATCATCATTAAATTTAATCACCATTCCGTTTTTAATATCTGCTGTAGTTGCCATGCTTGTTTATTTTTTTGGATCATAGGCCCATTTCACATAAGCGGATGCCCAAGTAAATCCTCCCCCAAATGCTGCTAAAATTAAATTATCTCCTTTTTTTAATTGATTTTCATAATCCCTAAGACACAAAGGTATGGTGGCCGCGGTGGTATTTCCATATTTTTGAATATTCAACATCACCTTTTCTTCTCCAATATTCATTCTGTTTGCGGTAGCGTCAATAATTCTTTTATTGGCCTGATGAGGAACTAAAAACCGAACATCCTCTCCGGTCAATTGATTTTTTTCCATGATTTCGGCTGAAATATCTGCCATGCGGGTAACCGCAAATTTGAAGACCGACTGGCCTTCTTGGCGTATATAGTGCAATTTTTGATCGATGGTTTCATGCGTGGGTGGATAGGCGCTGCCGCCTCCTTTTTGCATCAAACTTTCACAACCCTCGCCATCTGATTTTAAAATAAAATCTTGAACACCTAAGCCATCATGGCTAGGTTCAAGTAAAACCGCTCCGGCTCCATCGCCAAATAAAATACATGTAGTTCTGTCTGTATAGTCTACGATGGCAGACATTTTATCAGCACCTACTACGATTATTTTTTTATAACGACCCGATTCAATAAATACGGTCCCCGTGGCTAGCGCATTTATAAAGCCAGAACAGGCCGCAGCTAAATCAAATGAAGCAGTTTGACGAATGCCCACTGCTTTACAAATCAAATTGGATGCGGATGGAAAAAAATAATCAGGGGTTACAGTCGCACAAATGACTAAATCGATTTCTTCAGGATTGGTATTTGTTTTGGCTAATAAATCTGAAACTGCTTTCGCTGCCATCACGGAAGTCCCTTGTCCCTCTCCTTTTAAAATACGCCTTTCTTTAATTCCTGTTCTAGAAGTAATCCACTCGTCATTGGTTTCTACTAACTTTTCTAATTCTTCATTGGTCAGCACATACTCTGGAACATATCCTGAAACTCCTGTTATGGCTGCACTAATTTTATTTTGCATGGTTCTCTTCGACCTCCTATGTTTTGTTATTGTTCTTCAAATTTTGCCTTAATTTTTTGGCATACATTTGAATCAACGACTGATTTACAAAGCTTAATCATATTTTTAATGGCCTTCGGGCTTGATGCTCCGTGGGCTATAATTACATTTCCATTGATGCCTATAATGGGGCTTCCTCCATAATTTTCATAATTGGTATTCTCCACAAAATCATTCATCATTCCCTGCTCCTTCATGATGTTATAAATAGACTCACCCATTTTTAATACTATATTTCCGGTAAATCCATCTGTGACAATCACATCAGCCTTGTTACGAAATAAATCTTTTCCTTCTATATTTCCTATAAAATTTATGTTAGAATTTTCCTTTAACAAAGCATGTGTACCTTGAGCCAAGATACTCCCTTTTTGCTCCTCTTCTCCAATGTTCATCAAACCCACGCGTGGGCTCGATTGTCCAGTGGTTGATTCAAAATAGATAGAGCCTAACTCTGCCCATTGAGCTAACATCTCAGGTTTGCAATCTGCATTTGCCCCTATGTCCAACATGATTGCGTAACGACCGTCGACCTGGGGTACAAAACCTGCTATGGCCGGCCTCTGAATTCCATTGATTGTTTTTACTGAAAAAAGTGACCCCACCATCATAGCACCTGTATTCCCTGCTGAAGCAAATACATCCGCTTTTCCTTCTTTTAAAAGAGAAAACCCAATGCCGATGCTGGAATTGGGTTTTTGACTTAATGCTTTCGTGGGATGTTCTCCCATTTCGATCACCTGTTCTGCGTGAATAACGCGAACCTGTGAGCTCGAGAAATTTCGGGATTTAAATAAATTATTAATGGCGTCCCTAGGTCCTATGGCTAATATAGTTTCGCCGTTGGTCAACAAATCAATTGATTCTATTATTCCATCAATCACTGCCTCTGGAGCATAATCTCCTCCCATCACGTCGATTGCTATATTCATCTATTTTGTTTTAAATACTAAAATCGTAATGCAAAAATAGTATTAAATTTAGTCAAAAAATAGCATTTTAACGGGATATTTTCGCATCTGCAAAAATACCTTGGTTGTTAGTGGCTGATTACGCTTTTCCAGTGTAACCTTCTACAATCATTTTGCCTTTGTAGTATAAGTTACCCTCATGAGCATGTGCACGATGAAACAAATGTGTTTCGCCTGTTTGGCTATCCACCGCTAATTGCCTTGGTGTACCAAAGTCATGCGCTCTTCTCGTATCACGTCTTGTCTTAGAAATTTTTCTTTTAGGATGTGCCATTGTATTGTTCTTTAATTATTGTCTTTTAAATTTTTTAATGCGGCCCAACGTGGGTCCATGTCTTCTTCTGCTTTTTCAGTTGAATCATCGTCCAAACCTTTTTCGGTCGAATAAATAAACTGATTACCTTCCAAGGCTTCCGCCTCATTTACGTACCGAGGATGTAATTTTTTCATAGGTACTTGTAATGCTATGAAATCAAACAAATCCTGCGATAAATCTAATTTCGGAGATTTCCTGTCGATTAAAAACAAGTTGTTCCCCATTTCCTCTGAGTGATCCGAATACTTATAAATAAGTTTCTCATCTACCTCAAACGGATAATCAAATTCTTCTAAGGATCGGTCACAAATTAATCGAATCGATCCCTCAATTTTTAAGCCTACTTGTATCATGGTTGCGGACTTATTAAGTTCCACAACGGAATGAAATTGCCCTTTTTCCACCCATTCTTGCTCAAAGGCTTGGAAGAAATCATCCGCCCCTTCAAAGGTATATCGATACGATTTATCTTCTAAAGAAAGTATGGGTATCTGATAAGCGTCTAAAACTTTCATTTCCAAAGGTGGATAAAAAAAGGAATGCAAAATTAGGCAAATTTTATTAAAGAGCAAATCATCAAATAACAATTTCGTAAAATCTTACGACCTTTGTGGGTATGAGTCCAAGGAATAAGGTTGTCATTTATTATTTATCGGGTCTAATCTTTTTTGAAGTCGTTGCTTTGGCCTATATTTTTTCATTCGATCGCATGGGTCAAATGAGTCTTATTAATTCATTTAATTCTCCTGGGACTGATTTTTTCTTTAGAATCATTACTTCGGGGGCGGAAATAACGATTCCTATTTTGTTTTTGGGTTATCTTATTTGGAAAAAAAGCGATTTGTTGAAATCCTATGTGATCTCCTATATTTTTTCTACCGTTATTGTCCAATTTCTGAAATTAATTGTATTTAAAGATGCGCTTCGGCCGCTTTCCTATTTTAAGGGTCAGGCATATGCCTGGCATTTGGTGCAAAACCTTTTGATCAATGAGTATAACAGTATGCCTTCGGGCCATACTTCGGCTGCCTGGTTTATGTGTTTTTGGATCTCGTTGGCGGCCAAAAAGCCATGGATTGCCCTATTTATGGTCTTTTACGCTATTTTGGTGGCTTATTCAAGAGTTTATTTATTTCAACATTTCCCAGTTGATACAGCTGTGGGGGCTATGATTGGCACGGGAGTTTCCCTGTTAGTTTATTACTTTAATGTCTCAAAATCTGATTTAAAATGATTTCATTTTGTAAACGTTATCCTTATTTATGTTGGATTTTTTTAGGAAGTATATTCTATTTGCCCAATTTAGGTGCCTCACATCTTTTCGATTGGGATGAAATAAATTTTGCAGAGTCGGCGCGTGAAATGTTAGTCAGCCAAGATTTTCTTAGTGTTCAAATTAATTTTTTGCCCTTTTGGGAAAAGCCTCCTTTATTCATTTGGCTACAAGCATTTAGCTTTATGTTATTTGGTACTTTTACGGAAAATGCCTGGACGAGCATGGAATTTGCCGCTCGTTTTCCGAATGCGATTGTGGGAATAGCCACACTGTTAATCATTTTCAATGTAGGCAAAAAATACTTTTCAGATAATTTTGGACACCTTTGGGCGTTTTCATACCTGGCGGCTATTACTCCGCATGTCTATGCAAGTTCGGGGATTATCGACCCACTGTTCAACTTATTTATATTTTTAGGCATTTACTATTTTGCTGAGTATTATTCAGATTCTTCTCGTATAAAAAATGCCATTTTATCGGGAGTTATGATTGGATTAGGGATGCTGACCAAAGGGCCTGTGGCCTTATTACTCTGGGGATTAACTTTATTGGTTTTCGGTATCATCCACAGAAAGGAAGTAATGCCTCGTTTTTTCACGCTTTTAAAAGCTGCGATTTTGTCTGCCGTTTTAGCGTGTTTATTTTTTGTTTCCTGGTATGGATTGATCGCAATGAAATTTGGAACGGGAATTATCAAGGATTTTTTTGCGTACCAGATACGACTTTTGACTACAGGGGATGCTGGTCATGGCCAACCCTTTTATTATCATGCACTGGTTTTATTGTTGGGCTGCTTCCCTATTTCTATTTTAGCTTTGAATCGAATATTTATCAAAAAAGAATCAACTGCTTTTGCCTCCTGGATGAAAGTTCTTTTTTGGGTGGTTTTGATTTTGTTTAGTTTGGTCAAAACAAAGATTGTTCATTATTCATCCATGTGCTGGCTACCAATTACCTTTTTTTCGGGTCAAGTATTAAATGCTTGGCTTGAAGGTAATATGCCTTTGAACCGTTTGAAAACGATTCTTTTTGTTATAGTTGGCTTGCTGTTAGGCCTTATTTTTACCTTAGTGCCTTCGATCGGAGAAAATCCAAATGCCTTTTTGCCCTACATTCAGGATGGATTTGTCCGAGGCAATTTACAATCCCCAGTGGTTTGGGATGGATTTGAAAAATGGATCGGTGTCATTTGGGCAGCCTTGATTATCTATTTCGTTTGGGGTAAAAATGGACTCAGTTTTCAGAAGTTTCTAATATGTATGGCATTAATCACATGTTTGATTTTCACTTATTCGAGGTATGTTGTGCCGAAGATCGAGGGCTATACACAGGCCACGCCCATTGATTTTTACATCGCCAAATCAGGCCAGAAAGTGTATGTTGAAACTGTAGGGTTCAAGTCATTTGCTCACTTACTCTATTTTCAAAAGCAAGCGGGAAGTCCGACAGGCGAGGAGTTAATGAATCGATCCTCGGTAGACCGACCTGCATTTTTTGTGATGAAGTCTGATGCCGAGGATCGATTTAAATACCATCCTAATTTGATTTTAATCAATGAAGCGAATGGCTTTCTATTCTACAAACACAAATAATTAATTTTTTAGTTCTGTTTCCGAGAAGAAAAAAGCGGCTTCTAATGCTGCGTTTTCATTCGAGTCTGAGCCATGTATGGCGTTTGCTTCTATGGATTTTGCAAAGCGCTGACGAATGGTTCCTTCGGCGGCATTCGCTGGATTGGTTGCACCGATCAACGTGCGAAAATCTTCTACCGCATTTTCTTTTTCTAAGACCATTGGAATAATGTCATTGGATGACATATAATCGCAAAGACCTTGGAAAAAAGGTCTTTCCTTGTGTACCTCGTAAAATTTACCAGCTTCCACTGGACTTAATTTGACTTTTTTAAGGGCGATGATTTTAAATCCGGCTTCCTCAATTTGTTGAATAATGGGGCCCGAAAAGCCATCTGAAACGGCATCGGGTTTAATCATGGTAAAGGTTCTATTTGTGGGCATGTGTCTAATTTTATACAAATTTATCTCTAACTTTGCGAACGCCCAAATTTATTTATGGCTGCAACTATTCATATGTCTTCAATTTCTGCTTTACAAGCAAAATTAGTACCAGGTCAAAAGGCGGTTATTACCACTCATTTTAATCCAGATTCGGATGCGATTGGTTCAAGTCTTGCTTGGCAAAAATATTTAACCTTAAAAGGGCTACATGCCGAAGTGATTGTACCTTCTGCGGTGTCACAAAATCTTCAATGGATGCCGGGCGCATCAGCTATTTTAAATGCTGAAAACCCCATTCAAAAGGTTCAAATTACACCCTTAATTGAACAGGCGGATTGGATATTTTGTTTAGATTTTTCTGGTTTGCAGCGGCTTCACCAATTATCTTCTTTGGTCAAGCATGCACGAGGAACTAAAGTAGTCATCGATCATCATTTGGATCCCGAGGATTTTGCTGATTATTATTATCATCGAACAATCGCTGCGTCAACGTGTGAGTTAATTTATGATTTGATCGTTGAGTGGGGCGATGGTGACTTGATAAGTGAAGAGATGGGGACATGCTTATATTCAGGTATTATGACCGATACGGGCAGTTTTAGGCATCCTAATACCACGGCTCACGTACATGAAGTAGTTGCCAGTTTGATTAAATTAGGCGTTAATACCAATGCGATTCATCGAAAGATTTTTGATTCAGCATCCATAGACCGATTAAAATTTTTAGGCCATATTTTAGCTAATCGGTTGGAATACTTATCCGAGTATCATTTGGCATTAATGTGGATTACGGAGGAGGATTTAGTCCAGTTTAATTCTCAAGCTGGTGATACCGAGGGAATTGTAAATTATGGATTACAGATCGCTGGGGCCATTTGGGCCATCTTACTAATTGCCAGGCCGGATGGAATTAAATTATCTTTTCGGTCGATAGAACCTTTTGCTGTGAACACATTTGCGGCTACTTATTTTGAGGGAGGTGGTCATAAAAATGCATCCGGTGGTCGATTTTCTGGCGGATCTTTAACACAAGCGAGGGAAAAATTGCAAGAAGTATTACCTTTGTACCTTTCAGAAATAAATCGAGTAAAAAAATTATAAAGAAACTAAACAAATTTTTCATCGGACTACGGTCAAAACACCACAATCATGCGTAAACAAATAGGTTTAATTTTTTCAGCAGCGCTATTATTGACTGCTTGTAACAAGAACAAAGTAGAGATAATCGACGGAGTAAAAATTCAAATGCATAGTCATGATGATGCTGCAAAAAAATTAAAAGAAGGCGATATCATTACGTTTAATTTAGTGATTAAAAATGGCGCTGATTCTGTTTTGCAGGATACTAAAAAAGATGGCCAGCCAGGAAAAGGGATGATTCAAGCACCTTCTAATGCACCAGGCGCGTTTAAAGGTTCTTTTGAAAATGGATTGCGTTTATTGGCTCTAGGTGATAGCGCAACGATATTAGTGCCGATTGACAGTTTGACAAAAGCGGTTCAATCTCCATTGCCTCCATTCTTAAAACCTGGTACTGATTTGAAGTATACCGTCAAAATATTGAAAGTTCAGTCTCGTGCTGAGTTTGAAAAGGATATGGAAAAAGAGGCGGCTAAAGCGAAGCAAGATGCGGCTAAGGATATTGCATTACAACCTAAAATGATTGCTGACTACGTAGCAAAAACAGGTAAATCATTCAAGACTTCGGCTGCAGGATTGTTTTATGCTATTGAAAAACCAGGTGCTGGTGCTTCTCCAAAAATGGGAGAAACTTGGTTAGTCAATTACAGAGGAACTTTTTTAAATGGTAAGGAATTTGATAAAGGTAGTTCGGCTGAGATGCCATTGGGTCAAATGATTCCTGGATTTAATGAAGCTTTGACATTATTAAAAGCGGGTGGAAAAGGTACATTTGTGATCCCATCTACGATTGGATATGGCGAACAAGCGCGTGGTCCAATCCCAGCAAATTCAGTGTTAGTTTTTGATATTGAAGTGTTGTCTAAGAAATAAGAAATATGAGAAATTTGGTGAAGCAGTTTTTAGCGATGGTATTTGTGGGTTATATGTTGACTGCTTGTTTGTCAAATGTTGAGTTGGCAGACGAGGTGAAAGCAAAAGAGAACCAGACACAAATACTGTCGTACTTCTCCAAGTTAAATCAAACCCCTATTGCCATGGAAAATGGGGCCTATTATTTTCTCACAAAGCCAAATCCAAGTGGGGAATTAGCCTCTAGAGGAGATACCTTGTTGATTCATTATGAATTAGCCAATCTAGCAACAGGAAAGGTTTTGGATAGTACTAACCGCAAAACGAATTCTCCATTGATGTATCAATATGGATTTTTAAATCCAATTTTTACTCGTTTAATGGCGACTTTGCGTGATGAAGAACAAGCAGTGATGGCATTACCAGGTACTTCTCAATCATTTGAGGGCTTGCCTGCATATACTCCCCTAAAAGTAACGATTAAAAGTTATTCGGTTCGTAGCCAAAGCGACCAAATAAACGCTTTTATTGCAAGAAAAGGATATAAAGTGACCACTACGGAACCTAATGGATTACGTTATATTCAATTGGTACCTGGAACTGGAGATGTGCCTGCTAGTGGTAAAGTGGTCAAATTAAAGTACACGGGCCGATTTTTAAATGGATTTGCTTTTGACGGAAATATGGCTCGCACGGATACTTTTTCTGTGACCGTTGGTGGTACACAAACAGTTGTTGGGTTCCAAAAAGGCATTGAAAAGATGCGTTTAGGAGAGAAAGCGATTGTTGTATTTCCATCCACCATCGGGTATGGGGAAAAGGGTTCAGGTACGAGCATTCCAGGATTTACTCCATTAATGTTTGAAATTTATATAGCCAAAATTGAATAGTATAATGAGAAATTTTGTTTGTTTATTTATCTGTATTTCGTTCTTGGGCGGAATGACAAGCTGTACACTTAATGAAGTAAATCAAACCGAATCAGATAATCAAAAGGAGATAGAGGGGTATATTAGCCGGACAAATTTAAAGCTTCAAAAATCTCCCGAGGGGATGTATTATTCAATTAACTCGGCGAAGTCTACTGGAAAACAAGCTTTTAATACCGATCTGGTTAAATTCTATTATAAAATGACTTTGCTCGATGGCACTAAAATAGATTCCACGGCAAAATCATTAGGCCAACTAAAAGGATTGGTTTGGGGAGCCACTAACACCATAATAAATTTACCAATATCCTTTTTGAAAGAAGGGGAATCAGGTTTATTCATTTTGCCTTCAGCCCTCGCTTTTGGAGGTAATTCTTATACGGATATACCTGCATATTCTGTCATTAAATTAGAGATTGATGTGGTTTCAATACGTACAGAGGCGGAGCAATTGAAAGATTTCCAAACCTTGTACAAAATAACAAATCCAGAAATTTTCCCCTCTGGATTGATATTTAAAAGATTGGTGGAGAATCCCAAAGGGGCAACTATTTTAGGTGGCCAATCGGTAAAAGTCAATTATACTGGGCGATTAAGTTATGGCAATTTGAAATTGGACGCGGCAGGGAAATTAATTTATGATTCAGCTTTTGATTCAGGAACTTTTACCTATGTCGCTGGGACTGGTGGAGTGATCGCCGGCTTTGATGAAGGAATCATGAAAATGCGAGTTGGTGAAAAAGCCATACTCATTTTACCATCCAAAATAGGTTACGGTGCGAATGGAAGCGGTACGATTCCCCCCAATTCGCCTCTGTTATTTGAAGTTGAGGTGGTTGGTGCTTTATAATGATTGAATTATATTTAGCTACCCAAAACAAACATAAAATCGAAGAGCTATCAGCTCTTTTGGGAAGCCATTTCCTAATTAAATCCATATCCGAGCTAGGAGTTATTGACGATATTCCCGAAACAGGTAAAACCTTAGCTGAAAATTCTATGCAAAAGGCACGGTATATTGCAGACCGTTTTGGGGTTACTTGTCTTTCAGATGATTCAGGGCTTGAAGTCGATTGCTTGGGAGGTCTACCCGGAGTTTATTCAGCGCGATTTGCTGGGGAACCTAAAAATGATTTAGCCAATTCCAATAAGTTAATTATTGAAATGAGTAAATACGCTGATCGATCAGCTCGTTTTGTTACGGTCTTAACTTTTCACCAAAATGGCCAATTTCGTCAATTTGAAGGAGAAGTTAGAGGAGAAATTGTGTTGAGCCCGAGAGGTAGTCATGGATTTGGGTATGATCCTTTATTCCAACCAGAAAACGAGTCGAGGACCTTTGCTGAAATGACGCTTTCTGAAAAGAATGTCATCGCTCACCGAGCACGCGCTTTGCATAAATTTCAAATGTTTGCCGACGAATGTTTAAAATTTGTCGACGAATAACATATTTTTCACAATACTTTGTATTTTTGTTTCCTTCCATTTAAAATCATAAGAATTTTGAAATAAAATGGGGGAAAATATGCTTTTAAATTTAGAGAACCCTATTAATCAATTTTGAAAAAAAGTGCTTTTGGTGCTATTTTAGCACTTTTATTATTTCTTCTTTCATTTGAATCCCTTCTAGCTCAATTTCAAATTAAGGGTATTGTTCGTGATGCGAGCAATGGGGACCCTGTGCCTTTTGCCTCTGTTGGTATTTTGGGTATGAATGTGGGTACGAGCACTAATTTTCAAGGTGAGTATATCTTAAATTCAAAATTTTTATCTGACTCTATTTATGTTTCATTTGTGGGATATAAAAAGAAGGTTAAGTACATAGATAAAAACGTAAAATCCCAAGTTGTTGATTTTCAAATTGATCCTACCAATCGCTCTTTGAACGAAGTAATTGTTTATTCAGGAGAAAATCCTGTTTTCAAAATATTGCGAAATGTGATTAAGAATCGGGAGAAAAATGACCGAAGTAAGCTGACGGCTTATTCTTACGATTCTTATACTAAGTTGGAGTTGGATGTGGATAATATTTCAGAAAAATTTAAGGAGAGAAAGGTGATGAAGGATATCCAGGAGGCAATTAAAAAATTTGAAAAAATGGCAGGAGATGATGGTAAATTGGTCATACCGACTTTCATCTCTGAGACCTTAAGTAAATTTTATTATCGAGAATCACCTCAAAGAAAAAAGGAGCTCATTTTAAAGACTAATATAAAAGGGGTTGGGGTGAAGGATGGAAGTTTTATCTCTCAATTGGTCGGTGGTAATTTAGTAGCTAATTATAACTTTTATCAAAATTACATTGGATTTTTTGGAAAGGATTTTGCTAGTCCCATAGGCGAGGGTTGGAAAGCTAATTACAAATATTACTTGGTCGATACGGTCAAAGTTGAGGGTAAGGTTTGTTATCAAATTGATTATGAGCCTAAAAATCCGATGGATTTAGTTTTTACGGGCCAAGTGTGGGTTGACACAACCAATTTTGCCTTAGTTCAAATAGATGCTTCTGTTGACAAACAAGCAAATTTAAATTTCATCGATAAGATAAAAATTTCTCAGGAGCTGGAGCAAACAGCTTCTGGAGTCTGGCTACCCGCCAAGACTAGGTTTTTGATTGATTTAGAAGAAATTACGAAGGGCTCAGCTGGAATGCTATTGAAGATGTATATTTCCAACAAGGATTTTGTTGTTAATGAACCCAAGCCACTTGAATTTTATGATATGGCTTCTGAGGTGGCTGAGAATGCTCGAGAGCCGGATCCAAATTTTTGGAAGAATGCACGTTTTGAACCATTAAGTTCTCAGGATTTGTTGGCCTCTTCATTAATTGATTCCGTCAGAAATTTGCCGGTGGTTAAAACCTATGTTGAAATTGCCGAAATTGTTTTTAGTGGATTTAAGCGCTATAATGATATTGAAGTAGGTCCTTATATTACTAGCTTAGCCATTAATCGATTAGAAGGAGCAAGGTTTCGGTTGGGTTTTCGAACCAATGCAAATTTCGATAAAAACTGGATATTAAGAGGTAATGTAGGTTTTGGTACTAAAGATTTGGTGTTAAAATATTCCGGGGAAGTCAATTATTTATTTTCTAGAAAAAAATGGACGGTGGCCGGATTGCGTCATTCGTATGATATTGAAAGGGTAGGATTGACGCCAGAATTAATAGGTGATAATAAATTGTTCTACGCGTTTACTCGTTGGGGTGCGTTTTCAGGCGCATTTTACCGACGTGAAACGGAAGCATTTTTTACAACAGAAGCTACCAAAGGAATTACCTTTACCGCATCTGCCAATACCAGATCCTTTGATCCATTATTTCGATTTCAATACCGACTGAACCCAGAGATGGGGGTTAATTCGCCTGTACAAGATTATTATCAAGATTCATTCATCACATTGGAAGCTAGGTTTGCGAAAAACGAGACGTTTCTTATGAATGGGAATGAAAAAGTAACCTTGTCAACCCGAAGAATTCCTGTGATTACCTTTAAATATCAAAGGGGAATTAAAGGATTTTTAGGTGGAAACTTTGATTATGAACGATTTACGCTTAAAGCCCATCAGTCTTTTCGAGTAGGTAAAATTGGTCGATCTGATTATACTTTGATGGCGGGGTATACCCCATCAAATTTACCCGCGCCTCTTTTATTTCCACACTTGGGGAATGAGACATTGTTCTTTGTAAGGAGTGCATTTTCCACCATGAATTATTTTGAATTTGTGAGTGATCAGTATGTTTCCTTGCAGTATAATCACAATTTCGATGGGTTGTTATTTAACCGGATACCCTTGATAAAGAGATTGAAGTGGCGTTTTATTACAAGTACAAATATGGTGATTGGAAGCCAACGAGCTTCTAACAAAGAGATTATGAAAGACGTTAATAATCCATTGAAATCGAAGTTTTTAGATCGATATGCTTTTGATGCGCTTGAGCCTGGAAAACCCTATGTAGAGGCAGGGTATGGAATCGATAATATCTTGAAAATTTTCCGCATCCAGGCATTCCATAGACTTAGCTATTTAAACCATGGAACTCCACAGACCTTTAGGTTAATGGCTTCCATCAATGTCTCTTTTTAATTGAAATTAGAATAAATTAAAGACCAAAATTTAAACATTTCAAGAATGTTTTACAAGCATTTGATTTATGAAGCTTAGCACTCTATATTTGACCTCTACCTAGAGGTAGAACTTGAATTATGGTATTACTCATTTTTGGTCTTTCTATTTTAAGCTATCTTCTTGGGTCTATTCCTACTGCTCTTTGGTATGGAGAAACGTATCACGGAATTGACATTCGCAAACATGGGAGTGGAAATGCGGGAGCTACCAATACTTTTAGAGTATTAGGCAAAAAAGCTGGTTCCATCGTTTTGTTTGTTGACGCACTCAAAGGATTTATTGCCACAGGTCTTTCAGCTGTTTTATTTTACTTTCATTTGATTGATTGGCAAACTTGTGTAACCTTAAAAATAGTTTTTGGCTTTCTAGCGATTATTGGCCACCTGCTTCCTGTATTTTGCGAATTTAAAGGAGGAAAAGGAGTAGCTACAACCTTAGGCATGGTGTTGGCGTTGCACCCACAAGCAGCCATCGTCAGTATTTGTGTATTTTTAGTGGTTTTCGCCATTTCAAAATACGTTTCATTGGGCTCCATGATTGCATCCATCGTTTTTCCTTTATTATTAATTTTTGGCGTATTTGGTCAAGAAATCCCTTTATTAATCTATTTCGGGCTATTCATCGCATGCCTTGTCATTTTCACACACCGAGGAAATATCATGCGCATTTTACAGGGTACTGAAAATCGGATGTACCTAATCCCTCGTAAAAAGCAATCGTAAACATTATTTTTTTATATTTGTATAGCTACACATTAGCAATTAGAATCAAATATGAAAGAAACACAAGCGTATATATCCGCCCACCAAGATCGATTTTTAACTGAATTATTAGAATTTTTGCGTATCCCTTCAATATCTGCAGATCCTGCTTATGCGGGTTCTGTTAGGCAAGCCGCAGAATGGATGGCTGAAAACCTCAAAAAAGCCGGTGTTGACCATGTTCGTCTAGAGGAAACAGCGGGTTTCCCCATTGTTTATGGAGAGAAAATGGTGGATGCTAAGGCGCCAACCGTCTTAGTTTATGGGCATTATGATGTTCAACCCGCCGATCCATTAGAGTTATGGGATAATCCTCCTTTTGATCCAATCATTAAAAATGAGGTTATTTATGCCCGTGGTTCATGTGACGACAAGGGTCAGGTCTTTATGCATGTAAAAGCTTTTGAGGCTATGTATGCGACAGGTGAGTTAACCTGCAACGTTAAATTTATGATTGAAGGGGAGGAGGAAATTGGCTCAAACAATTTATCCACTTTCGTCTGTGCCCACAAAGAGCTTTTAAAAGCAGATGTTATTTTAATTTCAGATACGGCTATCATTGCGAATGATACGCCATCCATCGACGTAGGTTTGCGGGGACTTAGTTATATGGAAGTGGCCGTACAAGGACCTAATCGAGATTTACACTCTGGCGTATATGGTGGAGCGGTAGCTAATCCCATTAATATTTTATGTGAAATGATTTCATCGATGCACGATGAATTTAATCGCATTACCATCCCAGGTTTTTACGATGGGGTGTTGGACGTTAGTCCAGCTGATCGCGCTGCCATGGCACAAACGCCTTTTGACTTAGAAGCATATCAAAACGATTTAGGCATTCATGCCGTCCATGGAGAAAAAGGTTTTTCAACCATTGAACGAGCCTCGATTAGGCCAACATTAGACGTCAATGGTATTTGGGGTGGATATACTGGCGAGGGAGCAAAGACTGTTTTGCCTTCCATGGCCTATGCGAAAATTTCCATGAGGTTAGTTCCCAATCAGTCCTCTGAGCAAATTACTAAACTATTTACAGACTATTTTTTAGCTGCAGCTCCTAAGGGAGTTAAAGTGACTGTGACTCCACATCATGGAGGCGAAGCCTATTTAATGCCGACGGATAGCATTGCATTCCAAGCAGCATCTGAGGCTTTGGCGAAGACTTTTGGAAAAGATCCCGTGCCGACTCGTGGAGGCGGGAGTATTCCCATTGTAGCTTTATTCGAAAAGGAGTTGGGAATTAAATCTATATTAATGGGTTTTGGTCTCGATTCAGATGCCATCCATTCTCCAAACGAGCATTATGGCTTGTTTAATTTTTATAAGGGAATCGAAACTATTCCATATTTTTTCTCAAATTATAACGAATTATACCAACAATAATGGCCGAAAATCTAACCTTATTGGCAACCGAATCTGCTTCCTCCTATCAGAATTTAGAGCAGCAGAGTGTTGAAACGTTACTCCGACAAATGAACGCGGAAGATAAAACGGTTGCTCATTCGGTCGAAAAAGAGATACCGGCGATCGAAGCGCTCGTGAATCAAATTGTTCCGCGAATGAAACAAGGTGGACGCTTATTTTATATTGGGGCTGGAACTTCTGGCCGACTAGGCGTTGTGGATGCTTCGGAATGTCCGCCAACGTATGGTGTGGCTTTTGATCGGGTTATTGGATTAATTGCCGGAGGTGATGGGGCGATCCGAAAGGCCGTTGAGAATGCTGAAGATGATGAAAAGCAGGCTTGGTTGGACATGAAAGCCTATGAAATAGGTGCGCTAGATACGGTGATAGGAATAGCCGCTTCCGGTAGAACGCCCTACGTAGTGGGTGGTTTACGAGCAGCAAATGAGCATGGAATTCTTACAGGTTGTATCGTATGTAATGCGGGCGGAGTTGTGACCAAAGAAGCAAAATATCCCATCGAAGTGATTGTTGGGCCAGAATTTGTCACGGGAAGCACTCGGATGAAATCGGGAACAGCACAGAAATTGGTCTTAAATATGATCTCGACTTCGGTGATGATCCAACTAGGACATGTGCAAGGGAATAAGATGGTCGACATGCAATTAAGCAATCATAAATTAGTATTAAGAGCGATTATGATGGTTCGTGAAGCGACTGGAATTAGTGAAGAAAGTGCTGCGGAACTATTAGAAAAGCATGGAAGTGTAAGAAATGCAATAGATTCATTAAAAAAGGCGTAATTCAGGGCAGTATTTTAATGAGAATTCCCTTAATTTGTGAATCCAATTTGGAAGTTTAAATTTTTACCTATTAATATTAATTTTTTATGAAAACGATATCTAAGTTAATTTTTACAGCAGTATTGAGTTTTTCAGCCTTGAGTTTTCAAGCTAAAGCTGAAGATTTTCCAGAAGCAATTAAGCCTTTGATGCAAAAGTATACTTGTTTTGCTTGTCACAAAGTAGATGCAAGATTAGTTGGACCTGCTTACCAAGATGTGGCTAAGAAGAAATACAGTGTGGATAAAATAGTTGCACTGATTGCAAAACCTCAACCTAGTAATTGGCCTGGTTACCCTCCAATGGCTCCTATGACAAATGTTCCAAAGGACGATGCCATCAAAATAGCAAAATGGATTAATTCATTGAGATAAAAAAAATCCCGGTTTAGGCCGGGATTTTTTTTGATTATTTTTTAGCTGGGGCTTTTTTAGCTGCCGGCTTTTTTTCTGCCTTGGGTTTTTCTGGATCTTCTTTCACGGGCTTTGATTCCTTAGCTGCCTTTTTTGGAAAAAGTTCAGGAACATGGGTAAATAAAATCAGGTACCAATTTAAGATTTTTTTGATGTCGGATGCGAATACTCGATCAGCATCATAATTGGGAACTACCGTAGATATTACGCCATAAAGTTCTAAATCCGTTGATTTTCGAGGCTCTATCGGCAATACGCCATTAAACATCTCATGTATTTTTAAGAACAATTCAGCCAAAGGCATGGTGCTATCTTGGTGATCATCTAAATAAAGAGAAATGTCTTTCAGTACCGAAATTCTGGTTTGGCCACTCACCACTGATTTTTGTTTTGCCGCATCTAATGTCTCGACGATAACTCCAGTTCTTGTTGGCTTTAACACTTTAAATAATCCTGGTTTACCAGAGATGTGGGCAACTTCGTTCAATAATTCCATGAATATGTTTAATAATTCGACTGCAAAATTAGTACTATTTCCCTATTTTGTAAGGTGATGTTTGAATTAATTGCTCTATATTTTTCATTATGTCTTCTCGGCCTACATGTTTTTCAGCTGAGGTAATAAAAATGGTTGGCAATGTTTCCCAAGACTCTAACAGATAATTTTTATATAATTCAACGCTATCACCTACTTGCTTTTGCGATAGTTTATCGGCCTTCGTGAAAACGATATGAAAGGGGACTTGCTCGATGACCATTCGGTTCATGAACTCAATGTCTACGATTTGGGGTTTGATTCGAATGTCAATCAATACGAAAAGACAAGTCAAATTTTCCCGATGAAGTAAATAATCAAAAATCATTTTTTCGAAATCCCTTCTTTTCTCTTTACTTACTTTGGCATATCCATATCCTGGCAAATCGACTAAATACCATTTTTCATTAATCATGAAGTGGTTGATCAATTGCGTTTTTCCTGGAGTTTGAGAGGTTTTTGCTAGACCTTTATGAAAGGTCAATGAATTAATCAAAGAAGACTTTCCAACATTAGACCGGCCAATAAACGCAAATTCAGGGAAACTAGCTGGAGGACTTTTTGTAAAATCGGTATTGCTTGTAATGAATCGGGCGATAATAGGTGCTGCAGCCATGGGGTAAATGTTAGTTTGCAAAGGTAAGGGAAAATTAGGTATTAGGTAATAGGTTGTGTGTAATACCTATTTTTCCTTTACCTTTGTACCTTCAAAATGGAAAAATTACAAAACGATTTAATCATTCGTGCCGCGTTAGGCCAACCAGTTGAACGGGTACCCGTTTGGGTGATGCGCCAAGCCGGTCGAATCTTGCCTGAATATCGAGAGGTTCGAGCAAAAGCAGGGTCTTTTATTGCCTTGGCCACGAACCCAGAAATGGCGGCAGAAGTTACCCTACAACCTGTAGATAGGTTTGGTGTAGATGCGGCGATTATTTTTTCAGACATTTTAGTGGTTCCTGAGGCCATGGGCCTGCCTTATTTGATGGAAGAACAAAAAGGACCCGTGTTTCCTGAGGTGATTCGTTCGCATGCCGACTTAGCCAAGATTCGTCTAGCTAATCCCGAGGAAGATTTGAAATATGTCCTAGATGCGATTAAAATTGTCAAAAAAGAATTAGCTGGACGCGTTCCTTTAATCGGTTTCGCAGGGGCGCCATTTACAATTTTTTGTTATATGGTGGAGGGGAAAGGTTCAAAAACTTTTTCTCAAGCGAAAAAAATGCTGTACGCAGAACCGGCTTTAGCTCATGCGCTATTGCAAAAAATTACCGATTCTACGATTGCCTATTTAAAAGCTCAGGTGGTTGCTGGGGCTAATTTATTGCAGATATTTGATTCTTGGGCAGGTATTTTATCACCTTCACAATACAGTGCATTTTCAATTCCTTATTTAAAGCAAATCTGTGATGCCATCCAGGATGTTCCTCTAACTTTATTTGCCAAAGGTGCATTTTTCGCTAGAGCCGAAATGGCCCAATTGGATTGTCAGACCATTGGTCTAGACTGGAATATGGACATAGCGGAATCGCGCGCGCTTGTAGGATCTCACAAAACCTTGCAAGGCAATTTAGATCCTTGTGTCTTATATGGTGATTTCAAAACGGTGGAAGCTGAGACCAAAGGGATGTTGAAGGCTTTTGGGGGCCAACGATACATCGCCAATTTGGGCCATGGGGTTTATCCAGATATTCACCCAGATAAAGTTCAATGTTTCGTGGATACGGTTCAAGGGTATCAGTAACTATTTCAAGAAGTTCACTTAATTCCATTTTTCTCCTTTTTAAACAATTTTTTATTGGGGTAATTTTTGCGCCTAAATAAATATAACTAAAAAAATAGTTACAAACATTTTGTAACTAAAAATTTAGTTATACATTTGTCCCAACAAAAAATCTAAAAAGATGAAAAAATTAACGCAAGCAGAGGAGCAGGTAATGCAGGTCATTTGGAACTTGCCGGAAGGCGGGTTTTTAAAGGATATCATTGAAATGTTACCAGAGCCCAAACCGCACTCGAATACGGTGGCCACTTTATTGAAGATTTTAGTGGAGAAGGATTTTGTTCAGATTTCAAATCCAAATCGTAATAATCTCTATTTCGCAAAAGTTTCGAAGCAGGATTATTCAGGCCTAAGAATGGCTGGTCTAACGGAATCTTTTTTTGATGGATCTTATTCAAATGTCGTTTCATTTCTTGTTGACAAAAAGCAAATGTCCATCGAAGATTTAGAATTGTTAGTTCAAAATTTAAAATCGAAAGGGGATGAATAAGACCGAGCTATTTTCATATGTGCTGAAATCGATGATTTTGTCGGGTATATTTTTTGGCTATTATTTCCTGTTTCTGAAGAATACAATTTACCACGTCTACAATCGTTTTTATCTGTTGGCTTCGATGGCTTTGAGTTTAGCGATTCCCTTCTTTAAACTTTCGATGTTTAGCATAACAGAGGAACAAGCCGCAGGAGCAAAACAGGTATTGATTTATTTGACTCAACTTCCAGCGTCACCGGTGCAGGAAGAAAATATAGCATGGGAAATCATAGTTATGACCACCATTAGCAGCTTATTTGTGTGTTATTTGGTCTACTCGGTGCTACGGATTTTCCGATTGAAAGCGATGAATAGTCATACACAAATGGGCGAATTCACATTCATTGAAACGGATTTGGATGAGGCTCCTTTTTCGTTTTTCTCGAATCTTTTTTGGAAAAAATCCATCTCCATTGAAGATGAAAGTGGTCAAAAAATATTGAAGCACGAGCTCGCCCATATCCGCGAGAGACACTCATGGGACCGCCTTTTTTCGCAGATTATATGCTCTGTTTTTTGGATGAATCCATTCAACTGGTTTATCCAAAAGGAATTACAAAACATTCACGAATTTATTGCTGACCGGGAAGCTGTAGGCGCTGGAGAGGTGGATGCTTTTGCCAAAATGCTTTTACAAACTTATTACGGCAATCATTTTTTAAACCCTAGTCACTCATTCTATTATTCATCCATTAAACGAAGAATTATTATGTTAACAATCTCCCAATCCCCCAAATACGCCTACCTGAGAAAGGTGGCCGTGTTACCAATGTTGGCCTTTATTTTTGGCCTTATTCTCTATCCAATTAAGCGCGCAAAAACCAAAGCCTAAGAAAAAAGCAGAGGTCCAATACACAATAACAATGCGACCAGACTCTACCACTTTTTCAGACCCTAAAACGGGGAAGAAAGTGTTTTCTGTAGCCACGAAAGATATGCCACCTCCGCCGCCACCCTCTCCGCCCGCTCCACCTGCTGCTCCAGCAGGACCAAAATCCGTTTTGAAGGTTGAATTGGACACAGTTGGGGGAGGTTCTTTTTCTGACAATCCAATAATATTTATTGCAAAAAAGGTAGCAGACAGAAAAGCTGTAAGTTCGAAACCTTTGCGCATGGAGGTAGATGGTGTAACATTCGTCGCTCCTCGAATTGAAAAAAATAAACCCTTGGTGGTTGTTGATGGAGTTATCATGAAAGATTTGGATTTAAACATAATTAATCCAAATACAATTGAAGCCATTAATGTCTTAAAGGGAGAAAAAGCTTTGGCAAAATACGCTGAAAAAGGCGCCAATGGAGTCATCGAAATCATTACAAAAAAATAACTTATTATAATTAGGGGTTAAAAAATGTTTATTTAATGAAAGAGATTTGTAATAGGCGATGATTTTCATCAGCCTATTACCCCGTTTGGGATGAAACATGATTTAATGGTTGCTAGGCATAAAAAAAGCCAAACTTTTAGGTTTGGCTTTTTAATACATAAAATCTGCTTATTTTGCCGAATAATTCGGAGCTTCCTTCGAAATGCTCACGTCATGTGGGTGACTTTCCTTTACTCCTGCTGAGGTGATTTTGACAAATTTTGCATCTTGCATTTTTTCAATCGACGCAGCGCCGCAATATCCCATACCGGCTTTCAATCCACCGACCATTTGGTATAAAATTTCAGTTACGGAGCCCTTAAATGGCACTCGGCCTACAATCCCCTCGGGCACTAATTTCTTAATGTCATCTTCCGCATCTTGGAAATAACGGTCTTTGGACCCATCTTCCATAGCTTCTAACGAACCCATCCCACGATATGATTTGAATTTACGTCCTTCTAAAATAATCATTTCACCCGGCGCTTCATCCGTTCCGGCTAATAAGGATCCGATCATCACGGTGCTAGCTCCTCCGGCAATTGCCTTAGCCACATCACCCGAATACCGAATTCCGCCATCGGCAATTAATGGAATATTATAAGGTTTTAATGCTTTGGCCGCTTCGTAAACTGCGGTTAATTGAGGCATTCCCACCCCTGCAATAATACGCGTAGTACAAATACTTCCAGGTCCCACACCTACTTTAACCGCGTCAGCCCCTGCTTCTGCTAAGGCTTTTGCCGCCTCACCGGTGGCAATATTTCCGACAATAACCTCTAAGGTCGGAAATGCTTTTTTGACCGATTTCAAGGCATCAATCACCCCTTTAGAATGTCCATGGGCAGTATCGATGCTAATTACATCAACACCCACTTGGACTAAAGCTTGTACACGATCCAATAAATCTGGAGTAACTCCCACCGCAGCACCTACACGCAAACGGCCTAAGGAATCTTTGGATGCCAAAGGATGGGATTTGCGCTTTAAAATATCTTTATAGGTAATCAAGCCGATAAGCTTTCCGTTTTTGTCTACAATCGGCAATTTTTCAATTTTATGTTCCTGCAAAATGCTTTCCGCATCTTCCATGGTAATACCTTCTTTGGCTGTTATCAAATTTACTTTGGTCATAATTTCAGCAACCGGACGTGCTGTCTGCTTTTGAAACCGCAAATCCCGGTTGGTCAATATCCCCACCAATTTCCCTGCGTCATCAATCACGGGAATACCCCCAATTTTGAATTCCTTCATGATGCGCTGCGCATCTCCTAAGGTTTGATTGTCTTTTAACGTGACCGGATCTATGATCATTCCAGACTCAGAACGCTTTACTTTGCGTACTTGTGCAGCCTGTTGGTCTATCGTCATATTTTTATGAATGATTCCAATTCCACCTTCTTGGGCCAATGCAATCGCCAATGCGGCCTCTGTAACGGTATCCATGGCGGCTGAAATAATCGGAATATTAATCGTAATATTTCGAGTTAACCTTGTTTGCGTACTTACTTCACGAGGTAAGACCTCCGAATACGCTGGCAATAACAATACGTCATCGTAAGTTAAAGCTTCAAAGAGAAATTTATTGGAATCGAGCATAGCAAATATATTGAATGGGTAACGGTAGACGGTTGATGAAACGAATACTACCCTTATTTGCCGGATAAAATTACAATTTTTTTTTGTAATATTTGAATTATGATTAAAAAAATCCATTTTTTAGGACTGTTCATTCTCCTGATTTCATCTCAAATTTTTGCTCAATCAGTTAAATATGCGTTTGAAACATCTCGCATGGGTTCACCTTTTCGGATTGTTGTATCGACAAACGATAGTCTTGGAATTTCAAAAGTCATTCAAAGTTCATTTGATTTGGCGCGCGATTTAGAGGCTCAATTGAGCGATTATCAAATTCATTCAGAATTAAGTCAAGTAAACGTAAGAGCCGGGACGGGAGAGTTTTTCCCCATTCATTCTTCTTTGAAAGAGATTTTATGCGTCGCGTTACAAGCAGAAGATTTGACGCAAGGGGCTTTGAATGTAAAATTAGGTAGGCTAGTTCAAGCTTGGAGAAAAACGCGGAAAGATAAGATATTGCCAGATGAAAAAGAGCTTAGGAAAATTGCCGCTGCTATTCAGGGGAAATGCATTGAATTCTCCAAGGATTCGACAAAATTACGGTTGGCCAACCGAGCATGCCAATTAGACCTAGGTTCCTTGGGAAAAGGATTTGTGGCACAGAAAGTTTTAGACCATTTAATAAATAAATCATGGCCTTATGTGTTAGTGGAGGCTGGAGGGAAAATATGCATGACTTCATTGGATAAAATGGGGGGAGAATGGGTCCTAGGCTTAGAGATTCCAGGAGGTACAGCTATTTCAGATCAGATGTTATCTTTGAAAAATTGCTCCATTGCCAGTTCAGGGAAGACATACCAACAAGTTCAAATTGGCGACCAAGTGTATTCGCATGTATTAGATCCAAGAACCGGAATGGCTTTAACGCATGGACGTTCCGCCACAGCTATTGCACCCGATGGGACTTTGGCGGATTGGCTTGCGACAGCGGCCACGATAATGCCCATAGGAGAAATTGAAAAATTATTGGTAAAATTGCCTAATGTTCGTTTATTGGTTTGGGAATTCAAAGCGGGCAAACTAGACATTTTACTAAATCGTAACCTTTTGTAGTATGAAATATATTTTAATTTGTTGTTTTTCCTTCCTCATTTCTCCACTTTTAAATGCCCAAAAACTAAGCTCTTATAATCAAATTATCCCGGGAAGTACGGTTTCATTTGATATGGTAGCTGTGCCAGCGGGTGAGTTTTTACTAGGTAGTTCGCCACAAGATGTTGGTCATAAAGCAGATGAGGGACCTCAAAAAAAAGTGAAAATAAATGCTTTTTGGATGGGAAAAACAGAAGTAACGTATGATGAATATCAATTATTTTTTGAGGAGGAGCGTGACCCCGAGCCGAAGCCGGCCAAAACCGGACCTGATGCCATTACTAGGCCTAGTCCTCCCTACATTGATTTCACCTTAGGTATGGGGAAAGTAGGTGGATTCCCGGCAAATTCGATGCAGCAATATTCAGCAATCATGTATTGTAAATGGTTATATGCCAAAACGGGTATTTTCTATCGAATTCCAACGGAAATAGAATGGGAATACGCGTGCAAGGCTGGGCAAAAAAATCCCATCGAACCCTTAGATGAGTATGCTTGGTATGCTAAAAATTCTCAGGAAAAATACCATCATGTGGGATTAAAAAAACCGAATGCTTTTGGTTTGTATGATATGCTGGGAAATGTTTCTGAATGGGTCTTAGATCATTATGATGCGGAAGGATATAAAAAATCAGAATCTCCTGTTTTTATAGATAAATATGCAGATGCAATCGTTAGAGGAGGAAATTTTCAAGATGAAAAGGGATTAGTAAGTCCCTCCGCTCGATTTGCTGCAGACCCAGTTTGGAATCGTAGAGACCCACAAATACCTAAAAGTATTTGGTGGAACGCGGATGCCCCCTTTGTTGGTTTTAGAATTATTCGACCTCACCCGCAGCCAAGTACTCAGGAAATTAGGACATTTTTTGAAAAATATTTAAATTGAGAATCTAAACTATTTATACATGAAAAATTCAAGAAGAGATTTTGTTAAGCAGTCGGGCTTAGCTGCGAGTGGATTAATTTTAAGTCCATGGGCGTCGAACGCATTTGCAGGCCAAAGCCTGGTAGGCGACACGCTCAAAGTAGCCATTATTGGTTGCGGAGGCCGAGGAACAGGTGCCATTACTCAGGCATTAAGTACAAAAGAAAATATCAAGTTAGTTGCGATGGCAGATGTTTTCCGTGATCGTTTGGATGATTGCTACAACAATTTGATGAAATCAAGAGCGAAGGACGCTTCAGCAAAAGCAATCCCAATTAGTCAAAAAGTGGATGTGCCAGAAGCTCATAAATTTGTAGGTTTTGATGCTTATAAAAAGGCAATGGCATTAGCTGATGTCGTTATTTTGACTACGCCTCCAGGATTTAGACCTCCTTATTTTGAGGAAGCAGTGGCTCAAGGAAAGCAAATTTTCATGGAAAAACCAGTGGCTACAGATCCAGCTGGAATCCAACGTGTATTAGCTGCGGCTAAAATAGCGAAGCAAAAGAAATTAAATGTGGTGGTGGGTTTGCAACGTCATTATCAAAATTCATACAAGGAACTGATGAAAAGAATTCAGGACGGACAAATTGGAGATATTGTTTCAGCGTCTTGCTGGTGGAATAATGATGGTGTTTGGGTTAAACCACGTAAAGAAGGTCAGACTGAAATGGATTACCAATTACGCAACTGGTATTATTTCAATTGGATGTGTGGGGATCATATTACTGAGCAACATATTCATAATATTGACGTCATCAACTGGGCTAAAAATGGTTATCCAGTAAAAGCTCGTGGAACGGGTGGTCGTGAAGTAAGAAAAGGGAAGGATTATGGTGAAATTTTTGATCATCATATTGTTGAGTTTGAATATGCGGATGGTACAATCTTGAATAGCCAATGCCGTCACATTCCAGGTACTTGGGCGAAGGTGGATGAATTGGTGATTGGGACAAAGGGCCGTGTGCAATTTGATTCAGCTAAAATTTTAGATACCAAAGGAAATCTTCAATATGCTTTTGATAAAAAGACGAAGGAAAATAATCCATATCAAACAGAGCATGATGAATTATGGGCTACCGTGGCAGCAGGAGAATACAAGTTTGCGGATGCTGAAAATGGCGCTTATTCGACCATGACATCTATTTTAGGACGTATGGCTACCTATTCAGGTCAAGTGATCGAATGGGATAAAGCGATCAATTCAGGGCTTAATATAGCACCGTCTACATTTAGTTGGGATGCTGATATGCCATCCAAGCCAGATGCAAATGGTTTGTATGCTGTGGCGGTACCTGGAAAAACAAAGTATTTTTAAAAAATTATCTCAAAAAAACTAGATTTTTAATTAAATTGCGGCTTCATTTTTTAGCCTAATGTAATGAACTATCAACCACAGGATTTTCTTCCGATTTTTGCACAACTCGCGGCGGCCCTAGCCTTTATTGTGGCTACTATGCTTGCGACACATGCAATGGGTCCTAAAAGGCATTCAGAGAAAAAAGATGATACGTTTGAATGTGGGATTGAGTCAGTAGGAGACGCCCGCATACCCATTTCAGTTAAATATTTTTTAGTAGCCATTTTATTTGTGCTATTTGATATAGAAATCGTTTTCATGTACCCTTGGGCAGTAAATTTCAAGGAATTATCATGGGATGGATTTTATGAAATGATTGTGTTTATGGGCTTGCTATTGGCAGGTTTCGTTTATGTAATTAAAAAAGGAATTTTAACCTGGGAAAAGTAAACTTTCAAACGAATTGATGGTTTATATATTTCAAGACACCATCTAGTTGATATGAGTAATTCAAACATAAGTATGGTGGAATCGCCACCGGGATTAGAGGGACAAGGTTTTTTTGCGACAAGTTTAGATTCATTGGTGGGACTGGCCAGAGCTAATTCGCTTTGGCCTTTGCCATTTGCGACCTCTTGTTGTGGTATCGAATTCATGTCGACCATGGCTTCGCATTATGACATTGGACGTTTTGGGGCGGAAAGACTTAGTTTTTCGGCACGTCAAGCGGACGTATTGATGGTCATGGGAACGATTGCCAAAAAAATGGCTCCCGTGGTAAAACAGGTTTATTTACAGATGGCGGAACCTCGTTGGGTTTTATCGGTAGGTGCTTGTGCATGTTCTGGTGGAATTTTTGATACGTATTCTGTTTTACAGGGTATTGATCGAATCATCCCAGTGGATGTTTACGTGCCAGGTTGTCCTCCACGTCCAGAGCAAATTTTGGACGGGTTTATGCAAATCCAAGAATTGGCAAAAAAAGAAAGCACGCGCAGGAGAAACATGCCTGAGTACAAAGCTTTATTGGCTTCTTACGGAATAGAATAAGGCTAGGGATATGGAAAAATTGAATAATCAACAAATCATTGAGGCACTTCAAAAGACCTTTGGGGAAGATGCGGTGTATGGCATAGGGGAATCTCATGGGATACTTCAGGTGACTACTCATGTGGACAATATCGTTCCAATGATGCATTTTTTATATGCAGATCCTATTTTAAAGTTTCAGTTTTTGACCGATTTAGCGGGCATACATTTTCCGGAAGCAAAAGGTCAAGAGCTGGGTGTTGTCTATCATTTGCACAGTTTAGAGAATAATGTGCGTTTGTGGATCAAGGCCTATGCGCCCATAGAGGCACCTAATTTTCCTACACTGACGGGTTTGTATGCATCGGCCAATTGGATGGAGCGGGAAGCCTTTGATTTTTATGGAATTATTTTTGAAGGTCATCCAAATTTGATCCGCATTTTAAATTTAGATGATATGGATTACCACCCGATGCGCAAAGAGTATCCGTTAGAAGATGCGACGCGTCATGATAAGATTGATGAAATGTTTGGTAGATAATCTACTTATTGATAAATTTTTATGTCTGAAATAGCCTTAGTAAATAGTCCAAATGTTGGTTTAGATAAAACACAAAAGGGTGGTCCTTATGTGAATGATTTGTCGACACTTAATTTAGGGCCTACACATCCAGCCACGCATGGTATTTTTCAAAACATCTTGACGATGGATGGGGAAACCATTGTGGATGCGGAACAAACGGTGGGGTATATTCATCGGGCGTTTGAGAAAATCGCTGAGCGACGTCCATTTTACCAGATCACTACGTTGACGGATCGGATGAATTATTGTTCATCGCCGATCAACAACATGGGTTGGCATTTGACTGTTGAGAAATTATTAGGCATTGAGGTTCCAAAACGTGCGCAATACATTCGTGTAATCATGATGGAGTTAGCTCGGTTAGCGGATCACATTGTTTGTAATTCAATTTTGGCTGTGGACACAGGAGCCTTAACGGGTTTCTTGTATGTCTATCAATGGAGAGAGCATATTTATGAAATTTATGAGGAGTTATGCGGGGCCCGATTGACCACTAATATGGGTCGTTTTGGTGGCATGGAGCGTGATTTATCTAAGGTAGCCATTGAAAAAATAAATGTTTTGTTAGAAGGATTGCCTAAAGGGTTAAAGGAGTTTGAGGGAATGGTGATGCGCAATCGAATTTTCATGGATCGTACTCAAAATGTGGGAGCTATTTCCGCAGAGCGCGCATTAAATTACGGTTTTACAGGACCTAATTTACGTGCTGCCGGGGTAGATTATGATGTCCGTTCTTTGAATCCTTATTCTTCGTATGAAGATTTTGAATTTGACGTGCCGGTGGGAACGAAGGGTGATACCTATGATCGTTTTTTAGTTCGCGAGGAGGAGATGTGGCAGAGTTTACGCATCATCCAACAAGCCATGGATAATCTTCCTGAGGGGCCATATCACGCAGATGCACCGCATTATTATTTGCCGCCAAAGCAGGAGGTATATAAAAATATGGAGGCATTAATTTATCATTTTAAAATTGTGATGGGGGAGATCGATGCTCCGGTGGGTGAGGTTTATCAGTCGGTCGAGGGCGGAAATGGAGAATTAGGGTTTTATTTAGTATCAGATGGGGGTCGGACACCTTATCGGTTAAAGTTTAGACGTCCGGGATTTATTTATTACCAGGCGTTCCCTGAGATGATCAAGGGTTCTTCGCTTTCTGATGCGATTGTTACTATGTCGTCTATGAATGTGATTGCTGGAGAGTTAGATACTTAATACATGGAAGCAAAAAATACAATTGTTTTTCCGGCGGAGACGTTGGATTTAGTTCAAAAAATAATGAAACGTTATCCGGAGGGAAAGCATAAATCTGCGATACTTCCTATTTTGCATTTGGCTCAAGCGGAATGGAAATGGTGTAGTCCTGAGGTAATGGATTATGTGGCTTCATTGCTTTCAATCGCCCCTGTAGAAGTATACGAAGTGGCTTCATTTTATACGATGTTTCATTTGGAGCCTGTTGGCGAGCATGTGATTGAATATTGTAGAACGGGTCCTTGTTGTCTGATGGGGGGCGTGGAAGTGTATGATCATTTGAAAAAACGTTTGGGAATTCAGACGGGAGAGACTACTTCTGATGGCAAGTTTACGATTAAGGAAGTGGAGTGTTTGGCGGCATGTGGTTGGGGTCCTGTCTTTCAAATTAGAGAAAAGTTTTATATGCAATTAACGGCAGAGAAGGTGGATCAGATTATAGATGAACTTAGTAAATAGGCTGGAATGAAAATATTAACGGAACATATAGACGTACCAGGGATTGAAACCATTGATGTTTTTTGCAAACATGGTGGTTATCAGGCGGTGGAAAAGGCGATTAAAAAAATGACACCCGATGAGGTAACGGAAGAGGTGAAAAAATCGGGTTTACGGGGTCGCGGAGGAGCTGGATTTCCGGTAGGGATGAAGTGGTCTTTTTTGGCTAAGCCAGAGGGGATTCCACGTTATTTGGTGTGTAATGCAGATGAATCTGAGCCCGGAACATTTAAGGATCATTATTTGATGTGGAAATCTCCACATACCTTGATTGAGGGAATGATTGTTTCAAGTTTTGCTTTAGGGGCTAATACCTCTTATATCTATGTGCGGGGTGAGTTGATGTATGTCATTCACATTTTGGAAAAAGCGATTCAAGAGGCGTATGATAAGGGGTATTTGGGTAAAAATATTTTGGGATCTGGCTATGATTTAGATCTTTATGTTCAGCCTGGTGGAGGCGCCTATATATGTGGCGAAGAAACGGCATTGCTGGAATCATTGGAAGGCAAAAGGGGTAATCCTCGGATTAAACCTCCTTTTCCAGCGGTAAAAGGGGTGTGGCAGTGTCCTACGGTGGTGAATAATGTGGAGTCGATTGCGGCAACTTCCTGGATCATAAATCATGGGGGTGATGCATATGCGGCGATTGGTGTGGGAAGAAGTACGGGTACCAAATTGATTTCGGCATCGGGACATATTCGTAAGTCGGGTGTTTATGAAATTCCGTTGGGAATCACGGTGGAAGATTTTATATATTCGGATGAATGGTGTGGTGGAATTCGGGATGGACATAAGTTGAAAGCTGTAGTAGCCGGTGGTTCATCGGTCCCTATTTTATCCGCTGAAATGATTTTGAATACCGCCGATGGAGAGAAAAGATTAATGACGTATGAATCCTTATCGGACGGTGGATTTGCCACGGGAACGATGTTGGGTTCTGGAGGTTTCATTGTCATGGATGAAACTACGTGCATTGTGCATAATACCTTGACATTTGCTCGTTTTTATCACCATGAATCTTGTGGACAATGCTCGCCTTGTCGCGAGGGAACAGGTTGGATGGACAAGGTGATTTATCGAATTGAGCATGGGAAAGGAAGAAAAGAGGATATTGATTTATTGGTCGATGTGGCCAAAAAAATAGAGGGAAATACGATTTGTCCTTTAGGAGATGCGGCTGCATGGCCGGTGGCTGCTGCGATTAGGCATTTTAGAGATGAGTTTGAATGGCACATTGAGCATCCTGAGTTAGCGATTCAGCCTGGAGCTGTTTACATGCGTCCGGGTGCTAGTTGGGCCCAATAAACAATCAAATGACTTCGAAAATTCTGTTTGTCGGTCATGATGCGAATGGTGCTGGAGCGCAAATAGTGTTATTGAATTGGTTGAAAGCGGAGGCAGGTAGAGGTAAAAAGAATTATTTGTTGTTGGAAAAAGGCGGAGACCTTTTGCCTCAATATGAACAATATGCCAAAGTTTGGGTGTGGCGAAAGGGACCTAACAAGATTGAAAAGATTTATAAAAAAATACCTTTTCTCAAACGTGAGGATCGGGTAGATCGGGAACCGAACCGTATGGAAATGGCGGTGATGGTGAAAGAATTTAGACGGGAGAAATTTAGTCTGATTTTAGGAAACACGGTGGCTTCATTAAGTTTATTGCAGCAGCTTCAAGGAATGCGAATTCCTTTTGGGGCCTATGTGCATGAGCTTGATTTTTCGCTGACTATGTATGCTTCTGAAAAAGATATGTATTTTTTGGCCCAACAAACAAGCATGGTTTTTTGCGTTTCGAAGCAGGTAAACCGATTGTTAGTGGACAAATTTAATGTGCCAGAGGAGCGGACCTTATTATTGCCGCCCATCATTGAAATTCCTAAAAATCGTTCGGATCGAGGAAATCAAGTGCGGGAAGATTTAGGAATTCCGAGTGATGCCTTGGTCGTTTTAGGGTGTGGGTTAGCCGAATGGAGAAAGGGTACTGATATATTTATTCGGGTGGCCCGACAAGTTATTCGTAAAATGCCAAAGGTGCATTTTATTTGGTTAGGAGTAGGGGATAATATTTTTTCGGCTGAATTAAAGGCTGAAAAGGAACATTGGGATGAAGGGAAACAAGTGCATTTAGTTCCTCAAAAATTGGATTCAAAACCCTATTTTGAGTCGATGGACATGTTTTTTTTATCTTCAAGAGAAGATCCATTTCCGTTGGTTATGCTGGAGGCGGCCTATCATCAAAAACCTATTTTAGGTTTTAAAGAAAGTGGTGGTGTAAGTGATTTTTTACAGGATTTCCCTGACATGTTAGTGGGATATCTGGAGGAAGAGGAGGCAAGGGATGGAATAATAAAATGGCTTGAGACGGATGTAAGTACTCAAATCGAAATGAGGTTAGAATTGAAAAATAGATCATTGCAATATTCAGCCGAATGTTTTTTAGAACGTTGGCATAATATGGGTTTAAAATAAGTAAAAATGAAAGTAACGATAGATAATATCACGTTAGAGGTAGAACAGGGAACGACGATTATGCAGGCGGCCCGACAAATTGGACCTGAGATTGCACCTCCGGCCATGTGCTATTATGAGCCATTAAAGGCTTCTGGTGGTAAATGCCGAGGATGTTTAGTGAAGGTGACGGCTGGTTCTGAAAAGGATCCAAGGCCGATGCCTAAATTAGTTCCTGCCTGTCTAACCCAAGTGCAAGACGGTATGATTGTGGAAAACACGATCAACGAAGAGGTGCTTGAAACGAGACGTGGTATAGTAGAATTTTTGTTATTAAATCATCCTTTAGATTGCCCTGTTTGTGATCAGGCGGGCGAGTGTCATTTGCAAGATTTTTCTTTTGAACATGGGGTTTCAAACACGAGGACCGCTGAGGAAAGAAATACGTTTGAGCCGACGGACCTGGGGCCCAACATACAATTGCACATGAATCGCTGTATTTTATGTTACCGTTGTGTCTATACGGCGGATCAGATTACAGATGGTCGTGTGCATGGGGTGATGAATCGAGGGGATCATGCAGAAATCAGTACCTACATTGGCAAGGCGATTGACAATGATTTTTCAGGTAATATCATTGATGTTTGTCCTGTGGGCGCATTGACTGACAAAACATACCGATTTAAAAGCAGAGTTTGGTTTTCCAAACCCGTTGAAGCTCATTGTGACTGTGAAAAATGTTCGGGCCAAGTAACTTTATGGTACAAGGGTGACGAAGTGATCCGAGTTACGGGGCGTAAAAATCAGTGGGGTGAGGTAAAAGAATTTATCTGCAATACTTGCCGATTTGATCGCAAGAAAACAGCTGAATGGACGATTGATGGTCCCACTCAAATTTCGCGTCATTCTGTTATTTCAGCAAACAAATATGGGGCAAACTTAATTCAGCCTACCTTTCCTATCAGCCAAGCGGCTAGGGATTATAAGTTGATCAATGATGATCGCGATCGAAGTTTTTTGACGGATCAAATTAAATTAGAAGCTAAAAAATAATATGGATTTACTATCAGATTTTTTTCTTGCTAAGGCTGCGTTTATTGGAATTGTATTTGCCATTACATTGGGCATAGCTGCTTATTCCACTTATTTTGAGCGTAAAATTGCGGCTTTCATGCAAGATCGTATTGGTCCAGATCGCGCAGGTCCTTTTGGGATATTGCAACCTTTGGCTGATGCGGTGAAGATGTTTATGAAGGAAGATTTTATTCCGGCCAATTCAAACAAATGGTTGTTTATCGCGGGTCCGTGTTTGTCGATGTTAACGGCTCTGATGACTTCTGCCGTTGTACCTTTTGGGGATACGGTGACCATCGGTGGTGTAACTTTCGATCTACAGGGAATTGATGTGAATATTGGAATCTTATGGGTTTTTGGTATTGTTTCTTTGGGTGTTTACGGAATTTTAATTGGCGGCTGGGCGTCCAACAACAAGTATTCGTTGTTAGGGGCGATTCGTGCGGCATCTCAAAACATCTCATATGAACTGGCGATGGGATTGGCGATTATCGCCATTTTATTGTTTACAGGAAGTTTATCTACTAAGGCAATTGTGGAGGGTCAGCAAAATGGGCATTGGAATATTTTTTACCAACCGCTTGGCTTCATCATCTTTTTGATTTGTGCTTTTGCGGAATGCAATAGAACTCCATTCGATTTACCAGAATGTGAGACGGAATTGATTGGTGGTTACCATACGGAATATTCATCGATGAAGTTGGGCTTTTATTTATTTGCTGAATACATCAATATGTTTATTTCAGGAGCTGTGATGGCAACTCTTTACTTTGGTGGGTATGATTACCCTGGGATTGATTTTGTCACGGCTCAGTTTGGTAATAACATTGCGGTATTTGTAGGAATGGGAGCACTCATTGGCAAAGCACTTTTATTTGTTTTTGTATTTATGTGGGTTCGTTGGACATTGCCTCGTTTTCGATATGACCAGTTAATGGGATTGGGTTGGGCTGGATTAATTCCATTGTCAATGTATAATGTTGTTGTGACAGCTTTTGGTATCTTAATTGGCAAGCCGTTTACCGCCGGCATCGTCGGAGTTGTTTTATTGATCCTTGGATTATTAATCCACGATCAGTTATTTGTAAAGAAAAAAATAGCTTAGGAATATGAAATTAAGCAATCGAACTAAAGTGATGGAGCAGGGTGAAATGACCCTTGCCGAGCGTATGTATTTACCTGCCATTGTGGGGGGGATGGCAACGACGCTTAAGCACTTTTTCTCAAAACCAGTAACCATTCGTTATCCTGAACAGAAGCGATATTTAGGTCCTATTTTTAGGGGCCAACATATTTTAAAGAAGGATGAGCAGGGAGCAGAAAGGTGCACAGCTTGTGGATTATGTGCGGTTGCGTGCCCAGCAGAGGCGATATCAATGGTGGCCGCTGAGCGTAAACCGGGGGAGGAAAAATTATACCGAGAAGAAAAATATGCGAAGGTATACGAAGTCAATATGCTTCGTTGCATCTTTTGCGGATTGTGTGAAGAGGCCTGTCCAAAGGAGGCTATTTTCCTTCGTCATGATACGATGGTGCCTGTTTTTAATAGCCGAGATGAGGTTATTTACGGGAAAGATAAATTAGTAGAAAAAATGGACCAACGCTATTTGCGCGACGGTTGGAAATAATAATAATATGGCGATTTCTAATATTTGGTATTTTCTTTCTGGGTTGACATTGTTAAGTGCCTTGATGGTTGTTTTAGCTAAAAATCCCATTCATAGTGTTTTGTATTTAGTCTTTACGTTCTTTTGCATTTCGGGTCACTATGTGCTTTTAAATGCTCAGTTTTTGATGGCTGTGAATATTATTGTCTATGCGGGGGCTATTATGGTTTTGTTTTTATTTGTGATTATGATGTTTGATTTGAAAAAGAATCAACCCGAATCTAAATCTTCATTAACTAAATTAGCTGGCTCGGTTGTTGCGGGTACTTTATTGGTTTTGTTAATTGCTTTATTGCGCAAAAATAACTTGCCAGCGCCCTCTGAGGTTAATTTTAAATCTCAAACAGGAATGGTGGAAACCCTAGGTAAAATTTTATATACTGAATATCTATTGCCCTTTGAATTAATTTCGATTTTGTTTTTTGTGGCGATGGTCGGTGCTGTGATGTTAGGAAAACGAGAAGCGGGCGAACGTAATTTTTAATCGACGATGAGCATAAAAAAAGGGATCTGATTTTTCAGATCCCTTTTTTTGTTACCAAATAACCTTATTTTTTGGGACTTTTTTTCGCTTTGAATGGGCGATCAAATGTTCCAAGTTTCAATCCTATTTGGCCAGAAATCCCGTTCATATCTTCCGTACTGTTTTTACCAGTGGCAAATCGGTAATTGACCGCACCAAATAATTTAGCATATTTAAAGACATTTACTTCAAGGCTAACACCGGGTTGAATACCCAATGCTCCTGGTCCTCGCATAAACATTCTGTGGTCATCATCAAAATCATGTTTCCTAAATCCGGGTTGTTGGGCGCCCATTGGAGGGTTGTTATTATATTGGGGATTTGCAATCAATAAAATATCAGGATGTTCTGTACGAATTCTCCCGATCATTAAAGGAAAACTCACATGTATGAGTGCATTGGGTTTGGGAGTGTATTCTAATTGAAAACCTGAAAACGATTGCCTAGGTTTTGAGCTAGTTGACATATTTCGATTATCTTCACGGTCCCTCATATTGTCTAAAGTTCCGGCTCCGAGTGACCATTTGTTATTGAGAATAACAGCAAAATTAAACCCTTTTTGGGCTCCTAATTGGCCAAACTGCAATACGGGACCGGCGGTAAATCCTATCGATTTTACTCCAAACCCTTTTTTCAAAGAGAAAAGTGTTTTTAACTCGGTTTGGGGTTGATTTTTTTTAACTGTGTCAAGTTGTGTAGATCCAACATGGATGGCTTGAGAAGTAAACCCTAAGGTTAATGAAATTAAAATTAGGGTTAGGCGAATTGAATTTGTTTTGATGTGCATATGTTTCATTTTTTGATTTCAAAAGCAAGCTATAAATTTCTTTTAAATATTTTAATTGAATTCGATATAAACTTCAATTTCACTCGGACCAGCTAATAGGTGTTTATTTTAAGGCCAATAGAAAAGTTTCTACCGGGTGCAGCATTGTAATATCTTCCGGCTGCGGCATTTAAATCCGGTCCTAAACTATAGGTTTCGTTCAGAATATTTTCCAAGGCAAACCAAAGTTCCCACCCAAATTTAGGGTTTGATTTTTGATAGGAAATTTTGGAATTCCAAATGCGATAAGCTGGCATTTGGTCTGTATTGGCGTCATTTAAATATAAGTAATCCGATAAGATGTATTGTTGGTTCCACGAAAACCCTGACGGGTGATTGTAAATAGCTAAAAATGAGTTTTGAAATGGACTTGTTCCGGTCAAGAAGTTGCCATTATAGGTTTTACCAGCCGTGGTATAATCCGTAAATCTGAAATCCTGCCAAGTCAAAGAGTTGTTGACCAATAAGTTTTTATGGGCTTTCCAGGCCGTAGTCAATTCTAGCCCTTTTTGTGTCGTTTCCCCTACGTTTGCAAAATAATCAGAACCATCAGCGGCTCTTCTGACCACAATGGTTTCATTGAGATTAAATAAATAGGCTGTTAAATCCCAATTGAAAGATTTGTCATTGGATTCACCTTTCCATGCAATTTCCTTATTCCAGCCTTTTTCTGCTTTTAAATTGGTATTTATTATTCCAGCTGAAGGCCGCATTTCAGCAATGCTTGGAGGCGAATAACCCTGCGCTATTTTAGCCGTGATACTTTGGTGCAAGCCTAATTTCCGCACGATGGCTGCTCGGGGCGAGAAGATCGTTTCTTGATTTATGTATTGAGTCGCGTAGGTGTTTAGACTTCCTGAAAGCGTTAATATCCATTGCGTATTTAGCTCATAATCGGCTTGTAAAAAAGTCGTTAATTGCCCTAAATGAGTATTTTGAGTTAATTGCAAAGTGTCTTTGATTCCTTTTTTATTCCCAAACGTTTGGCTATTAAATTGGCCTGATTGCCATTCAAAGCCTGCGTCTAAATTGATGATTCCTTTTCGATGAATGACGCCCCGACTACTAAAATTGGACTCATCTCGTACTTCATAATTTCGGATGGTTGGGTTTTCAACCTGATTGTATTGAATTCCATTGATGAAATTCCATCCCCATTTCGAATTAAATTGATTTGATATTTGAGCACCAATCCCAAAACTTTTTAACTTAAAAGTGGCTTGTTGGTCTACGGCACTTTTAAAAGCACCTGCGGCCGGTCTTGCATTTTTTGGATTTTCTTGATACTGTTTAAGCGTTAATCCCCCAGGCGTCTGATACGCTAAATCTCCATAGTAGGAGGTTAGGCTAATGGCCCCGGATGTGCCAAAAGACTTATTGAATTCATAAGAAATCCATTGTTTTTTTATGGCAGATTGAATTCTAAAACCTTCTTGCTGCCATTGAGATGCATAGATTCGATGATTTTTAAAGGCGTTTCCTAGATTAATGTCGATGGATGTTTTTAACCCTCCAAGGGAAGGATACATCGTTTGAAATTTAATCTTATTTTTTAAATCAAAGCCACTATTGAAAAGGATTGCACCTCCGGTACCCGCGCCATAAATCCCACCACCGGGACCTTTTGTGATGATAATTTGGCGAAATAAATCAGGTTCTAATAGTGACAAATAAGTGTTGTTTCCAGCATCAGTGAACGGGATTTGATTCCAATAAACTTTAATATTTCTAACGCCAAAGGGCGCTCTTAATGAGCTACCTCTGATGGCGATCCGGTAACTTCCGGGAGATCTCTCTTCCATACGGACTCCTGCTTGAGTATTTAATCCACTAACAAAACTAGTTCCGTTGGTCGGACTAATGATTTTGTCTGTTAAAATAGAAAGAGCATCTGGACTGGTTAATTTTTGCCTTGATTTCTCAAATACTTTTACCTCCACATTAGATAACTCTGTCGTTTTAAGACTATCCGATTGAATGGATAAAGTTTGAAAAGTAATGAGGAGCGATAGCAATAGTAATTTAAAATTCATATTGTAATGAAAAAGATAGATTGTTTGCCTGGGTGGCTAGGATTGGCTTTGAATTTTTATTTTCGGCACCTCCTAAATTTAAAATTTCATAGGTAACTAAAGCACCAATTTTGGCCTTCTTAAATCCTATTTTCCCTTTGTACGATAAATCATTAACTGAGCTTGTTGAACTATAAGGTACACCTACATAATTGCCATATAAAGTGATGTCCCTCAGGATGGGTTCAAATATTTGTCCTTGAATTGTAATCGTTATTTTTCCCGGAATAATCAATCCAATGCCGGCATTAATTCCGTGTAGGCGGTATTTTTCTTCTTCGATGTAATTGGAATTTTTGGAACTTATTTTCCGGGCTATGGACTTGCTGTATAGACTCAGAATGGGATAAAAATGTGGGAGTATGCTCTTGTTTTGATTCCATAAAAAGCCAACCTCCGCTTCTGAACCCCTATAATTTGAAAATAATTCTTCCGTGGAACTTATTGGAGTTGAATTGGTATTACGTGGTTCTATAAAGGTATATTTTGATCGGTCAACATCAGATCGATGCAGGTTTCCGTACGCTTTTAAGGCGACAAAAAATTTACGTTTTGATTCTTTTTTTTGAATGGATAATTGAACATTCAAATCCGCTGTCGACTGACTTTCAAGCCATGAAATTTGAGTGGCACCTAAACCAGCTTCAAGTCTAAATAATTGGGCCTGCGCAATTTGACTTGAAAAAAGAATAAATAAAAATATAAGGTTTTTGGTGTATCTCATGAACGTTTAAATGTATTTAAAATTACCAATATTTCTCACCTTTATTATAGGCAAACCGAATCCCCCTAAAAATAATTGTGATGTGATTCAGGATGGTAAGGATTAGGCCAAAGTGCTTGGATAATACTCGAAATCTTTCTAGCCAAGATTTTTTAAGGTTTTTTACGGAAGCCCCTCCCATCAAATAATTGCAAATGGGCTCCGACATATAGCTGATTTTATGCGCAGATTTTAAACATTGAATCTCCCAATCTATGTCGGAGCTCAACTGGTATTCCAGGGAAAAGAAGGGTGCGATCGACTTTTTACAAATAAAGGCTTGATGGCAGACCAACATCCCAAATTTAAAATCTTTCCACGTCAAATTTTGTGGCAATTGATGCGGCGTGGCCTCACTTCTTTTGCCCATAAAATTTCCTTTTAAATCAACAAAATTGGCATCGCCATATAACACATCTGGATTATCAGCTACATGATTTAAAATCGTTTTTAATGTGTTTACACTTGCAAATTCATCTCCCGCATTCATAAATAGGATATATTCACCAGTAGCTTTTGCAAGCCCTTTGTTCATGGCATCGTAAATTCCTTTGTCATTTTCCGAGATCAGCAAGTCAGGTTTGATCGACCCGTTTTGAATGAGGTTCAAGGTACGGTCTTGGGAATTTCCGTCGACAATAATGTACTCAAATTGATCTCGATGCCCTTGCGCGTGAACGCTATCAAGCGTTCTTTGGATGTATGCTTCGGCCTGAAATGTGATCGTAATGATGCTAATTTTGGCTGACATCTTGAATGGATTTTAAATAAAAATCGATATGTTTTTGAGATACAATGTCCTCCGAATAATTATTTTCTACAAATTTCCTTCCTTCTATGGAGGCTATTGCCAGATTTTCTAGGAGCCATTGGATTCCATTAGCCAAATCATTGGAATCCAATTTTTCAGCAACATATCCATTTTGTTTATGCGCAATCATTTCTGGAATGCCGCCCGTATTAAACCCGATGCTAGGTGTTCCACAAGCCATCGCCTCCATGATGGTATTCGGTAAATTTTCCTCTAAAGAAGGTGTTATGAACAGATCAGCGGCATGGTAAATATCAACCATTTGATAAGGATCGGATACATGCCCCATGGCGTTTACTTTTAAAGGCAATGAGTGGATAATTTCGGAATCCGTCAGTCCGCCAACGATCAATAGTTCTGTTTCGGTGTTGCGAGTTGGATTATTTTGTGCCCATATTTCCAGCGCTTTGCTCAAATAATCAAAGCCTTTTGCCGGGGCATTTACGCGCATGGCGACGAACAACAAATACGTTTTATGTGGATCTAAACCCAATTTTTTCCGGGCCTCTTCTTTGTCTCCCGGTTTGAATACTTGGGTGTCGATGGCATTTGGAATCGCTACAATTTCTCTATGATATAAAATCGTACTCGCCGCTGCTTTTTCTTTTAACCATTGGCTGCAGGTAATTATTTTCAAATTAGTTGAGTCAAATTCCACTGCTTTTTGGGCCCATAATTTATGTGAAATATCCCAGTGTTCAGACTGTTTCACAAATTTACACTGACCGCAATTTATTTGAAATCGGTTGCAGTCGCCACTGTGATGACATCCGCCCGTAAACGCCCACATGTCGTGCAAAGTCCAAATCACAGGTTTGCCTAATTTTAATAACTCCGATATATCTGAAATTCCCATGAACCCAAAGTTCATCCAATGCAAGTGAATGACGTCTGCCGATTTTATGGAAGGATGTTGGGATAAATTTTGTCCAAAAACCCCAGGATTAAATAAAAAACGAATCGATTTATCTTTTTCATGTGGAAGGAAATAAAGCCTTTCTAAAATAAATCGAAGCCATGCGATGCCGTTTTTGAACCAGGAATCATTGACCGAAACAGCCGCATCGTCTCCTGATTTTTCCTGCACTAAATAAGTTACCTGATGACCTGCATTTTTTAAGGCAATGGCCAATCGACCGCAGGCAATTCCCGCACCCCCATTTTGGTTATGGTAGGAAAGCATGACAACCTTGAGTGCTTTTGGATTCATTTATTTTTCAGCCTTAATTAATATGTATGGGGCAAAAGCTTTGGTTTGAATGGGAACTAATTTAAAGAAAATTTTCAGAGGGAGCCAACAAGCTTTTTTGAATGCCTTCACCCAAAGTGGTTGAGTGGATTCGTTCTCAAGCCATAACATAAACCCACCGGAGTATTTGACGTTCACATTTTTCAAATTCAAATGCTGGCAGATATGGTTTAATAAATCAATGTCCATGCATGGGATATGGTGTTTAGCATAATTCTCAGGATCGAAGGTTCTTTGGAACCATCCATTTAATCCTTTGAAATTAGGTAAACTAATAAACAATTGTCCCCCGATGCTTAGGTAATTGACATGCCTTGCTATAATGTCTTGTGTATCTTTGAAATGCTCGATGAGGCCGTTGGAGATGACTAAATCAAATGAATTTTTTCCTTCCGCATCATCTGAAAATAAGTCTTTTTCCCAAATGTTAATTTGGCCCTCATAATCATTCGCTTTTTTTAATTGGTCCACTAATTCATCTAAAATAACAAAATCCAATAGTGTACTTTTTACGTCAAATTTCTTTCCTGCCCAAACCGAATAATATCCGGGAAAGCCGCCAATCTCCAATAACGTTTTTATTTTTTTTGATTCAATTAAATGAGCTAATTCTTTAGTAAACGTGTATTGATTCGGTATTGGAAATATCAAGCCCTCCTTGCTAAGCCAGTAGTTTTTCCAAAAATCATAATCGGTCAACGCGTCTGAAGCCATTATTTTGAAAATAGGTTGAATAAGTTTACAGCAATTCTTTCTGCCGCATGCCCATCCCAAAGGGGAGGAATTTGACCTTTTTTATGATGGCCAGCTAAAATTTCTTCTAAGGCCGCAAAGGTTATTTTGGGGTTAAGGTCGGCCAACAACTGATTTGTTCCCAAGGTTACTGTGATGGGTCTCTCGGTAGAATCACGGAACGTTAAACATGGGATACCTAAATAGGTTGTTTCCTCCTGAATCCCACCTGAATCCGTCAATATAGCTTTTGAATGAGTCATTAGTTGGATAAACTCCAAATAGCCCAAAGGCTCAGTCAAAATCAAGTTTTTGTTTTGTGTCAATGCATCCTCTAAACCAAATTTGACCATGTTTGATCGGGTGCGGGGATGAATCGGAAATACGACTTTTGTTTTCGCCGTACTGAGTTCAATTAATTCTAAAATAGATCTCAAACCAGTTTCAGTGTCTACGTTGGCCGGCCGATGCATCGTCATCACGATAAACGCATCCGTATTTTTTACTGGCTCAATGGTTTGCAAACCCAACTCTTCCAAAATGGTACTCGATTTTGCTTTTTCTTGGTAGCGGACCAACGAGTCAATCATCACATTACCTGTAAAGAATACTTTTTCATCAGGCACCCCCTCGCGTTTAAGGTGGTCGAGCCCACTTTGCTCCGTAACAAACAGGTAATTAGCTACTGAATCAGTCAATATTCGATTGATTTCTTCTGGCATGGTTCGATCCCCTGAGCGTAATCCGGCTTCCACATGTGCTAATGGAATGCCCATTTTAATCGCAACTAAAGTACATGCAAGGGTTGATGTGACATCGCCTACCACGATGATAAGGTCGGGCTTTTCTGATTCGACGATTTTTTCGAAGGCCAACATGATCTTGGCCGTAACCTCCGTATGTGATCCTCCACCGATGCTCAGGAAAAAGTCGGGCTTCGGTAATTCTAATTGGGTGAAAAATATATCACTCATTTTGGCGTCAAAATGCTGACCCGTATGAACGATTTTTGAAGTCCATCCCGCTAAGTTTTTTATGGCTCGGTGCAATGGAGCAACTTTCATGAAATTGGGCCGCGCCCCGACTACCTGAATAACGTTCATTTAAATTTTTTTGTGAGGGATACTAAATACAAAGATAAAGGAAATAGTGAATAGTCGATAGTTCTATGAAGACCTCCAAAATAGTCTTTTTGTTTAATTAAATTGGCTAATCACATAGATGAAATAGATATTTTCTATGATTGGTTGGTGCCCTAAGAATATCAGTTTATACGATTTCTAGCAAATTTGAACGCCTCCATGTAATTGCCCAGCACGGTATGAATATTGATTTCTTGTTGGATGATTTCTTTGGACCTTTGGCCCATCAACTGAATTTGCGCTGGATCTAAAAACAATTTTTCAATCGTCGACACTAAACTTGTCACAGAACCCGATTCAAAATAATGGCCATTATAACCCTCTCTGACCAATCTTTTTTCCGTTCCATCGGCCACGGAGCAAATCACTGGTTTTCCAAAACACATGGCTTCATTGATAGACAAACCACCCATTCCCGCCAACACATATATGCCCGCCTCGCAAGTAATTCTTCCCAATTCCCACATGTCATAAACTCCCCCCGTAAATTGAATGTAATCTTGAGCGCCGGCCTCAATGACCTGTGCTTGTAAACTCTCCATTTCTGGCCCATCACCCACAATGGTTAATTCGGTTGACCCATATTTTTTTCGCAATTCAACCGACGCCTCAATGAGTAAATCCACCTGTTTCCATTTCACTAATCGGCCTACGTGCAACAGCCGATATGGGTTCGATGTAACATGTTGAAGCGTAGCTTCATGTCTGAAAATCTCATCCGTGTCGGGCGAGTTAGCGGTTATAAATACCCTATTGGCAGCTACACCATAACTGGCATGAAGGCTGCGAGCCTCCTCCAGGTAATTGATGTGGGCGTCGACCAAGCGGCTAAAAATCTTTCGGGTTTCTCGGACAATCAAAAATTTGATCTTAGCGGTCCAAGCATTATTTTTTTGATGTGATTGATTATTCTCCGTGATTCCACCACCTTGTATATAATAGCTAATCGCCTGTTCATAATGGGGTACTTGGAATGGAATCTCCTTAGAAATTAGGGCAATTTTATTCCACTTTAAAAACAAATACCAAAATGGATAAAAGACAAAAGATACTTGGTATGGCCAAGAAACCATTAAAATGTCTGGCTTCTCTTCCCTGATGAGTTCGCGCAATCCCCTAAAGAATTTTTTGCCATAATAGGTGGTGTATTCTTCCTGGAAGTAGACCTTAAATTCAATGCCGTTGGTACTTTCAAAAACCCCAGCACCTAATGTTGCCCCGTTGCCCTTGGGTACGACCACGCTAATTTCTACGTTAAAATCACGTTGCAATTTATTTAAAACGAGGTTGTAATAATGTGGCAACCCGCCCGCTAGCAACATTAACTTCATTTCTTTTTGTAATTATTGATTAATTCTTCCAAGTCAGGGGATAAATTTAGTTGCCATCCCGCCAACAAAAATAAGCCCGAAATGGCGATCGTTCTAATGCCAATATTCATGGCCCAAGCGATCCATTTTGTACCTGTTAATATTGGGATTTGACTGACTAGGACAAAAATAAGTAGGCTAACTGCGATGATGAGGATCGTCCTTTTTTCAAAGGGTTGGAATCCCATTTTTTTCCAAATAAAAACAAATTTGATCGTGTTGTATAAGGCCAAAGCCATTAATGCAGCTAATGCAGCCCCATTGTAAGAGTACAAGGGGATAAAAATCAAATTCCCTACAACAACACTCACCGCCAAAACGATGTAAAATAAAAGGTCGTATCGATAAAATTTCGAGTTGATCAGTATTTCAGAATTCAGGCCCGTACCCATGTCGATGATTTTTGAAATGCCCACCATCAACACAACCCACCTCCCTGTTTCATATACTTCGTGTCTTGGAATAATTTGGTAGATGAAATCTAAGTTGCACCAGATCAATAAAAACAAAAAGCACCCTACGATCAATAAATTAAGCGATGATCTTTTGTAAATATCCTCTATTTGGTTAATGTCATTTCTTTTCCAGGCCTGTGCTAATAGAGGCGTGCTGATGGCTGCAATCACATTTCTTGGGATTGCAATCATTAAGCCCATGCGCGAATTAATATCAAAAATGGCGGTGGTGCTCAATCCGCCCGCATAAGCTGGAAGCATCAGTTTTTCAATATGCTGGATCAAGGTAAAGCTCGCACCTGCCAACAAAACCCAGCCGCCATACCCTAGCATTTCTTTGAAAATAGGTTGCTTCAAAAATGAAAAGTCAAGCCTTGTGTAAAACCGTTTCAATTGTTTGATGTAAACAAAAAAGCCAAGAACGGCTATTAAATACGATAAGGTAATGCATTGAATTAATTGATGGAAATCGATATATCCCAAACCAAAGGACAGAATTAAAAGGCCATTTGAAATGCGTAAAAATAATTCACGAATGATGGCTGGGACCACAATTCTAAGGTGGACTCTGGCGTATGCCTCCAAAACGGTCATATATAAATAACTAGCCGTTAAGGGGATCATGTAGTAAAAATAGGTTGGCAGAAGCGGTGAGTTTTCGGAATAAATTTGATTGAAAATCTCATGCAAAGACAGATATCCAATGACAAAAAGGGATAGGCCAAACAGCGGCGCAATCATTAAAAACCCGAAAAAACCATTGTGGCCTTTTGCCGGATCGTCAAAGTGAGGAAAAAATCGTACCGCAATATGTGGAATTCCTAATTGGGTAAACGAAGCAAAAATTAGGGGAATGCTGACTAATGCGCCGGCAATTAAACCTACTTGGGCTTGAGAAAGAAATTGATTGTACAGGAATATCACGTTGAAAGTGCCAATCGCCGTACCTAAATAGGTAACGATGGAAGCTTTTGCACTTTGACGAATGACTATCCCCATGGATTAATTTGTGTAATTGACAAAAATACACATTTGCACTAAAAACAACTGATTTTTTTCTGCTATTGCAGCAGACCTTTCAGTTTTTCTGCTTGTGTTTTTATTTCATAATTTTTCAGCATGTGATTTCTAGCGGATTCCCCCATTTTAATTCGGAGTGTTGGGTCGTTTGCTAATGAAATTAATGCCTCGCCCATCGCCTTGAAATCACTTTCTTGAACCAATATTCCTGTCTCTCCTTGAATAACCGCTTCAGGAATCCCTGCATGCAAGGTGGAAACAATCGGCAATCCACAGGCACTCGCTTCTAAAATGGAATTAGGGGTTCCTTCAGAATCGCCGCTGGGTGTTTTAATGGAATGTTGGATAAAAATATCGGCGTCCTGTAATTTTTCTAAAATCAATTTCGGTTTTTGTTGGCCCATAAACGATACATTTTTCCCTAATCCATTTTCCTCCACATATATTTTTGCCTCTTCCCACAATTCCCCATCACCGATCATGGTAAAATGGGCCTTTGGGAATTTTTCTAGCAAAATCTCAAAAGCTTTAATGCTCATGATGGGAGCTTTTTTAGCTGTAAAACGACCCACAGAAATTAATTGGATGGATTGTTTTGACGCTTTGATCCCGGGTTTGAATTTTTCTGTGTCGACCCCATAAGGCAAAACATGGAGGTTTTTCAATGGTCCACATATTCCTTCGATATCCATTTTCATGACTTGAGAAACGACAATGACTGCTTTGGCTAGAGGTAAAACTTGACGATATTCCTCTCCATAGCGAGCAATTGTTTTCTTTTCGCTGGCATCAAAGCCGTGAAAATGTACGACAAATGGAATGTTAGATTCTTGGCAGGCGGTAAAAATATGCATTCCCAATGGCCCGTAATTAGCCAGAAGACAAGCGGTTTCCGTTTTCAGCAAATATTTTTTTAAAAAGTAGGTATATACTTTTTGATAGAAAGCAGGAAATAAATTCCGAAGGCTTCCTCTAAAAATTAATAGGTTTAGCGGAAAGGGATAAATGGAACCGCCAGCATGGATATTGCTTGGCTGCCAACCTTCATACAAAACGGCATGCGGAGTTAATTGCCTGATTTGTTGGTCTATAAAAGTCTCCGAATAGGAAAAGAAATTCGACCGGGCGATTAAGAGTTTCATTTATTTTTTAGCGACTAAAATAAAAGTACAAGCATCTTGATTTCGGGAACTTGACAAAATGATTTTGTCAAAAAAGATGATCAAGGGCTGCATGATCATAGCCCAAATAAATCGCAAGGACTGTGGTATTTTAAACAAAATGCCATCCTGAAATAGTTGGAGACCCATCGCAGACCGGCCTAAAATTCCTTCAAAATAAACCACTTCAAATCCAGCCTCTTTTACAATTTTTTGTAAGCCTGTGGAGGTCCATCGCCAATAGTCGGTTGGGTCCGGATGGAACATCCAATATCCGTGGGTAGACAAAATTAATTTCCCGTCTTTTTGTAAAATTCGATGGGCTTCTTTCAGGTATTCACTGGGGTTTTCCACATGCTCTAATACTTGGGTCGAAAGTACAAAACCAACACTCTCATCTGGCAGATCTATTTTTCCTTCTGGATTAATGGTGACATCGGCTTTGGTATTTAGGGCAAGATCTAGGCCGATATATTGTTCCACAAAAGGGTCGAATAGTGGTTGGTACGGTTTATTTCCACAGCCATAATCGGCTAATAATTGGTGCGGGGAATTCTTCACAAACAACGAAATGACTTTTTCTAATTGGCGCCTCAGCTCCCTCAAATAATAAAATCTAGCCGCCATTCTTCCCCAAATTTTCGGATATAATCGTTCAATACCAGCTTCTCTACTTTCCATAATATTGCCTTTATTGGCCGGTAATCCGGCTAAATTCAATCAGTGAATTTTTATATTCTATATATTCTTTAGCCATGGAGCTATACTTTCTTGCTTTTACTGTCTGATTATTTTTTTGAGCTATTCTAATTAATCCTAAATAAGCCAAGCCTCTAATGTCTTTGGTAAATCGTTCTTCCCAAGGATAGGCTAATGCTTTGGTGTAAAAAGATTCAGCGGCTGCTAAGTTACGATTTTCAAATTCTTCCCGCATACCTCTAAACGTTAGGGCACTTCCTAGATAATAAGGAGACTTTGTTTTTTCTAATTTTTCGATGAATTCATTCGCACCTTCGTAATTGCCAGTCAGCGATAATAATTCAGCTCTTTGCAAGGAATACCAATGATTGTTTGGGAATTTTTTTGTCAATTCTAAGCTAAAAGGAAGTCCTTTGGCCGGTGTTCCTTCATACTTGTTGTAAATATATCCAATGTAAAAGAGGGACTCATTTTTAACAAACACTGTTTTTTTAATGCCAGCTTCTAATTGCGCTAGGCCCAATTTTTTGTTTCCATCCGCAAAGAAGAACATAAAAGGTTTTAATATGGGATGAATTTCCGGATAGCAAATTCGGTAATAATTGTAAACTCCGGATGAATATAGAAATTCGGGTTGCTTATCTGAATTTAAGAGGCCAATTTTCATGTAATGATATGATTTTTTGGCATAGTTGACCGCTTTGATAAAATTCTGATTATCCGCTTCATACGCTGCTAAAAATCCTAAAGCGGAGGTGCAAAAAAAGGCGGATTCTAAGTCATTATTATTTTTCAAATACATCGCTTCAGCTAAATCAAAGGATTTTTCTAGGTTATGTACATAATTTTTACCTTGATTGACGTGGTCTTTTAGCGGAAAATATTGTAGCTGAATTTGCATGGCGGTCAACAAATATCCGGCGGGGTTTTTGGGATATTTTGATTTAAATAAGGAAAATGCGGCATTCGATTCTTTGAAATCGAAGGCATATAAATGATCTAAACCCGTTGAAATTAATTGTTTCGCATAAGCATCCTGAAGAATTTGTGCGAGGCCTTGCGAATGACAGAAAATAAGAAACAGGAAAATGATTTTACGCATAAGTCATAAAATTGAATTGCAAAAGTAACTAAGCACTGTGGTTTTTAGGCCTAATTTTTTACATTTGTTTAATTCTTTTTTTTGATTCGACCTTCATGATTTCATATCAACAATTTACGCTTTCAAATGGACTTCAAGTTATTGTGCATGAAGATCACACATCGACCCTCGCCGTGATGGATGTCATTTATGATGTGGGTTCACGCGATGAAGATCCTAATCGGACAGGATTTGCCCATCTTTTCGAGCATCTGATGTTTGGAGGTAGTGCCAATATTCCAAATTACGATAGTCCTTTGCAGCAGGTAGGCGGTGAAAATAATGCTTTTACTACTCCCGATTTAACCAATTATTACATATCGGTTCCGTATCAAAATCTTGAAACAGCCTTTTGGCTAGAATCGGACCGCATGTTGCAATTGGCCTTTAATCCTCAATCCCTGGAAGTCCAACGAAAAGTCGTCATCGAAGAATTTAAGCAACGTTATCTAAACCAACCCTATGGAGATGTTTGGTTGAAATTCCGTCCGCTCATATATACGCAACACCCGTACCGCTGGCCTACGATTGGCGCTGGAATTCAGCACATCGAGGAAGCCGTTTTAGAAGATGTGAAAGCATTTTTTGCTAAATATTATGTTCCGGCAAATGCAATTTTAGTATTAGCGGGCCGAATAACATTTGCCGAGGCAAAGGCATTGGCTGAAAAGTGGTTTGGCCCTATTCCGGGTGGGAATAAGCCTAAGCGCCAATTGCCCAAAGAACCTGTTCAAACGGAAGATCGTCGAATGGAAATTGTGGGTAAGGTTCCGTCCAATCGTTTTTATAAAGCTTATCCGGTGCCTGGTCGCTACGATGAGGGATTTTATGCCATTGATTTGATGTCAGATTTAATGGGTCGGAATGAAACCTCTTTTTTATATTTAGCTTTGGTTCAAAACAAGCGAATTTTTGATTCAATCTCTGTTTCTCAAACGGGATCTTTAGACCCTGGATTGCTAATCATTTCAGGCCAAGTTTGTGATGGAGTTGATTTGGAATTGGCCGAAAAGGAATTGAATCAAGCTATTCATGATTTTGTGAATTGCACTTATCAAACAGTGGATTTGGAACGTGTTAAAAACCAGGCAGAGGCGAGTTTGATTTTTGGGGAGGTTGAAGTGCTGAATCGCGCCATGAATTTAGCTATGGCCGCGAATGCAGGCGATGTTAATTTGGTTAATTTAGAATCTGAAAATTTAGCGAAAGTCACCTTAAGCGAAGTGGCTTATTGGGCTAAAAAAATATTTAAGGAAGGGAAATCCAATACATTGATATATAAAATGGCATAATATGAAAATTAGGGTAGGTCAAGGATATGATGTACATCAATGGGTGGCTGGAAGGCCATGTATGTTGGGAGGTATTTTAATCCCTTCCGATCATGGGCCTCTAGGTCATTCAGATGCGGATATCGTCTGTCATGTATTGTGCGATGCTTTATTAGGTGCTGCCAATATGCGCAATATTGGTTTTCATTTTTCGGATAAAGATCCTGTTTGGAAGGGCGTTGCCTCTACGATTTTATTGCAAAAAGTCATGGAAATGATTCGAGAGGCGGGATGGGAATTAGGTAATGCAGATGTGACGGTGATCTTAGATCAACCCAAATTAAATGCACATATTCCAGCGATGAAGGAGAATTTATCCCTTGTGATGGGCATTGAGGAGAGCCAAATTTCGATTAAGGCCACGACTTCTGAGGGGATGGGCTTTGTAGGAAGAGGGGAAGGAATATCCGCGATGGCTGTCGCATTAATTCAAAAAGACTAATGAAAAGCGTTGTCATCGACATAGAAAAAGAACGTTTAGAGATACTCAAAAGGTACCGTAAATTGCTACATACGGCAAAGCCTTTTTTGAAAGATGACGATGCCAAACAAATAAAAAAAGCTTTTTTACTCTCCGCAGAGGCGCATAAAGATATGCGCAGAAAATCCGGAGAACCCTATATATACCATCCTTTAGCGGTGGCGCAAATTTGTGTAGAGGAGATTGGGCTTGGGACTACTTCGATTATCTCGGCATTAATGCATGATGTGGTTGAAGACACCAATACGACCTTAAAAGAAATAGATAAAGACTTTGGTCCTAAGATTACGTCGATCATCGACGGTTTGACTAAGATTGCTGGGACTTTTGAGTACGGGACATCCCAACAAGCCGAGAATTTCAGAAAGATGTTATTGACGCTTTCTGATGACATTCGGGTAATCTTGATCAAGCTAGCAGATCGCTTACATAACATGCGCACATTGGGGAGTATGGCGAAGGAAAAGCAATTGAAAATTGCTTCAGAAACCATTTATTTATATGCTCCTTTGGCGCACCGACTAGGTCTAAATGCGATTAAAACAGAATTAGAGGATTTAGGATTAAAGTATACGGAGCCTGAAGCTTATAAGGAGATTGCCCATAAATTGTCGGAAAATAAGCGAAGTAGAGAAAGTTTTGTGGAGCATTTTATTAGGCCCATCAAAAAATCGTTGGATGCGCGAGAAAAGAATTATACGATCATCGGCCGACCAAAATCCATTTATTCCATTTACAATAAATTGAAAAAGGGAAATGTTTCCTTTGATAAAATATATGATTTGTTTGCGGTCCGAGTGGTTTTAGATGTACCATTGGAGCGTGAGAAATCTGATTGTTGGGAAGTGTATAGCATTGTAACGGATCATTATCGGCCTAACCCAAGCCGATTAAAAGATTGGGTTTCTACTCCCAAATCGAATGGGTATGAGTCTCTGCACACCACGGTGATGAGTATGCCCTTTGGGAATGATAAGGAGGGGCGCTGGGTAGAAGTACAAATCCGGACGAATCGGATGGATGAAATTGCCGAAAAGGGTGTGGCAGCACATTTCAAATATAAGGGAACGGACACCAGGACGAGTCAGGCTTTTGAATCTTGGTTATCGCAAGTGAGAGAAGCCTTGGAATCAAATGATAAATCCAAATCTGCCGTTGAGTTAGTGGATGACATCAAAAATTCACTCTACCATGAGGAGGTATTTGTATTTACCCCCAAAGGGAAATTAATCGTTTTACAATCCGGTTCTACGGCTTTGGATTTTGCTTTTGAGATACATTCAGAAGTGGGTGCTCGCTGCATTGGGGCTAAAGTAGGAGGGAAATTAGTTCCCTTATCTCATAAGTTAGCGAATGGGGATCAGATTGAAATATTGACTTCGTCTAAGCAAAAACCCTCTGAGGATTGGCTTAGAATTGTGTTTACGACCAAGGCAAAAGCGCGAATTAAAGAATTTATCAAAGAGGAAAATAAGTCCCATTTGATTAAGGGGCGCGATTTGATTGAGCTCCGACTGAAGCATTTGGGTTATCCAGTTTTGACATTAGAAATAACGAACCAATTGCGGGCTTACTTTAATGCGAAGGATGCAAACGATCTTTTTTATCGGTTTGGGAAAGCATACATTCCCATTGAGCAGTTGAAACACTGGAAGTCGGATAAGGAGTCGCATGAGCGAAAGCAGGCAGAAAAAGCGATTCAATCTCCCATTGTAGACAGCAAGTCTTTCCGAAAGGAAATGCAGCAATACAATAAGGATCGCAAGGAGTCAGATATTTTGTTGATCGGCGAGGACATGGACAAGGTGGATTATACCTTAGCCAAATGTTGCAATCCAATTTCTGGGGATGAAGTATTTGGTTTTGTCACCATAAATGAAGGGATAAAAATTCATCGGACTGGATGTCCAAATTCCACTGAGTTATTGTCCCGACATGGCGATCGTGTGATTAAAGCACAGTGGACCAGCCAGATAGCTATGTCATTTATTGTCGAGCTGGTGATTCGAGGAATCGACCGGGTGGGATTGGTCAATGATGTGACTCGGGTCATTTCGGATGAGTTACAAGTAAATATTACGGCCTTGTCGATTGGGGTGAAGGAGGGATTATTTGAAGGGAAGATTTCTTTGATGATACAAGACACAAATCATTTGGAATCCCTGGTAGCCGAGTTAGAGCAAGTCACTGGAGTAATCGAGGTTGCCCGGGAGGAAATTTAGTTTTTTTCATAATTTATAGCTTATTTTACGTCGTTTTTTTTGATTAAATGTCCGCAGAAATAGAGAAGTTCGTTTCGGTAAAAAAGATTTTCACAGCCTACTTGGAAAACAAGGGATTGCGGAAGACGCCGGAACGTTTTGCTATTTTGGAGGAGATTTATTTACGAGATGATCACTTTGATGTGGAGGAGTTATACATCTCGATGAAAAACAAAAAGTACCAAGTATCTAGGGCCACGGTGTATAATACATTGGATGTGTTGGTGGAATGTGACTTGGTCGTAAAGCATCAGTTTGGCAGAAATCAAGCTCAATTTGAGAAGTCGTATGGCCGTCGCCAGCATGATCATTTAATTTGTACGGATTGCCACAAAGTCACCGAGTTTTGTGATCCACGTGTTCAAACCATTCAGAGTTTAGTTGGGGAGATGCTTCAGTTTAATGTCATGCACCATTCGTTAATATTTTATGGTTCATGTACCAAAAAGAATTGCGAACACAGAGATGCTTATCGGGCTCAAAATCAAGAATAATTTACGTTTTAAAAATTTATTATGGCAGTTGATGTATTATTAGGATTACAGTGGGGAGACGAGGGAAAAGGAAAAATCGTGGATGTTTTAGCTCCTCGTTATCAGGTAGTTGCTCGTTTTCAAGGAGGTCCTAATGCGGGACATACGCTTGAATTTGACGGATTTAAGCACGTACTACATCAAATACCTTCTGGAATTTTCCGCCAAGAGGTTCAAAATATTATTGGGAATGGAGTTGTTTTAGATCCCATCATTTTCAAAAAAGAGATTGATGGACTGGCTCATTTCAATTTAGATTTGCGTAAGAATTTAGAAATTTCAAAAAAGGCTTCGATCATTTTACCTACGCATCGCTTGTTAGATGCTGCGTATGAAAAGGCGAAAGGGGATGCGAAGATTGGTTCTACTTTAAAGGGAATTGGACCTACGTATACCGACAAAATCTCGAGACAAGGTTTGCGCGTAGGGGATATGATTTCACCTAATTTTCCTGAAAAATATAATGCTTTAGTGGATCGTCACAAGGCTATTTTAGATGTATATAAGTTTGAATATGATTTAGCGGAGGCTGAAAAGGAATTTTTTGCCGCGGTCGAATTCATGAAAGAATTTCAGTTGGTGGACAGTGAGTATGTTGTCAATCACGCATTGAATGCCGGAAAGACGATTTTAGCTGAAGGCGCCCAAGGTTCTTTATTGGATGTTGACTTTGGATCATATCCATTTGTTACATCCTCAAATACCATTACGGCAGGTGCTTGTACTGGCTTAGGGGTAGCACCTAAGAATATCGGAGAGGTTTTTGGAATCTTTAAGGCCTATGCTACTCGGGTGGGTTCAGGACCATTCCCAACAGAATTAGAAGATGAGGTAGGAGAACGTATGCGTCAGGAGGGAAGAGAATTTGGTTCAACGACGGGCCGACCACGCCGTTGTGGCTGGATCGATCTACCCGCTTTAAAATATGCCATGATGATTAATGGGGTTACCCAATTAATTATGATGAAAGCAGATGTGTTAAACATTTTTGAAGAAATTTTGGTGTGTACGGGCTATGAAATGCCGGATGGTTCGCTGACGGATCAAATCCCATTTGAAATTACGGACATTAAGGTGAAACCCGTGTATGCAAGTTTGAAGGGCTGGCACTGTTCTTTGGAAGGAATGAGAAATTTCGACCAATTGCCTGCCGAGTTAACCGCTTATATCGCGTTTTTAGAGTCTCATTTAAATTTGCCGATCAATTTTATTTCGACGGGACCAGATCGCGAGGCATGTGTTTTACGTGGTTCTTTAGCTTAAGAAATGAAAGCAGAAGAAAATCATTTGGCTGATTTGTTTCAATACGATGAGATTTATTGGGTGCCTGCAGATCGTGGATCGAATGAGATTCAGTTGGCGAGCTCCACTCAAATGATTGATTCATCAAATCAGGTTCAGGATAATTCTTCATCGCCCAAAGAAAATGTGGCTGGCCGAGTGGCCACCAATCAACCTGCATCTATTGAGAATTCATTTGAGTCAGAGCCCTCTTTAGACGGGGAATCTTCCCAAATTAATGTTCGAATTTCTACTCCTTGGGTTGTCATAGGCCATATATATGAGCTAGAAAAAGCGCGGTTGACCTTGATTTTTTCAGCTCCCCCCATGTTATTGTCGGCCAAAGATTGGAGTATTTATGAGCCCAAGGATGACGAGCCCATACTTTCTGAATTTGTTAAAAATGCTGGGGCTAATAAATTTATATTTTTAGGCCAACAACCCGCTGTTTGGCAATCTGATTTTCACGTGACAGAACTCGTGCCATTGGAAGGCAAATCGGTTTATTTCTTCCCTCGCTTGATATCCACATTAACGGATACTGAAAAGTCATTAAAATTGGTTTTTTGGAATGCGCTGAAATCAATGATTTAATAAACGCGAGTTTACCAGGCATATCTGGCTAATGGACTCACATCTTGTCCACAAAACTCACCCGCTTCGCATTTGAAATGACCAGCCATGGCGATCATCCCTGCGTTATCGGTGCAATAGGAAAAAGCTGGGATAAAAACCTCCCAATGATTCTCTTCACCTAATTCCTGTAACCTTTTCCTCAAGCCTGAATTGGCAGATACTCCACCAGCTATCGCGATGGAAGAACATTTTTTTTCGCGCATAGCTTTTTTGACTTTACGCAATAAAATTTCAATCAGTGTTTTTTGTACTGAAGCACAAATATCAGCCTTATTTTCCTCGATGAAATTGGGATTTAATTTTACTTCTTTTTGGAGAAAATACAGGATTGCGGTTTTGATTCCTGAAAATGAAAAATCTAAGCCGGGCATTTCTCCCATGGGAAATGGGTATTTGTCGGGATTTCCCTCTTTGGCGAGCTTATCGATCAATGGCCCTCCTGGGTAAGGAAGTCCAATTAATTTAGCTGTTTTGTCAAAGGCTTCGCCAACGGCATCATCCTGGGTTTCCCCTATGATTTGCATGTTGAGTGGGCCTTCCACCCAGACCAACTGTGTATGTCCGCCACTTACGGTTAAGCACAAAAAGGGAAATTTGGGTCTGGGTTCTTCGATAAAATGCGCCAACACATGCGCTTGCATGTGATTTACCTCAATCAATGGAATGTCCAAACTTAGTGCTAATGACTTTGCGAATGACGTTCCTACCATGAGGGCTCCAAGCAAACCGGGGCCTCGTGTAAATGCGATGGCATTCAAGTCATTTTTGTTTATATTTGCCTTTTGCAGAGCTTCCTGTACAACAGGAATAATTGATTTTTGATGTGCCCTGCTAGCTAATTCGGGAACGACGCCACCCCACTCGCTGTGAATTAATTGAGTGGAAATGACGTTTGATTTTAACTCTCCGTCGACCATTATCGCCGCAGAGGTTTCATCACAAGAAGATTCAATCGCTAGTAAAATCATAAAAATTCGTCTGCAAAAATAAGGTAATTAAAACATAAATTGTTTTTTTTCACTAAAAGAAAAATATGGTCAAATACCTAAAGATCCTCGCAAAATCAGTCCTATATGGATTGGTTGGGATTTTTTTGCTATTTTTTTCGATCATATTACTTCTGCGCGTACCCTCTAATCAAATCCGATTAGCGAATTACTTTACTCCCAAAATCGAAAAAGCCATTGGGTATCCGCTAACCTTAGACGGAATCCAGCTTAAGTTTTTTGACGAAATAAGCTTTTGGGGATTGCGTGTTAAAGATCCTTGGGGCAAGGACATGATTTACATTGAAAAATTAGACATTAATTTCAGTATTTCCGATTTGTTTTTGCATGGTTCAAAGCCATCAATGGAACATGCTCAATTGATTCGCCCCCGAGTGCATTTAATTTTGGAAAAAAAGTCGGGGAAGATAAATCTGAATGAGTTTATTGATCGAATTGTTGCTTATGTGAATAAAAATTCAACCTCCACCAGTACGGAATCCAGTTTGTTTAAAATTCATTCGGCCCAGGTAGTTGACGGTACTTTTTTACTCGATGACGAGCAAGAAAAAAACCTTGCTACGCCCACACACTTTGATTTATCACATTTCAGTTTTGTTAAAATTAATGCTCAAGTAGCCGATTTTTATGTTCATGGGGACACCATAGGACTTCAGACGATTGGTTTTCGGACGATCGATCCATTGAGTAAATTTCAGGTTAAAAAGTTGGACACCAAGTTCATGATTTCAGATCGACAAATGCGATTTGATGACTTGAGTTTATTTTTTAATGACTCATATGTGGGCGACCACGTCCACATGAATTATAAAAAAATCAATGACTTGACCAAGTGGATTACCAAAGTTCAAATGGTCGGTAACCTAAAAAATAGCAAAGTTAAAGGAGAGGATTTAGGGCGATTCGTTACTGCTATGTATGATTATAAGGGGTATTACCAATTGAATGGTATACTGAATGGCTCGGTGGACAATTTGGCATTGAAGAATTTTGAAATAGGATTTGGCCAGAAATCTAAGTTGAAAGGTGATTTCAGCTTTAAAGGTTTGCCCAATGTAACGACGACACAAATGGAATTTTCAATGAATAAGTCCATTTTTTTCCCCAATGATTTAGCTGTTTTTATCACGCAAGGTGCTTCTGAAAAAATGAAAATATTGGGCTCCGTTGCTTTTGATGGAAAATTTAATGGCACCTATGACAACTTCCAAACATCAGGCCAATTGAACACCGGTTTAGGCTATATGGAAGGCGACTTTAAACTAAAGCTTAAAGATTCCATGGCACTTTCATCCTATGATGGGATTGTAAAATTAGCCAAATTTAAATTAGGGAAACTGTTGGATGTTGAACCTTACATTGGCAATATTGATCTTATAGGCAAAATAAAGGGGACAGGATTTTCGAAAAAATCAGCTCATGTTGATTTTGATGGCAAGCTTTCTGAAATCACTTTTAACACTTATGCCTATAAAAATGTGAGTGTAAAAGGGAATTTCCAGCGTCAATTATTTAAAGGAAATGTGGCTGTGAAAGATACCCATTTTGTGGCTGAAATGTCGGGGGAAATCAATTTGCAACAACCCAAAGCCGCGTATTTATTAGAGGGTAAAATTGGGCATGCCGACTTAGCTAAATTACATTGGGGTAGCGAGGATGTTCAGATTAAAACGGGTTTTGATTTGAACATTAAATTTACGGATATCGATGACTTGTTTGGCAAGGCAGTTTTCACTGATATAGTCATTAAAAAGCCAAAAATGGATGATCTGTCCATGGGCTTAATTTCCTTTACGGCCAATGAAAATAAGGTTGGATTCAGGCAGTACCGATTAAACTCTGATTTGATTTCGGTGGAAATGAATGGAGAATTTAAGCCTACTAAAATGAAATCGGAATTAGGTCAATTAGCCGATGAATATCTCTTGTATTTTAACAAAAAAGAAGACGAAAGGACCGCATATTATAACAAGAGAAAATATGACATCAACGATAAATATTTTGCAGATTTCACCATCATTTGCCATCAAGCACAACCTATTTTATCGAGATTTTATCCGTCGATCGGCATCGGCCGAAATACCATTTTTACTGGAAACGTTTCCAAAGGTAGAACCTATTCGGTCAGTTTGGAGTCTTATCCGGACACACTCGTTTTTGGTGGATATAAATTTTATCAATCTGTTTTTTCTCTTCAAAGTTCTAAGTTTTTAGGGGGTCCCGAGGTGTCTTCTAGCCTTGTTTTTCAATCAAGAAGGCAGCAGTTGAATTTCTTGACTCCAACCGAAAACTTTAAATTAAATGCGCTTTGGGATCAGGACCGAATTAATTTTGATGTTGATTTCAAACAAGCTGGGGAGGATAATACGGCACATTTTGGAGGCAATTGGCGATTTGAAAAAGATGGTTTGTCCTTAAGATTTAAAGATTCCTATTTGAAAATTTTAGGACAAGATTGGGCTTTTGATCCTGAAAATATGATTACCCTAAAAGGCCAAGAATGGAAGGCCGAACATGTTTTGATTTCCAACAAAAAACAATCGATTGCCTTGCAAGGAAGCTTGTCATTAGATTCTACGCAAACATTGAGATTCCGAGCAAATAAATTCCAATTAGCAACCCTAGAACCTATACTTGCCATTAAGGCTAATGGGGAACTGAATGCTGAAATTAGTGTTCAAAACTGGTATCAAAATACAAGGGTTGACTCCTGGATGATTGTTGACTCACTTCGATTGGATAAGTTTTATATGGGCAACTTTCAAGGTGTTGGGACCTATTTGGCGGAATCCCAACGAATGGATTTAAACTATACCTTAAACCGTTTGGGGGAACCCGTTTTATCCATTAGTGGCCAGTATAGACCCTATGCAGAGGTGGACCAATTAGCCCTCAAAACAGAATTGAACCGCACGAATCTGGAAATTTTAGAGCCATTTACTCGAGGTATTTTTTCAGGATTAGCCGGTGAAGCTTCTGGCGAATTAAAAATTAGGGGTCAGTTTAACGATCCTAATTTTAGTGGAAAAGTTGTCGTTCAGAAAGCTAAAGTCAATTTTGATTATTTGAATACAGCCATTTTTGTGAGTGACACGGTTTCGTTTCAAGGGCGTCAAATTTTAGCCAAAAATTGGCAACTTAAGGACAATGATGGGAATGTGGCCAAGTTAAATGGCCAACTCAATTTCCCCAAAGATAAGCCTTTAGAAATGTCTTTAACAGCTGATCTAACTCGATATAAAATTTTAAATACGCAGAAAAGTCCTAGTTCTTTTTATTATGGTACTGGTTATGCGAGCGGCTTATTTCAATTGGATGGGACTCTGGATAACCTACTCATTTCAGGCAATTTAAAAAGTGAAAAAGGTACTCGATTATTTATTCCCTTAGATCGAGAATCAGAAGCGCAGGCGGATGATGATTTTGAGTTTTTAAGTCAGGCATTAATAACTGAAACGGCCAACGAAAAGCTTATTCAAACCCAATCAAAAGACAATGACATACGTTTAGATTTGATGTTAAATCTGACACCTGAGGCTTATGGGGAAGTCCAATTAGATAGCAAAAAAGGAGATATCATGCGCGGCTATGGCACGGGAGGCATTCGGATGACGATGGACAAAAAAGGCGATTTTAAGATGTTGGGGGACTATGCGATCGATCAAGGAGATTATACATTTTCCCTTCAAAACATTATTAATAAAAAATTTGCTATTCAGCGTGGCTCCAAAATTTCATGGACAGGTAGTCCTTTGAATGCCAACATCAACATGAAGGCAATCTATACACAATATGCTAGTTTGTTTCCTATCCTTTTGGATACGACTAACAAAGGGAATTTACCTGAATTTAAACGTCGGTACCCAGTCGACGTGGTGATTAATTTACAGGATAGACTATTGTCTCCTAATGTCTCTTTTGATATTGGCATTCGTGATTTTCCGAAAGATGTCACCCTGAATAGCGCCGTAACTGCCTTCGCGAATCGCATAAAAACCGATGAACAGGAGTTGACCCGACAGGTCAGTAACGTGTTGCTTTTTGGCCAATTAGTTTCTCCTTTTGGTGCGAGTGGATTGGTGCTTGGGAATATCATGGGAAATTTTACGGAGATGTTATCGAATCAGTTAAGCAATTTAGCATCTGAAATCAATAAGGATTTGAACATAGATGTATACTTGGGCGGCGGTAATTTGACCCAGGATATTTTGACTAACCTGCAATTGCGTGCCTCTTATAACGTGAATGATCGATTAAGAATTACGCGTAGTGGAGGATTTACGGATGCCAGAAATCAGACGAGTCCTCAAATTTTATTGGGCGATTGGGCTTTGGAATATTTTATTAAAAAGGATGGTAGCCTGCGTACAAAAATGTACAATCGAAATGTACAAACGACTCTTTTAGGATCCCTGAACTCCTATCAAATCAATCAAACTTTAGGCGCAAGTATCCTTTACAATAAGAGCTTTAATTCGTTCTTTGGCACGAAATAATGCTTGTAGACTAGTCATAAAAAAAGCCGCAATTGCGGCTTTTTAAATTTATGAATTTCAATAATTTACCTAACGACGAAGGTGCCATTTCCAATCGTAAATCCTTCTGAATACATCTCGATTGAATATTTTCCAGGCTTGTAAACAACTCCGCCACGGGAATAAAGTACGGCAACTTCTTGGTTATCATTTGAGTAGGTAACTACTTGAGAAGTTGTGAAAGGAATATCTTTACCTCCTTGATTTATTTTACCTGAGCCTACTGCCTCGTCTGACAATGTGCTTCCTTCGCCATCTAAAATACGTACATAAATGGTTTTGTTCTCTAATTTAGTGATTGGATTAGGAGCTAAATTGAATACAATTTTCAATTTGTCAATTCTTTTTCCACCTAATTTAGCCTTCTCAGTTTCTTTCCCTTTTGCATTAACAGCTAGCACACGAATGTTCTGAGCTTTCAAAGCCGCACCGATACTTACCTTGCGAGCTAATTCTTTGTTCTTAGCTGCTACCTCAGATAAAGTATCACTTAAGTTTTTGTTAACCGTTTTTAAGCCCGTATTTTCAGTATTTAACGTCTGATTTTGAGTGCTTAACGCTTGGTTGTTTTCTGTTAAAACTCCATTTTGTTTTTTCAGTTCAACAATATCGCCATCCTTTTGCGCTAGAATAACATCATATTCTTTTATTTTAGCTAAATAAGAAGCTACAGTCGCATGATTTGCTTTTTTTAGCGAAGCTTTATCTTGTTCTAATTGTAATTTCAACGCTTCTAGGTCAGCCACTTGACCTCCTAATGCTTTAATTTCAGCTATTTTACTATCTAACTGAGTCGAAATAGAATCTAATTTAACGCGTGTATTAGCTAATTCAGTTGCTTTTTCTTCGATACTAGTCGCTTGCTCTTTGGTCAGTTGGTTCGACCTGAAATACAAGACTCCAAATACTGCCGTTAATACAGCAAGGACGATGAGTGCAATCTTAGAAGTATTGTTATTTGATTCCATTATGTTTGTTTTATTTATTAAAGGGTTTGTTTAATTTATCGCAAAGGTACAATAATTAAATTTAAATTTATTTCTATGTGCCTTTTTGGTTAATTTGCGTGAATAAATAATGGATTATGCTCACCTATGATTTTATTGTAATTGGGTCCGGTATTGCGGGTTTATCGTATACCGCAAAAATTGCGCAGCACTTTCAGGATTTAAATCAATCTGTTAAAATAGCGGTCATTACAAAAACCATTGCAGAGGAAACCAATACCAAATATGCGCAAGGTGGAATTGCTGCAGTGTGGGATCAGGATGATTCTTTTGATAAACATATCCAAGACACCATGATCGCAGGTGATTTTATAAGTAATCAAAAGGTAGTTGAATTAGTTGTAAAGGAAGCCCCTGAGCGCTTAAAGGAATTAATCTCTTATGGCACCGACTTTGATCGCAGAGCAGATGGAACATTTGATCTAGTCAAAGAAGGGGGGCATTCAGATAAACGAATTTTACATTATAAGGACTCAACGGGCAATGAAATTGAGCGCGCACTTTTAGCTAAAGTGAAGGCTTTTCAATCCGTAGATTTTTTCACGCATTATTTTGCCGTTGATTTAATCACCCAGCACCATTTAGGCGAAAAAGTAACGAAGGATACCCCTGACAAAAAATGTTTTGGGGTATATGTGCTTAATTTAAAAACCAAAAAAGTAGAGACTTTTTTAGGCAAAACTACTTTGTTGGCCACTGGGGGAATCGGCCAAGTTTATCAATCCACGACGAATCCTAAAATTGCCACGGGAGATGGAATTGCGATGGCCTACCGAGCAAAGGCTTTTGTTCAAGGAATGGAATTTATTCAATTTCATCCTACGGCATTATATAATCCAGGAAAGAAGCCATCGTTTTTGATTTCAGAAGCGGTGAGAGGCCATGGAGGAATTCTGAAAAATTTGGATGGCTCTACGTTTATGGAGCGTTATGACGATCGTTTGTCATTGGCACCCCGCGATATTGTTGCCCGTGCCATCGATTCGGAAATGAAAAAGCAAGGTAGTGACCATGTATTTTTGGATACAAGACACATTCCTAAAGATGAAATTTTGCAACATTTCCCAATGATCTATCAGCATTGTTTAGATGAATTGGGAATCGATATGTCGACGGAAATGATTCCAGTGGTACCCGCTCAGCATTACCTTTGTGGGGGTATTATCGTGGATGAATTTAGCAGGACCAATATTCAACATTTATATGCCGCGGGGGAGTGTTCCTATACGGGCCTTCATGGAGCAAACCGTTTGGCTTCCAATAGTTTATTAGAAGCTATTGTTTTTGCTCATCGGGCGTTCCAAAAATCGATTGAAGAATTCAGCACTCAATCCTTACCTGAATTAATTCCAGCCTGGAATGACGAAGGCACCAAACACCCCGAAGAATTAGTTTTAGTTACGGAAATGGCGCGTGAATTGGAATCTATTATGTCCAATTATGTGGGCATTGTTCGCACTGATCGCCGATTGAAACGGGCTTACGATCGACTTGAATTGATTTATTTAGAACATGAAGAGCTATATAAACAGTCTAGAATTACGGTTCCTTTGTGCGAATTGAGAAACATGATTAATGTTGCTTATTTGATCATTAAGCATGCTCGAGCCCAAAGAGAAAATAGAGGTCTTCATTACAATTTAGATTTGATATAGCTTGACTTGTCAATTTTAAGGACTACATTTAATCGGTTCTATCCGCCATTCTTTCTATGTCACAATCGATTCGAGATGTAATCTCTCCTTTAAATATTCTTTCTAAATCTGAAATTCTGAACGTAAGTAAAAGTTTCAAAAGTGTTCAAATCAAGAAGGATGATTATTTGATTCACGCGGGAGGGCATTTAAATTCTTTGGTTTTTTTGAAAAAAGGAATCTTAAAGAGCGGTTCAAACCAGGATGAAGATTCGGATGTTTCCCAAACGAAAGACTTTACTTTTGAGGGCAATTTTTTATTTTCAGGTGGCAGTATTTTAACTTATCAACTATTTCCTCTTTCCATTCATGCCTTAATAGATTCGGAAATTTTAGTCATAACTCTAGATGAATTGGACGGAATTTATGAGAGCATTCCAGGATTTGTGGCCGTTTTGCGCCAATTAACTCAGGATAAATTAGAAAAGCAGGAGATGCTTATGAATCTAATTAAGATCCAATCCCCTCAAAAACGGTATGAGCATTTCCAACGAAATTTTGCTTTACTCGCTGCCCAATTACCCGAAGGCCAGTTGGCACATTTTCTACAAATCCCAACCTCGGAGCTATCTAGAATCAGAAAAAAAATAAGTTTAGGTAGTACCTTTTAAGCATGACTTTTCAAGTAGGATACAATGACTTGTAAGCCTTTTTCAAAGTGTTGATTGTTAGGTATTACGATATCGCAACTTCTTTTGTGAGGCCTGATAAATTCTTCGTATGTAGGTTTGACATGGTATTTCCAACGATACATGACATCCTGTAAATCATAGCCCCTTTCTTCATTATCGCGCTTAATGCGGCGCTTCAATTTAATTTTATCTTGGGCGTCAATGAATATTTTTAAATCTAAGAGCTTGGCAACTTCGGGAAAATGAAAAACAAAAATGCCCTCTACAACCAATATTTTTTTCGGATAGAAATGTAATAAGTTGGGAATCTTATCTGAGTTGTTGAAGGTATATTCTTCACGAGTAACTATTTCACCTGACCTTAATTTTTCTACATCAGCTGCAAAGGCCACATCATCAATGGCCCCAGGCAAGTCAAAATTTTCAATCCCATTTTCATCTTTGGTTTGATGTTCCTTTGGGCGATAGTAATTGTCCTGAGATAATAAACAAATGTCATCTGTGTCGAATTGCTCCATTAAGCGTGTTAAAAATAGGGTTTTTCCTGAGGCACTTCCTCCGGTAATCCCAATGATGAATGGACGGTTGTTGGTCGACATAATGAAATAGATTCAAATGCAAATTTGCGAAAATGATTTAAATTAAACTAAATCAAAATTTTCATTTTTCGAATAATAGATAAATAGCTTTTTCGTCTTTTCGCTTTTGGTCTATCATGTTAAAACCAGCTTCGGCTACGAGGGTAATCAACTCTTCAGTGAAGAATAATTTTTTTCCACAACCCTCATGAATGAGTGGAATTGAAATTGATATTTCTTCTTCAATGAATAATCTCCCCCCTTTTTTTACTATTCGGAAAGCCTCTTGAAGTACTAAATCGATTTGATTGAATTCATGCAAGGCATTGAAAATGAATACCCAATCAGCCATTTCTTTTTCTAACGTTAATGCGTGAACGTCTTCGTTTTTTACGAAAATGGGTGTTGTGTTTTTTTTGTTTGTTGTGTTTTCGAAATAGGAAATGGATTCGCCAACTTCCTCATTCGTCAGAGCCTGAAAATCATGATCGACTAAAATTAATTGGCCAGCAGGCTGATGAATCACACAATTTATTTCCCACCAACCAGATCCACAACCTAAAGAAACGAGGGTATCGGTATTTTTCCAGGGCGTAAATTTTAAAAGTTCTTTCATTTGGGTATAAATTAATGGATAAATCATGAAGCATGGTATATTTGAAAATAATTATTTTAAAATGGCAATTTATATCGCACCTACGGCCTCAGTAATGGGCAGAGTACTTATTTCGAAAGATGTTTCTGTCTGGCATGGAGCTGTTATTCGCGCAGATGTGGAAGAAATTATTTTAGGGGAGGGCTGTAATATTCAAGACAATGCGGTCTTGCATGCCGACGAAGGAGATAAAACAATTATAGGTCCTAGGGTTACGGTTGGCCATTCTGCGATTGTTCATGGTGCTACGGTAGGCGAAGGATCTCTTATTGGGATGCATGCTACGATTCTAAATCGAGCTCAGATTGGCCGGTTTTGTTTAATTGGCGCTCATGCATTAGTTACCGAAGGAATGATTATTCCTGATTTTTCTCTGGTGTTGGGTATGCCGGCTAAGGTCGTAAAAATACTTTCTGAGGATCAAATAAGCCGTTTAAAAGAAGGGGCAGATCATTACATTATGATGGGAGAAAGACACGCTGCGGGCGAATTTCCCTTGCTAACACAAGCTGATTTTAGGGAATGAAAGATCTCTTTTTGATTCGACATGCGCATGCTGGGCCCTATTTACTTCCCGACGAAAGCCGTAAGTTGTCTATTAGGGGCTTAGAAGAAGCGCAGGAATTGAAAAGTATTTTTATGAATAATAATTTTCCTGACGGTTTTTGGTACATCTCTAATACGAATAGAACGATTGAAACGGCTGAAATATTGATGGCAAACGTCCCAAAATCAGGAGAATCTTTTGATGAGTATTGGTACCATGCCACTGGTCCCCAATATGTGGAAAAAATAGTGAGCAGCTCCCACGATATTATTTATTTAGTAGCCCACAATCCATCTATTTCATATGCCGCATCCTATTTTTCTGGAGAAATGATTCAAATGGAAACATCTTCGTGTGTACATTTGCATTGGCCTTTGGCTAATACATGGGATGAAATAATAAAAGGAAGCGCCATGGTCAATTTTATACATTAACGCTATGCAAAAAAATCGCCTAATTTTTCGTTGGATTTTTATCTTATTTACCCTACTTATGATTGCGCTCGCTGTCGATATGGCTCGAAATACGACAGCTCCTTGGAATAAAAACAAAGCAAAAACAAAGTAGCGCCGTTTTATTTAACTATTTATTTCAAAAATCGAAGGCTATAAAACGGACTCGATATGTTTTAGATGATGGGTACAATGCCAAGCATAAATACCTAATACTCGGTCTAAAGGATAAGTAATTCCTCGCTCTGGGTGAAAATATGTTTTCGTCCAATCTGATTCTTGCAAGGTATTCATTAAATAAACCCAGCGCTGATGCACGGATTTGACGCCTGTGATGGACCAATCAATAGGAGCTTCGTCGCCATCCGGCATGTGGGCCCAGTCATTTTCTGAATAGGGCATGATGGTTGGATTATCCTCATTTAATGCTTTTTTAAATCGTATATAGCAATTCATGTGGCTATCAAACATGTGATGAATCACTTGGCGAGCCGTCCAGCCCCCTGGTCGGTATGCTTTTTTCAAGGTAGCTTCCGAATGTTTTGAAGCTGCTATGGCTAATAAATCAGGAAATTCATCAATTGTCTTAATCCAGTTTTTTCTGATTTCAGGGGTGATAATTTCTGGAGCAGCAAATTTCCCAATGGGATATTGAAGTGGATTTAATTCCATGCGATTATATGTTGGTAAAAAAAGAAGTAATGTCTTTGGCGGCTTCCCTAGTATGGGCAATCAAGGGATGCACCCCACGATGTATCAACTCGAGCATTTCTTTTCCTGAATCTTTACTTAAATGGGAAATGTGCAAGGGCATCAAAATTTCACCTTCTTCAACCTCCATAGGCGTAGTCACTTGAAAAGCGATGTTGCCCGCCGAGGCGATTTTAATTAATTCCAACTTCGTTTTCTGGAAACTCTCTTCAAAACTTTCTTCCGTATTTCCCGAAATTTCTAGTTGGACTGCTGTCTGGCTAGATTTTAAGGCCAACAATTCTTTGATCTCGTTATCTAACAGGTTTAATTGTTTTCTAAGGGCATGGTAATTTTTACCCGTCGACATCCGTTCGCGAATCGATTGCCTAATGAAATAAGTAATGGTATCCGTCACAGTTAATCCAATTTCAGCCGTTTGTTTAAAGATCAGCGAGCTAGGCGACATGCCAGGAATGGTATTTGGATCATGTAAAATGACCATTCCCTCAGGGCTTAAAAATCCGTCTATTCGCGTGCAAACCCCAAAACCCAAGTCGTCAAAAGCTTTTTTAACTTGCTCCTGAATCATTTTCAAATGGGCTAAACTAGCATCCATTGGAATTCTTTTTCGTGTGGCCTTAGACTTGTATTTGGCATTAAAATCGAAAACTTCCACGGAATCGTCAATAACAATTTCAGTCGGCGGTAGGGCAACCGACTCACCATCGGGTGTCTGAATGACCCCGCAACTAAATTCCGCTCCATTCACAAACGATTCCAATAAAATGGAATCTTCCGAATGAATGGAATGAATAACCGCCTTAGTTACTCCTTGTAAAAAATACGATTGTAACTCGGTTAAAAGTCCACTAGGATGCTGGAAAATTTGATGTTGGAATATCACTGGAAAGCCTATTCCCTCGTCTAAATTGACCATTTTTTGAAGTAAATCGATTTGATCTTCCTCGGTTAATTTAATCCAATCTTCCCGGTAAATCTCGGAGATGAACAGGCATTTTTTGATTGCCTGGTCAAAATCCTCTAAGGAATCTTTTTTGACAAATGCTAAGCCAATCGACGATCCTTGATGAGGAGCTTTGGCCACAAATGGCACACCTATTTCTTTTTTAACTTGCTCAAATAATATTTCTCGGCCATATTTCTCGTAATCATCCCTCTTTAACGTGAAGAATTTTTTATCTAGTCCTACGCTTTTTTGAAGCCATTCATTTTGCTTCGACTTATCTATTCCGATCGCTGATCCTAATAAACCAGGGCCGGAATAGGGGATGTTAAACCATTCTAATAATCCTTGAATACTTCCATCTTCCGCGCCAGGGCCATGCATGGCAATAAATGCAAAATCGAAATGATCTTTAAAGTTTTCAGGAAAAATCTGAACACCAATCTCCTGAATAATTTGAGCATAAGCCTCAGGATTTTGATTTTCTAAAGATTCAATGTAAACGGAAAATGGTGCTGTTTGATATCGTTTGGGAGGGAAAAAATCACGGATCGACTCTTCAAAAATGAGCGATTCTTTAATCAAAATAAAATGACCCAAACTGTCTACAAATATAAGCACGGGTTTGAATAATGATTTGTTGATATGCGCCATGGCCGTCTTTCCGCCGGCAAAACTAATTTCACGTTCTCTTGCTTGGCCACCAAATAAAATTCCAATGCGCATCATAAATTACTGGGGGATAATTTGGCTGATTTCTACCACCGACTTAACTTCGGGAACTTCCCTTTTTACCGCTTCCTCTACACCGGCTCTGAAGGTCATTGCCGACATATTACAGGATTTGCAATTGCCAACTAAAGACAATTTGAGCTCATTTTCTTCTGAAATTTCCACGATTTCCACATTGCCTCCATCTGCAATCAAGTAAGGACGAATGCTGTCAAGTGCTGATTGAATTCGAGCATAAAGTGGATGATTTTCCATAGGTTAAGCGTTTGATTGTGCGTTACTAATTGCAATTTGTTGGGCTAAATTGGTAGCAATGTGTATAAAAGCATTTGCGCTAAGCCCGTCCGTGGATGCTATAGGTTTTCCCTCGTCGCCCGCTTCTCGGATCGCTTGTATTAAGGGCAATTCGCCCAAAAATGGCACTTTATATTTTTCAGCTAACATTTTACCTCCGTCTTTGCCAAACAAATAATATTTATTTTCAGGCAATTCTTCGGGTGTAAAATAAGCCATATTTTCGACTAAACCCAACAAGGGAACATTAATTCCCGCCTGGTTAAAAAATTGCAAACCTTTGGTTGCATCTGATAAGGCTACTTTTTGAGGGGTGGTTACAATCACTGCTCCTGTCAATTTGATCAATTGGACCAGCGTTAAATGAATGTCAGAGGTTCCTGGAGGAAGATCGATCAATAAGTAATCCAACTCACCCCAATTCGTATCTCCAAAAAATTGGCGTAATGCCTGCGTCATCATAGGACCTCGCCATGGCACAGGACTGTCTGATGGGGCCAAAAACCCCATTGAGATCATTTTTATCCCATATTGCATGATGGGTTGAATGCGATTCTTGCCATTTATTTCTTCCACCAAAGGCTGTAAATCCTCCGCACCAAACATCACAGGTATGGATGGACCTGAAATATCAGCATCTAAAATACCTACTTTAGCTCCCAGATTTTTAAGCGCCATGGCTAGGTTGGCCGTCACCGTCGACTTACCCACACCCCCTTTACCCGAGGCAATGGCAATCACATTTTTGACTCCGGGAATTAATGGATCAGCCGCTGATAAACTAGTTACTTCAGCAGTCATTTGAATCACAACCTTTAGGTCAGGATGGACTAAATTGTGAATGGCATCCTCGCAATCTTTACGGATTTTTTCCTTTAAAGGGCATGCCGGCGTGGTTAAAACCACGGTAAATCGAACTTCGCCAACTCCCAATTCGACATCCTTAATCATTCCTAAGGTGACCAAATCTTTTTTCAAGTCAGGTTCTTGGACGGTACTTAAGGCGCCTATAATCAGTTCTTTACTTACACTTAATTCTCCCATGTTCGATTTTAATATTCAAACCTCAAATATACAGGTTTTTGCTGTTTATTTTGAGCCAAATGATGCTTTTAATGATAAAATTTCAGCAGCTAATTTTTTAGCTAACTTCGAATAATCGACATGAGGGAATAGGCTGGGCAACTCCCCCTTTATTTTTTCTAAGGCAGCTAAATGTAAATGTTTTTTTGTGGGATGTGGCCGGTGAGATAGCGTGGCCATTATACGTTCCCATGCAATTTCTAATGCTACTAACTCGCTTGAAAAATAAGTCTCTTTGAATTTCCCCCAAATATAATCCACGGCCATTTCATTGGGATGAATTAAATCTTTTTCATAAAAACGATAATCCCTCAGCTCATCCATCATGATCTCAAAAGCTGGGAAATAAGTGACTTGGCCCGGAAATTCCTGGGCAATTTCATGGGCTGCTAACCGCAGTGTTGCTTTGGATACAGAATTTTCCATCATGCCATCACGAGTATGCCTCACGGGCGAAACGGTCAAGATGAGGTGTATGTTGGGATGACTCTTTATAAATGTACGATAGGCCTCAGTGATTTCAGAAACCTGATTCATGTGTTTCTCAAATCGCTGACTCGCTTGCTTATGGCAATTTGCGATCGGTCTGTTGAGTATTTTGTCGTGATAAAAATAGGCAGTTCCGAAGGTCAATAACAGGGTATCTGCCTGGTTCAAAAATGACTGGGTTTCTTTATGTTTTACCTGAATTTCGGCTAATAAACTTTCCGGATTTTGACTGATGAAATCCGAATGAAAATCAGGATGTAAAAAAAAATCTCCTTCGGTATATACATCTGTGGCTTTGAGCGTTTCAAACGCTAAGCCTTTTAAAATCCGAACGGGATTAAATTGTGTACCGAAAGGCTGATTGAGCAATGTCAAAGATAAATCATCCAACCTTTTCCCCATATTTTCTGCAAAACAGGAGCCCATACACAATACCCGACTAGTGGTTGTTAGCTTATGGGTAGCTACGGGAATAGGAAAATCAGTGCTGAGTTTCAAGCCTTATTTTTTTTAACAATATTTGAGTTTTATTTTATAAGCCATTAGCCCATTGGTCCATTTTCTTCTCCAAAACCTCTAATGGCATATTTCCATCCTTTAAAAGTTCATCATGGAAGTCAGCGATTTTAAACTTGGCCCCTAATTGCTTCGTCAAAAGTTCTCTAATTTCTTTGATTTTGAGCGCCCCTATTTTATAACTTAAAGCTTGTGCTGGGATGGCCATGTATCTTTCTATTTCAGCGACCGTTCCTTCTTCGTTCAGAGGTTCATTGTCCATCATAAATTTAATGGCCTCTTCTCGAGTCATATTTTTGGAGTGCATTCCGGCATCTACTACTAAGCGAATGGCACGGTGCATTTCATCCCCCAAAGCTCCCATGTATTGATATGGATCTGTGTATAATCCCAATTCCTTCCCTAAGCTTTCGGTGTATAAAGCCCATCCTTCCGCATAAGCTGAGTTTCCACCAAAACGTCTAAATTTAGGTAAATCTCCATTTTCTTGTTGCAAACTAATTTGATAATGATGTCCTGGGATCGCTTCATGTAAAAAAAGACTTTCCATGCCACTCGTCAAGTTAAATGTCTTTGCATTGGTGATCGGCACATAAAAGATACCGGGTCTTTTTCCATCTTCAGAGCCAGCAAAATATTCAGCTGAGGCTGAGGCGGCCCGAAAAGCTTCAGTTTGACGAATTTCAAATGGTGATTTAGGAACGCGTCCAAACATTGTTTTAAGTGCAGGCTCCATTTTTTTATGAATCGTTTCAAAGGCCGCAAGTACTTCTGCAGGGGTTTTAAAAGGAAAGAATTTTGGATCCGTCCGCATGTGTTCGAAAAAGGCTTTCAAGTCACCTTTAAAACCAACCGCATCTTTTGTTTTCTCCATCTCGGTTTTAATTCGCTTGACTTCAGAAAGGCCAGTTTGATAAATCTCATCAGCCGATTTATCCGTTGTGGTCATCGTGCGAATTAAATATTGATAATAAGCTTTGCCATTTGGGATGTCGCTGATCCCTGAACTTAGCCTTCCTTTTGGCAAGTATTCTTCTTTCATGAAAGTAGCCAAACGGCTATACGCAGGGAGAATAATTTGCTGAATGTTATGGGTGTATAATTCGGTAATCCTTTTCTTGTCTGCTTCGCTAAAGCTTTTTGGTAAATTTTTTATAGGTCCATAAAATGTACTTTCCTTTAAATCTTTCACATTAAATGCGTCTAGCTGAGGGATGATTTTAACAATCAATGCCTTAGGTAATACATGGCCAGCGGCCATTCCTTTTCTGAAATAAACGAGCGAGCTATCTAAATATGCCGCACCTTTAAGCATTCTTTTAGACCAGTTATCATAATCTTTGACGGTTGCAAAGGGTTGGATGACAGAGCCACTTCCCAATTGTGCGAATGTCAAATGAAAGCCATAAAATTGATTTAATGGGATGAGGTTTTCGGGGAAGCTTAGTCCTTCCATTCCCAAATTCACATCTCTTACGATCAAATCGTAGGTTAATTGGTCATTGGTATTTAAGCTTTCACGGTCAATTTCTTGTATTGATTTTTGGTATTTTTCTAACATGCTTTTGACTAAAGCGCGGTGGCTGTCCGTGAAGTCAATATTTAATAAGTCATTGTATCGATTGTCCCCATTAAATGTCGCAGAGAGAGGACTTAATTTTAATTGGTCCTCATAATAATCTGCAATAATTTTATCAAGCTGAGGGTTTTTCTGTGCTGTATTTTTCTCTTTTTGGCATGATAAAAATGAAATGATGCTGATGAATAGAATAAGTTTTTTCATTAGATGAGTTGATTTATAGATCTATTTATTTGTCGCGAATTAAATTATTTGAATAGATTTTATGGCAATCATTCGTTAGGAAATGTATTCCTGTTGGCAATTTATTCGAACACAGTAAAATTAGCAAAATTTTGGGAATCTGTGTAATTAAAAAGGCCTTCATGTTCATATTTGGACAAATTCAATATATTTGTATCAAGCATTTATAGATCCATTTATTAATCATATTCATATGTCTGAAATTGGCGCTGAACGCGGGAGACTTTCATTAAGGAACGATAATAAAGGTTGGAAAAAGTGGGGTCCTTACCTGACTGAGCGCCAGTGGGGAACGGTCCGTGAGGATTATAGTGCGCATGGAAATGCCTGGGGAAGTATTACCCATGACATGGCGCGTTCGAAAGCGTATCGTTGGGGGGAAGAAGGAATTGGAGGTATTTCAGATAATAAGCAGCATGTGTGTTTTGCTTTTTCTTTTTGGAATCACAGGGATCATATTATTAAAGAGCGTTTTTTTGGCTTGACCGGAGCGGAATCAAATCATGGGGAGGACGTGAAGGAGTTGTATTATTACCAAGATTCAACGCCTACCCACTCCTATCAAAAGATGCTCTATAAGTATCCCCAACAAACTTTTCCGTATGATAATTTAATCGACGAGAGTAAAAAACGTAGCCGATTAGAGCCTGAATACGAGCTTTTAGACACAGGCATTTTTGATAAAAACGAATATTTTGATATTTCTATGGAATATGCCAAAGGGGATGAACAAGATATTTTGATTAAAGTGACGGTTGAAAATAGGTCGAAAGTGGCCGCGCCCATTACGGTTTTGCCTACCATTTGGTATCGAAATACATGGTGCTGGGGATATGAAAATTACAAATATAAACCGCTTTTAACCGGAGTTGGAAATTCATTTATTGAGGTTGATCACCGAGTGGTGGGTCGGTTTAAATTATATGCAGAGGAGGCGGATGAATTTTTGTTTTGTGACAATGAAACGAATTTTGAGCGCTTGCATCAATCACCTAATTTATCGCATTTTACTAAGGATGGGATCAATGATTACATCGTTAATAAAAGTAAAAATTCGATCAATCAAAATCACATTGGGACTAAAGCTGCGGTTCGATATTCCACGAAAATCCCTCCTGGGGGTAAAAAAGTTTTCAGGTTGAGATTAGTCGATCATACGTTAAAAACCCCCTTTGAAGATTTTGATTCAATTTTTGAGACAAGAATTAAGGAGGCGGATGAATTTTATGATTCGATTCAAAAGGGGGTAGACGATCCGGCTTTAAAATTGTTGCAACGCCAATCCTATGCGGGAATGTTATGGACCAAGCAGTGGTATTATTACAATGTTTTTGAGTGGATTAAGGGCGATCCTGCCATGCCTAAACCAGATGATAGCCGGAAGTTTGGTCGCAATAATGCTTGGCGCCATTTATACACGGCTAATATTTTGTCTATGCCGGACAAGTGGGAATATCCATGGTTTGCGGCTTGGGATTTAGCATTCCATACGATTCCTTTGGCAAGACTTGACCCTGATTTCGCGAAAAGGCAGTTGGCCGTCATCCTCCGCGAATATTACATGCATCCCAACGGCCAAATTCCGGCCTACGAGTGGTCATTTTCGGATGTTAATCCACCGGTCCACGCTTGGGCCACTTGGAAAGTATATGAAATAGACAAGGAGATGAATGGTGGAAAGGGTGATATCGTTTTTTTAGAGCAGATATTTCATAAGTTGTTGTTGAATTTTACTTGGTGGGTCAACTTAAAAGATGCTGGGGGAGACAATATTTTTGGGGGAGGATTTTTGGGAATGGATAATATTGGGGTTTTTGATCGATCGTCTACTTTGCCGACGGGCGGTCATTTAGAGCAAGCGGATGGAACGGGATGGATGGCGATGTACAGTTTAAATATGTTACGAATTGCTTGTGAAATTGCCATTGAAAATCCGGTGTATCAAGATATGGCTTCTAAGTTTTTCGAACATTTTCTTCATATCGCGGGGGCAATGCAATCCATTGGCGGAGAGAAATTGAATTTGTGGGATGAGGACGATCAGTTTTATTATGACATGTTGCATAAAGAGGATGGAAGTGCGATGCTTTTAAAAGTTCGGTCGATGGTCGGTTTAATTCCATTATTTGCCGTTGAGGTGTTGACATCCGATATGCTAGACAAATTACCTGCATTTAAGCGTCGGGTTGAGTGGGTTTTAAACAATCGCCCCGATTTAGCCTCCTTGATATCTCGTTGGTATGAACCAGGTAAGGGCGAAAGTCGCCTGCTTTCTATCTTGAGGGGGCATCGGATGAAAATGATTTTGAAACGTATGTTTGACGAATCGGAGTTTTTATCAGATTTTGGAATTAGGTCTTTATCAAAATACCATCAGGAGAATCCGTATAAGTTTGCGTTTGATGGAGGTTCCATGCAAGTTGATTATACACCGGCAGAGTCCACTGGGGATATGTTTGGTGGAAATTCAAATTGGCGTGGTCCCATTTGGTTTCCGATGAATTATTTAATTTTGGATTCTTTGTCCAAGTTTTCGGATTATTATGGAAGCGATTATGAGGTGGAATATCCAACGAATTCAGGCCAAATGATGAATATAAAAGATGCCGCATCGGGGGTCTCAAAACGTTTATTAGCCATGTTTGTGCCTGGGAAGGATGGTAAAATACCGATGTATGGGGAATATGAAAAAATGCAATCTGATCTAAATTTCAAGGATAATCATTTATTTTTTGAGTATTTTGACGGTGACACAGGGAAAGGTTTAGGGGCGAGTCATCAAACGGGTTGGACCGGTTTAATTTCAGAAATTATTAGACAATTGTATGGAAAATAAAAATGAGTTTATGGGAACACCAGAAGAAAATTTCAAGGCATTAGGATTGGATTTGCCCCCGGCACCAAAGCCGATGGGCGTATATAAACCGGGATTAAAAGTAGATCATTTCTATTATGTTTCGGGACATGGGCCAGTCCTTAATGATGGTTCTTTAATCGTGGGCCGAGTAGGCGATGCGATGGATATGGAGGAAGGGAAGTTGGCGGCTCAGCAAGTGGGTCTGACGATATTGTCTACCTTGAAATCCCAATTAGGGAGTTTAAATAAAATCAAGCGGGTGATAAAAGTGTTGGGCATGGTGAATTGTACGGCCGATTTTGAGCGCCATCCTTATGTCATCAATGGTTGCTCGGAATTATTTGCTAAAGTTTGGGGGGAAGAAAATGGAATTGGAGTGCGCTCGGCCGTTGGGATGGGAACGCTCCCCGGCAACATCCCCGTGGAGATTGAGGTGATTTTTGAATTAGCGTGAAAATTAAGTAAAATTACCTAATACCTCTTACCTATTTGGATAACTCTAGCATAGCCTTCAACGCTTTATAAGCAGGAACTCTCACTTTTTCTGACAGCTGAATTTCAGGCAATTCATAATAAAGTGCATTATACAATTTCTCCAAGGTGTTCATTTTCATGTAGGGACATTCTGCACATGCACACGTATTTTGCTCGTTGGCCGGCGCGGGAATCAAGTGCTTATTAGGCACGGCTTGTTTCATTTTGTGTAGTATTCCTGCTTCGGTGGCCACAATAAATGTGGAATTAGGGGAGGTTTCTACGAACTTCAACAAGGCAGTTGTCGACCCTACATAATCCGCTTCTTTTAAAATAACTTCTTTGCATTCTGGGTGAGCGATCAACAAAGCATCTGGGAATTCTTTCTTTAATTTTGCTAGTTTTTCAAGCGAAATATCGATGTGAACCATGCAAGCACCTTCCCAAAGAATTAGGTTACGTTCAGTTTTATGCGCCACATATCGACCCAAATTCGCATCAGGAGCAAAGATAATTTCTTGGTCTGCGGGAATAGATTCGACGATTTGGACTGCATTAGATGAAGTACAAATGATATCCGTCATCGCTTTGATATCGGCTGAGCAATTGATGTAGGAAACGACTACCGCTTTGGGATTCGCTGCTTTTAAGGCGGCAAATTCCTCCACAGGAACGGAGTCAGCCAATGAGCAGCCGGCATTAAAATCGGGTACGATGACTTTTTTGGTAGGATTCAGAATTTTGGCTGTTTCACCCATAAAGTGGACACCACAAAATATAATTAAATCAGCCTCTGTTTTTTCTGCGGCTTGGGAAAGACCCAAAGAGTCGCCCACGTAATCAGCAAGCTCTTGAATGGCCCCATCTACATAGTAATGAGCGAGAATGACTGCATTTTTTTCCTTTTTTAAGGCTTTTATTGCGTCGATCAGATCTTGGCCCTTTGGGGTTGAACGTGCGATATAGCCTACCTGATTTGCTTCGTCAATTAAATTCATTTTGCTTTTAAGCTTAAGTCTAAACTTTTAATATGATGCGTTAATGCTCCGACTGAAATAAAATCGACCCCTGTTTCGGCATAGGCACGCAAGGTCGTTTCATTAATTCCTCCCGATGCTTCGGTGATAAACCGACCGTTAATTTTTCGGACGGCATCTCGTAATTGGCTCGGACTGAAATTATCCAACATAATGCGTTGGATTCCGCCGATTTTCAACACCTCATCTAATTCCTTTTCGTTTCGTACTTCGATTTCAATCGCTAATTTATTGTCACGTGAGAGGTTATAGGCAAATGCTTTTTCTAAAGCGGCTGATATTCCTCCGGCAAAATCTACGTGATTGTCTTTAATTAAAATCATGTCAAATAAACCGTATCGATGGTTCGTGGCACCTCCAATTTTACAGGCCCATTTTTCTGCTAACCTGAAATTGGGTGTCGTTTTCCTCGTATCGAGTAATTTGGCTTTAGTTCCATGAATAATTTGAACCAATGACCTTGTATAAGTGGCAATTCCAGACATGCGTTGCATGCAGTTTAAGACTAAACGCTCCGCTTTCAAGATGGATTGTGAGAGGCCGTTAACTTCCAACACCGTCATTCCGGGTTCGATCCAGTCGCCATCTTGTTTGAAAAACGTAAGGTTTAAGTTGGGGTCAACATAATGGAAAATGGCTTTCGCTAATTCCACACCAGCAAGCACTCCCGTATCTTTGACTAATAAGGAAGCTGAACCCGTGACAGAGGCAGGCACAGTCGCTAATGAAGTATGATCTCCATCCCCTAAATCCTCATGAAAGGCTTCTTTTATAAAGTGCTGAATATACTCAGGTGCTTGATATTCGAACATGTTAGCATTTTTGTAGCGACAAATTTACGAATTATAATCTTATAGGCATTAGAAATTGAATTCTAAAAAAAATGTCCTATTTTTGCCTCTTAGTATGCAAAATAAAGTCAAAATATTTCAATTAATTCTTTTCATCCCCGTGCTTTTTTGGCTCGTGGCAAAGCCAATTTCCTTAACTTCGGCTGAGAAAGTTGATTTCAAGACTGAGAAAAATGCGCATTCAAAACGTCCAACGGACTCGAAGCAATCCCAAGTTTATGCGGTACAGCATGTTTATCAGGCTGCTGCAAATCTACAGTTTGATTTTCCTTCTAATTGGAATTTTGTTTCGCCGATCGAATTTTTCAGCATACAACCTCTCAATGATTTTAAACTGCCTACGATTATACATCGCACGCAATTCATGCGAATTTTATTAACTCAATTTATCGCCACTCTGGCTCCCTGATGAACCTTATTTAATAGGTTTATTTAATTTTTAATTTACAAATTTTTAATTTTTATATCATGCGTTACAAAAGTGCTATTATTTGGCTGTCTACAATTATTTCAGCTTTATGTATTTTCTTCCTTTCCTTTACATGGAAAGCGGGACAGTTAAGAGATCAAGCAAATATTTATGCTACCTCCAAAGATGGGAAATTTGACCCGGCAAAAAGACTTCGTTTCATTGATTCATTATGGAAGCAACCCGTATATATTGGATATACCTTCCAAGAAGTTACCCAATATGCCCTTCACAAAGGATTGGACTTAGAAGGAGGTTTACATGCAGTTTTAGAGGTTTCTCCGGTAGAAATTCTTCGTGCATTGTCTGGAAAGAGTAATGATCCCAATTTTGAAAAGGCTTTGGCTGAAGCAAATGCGGCTCAAGCAAATTCATCTAAGTCATTTAATGATTTGTTTTATGATGCCTTTGCCAAAGTGGCACCGAATCAAACCTTAGCATCTGTTTTTGCTAATTCAGTGAATCGTGGAAAAATCAGTTCTTCATCTTCTGATTCAGAGGTTAAAAAAGTTATTGACGCTGAAATTGATGGAGCTGTTGATCGGGTATACAAAATTATTCAAGCACGTATCGATAAGTTTGGTGTGGCGAATCCAAACATTCAAAAACTTCCAGGTTCTAACAGAATCCAAGTTGAATTACCAGGTGTGGATAATCCAGAGCGTGCACGTAAATTATTATCAGGTGCTGCAAAATTAGAGTTTATCGAGTGCTATGAAGTAAACGAATATGGATCGGGTTTAAATGCATTAGGAGCTTTGTTAGATCAGGAGTCTAAGCAACCTGCGGTAGCTTCATCGGCTCCAGCTCCATCTGTAAAAGATACTGCGAGCAACGCATTGGCATCTCAATTATCTAAGCCTGCCGTTAAGGATTCAGGAAAAGCTAAGACGGATACAAGTGCAGGAAGTGCATTAACTAAATTATTCTTGCCTATGGGAAATGGAATTGGAGTTTATCGCAAAGATACTGCTCGTGTAAATTCTTTATTTCGCCGGGCAGATGTGCGTGCATTTTTTCCAGCAAACCTAACATTTGCTTGGGCTGCGAAAGGCATTCCAGCGACCAATGGGGATGAGATTTTGACGTTAGAAGCTTTGAAAAAGGCAGAAGGCCAATCGGCCCCATTAGAAGGGGATGTGATTACTGATGCGGCTCAAGATTTCGATCAAACGGGTCGTGCTGAAGTGACGATGTCCATGAACGGAACGGGTGCTCGAATTTGGAAAAATTTAACGGGGGCTAATGTAGGTCGCCGAATTGCCATTGTATTAGATGGCTACGTATATTCAGCACCGGTGATTAATGGTGAAATTCCAGGTGGACGTTCTTCCATATCAGGAAGTTTCACGGTGGAAGAGGCTAAAGATTTAGCTAATGTATTAAAAGCGGGTAAATTACCGGCGCCAACACGTATTGTTGAGGATGCATTTATTGGTCCTTCTTTGGGAGTTGAGTCCATTAACCAAGGGTATATGTCGATGCTTTTAGGCTTACTATTGGTCATCGTATTCATGATTGGATATTATGGAAATCCTGGTTGGATGGCAAATTTGGCCTTATTTTTCAACGTATTTTTCATTGCGGGTGTGTTGGTACAAATCCAAGCAGCGCTGACTTTGCCAGGTATCGCGGGTATCGTGTTAACCTTAGGTATGGCTGTGGATGCAAACGTATTGATTAATGAGCGTATTCGTGAAGAATTGCACAAAGGAAAAGGTTTATTGGATGCGATTAATGTCGGTTACGAGAAAGCATTAAGTGCGATTTTGGATGGTAACATTACTACGGTATTGATCGGGGTGATCTTGATTATATTCGGTTCTGGATCTGTTAAAGGATTTGGAGTAACGCTTTGTATTGGTTTGATTACTTCGGTATTTACGGCGGTTTACATATCTCATATCTTGATTTTGTGGATGGCTAATCGTGCGATTAAAGCTGGAAGAGAGAAGAATATGACGTTTGAAACATTTATATCGCGTGATTTATTCAAAGGAATGAATTTCGATTTTATTGGCAAACGTAAATATTCATATTGGTTCTCTTGGGGATTAATTGCCACAGGTGCCATTGTATTATTCATGCAAGGAGGATTTAATTTGGGCGTTGACTTTAAAGGAGGTCGTTCATACGTAGTTGAATTTGCTCAACCGGTAGAAGCGGGTAAAGTTAAAGAAGCCTTATCGGATAATTTTGGAGGAAAAGGGGTCGAGGTAAAAACATTTAATGGCGCTAGCAAATTGAAAGTGACTACTTCCTATTTAGTGGAGGATGAATCGATCACGGCCAACAATACCGTTAAAACTGCTTTGGAAACTGGTTTAAAAGATTTCGCTGCTAATTCACCGGTGATTGTATCTGAAGCGAAGGTAGGTGCTACCGTCGCGGATGATATTTTAAAGCAATCTTTCCTTTCCATTTTATATGCTTTGGTAGCGATCTTTATTTATATATTGATTCGTTTCCGCAAATGGCAATACTCATTGGGTGGAATTGTGGCCTTGGTGCATGATGCTTTAGTTGTATTAGGTATGGTTGGAATTACACGTTTATTTGGATTTGAATTAGAAGTAGACCAAGTATTTATTGCGGCGATTTTGACCGTTATTGGTTATTCAATTAACGATACCGTGGTTGTATTTGATCGTATCCGTGAGGAGATTGGGGTGAATCCTGATTTAGGGAATAAGGCTTTAATGATCAAAACCATTAATGAATCCATCAACCATACCATGTCACGTACGGTGATGACTGCGACCACGGTATTTTTGGTGGTTACCGTATTGTTAATCTTTGGTGGCGATGTATTAAGAGGATTCTCTTTCGCGATGTTTATAGGCGTTGTTTTTGGAGCTTATTCTTCTATTTTTGTAGCGGCTCCTATCGTGATTGACCTTGGGACCTCATCTAAACCAAAAAAATAAATGATGCTGGCAATCTGAGAGGATTGCCAGTATTTACATCAACCTAATTTAATAATATGAACAATAGTATTTGGAGAAAAAAGCCTTTAGAGGCCTACGCTGAGGATGTTAAGAACAGCCAACTCAAGCGTGTCCTTGGTAAATGGGCGCTAACATCTTTGGGAATCGGAGCCGTTATTGGCGGAGGAATTTTTACATTGACAGGTATTGCCGCGCATGATTGGGCGGGTCCTGCCTTAGCTTTAGCCTTTGTTTTGGCGGGTACTGCTTGTACATTTGCCGCACTTTGCTATGCTGAATTTGCATCCATTTTACCTGTTGAGGGAAGTGCTTATGCATATTCTTACGGTACGGTAGGAGAATTTTTTGCCTGGTTCATAGGTTGGAATTTAATCTTAGAATACATGATGGGCGCCACAACGGTAGCCGTTGCTTGGAGTGGGTATTTTGAAAAACTTTTACACCTTTTCAATATAAACTTGCCACTTTATTTGACCAATGATCCCGTGACTGCGGCTGAAAAGGTTGAAAAACTGCGTGCAGCGGGTCAGGCGGTTCCAGAATTTGCTTTTGCCTTTAATTTACCTGCTTTTATTATTGTATGGTTGGTTACCTGGGTTTTGGTGAAAGGAATTAAAGAAGCGGCAAGTACTAATAACTTGATCGTAATTATGAAAGTTGCCGCGGTGATTTTTGTTATTGTTGTGGGTGCATTTTACGTGGATACTGCTAATTGGCATCCCTTCATTCCAGATCCAGTTGTGGATGCTAAGGGTGCAACGCACTTTGGTTTTGACGGAGTGGTTACGGCCGCCTCTATTATTTTCTTTGCTTATATTGGTTTTGATGCCGTGTCTACACAGGCAGGTGAGGCCATTAATCCTACCAAGGACGTTCCGTTTGCTATTATTGCCTCTTTACTGATTTGTACGGTGTTGTACATTTTGGTTTCATTGGTATTAACTGGGATGGTTAAGTATGATACCTTGGATTTAAAAGCACCGGTTGCTTCTGCTTTTGAGGGCGCTGGATTGCCAATCGCGATGTACATTGTAACGATTGCCGCTACAGCTGGACTGACTTCAGTAATGCTTGTGATGATGTTATCTCAAACACGTATCTTCTTAGGTATGGCTAAGGACGGATTATTGCCAAAAGGTTTATTTGCGGCTATTCACCCTAAGTTTAAGACGCCTTGGAAGTCGACTATTTTTGTCGGTGGTATCGTGTCGGTTGTTTCTGCGTTAACACCTATTGACAAAGTTTCCGAAATGTGTAGTTCTGGAACCCTACTAGCCTTTGCGATGATATGTGGAGCGGTTTGGTTGTTGCGAGTTCGTGAGCCAAACATCGAGCGTCCATTTAAAGTGAAGTTTTTGCCTTTTGTTGCGACCGCTGGTATTTTGTGTAATTTATATTTAATGTGGGGTTTGCGTACAGAAACGAAGCTTTCGTTTTTGATATGGGGTACTTTAGGTATAATTGTTTACTTCGCATATAGTCGAGGGCATAGTAATCTGAACAAGAAATCTTAGAATAGGAGGCGCAAGAAATTGCGCCTCTTTTTTTAACGTATATTTTCAATGATCGGTTTGTTGATTCATTTTAAAAAATGCGTAAATACATGTTGGCTTCGCATTTTTAATCCAATGGATTTTGGCGTATTTTTGCACCTTGATTTTATAATGTATATCGAATGAGTCAGATTGAAACTGAAATAGCGAAACGGAGAACCTTTGGGATTATTTCTCACCCCGATGCGGGCAAGACCACATTGACGGAGAAATTGCTTCTCTTTGGAGGAGCGATTCAAACGGCTGGAGCGGTGAAGTCGAATAAAATTAAGAAAGGCGCTACGTCCGACTTTATGGAAATTGAGCGACAAAGAGGTATTTCTGTGGCTACTTCGGTCATGACTTTTGAATACAATCAGGTTAAAATAAATATCTTAGATACTCCGGGTCACAAGGATTTTGCAGAGGATACCTATCGGACACTCACGGCGGTGGACTCAGTAATTCTTGTGATCGACTGCGTAAAAGGGGTAGAGGAACAAACGGAAAGATTGATGGAAGTATGTCGCATGCGTAAAACGCCGGTGATAATTTTTATCAATAAAATGGACCGCGAAGGTCGAAATCCATTTGATTTATTGGACGAGTTAGAGCAAAAATTAGGGATATCGGTTCGACCGTTGACATGGCCGATCAATATGGGTCAAAATTTCAAAGGGGTTTATCATTTATTGGATCGTTCTTTAAATTTATTCTCGGCCAATAAAACTAAGATTGAAAAGAATGTGGTTTCTGTGGATATTTCTACGGCCGAGTTAGACACCCGAGTGGGCGACCGAGATGCGGTTCAATTGCGTGATGATGTAGAATTAATCGAAGGGGTTTACGAGCCTTTTGATCGGGCTGATTATCTATCTGGGGATTTAGCTCCTGTGTTTTTTGGTTCCGCGGTGAATAATTTTGGAATCCAAGAATTGCTTGACACGTTCACTAAAATTGCTCCGTCTACCCAAGCGCGTGGAACTGATATCCGGATTGTAGAACCTCAAGAGAAAAAATTCACAGGTTTTGTGTTTAAAATCCACGCAAATTTAGATCCTAAGCATAGGGATCGAATTGCTTTTTTACGCGTTTGCTCAGGGGTATTTCATCGGAATACCTTTTACCAACATATTCGATTGAAGAAAAATGTGCGCTTTGCCAATCCATATAATTTCATGGCGCAGGATAAAGAGGTGGTGGAAGAGGGATTTCCTGGCGATGTAATCGGTTTATACGATACTGGGAATTTTAAAATTGGCGATACCTTGACCGAAGGAGAAATCCTGAATTACCAAGGAATTCCAAGTTTTTCACCAGAGATATTTAAGGAATTAATGAATCTAGATCCGATGAAATCAAAACAATTGGAAAAGGGCATTGACCAGTTGACCGATGAGGGTGTAGCCCAACTATTCACACAACCCCAGTTAGGAAATCGTAAGATTGTGGGAACGGTGGGTGAACTTCAATATGAAGTAATTCAATACCGTCTCGAACACGAATATGGCGCTAAATGTCGCTTTGATGGCATGTCGGTTACAAAAGCTTGTTGGATTACCTCCGAGGACCCCAAAAAACTACAAGAATTCGTTCGTTTAAAAGGGCAAAACATTGCGCAAGACAAAGATGGAAACTACGTCTTTTTAGCCGAATCAGATTGGATTTTACGTATGAATCAGACGAATAATCCTGAAATTGAATTCCATTTTACTTCTGAATTTAAATTGGCCTAACGGATACCTAAATTAAAAAGCCTGCCCATTCGAATGAGTTGACAGGCTTTTTTTATGTAAAGATTCCTAATGAATCCTTATTTATTTTTCCAATAATTGGCCAAGCTGGATCCATTGATGTTCATCACAGGACCAAAAATAGCTGCAGGTAGGCCAACCGTCGCCACTTTTCCCATCGCCATAGCTAAGCCAGAGGCAAGGCCTGCATTTTGTAATCCTACTTCAATGGCGATTGTTCGACAATCTTTTTCTGGAAGTTTGGTGAGTCTACCTCCCCAATATCCTAAAATAAAGCCGATGATGTTATGTAAAAAACAAGCCAAAACAAGCAGTGGACCAACTGAAATAAGAGCATCTCTGCCATTAGCGGTGATAATAATGATGATCAATCCAATACTGATCATGGAGATGAGCGGTAATTGCTCTTGAAACCAAGCCCATTTATTTCCAATGATTCGGTTGTAAATAACCCCTAAAACAATGGGGATTAAGATCAATTTACTTATTTCCCAAATCATCGCTATTAGATCAATTTCAATTAATTGGCCGGCTAGATTTTTCATCAACAAGGGAGTTAAAAGGGGCGCAATGAAGGTGGCGATGGACGTTAGCGTGAGTGAAAGAGCTACATTGGCCTTAGCTAAATACGACATGACGTTTGATGCTAATCCGCAAGGCATGCAACCTACTAAAATGATGCCAGCTGATATTTCTGATGGGAAAGTAAAGACTTTTGTAAGGCCCCATCCCACAAGTGGCATAATAGAAAATTGGAAAAATACACCTAAAGCCACAGCTTTTGGAGACTTCAAAACTTCTTGGAAATCTGAAATCTGCATGGTAGATCCCATCCCAAACATGATTAATTGGAGCAATGGGATAATCAATATTTTAAATTTTATATCTCCATATCCAACGAACGGGGTAGGGAATTGTAGTGTCAAAACCACAGCTGCAACGATCCATAAGGTAAATGAGAAGCCTTTCAGTGACTCTTTGGTATGGGTGGAGATGGCAATTAGCGCAACGCCAATAATCCATAAAATTCCAGCCCAGGGAGTATCTGAAAAAATAAGTCCGACGAGTATAATGGTCGCCCCAGAAATGGATAATAATTTAAAGTTATTTTTCATAATAGGTTTTGCGGTATTTGTGCGGACTGACACCCGTCATTTTTTTAAACGTTAACGAAAAGTGTTGTGGAGAATAGAAGCCAGTTTCATAGGCAATATCGCCTATTTTATAATTATAAGTTGCCATTAAATTCATGGCAATATTAATGCGTATTTTGATTAAAAAGTTGATCGGACTTAATCCCGTTTCCATTTTCATGCGCTCACTAAATGCCGTAATTCCTAGTTGGGCTATCTGAGCCATCTCAGGCACAGACCAATGATGCAATGGATCTTTCGTTATATTTTGTTCAATAATTTGACTCACAGTTGTATTTTCTGACGTTTTTAAACTAGACTTTTGAGCTTCGCGTGCATACAAAATCATGATTTGGTCGATTATATGAATGACCATTTCATTTTGACTCATTTCGTGCACAAATATTTCATTGGTCAATTGTACAAATAATTTGGCCAAGAAATCTGATTTATTGATTTTGAATTTATGGTAATTTTTGAAAATTTCGCCAATTTCCATTTGGTCATATTTGGAAATTTTAGACCAATATCCAAACTCTAAATCTTGATCTGCATCAAAAAATTTAGTCCGTATAATGAGGTGAAAGAAGGATGAACGTCTGATTCGATTGGGAATAATTTCAACATTTTCCCAAGGACATACAACTAAGCAGTCGCCCGGAAGCATGGTTTGCCTATTTCCATCAACGCTAATTTCGAAAATCCCATCTTTAAAATAGAACATACGAATACCTATTCCTTGAGGTAAATAGACCGGGTTGGACTTGTTTGAATCAACGGTCTGAAAGCTAAAATGCTCAATAAAAGGGAAGTGAGCACTACAATCATTAAATGGAAATGTCAACGCAAAATTTTTCATATTAAATTAAGATCAATGCATTCGGCAAATCAATTCTAGCTCTAAATAGTCTAAAATTTTAATAGAACAAGGTAGTTTATAACTTCAAATTAAATCATAACACAATACAACCGAAAATTTATAAAAAAAAATTATAAAAATCGCCAACGGGGAAATATATAATTTTTTCTCAAGATAATTCAGAATATTAGCATTCTAAACTTAAACAATTATGATAAAAAATTACAAAAAGAAACTAACAAGGCTATTGTTAGGTTTGGCCATTATGTTGCCAAATTTGATTTTTGCCCAATCCAGAATTACTGGAATGGTCAGTTCTGCAAAAGGAAATGAAGCTATTGCAGGTGTTTCAGTTGCAGTAAAAGGTACCTCACAAGGTACATCTACGGATGCAAATGGTAAGTATTCCATTAATGCACCCTCTAATGCAACCTTAGTTTTTTCATTTGTTGGTTTTGTGAAAAAAGAAGTAAGCGTAGGTGCTCAGTCTGTGATTAATGTTTCTCTTTCTGAAGAAACCACAGCCTTAGATGAAGTAGTCGTTACTGCTTTGGGTATTAAAAAGGAGTCGAAAAAATTAGGTTATGCAACCACGACGATCACTCCTGAAGCTATTACAGAGAATAGATCTCCTAACTTCATGAATGCTTTACAAGGTAAAATTGCCGGTGTAAACATTTCATCTTTAGGAACTGGACCTGCAGGTACGTCTAAAATTCGTATCAGGGGTCAATCTTCTTTTTCCGGTCAAAACTCACCTTTGATTGTTATTAATGGGGTGCCTATCGATAATACCAACTTTGGAACTAATCCAGGTAATAATGCTTCAGATAACTCAATTGGAGTTCGTGGAGGAGGAAATACCTCTGATGGAGGTGATGGTTTGTCCAGTATAAATCCAGATGATATTGAGTCAATGACGGTATTGAAAGGTGCAACGGCAGCTGCTTTATACGGTTCTCGTGCTAAGGATGGGGTTTTAATGATTACAACTAAATCTAGGGGTAAAACGAATGGTATCGGAGTTTCATATAATATGAACTATACGAATGAAACACCTTTGGATTTCACAGATTATCAATACGAATATGGCCAAGGAGAAAGTGGTTTGCGCCCTACAACGGCTAACCCGACTTCAGGTCAGTGGTCTTTTGGTGAGAAATTTCAACCAGGAATGACCCAAGTGTTATTTGATGGGGTTAGTGTTCCTTATGCGCCTGTTTATGACCGCATTAATAAGTTCTTTGTAAAAGGAATGAACTTAACAAATACAGTAAGTATTGCTAGCAATAGCGATAAAGGAGGATTTAATATGTCTATTTCCAATATGGATAACAATGGTATTGTTTCAAACAATACGTTTAATAGAAAAACGATCAATTTAGGATTTGCTTATGATCTTTCATCTAAGCTTTCAGTAGCGGGAAATGTCAACTATTCTAATGAGTATAACAAGAACCCACCTAACATTGCGAATCAAGATAACTCGATCCCAACGGCCGTTTATAACATGGCTAACTCGATGCCTTTTGATTTGTTAGAGCAAAAAGCGACAGATGCCAACGGGGATGAGTTTGTGTATTCTCGTTTTAGAAATAGAACGAACCCTTATTTCACTTTAAAGAAGCAATTTCAAAACATTAGAAGGGATCGTATTTTCGGAAATATATCTGCTAAATACAACATCCTACCTTGGTTATTCGTTCAAGGTCGTGTTGGTCAAGATTATTGGTCTCGTGACCAAGATTATAACAACTTCCCTACTGGACATGCATCTATTGGCCCTGCTCCTGCAGGATTTGTGAATGGAACATTTACACAAGAATCAAGAAGATTTAGAGAAACCAATACCGATATTTTGATTTCAGCTACTAAGTCCTTTGGTGATTTTGATTTCAATTTAACTGCCGGTGGTAATCAAATGTATCGTCGCTCCGACTTGAATAGTACGCAAGTAGTGGATTTCGTGGTTAGAGATTTATACACTGTCATGAATGGTCGGGTGAAAGATCCAGTTTATGGATTAAGTGAAAGATCTGTTAATTCAGTGTATGGATCAGGTGAAATCTCATTTAGAAATTATTTATTTTTAAATGTAACGGCACGTAACGACTGGTTCTCTACTCTTTCTCCAGCGAATAGAAGCATTTTCTATCCTTCCGTTTCAGGTAGTTATGTATTCTCGCAAGCGTTTGACAACATGCCTTCTTGGTTGACCTTTGGTAAATTAAGAGCTGCTGTGGCAGAAGTGGGATCAGATACGGATGTGGCTCCTTATTCAAACAATTTGTTTTATGGTATCAACCCTAACTTATTTGCTAATCCTGCTGGTGCTTTGCAACCCGTTGGAGGTGGACAAGGAAACGTGGTGCCTAACGCAGGTTTGAAACCGATGAGAACGCGTGAATCTGAAATCGGTTTAGAATTAAAAATGTTCAATAGCCGCGTAACCTTAGATATGGCCGTCTATCAGAAGTTGACCAGCGACCAAATCGTTTCTGCTCAAATTTCCGATGCGTCAGGCTTCACCAACTCCCTAATCAATAGTGGAAAAAGTGAGAACAAAGGAGTTGAAATGTTATTGAATTTGGTGCCTATCAAAACGGCTGATTTCCAATGGGATTTAACCTTAAACGGTTCTTATAATACCACGAAGGTATTAAGTTTATTGACCGATAAGCCTGGAGAAAGAATTACAGTGGGTACTCACGTGTTTAATGGTGAACTACGTCAGGTAGTAGGCCAAGAAATGGGCCAAATTTATGGCTTTGGATACAGACGTGATGCTAATGGGAAAAGAGTTTTTGGGGCTAACGGTATCGCTTTAAGAACTCCTGATTTGATTTCTTTTGGAAGTGCTATTCCTAAGTATGTGGGTGGTATTACAAACACGTTTAATTATAAGGGAATTTCATTATCAGCCTTAATTGATTTCAAATTAGGAAACATGATGCTTTCGGGAACAAATTTCAATGCAGTACGTCACGGATTGCATAAAATGACCTTAGAAGGTAGAGAAGGTGGTGTAGTGGCGGACGGAGTGAATGCACAGGGTGGACAAAATACAGCTAAGGCAGGTGTTCAACCATTCTGGGAAGTAGTTCGTTCCCAAGCATTAATTGAGCCTGTTATATATGATGGTGGTTATTGGAAATTACGTCAAATTACAGCTGGATACGATTTCACCAAGCACTTAAACCCTAAATCACCAATTAAGGGGGTTAAATTAAGTTTTGTTGCTAACAACGTATTAATCCTTAAAAAATGGGTGGATAATATTGATCCTGAGTCATTTGGATATTCTTCAGATAACTTAGTGGGTATGGAATCAACTGGATTGCCAACGACTAGAAGTTTAGGATTTAATTTGAATGTTAAATTTTAGTTCGCTTTAAACGAAAAATAATATGAAAAAGATAGCAATAATTTTATTTTCAGCATGTGGGTTATTAGGACTCAATGCTTGTGATGCGGGTTTCGACGAGTTGAATGTGAACAAAACAGCGGCAGTAGCCATTAACCCTGTTTTTGCATTAAATAATGCCGTAATTAATACGACTCCTCCATCGCCAACCGTTCAATATGAAATGGGGATAGTCCAACAAATGATTTCTCCAAACTCTGGGGTTTTAGCCGGGGCTAATTTTAATCAAGATAACCGTGATTATACGCAAGCAATATGGCAGCGTTATTACCGTTCAGTGATTCGAAATACCTATGATGTGATCGCTACAACCAAAGATCCTGCCAGAACTAATTTGGTTAACATGGCTAAGATTTTACAATCCTATGCCTTTTTAGTGTTAACGGATACTTATGGGGATATTCCATACACAGAAGCTGGAAAAGGGTATACCGATCAAAAAGTTTATCCTAAATACGATAAACAACAAGCTATTTATGCTGGAATTATCAAAGATATTTCTGATGCAGTGGCTGCCTTAGATGCGGCTAAAACTAGAGAAACAGCTGATGTTCTTTTTGGGGGTGATGTGGCCAAATGGAAGAAATTTGGAAATTCACTTTTGCTTCGCATCGGATTTCGCTTAGCTAAAGTGGATGCAACTCAAGCGCAATCATTGGTTGCTAAAGCCGTTGCCGGAGGTGTTATCACGACCAATGCGGATAATGTGGTTATTCGCCATGATGCTAATTATTTAAATAGCATTGGCCAATTGTTAAACGCTACTGAAGCGAACAATTTTTACCTAGCTGCTCCATTCGTTGACCATTTAAAGAAAACAAATGATCCGAGATTAAGGTCAATTGCAGTAAGGTATGTGGGTGCTACTTCAGGAACTCAACAAACAGCTGCTAGGGGTGTAATTGATCCTGCGGTTCAAATTGGAATGCCTTTTGGATATGACAACTCTTCGATCAGCGGACCTGTGAAGACTTTAGGTCTCGCAAGTTTTTATGATTTTAGTCAAGCGGATAGAACTCGTATGAATAAAACAACAGCTCTTGCTTTTCTTGTTACAGCTTCTCAAACTAATTTATTGATAGCTGAGGCAGTATCAAGAGGTTGGGTTACAGGAAGTGCCAAAGATTATTATGAGGCGGGCGTGAAAGCGCACATGAGCCAATTAGGAGATATGGATGTTAACTCATCGGTTCCATCTGCTGCTGTTGATGCATATTTAGCTGCAAATCCATTTAGCACCACAACGGCCTTGGAGCAAATCAATACGCAATATTGGATTTCATGTTTCTTAAATGGACCTGAGGCATTTGCTAATTTCCGTCGTACGGGTTTTCCTAAATTGACGCCTAATCCTTTCTCAGGTAAGGCTATCAAAGGAGATTTCATCAATCGCATGACGTATCCAAACTCTGAAATTTCAGTGAATTCAGTGAATGTAAAAGCGGCCATTGCAAATCAAGGCGCAGACGATTTAGATACTAAAGTTTGGTGGCATAAATAAGAATACCTTAAACCTATAACATATATGAAAGATTTTGTAAATTGTTTTAGAGCGGAGGATAAGGCCAAAGCTCAAGAAAACTCAAGAAGAAATTTCCTTCGTAATTCTGCCTTGGGTGGATTGTCATTGGGGATGATTTTTGATCATGATCCTGAAAAGGAAATGGAGTATATTACTCAGAAAGTTAACAAATCGAGTAATCCCTCTGAACTTAAAATTACAGACATTCGTATTGCTGTCATTGATAAGGCTCCTATGACTTGTCCCTTGATTCGTATTGATACAAACCAAGGATTAGTTGGCTGGGGTGAGGTGCGCGATGGTGCAAGTCCTAAATATGCCATGATGCTGAAAAGCAGATTGATGGGTCAAAATCCGTGTAATGTTGAGAAGATTTTCAAAATCATCAAGCAATTCGGAGGCCAAGGTAGAGCTGCAGGAGGTGTTTGCGGAGTGGAAATGGCGTTGTGGGATTTAGCTGGAAAGGCTTTTGGTGTTCCCGTATATCAAATGCTAGGAGGTAAGTACCGTGATGATATCCGTATTTATGGAGATACTCCTGAGGTCGCAGATCCAGCCGAATTTGCTAAGAAAATGAAAGAACGTCAAAATTTAGGTTTGACATTTTTGAAAATGGATTTTGGTATTCAATTATTAGCTGATATTCCTGGGGCTTTAGTGGGAGGAAAAAATTGGGATGTAAAGAAGCAATGGGGGAATAATCCATCTGCGAAGGGAAATGCTCGTTCATATAGCTGGACTAAGCATCCATTCACACGCATCCAAGTAACCGATAAAGGCATTCAGTATTTAGCGGATTATGTGGGTACAGTTCGAAGTGTGATTGGGTATGATACCCCACTTGCAGCGGATCATTTTGGTCATTTTGATGTAAATACTGCGATTCGTTTAGGAAATGCACTAGAGAAATATCAATTAGCTTGGCTAGAAGATATGATACCTTGGCAGTATACGGATCAATGGCGTCAAATTACGGAGGCAATCAATACGCCAACGTTAACCGGTGAGGATATTTACTTGAAAGAAGAGTTTATTAAGTTGATCGACGGACGCGCGGTGGATATGATTCAACCAGATTTAGCTAGTTCAGGCGGTATTTTGGAGACGAAGAAAATAGGTGATTATGCCGAAGAAAATGGAGTTCCTATGGCAATGCACTTTGCGGGTTCTCCGATTTGTTTTATGGCTAATATTCATTGTGCTGCGGCAACGGAGAATTTTGTTGCGCTTGAACATCATTCATTCGATGTTCCTTGGTGGGAGGATTTAGTGACTGGAATCGAAAAGCCAATTTTCAATAAAGGTTTTGTCAAAGTTCCAAACAAGCCAGGATTAGGCGTCGAATTAAATGAAGAGGTTGTCAAAGCCCACTTGAAATCAGGTGAAATGTTCTTTGCACCTACCGATGATTGGACCAAGATTGATTCATGGGATCGCGAATGGTCTTAAATTTTACAAGGGTGATGTTCGCATCACCCTTTTTTATCTACACATAAACCTATTTATATCATGAAAATTAAAGCAATTGTATTGAGCTGCTTGGCTTGCAGCTTGTCGTTTATTTCTTTGGGTCAAAATATACAAATGCCTAAAGAGATGATTATGACTTACTCCCAACAATGGAAGGGGGAGCGTTTCCCGGATGGTCGTCCAAAAGTTTCAGATGATTTAGTGAAAAGATTAGCCAATATTTCGATTGAGGAAGCCTGGGGCGTGATGCGCGGCGAAGGGTATGAAAGTCAATTCGAAGGAAACTGGCATATTATTAATCCCAATAAGCCCTTAGCTGGCCGTGTCCTTACGGCGCAATACATGCCCATGCGCCCAGATGTTAATACGCCAATCATGGAAAAGGGTAAATCAGAAAATCGGAAAGGTGCTTCTAATTCCTGGCCTATCGATTTATTACAAGAGAATGATGTGTATGTAGCGGATGGCTACGGCAAGATTATCGACGGTACGTTGATCGGGGATAATTTAGGAAACTCGATTTATGTAAAATCAAAAACGGGTGTTGTATTTGACGCCGGTATCCGCGATTTAGAAGGACTTGAGGCCATTGATGGTTTTGTAGGTTTTGTACGTGGGGTGGATCCTTCATTTATTAAAAATGAAATGCTGACGGGAATTAATTACCCTATTCGCATTGGTCGTGTCACGGTGATGCCAGGGGATTTGATCTTAGGCAAAAAAGAAGGTGTTATTTTTATTCCTGCTCATTTAGCCGAAAAGGTAATTTCGACCGCTGAGTTTATAGGCATGACAGATGCATTCGGACATTTACGTTTGAAGCAAGGAAAATATACTCCAGGGCAAATAGATCAAAAATGGACGGATGATATCAAGGCTGATTTTGTTAAATGGGCTGATGAAAATCCCGACAAGCGTCCGATGTCTAAAGCGGAATTAGCCAAGATTTTGAAAGATAAAAATTGGTAATCCGGATGAAAAAAATAATCGGAATTTTCGCAATGGTCTTGGTGTCGACGTTCGCGTGGGGCCAACAAATTTCCAAGGAGGAAATGCTCTTTTTAACTCCTTTATGGAATGGGGAACGTTTTGCTGATGGTCGACCAAAAGTTTCGGATGCTCTATTGCAAAGGCTTAAATCCGTCACATTAGAGGAGGCCTGGGCTGTATTGAAAAATGCAAACTTTAAGCATAACTATGAAGACGGTTGGCAAACCATAAACCCCGACAGTGTGTTAGTCGGTCGTGCGCTAACCGCTACTTTTATGCCGGGTCGTCCTGATATCCAACGAGTGATCGACGACCGTGGTCATACCAAAGACGGAAGAATTAAGTCACAAAATTCCTGGCCCATTGACATGCTAGTTAAAGGCGATGTTTATGTGGTGGACCAATTTGGGGCACACGAAGATGGTCCGACGATTGGCGATAATTTGGGAAATTCCATATATGCTAAAACGGGCAATGGCATTGTGTATAATGGCGCTGTTCGTGACATCAATGGCTTGAAGGAATTAGGCAGATTCACCTCCTTTTTTCGGACTTATCATCCTTCTCATCATTTAAACAATCCTGACGGAGAGTTGAACACGACTTTGGTGGGGATAAACACCCCCACACGTATTGGAAAAGCAACGGTTCTTCCAGGTGATGTGGTTTTAGGTCGAGATGGCGGAGTGATTTTTATCCCCCCACATTTATTGGAAAAAGTGGTAAAGACCTCCGAGATTGTTCGTTTGAGGGATATGTTTGGGCATCAGCGTTTACGCGAGCAAAAATATACTCCGGGTCAAATTGACAATCGCTGGAGCGAGGAAATCGAAAAAGATTTCTCCAAATGGTTAAATGACAAAATAGACAAACTGCCAGTCCCTAAGGCTCAAATACAAGAATTTTTGAAAGGTAGGACTTGGTAAAAATGTAAGAAAATGAAAAATAAATCAGATAGAAGAGAGTTTTTTAAAAATGGATCTTTGGCTGCAACGGCCTTAATGTCCGGATCCATGTTTCACTGGGGTGGTCGGTATGAGGAGGCCATTAGTGACAATCCAAAAATGTCGGCCCCGGCCGACTTGAAAATCACGGATGTTAAATGTGGGTATATCCGTGGAGGCTACCACTTATATGTTAAAATTTTTACTAATCAAGGTATTTATGGAGTAGGAGAAGGCGCAGATGCCACTCCCGGAACCTATCATTTAGTTAAAATGATGGGCCAAAGGATCATTGGCAAAAGCCCTTTAAATGTCCATCGTTTATTTGAGGATATACGCAAAAGTGGATTTTTTGCAGGTGCTCAGTCGGGCATGTATGTAGCTGTTCTGACGGCTGTGGAAAGTGCCCTTTGGGACTTGGCTGGGAAAGCTTTGGGTTTGCCGGTATACCAGTTACTCGGTGGAAAATTCAGAGATAAAATCCGTGTCTATATGGACACGGCCTTATATCAAACCAAATTACCTAAACCTTCTGACTTTGCGGATGCGGCTCAGAAGGCGGTGGATATGGGATTTAATGCAATTAAATTTGACATAGATCAAGCGAATGATCCGAATAAATATGATGCATACAATTGGACAGCAAGTCCGGCTGAATTAAGACGTATGTATGAACAAATCGCCGCTGCCCGAAAGCAAGTGGGCCCCGATATCGACATATGTGTCGACATGCATGGAAAATACGATGCACCTACAGGTGAGAAAGTAGCCAAAATGATGGAGCCATTAAATCTAATGTGGCTTGAGGAACCTGTTCCAGCCGAGAATATACAGGCCTATAAAAAAATCACCGACTCCACTTCCACACCTATTTGTGCGGGTGAAAACCAGTATCTAGCTTATGGATTTAGGGAGATGTTGGAAATAGGTGCAGTTGACATCATCATGCCAGACTTACAAAAAGCGGGTGGTTTGGGTGAAGGTCAGCGCATTGCCAATTTATCAAACTTGTATTATGTGCCTTTTGCTCCGCATATGGTGTCCTCATTTTTAGGCGCGATGGCTGCTTGTCACGTATGTGCTTCTGTACCGAATTTCTTAATCTTGGAATGGCAAGCGTATTTCCATACAGATCCTATGTATAAAGAGATTGTGATTCACAAAGGAGAATGGTTAGATAAAGGATTTATTCCATTGTCGAATGAACCAGGTGTAGGCGTTGACATCAATATTGAAGCGATGCGCAAATACGCGGTTAAAGGAGTGCCATTTTTTGATTAATGGATTCGTTTTAATATTTCCAAACAGGCTCTTCCATTGTGGTAAGGGCCTTTCCAAGGGCCTATTTTTCCATTGCGAATCATAGGCTCTTGTTTTTCATCGATCCCCCAAAGCCATTCGCCTGATGTGGATTTTAAGTTGGCTTTAATAAAAGACCAACTTCCTAGACTCAATGCGTAGAATTTTTTATTTCCAGTGATCTGATAGGCATTGTAATATCCGATCATAGCTTCTGCTTGTGGCCACCAATGTTTTTGAGTATTAATATGTCCTTGGTTTTTCTCATTCCACATGCCCCCATCTTTTGGATCAATTCCTTTTTCTGCTTCAATGGCCATATTGACCGCCAGCGTTTTCATTTTTTGGATCCAACTAGGGTTTTTTATAGTTTCTGCAGTTTCTAATAAAAGCCAAGCAGATTCAATATCATGACCAAAAGAAACGGCCTCCGACCTTGGGGACCAATCATCTGTGAAAAATAAAGTTTGCGTCTTGCCATTGGCAATAATTTTTTCGTGAAAAATAGAAAGCATGTTTTCAATTTCTTTTTTTAGGTTTTTGTCGGGATACACCTGATAAAAATTCGCAAAGGCTTCAATCAGATGCAGATGTGTATTCATGGATTTTTTTTGATCTGCTTTTCCTTCGGTAATCGTCTTGTCTTCAATCGGCATCCAAGCCTCATTATAAGCCTCATAATATCCCCCGTTTTTCAGGTCCTTGCATTTGGTTTGTAAGATCTGATAGATGCTTTTTGCTTTTTCTAAGGCTTGAGGGTTTTTCGAAATTTTATAATATTCAGCAAAGGCATACAACATAAATCCCTCTGCATATACTTGTTTGTGGGTGTCGGATGGTGTGCCGTTTGATTTCACGGACCAATAAGCACCTTTGTTTTTAGCGTCCCAAAAATAGGTATTCAGGTAATTAAATGCTCGGTCGGCCAATTTTTTATAGCCTGGTTTGGGGTCCATTTGATAGGCAGCTGAGAATGTCCAAAGAATCCTGCTGTTCAATATTAGACCTTTATCGGCCTGCGTATTAGGTACATTATTCACGTCAACAGCTCCATAGAATCCGTCTTTCTCGACATCCACACTATTCTTTTCCCAGTAGGACAAAATCTCATTCAGTTCTAATTTTATTTCCTTTTTAAAAGCATTTGGGCTCTGTGCAGCAATGGACTGTGCACACATTAAAAAAATAAGAATTTTAAAGATTTTCATGGAGCTAGTTTTATGGGAAAAGAGGTGTTTTTTGAATTTAAATATAAAGATTGTGTTTCAATTTTTATGATTGATTTTAAATATTTACTGTTTTTTGAATTAATTACAGAATTATTTTAATTCACTATAAATCATCGCTAATTTGCTTTCAAGTTTACCCAATTTACTTGTATGAAAAATTATTTACTACTCTTATTCTTTACTCTATCGTTTATTTCTCTTAGTGCAAAAGATAATCCCGGGCTGATTAAAAAGGCTGATCGTATCATTGCTTTACATAAGCTTTATACGGTCATGCATAAAACTCAAATTCCACCTAGTGGAGACAAGCATGATTATATGAGCCAAGGACCTTATTGGTGGCCAGATCCAAGCAAACCCGATGGGAAACCGTACATCCGGAAAGATGGTGTTAAAAATCCTGAAATAAAGGGAATCACTGATTCGGATGAAATGGATGAACTGATTGACGATGTGGAATTATTGACACAAGCATTTCAAAAAACCAAAAATGAAAAATATGCGGCCTTTGCCTCTCAATTAATTAAGACTTGGTTTATAGATCCAAAAACAAAACAGAATCCAAATTTGAATTTTAGCCAAGGTATTCCTGGCATAAATACAGGTCGGGGAATTGGCATCATTGAAACCCGATTTCTGATTAAAATCACGGATGCTGCAGAGAAATTGCAAGCATCTACGCATTGGCGTAAATCCGATCATCAAGCATTAAAAATTTGGTTTAAAGACTTTTTGACTTGGCTTATTGAAAGTCCCATAGGTAAGGATGAAGCTGATGAGCATAACAACCATGGCACTTATTATGATGTTCAAATTGTCAATTTTGCTATGTTTTTGGGCGAAAATGAGTTGGCCAGGCGCCAATTGGAAATCACCAAATCTCGGATGGCTTCGCAGTTGAAGCCCGACGGATCACAACCCCATGAATTGGCCAGAACTAAGTCTTTTGGTTATTCATTAATGAATCTCCGAGGCTTCTTTTATTTAGCCGAATTTGCGCAAAAATTGAATGTTGATCTATGGCATTATCAAACACCTGAGGGTGCGTCAATTAAGAAATGCTTGGATTTTTTAATCCCTTACATCAAAAAAGATAAGGTGTGGCCATACCAGCAAATTGCTGAAATTCATTGGGCCGATTCAGAAGAAATCTTGATAGAGGGTTTTAAAGCTTTTAAAGACATTTCTTATTCCGATTTAGCGAAAAAAGTAAGTGTTGCTAATCATGATAAATTCTCTCCATCTGATTTGGTGGATCCATTTTTAGATTCATCTAATTCTCGCTGGTTTTTCTTTAACTCGACCAGTAGGCCTTTTGGTATGGTCAATCTAAGTCCTGATAATGGTGTTCAAAGTGACTGGGGAGCGGGATATCGATATAAATCAGATAGCATTAAATGCTTTAGCCACATTCACGGTTGGCAATTATCTGGGGTCCCTGTGTTACCTACCACGGGGGAATTTAAAGGCCAATTAGGTTCAGGTCAATATGGATCCACTTTTTCGCATGCCAAGGAAATAGCCAAACCTGGATACCATGAAGTCTATTTGGAATCGTATAAGATTAAAGCGCAGTTGACGGCCACGACCCGTGTAGGATTTCACAAATACACCTATCCAAAGGCGGATCAAAGTCAAATATTATTCGATTTTGCTACTTTTTTAGGACCATCTGATACCCAAAGTGCGTATGTTAAGCAAGTCGGTGATCGTCGAATTGAAGGCTATGCCATCATGTCGCCGGCGGTACGCCGACCAAAAATTCTGCCCGTTTATTTTGTTGTCGAATTTGATAAGCCATTTACTAAAATTGCCGCATGGAGAAAAGGTAAATTAGAAGCTTTTTCAAATGAGATTGAAGGGGAGAAAATAGGGGTTTACGTGAGCTTCCCAACGGACAAAAATGAAGAGCGTTTGATGAAAGTTGCCATCTCCTATGTGAGCACAGAGCAGGCAGGTTTAAACCTGAAAACGGAAATTCCTCACTGGGATTTTGACCGTGTCGTGGAAGAAAGTAAATCTGAATGGAATGAATGGCTAGGCCGTATTCAGGTGGAAGGCAAGGATGAAGTGGCGAAGAAAAGATTTTACACCGACTTGTTTCATGCTTTGCAAGGGAGAAGGATTGTCAGCGATGTGAATGGAAAATATTTGGACATGACAGGTGAAAAGCCACGCACGGGTCAAATTCCGTTGAAGGCGAATGGCCAACCGAAATTTAATCACCATAATTTTGATGCCATGTGGGGAGCGCAATGGACGATCAATACCCTGTGGCATTTGGTTTATCCTGAGGTGACCGAATCGTTCATCAATTCGATGCTGATGATGTATGATGACGGAGGCTTAATTCCGAGAGGTCCCGCGGGTGGAAATTACACCTATGTGATGACGGGAGCATCTTCGACTCCATTTATTGTAAGTGCATACCAAAAAGGGATTCGTGGTTTTGATATACAAAAGGCATATGAAGGTATGCGTAAAAATCATTTTCCGGGAGGTATGATGAGCAAGGCGGGTTATGAACACAAAACTTTTAAGGGTGGTGGAATTGAGTATTACATGGAGCGCGGCTATGTGCCTCATCCCATCAGTAATATTCGATATGGTTTTCACATGGATGGATCTGCGCAAACGCTTGAATATGCTTATCAGGATTTCTCTTTAGCCCAAATGTCAAAGGCCTTAGGGAAAACAGAGGATTATCAATTGTTTATGAAGCGCTCGCAGAACTTTAAAAATATATGGAACCCAGAATTAGGTTGGATGTGGATCAAAAATCTTGATGGAAACTGGGAGAAATCAGTGGATATTTTACGTTATGACCATGGTTGGGAAGAAGGAAATGCAGCCCAATGGACTTGGTTTGTACCACATGATATAAAAGGATTGGCCAACTTGATGGGAGGAAAAGATAAAGCGGTGGCAAAATTAAATGAGTCTTTTGAAAAGGCTTCTGCACATGATTTTGTTAGTGGTAAATCTCATGATAAGGAAACTCAGGAGGAAAATCGCCGAGTTTATTTAAACTTTGGGAACCAGCCTTCCATCCAAACGAGCTATATTTTCAATCAAATCGGTGCTCCTTGGTTGACCCAAAAATGGACCCGTAAGGTCATCGAAAAAGTTTATTCAGGCCTGTCGTCCGATTATGGATATAGTGGTGATGAGGACCAGGGACTCATGGGATCATTAGCCGTATTAATGAAAATAGGCCTATTTAGTATGGATGGTGGTGTCGCTCAAACGCCCTATTACGATTTAAGCAGCCCTATTTTTGATAAAATTGAAATTAAATTAAATCCTGATTTTTATCCAGGAAAAACAATTTCCATAGAGACAAAAAATAATTCTCAGGACAATATGTATATCCAGCAGGCAAGTTTCAATGGCAAGCCGATAAAATCTTGGATTTCACATCCTGACCTAATTAAAGGGGGAAAAATTAGGTATGTTTTAGGTGCTAATCCGAACAAGAACTTTGGCCAATAATGCACATTAATGTAAAAATAGCCCCACTGATTTACCTATCAAATTATTTGATCAAGTGCTTATGTATCATTTTTTTTATGGGTGTTTGTGCAGAGACATCTGCACAAACAAAAAAAAACATCGAGTATAAAACTCCGAATTTTGGCTGCACGTTTGAAGATGGTCCCTTTAAGGCGATAATCAAGGTTGAGCAAAAAGGCCAACAACCTAAAAACAACCTTGAGTTTTCAACTTATGTGGAAATTCAAGGTTGCCAAGTTATTCACATTGATTTTGACAAAATAGATAAGGAATTGGTGGCTAGTTTTAAGCCAACAGACATCGATGATTCCGGCAATGTGATCATTCTTGCGGATCGTGGAATCAAATACGAAATTCACCTTATTTTACCCTAAATTAAAAGGGTTTTTGGTTCCATAAAATGGGATTTCGAATCGGGAAATTTCGGATGACTTCTTGGTTAGTAGGGAAATTATCTAGTTTTTTCCAAAGAGCCAAACTTTTATCATCGCCATGAATCGCAGAAAAATACAGAAAACTTTGCGCGATAGGCCACTGATCGAAATACATGACATCAGCCGGATAGGTCCACCGACTTTTATCTTTGATGAATGGAAATAGATAGGATACCCCTTTTTTAATCGACCGTCCATCAGGCATTTGCCAGTCCCACATATTCAACACATGGGCTAGCGTACTCATGATATCTAGATTAAATATGGAATAACCGTAGGGCTTTGTCCGTTTTAATTCAAGTGGAAATGATCCATCAGCCGCCATTTGGTCCGGAATAAAATTTGTTCGAAAGCGTTTTCTGCAAAAATCAATCAAAGAGGCGTTGCCTGTAAAAGATGCAAATACGGCCACTTGGAGTGCCCAACAAGTTCCATGATTATTCAAGGCATCTCTTTCAGCTATTCCATAGGGATGCGTCGTCATCCAAAGTACATATTCCTTAAACCAGGCGACAAATGCAGCATAGTCCTCTGGAGCAATTTGGCTTTTTAAGGCTTCCATGGCTTTGACCACTTCTAAAAAATGGATGGTATCAATAATTCCAATGCCGCGACCCGTTGCTTTTCCTTTAATTGCCTGAGCATATAATAGAGAAGGGTTCATGCGCGTGGATGGGTCCACAAACCAAGCCTTAAAATGTGGAATAGCTGCTTTGGCATATTGAGCTTTTTTTGTGAATGTATAGGCAGAGGCGAGTGAACCGACAATCTCACTGAAACGTATCATGGCTAATCGGTGTGCCACAAAATTTTCTGGATTAGTCTCTCCGTCTCTTTGAATATAAGGACCATTTGGATTTGCAGGGTCTGGCCACCAATAATCGCCTTCTGAATAAAAATCATTAAGGCCTCCAGCTGATCGAGGACATTGAGTGGCGGTAACCGTAATGGGTTTTTGAGCTAAATTTTTATCTGCTATGGCTATAGTTTTTGCAATACGTTCTTTGGAATAAATCTCCCTAGGAGCTACAGAAAAACCTGGGATATTGCTTACTAAAAAGAGAAATAAGAAAGAAATTTTCAATTTCATTTGACTTGCATTTTTGAGGCCCACTCCGAGTATTTAGCTAAAAGATTTTTAAATTTTTCGGGATTTTTTTTGATTAAATTATTTGATTCAATTCGATCTAATCGAACATTATACAATTCCCATTCTTTCACTTCATCGTCCCAAACTAGTTTCCAATCCCCTTCCCGAATCGCTTTATTCCCAAAATGTTCCCAAGCAATATAAGGTTGGGATTCCCTTTTACTTTGTTTAAATATGGGGACCAAGCTTTTTCCCTCGACAGCCTTTGTTGTTTTTGTTTTTGTTAAGTCCATGATGGTTGGGAAAATATCCATGATATGTCCTACTTGGTCACTTTGAAAGCTTTTTTTAATTCCGGTTGGGTATGAAATAATTAATGGCGTCGAAATCCCACCTTCATGCATCCAATGTTTGTACATCCGGAATGGAGTATTGCTAGCATAGGCCCATTCTTTTCCATAGGTTGTATAACTTCCTGGGGCGCCAATTCTCGTTGTTAATGAAGCATTGTATTTCTCTTGTCCTAAATCTTTGGATGAACGTTCATTTAATACCTCGTGGCAAGCGCCATTATCTGAAAGGAAGAAAATAACGGTATTGTCAAAGGTTCCAGTGGCTTTTAATTCTTGTATAATTTTCCCGATTCCTTGATCCATCTTGTCGACCATGGCCGCATAAGTGGCCATTTTTTCGATCCAAATGGTCTTGTCGGCTTCTTTTTCAAAATCTACAATCATTGGATCCGATCCAGGTAAATGGTCAATATTGGGGTTTAATTTAACTTTATTTTGTTGGTCAAATCGCTGCTTCCGCAGAGCTTCCCATCCCTGAGTATATGTAGATTTATAGGAATCAATCAATTCTTGGGGCGCGTGTATCGGCCAGTGTGGCGCCGTGTAGGCCACATATAGAAAAAACGGTTTTCCCGTAGAATGATTTTTCCGTAAATAGGAAACGGATTTATCTGAAATGGCATCTGTAAAATAATAATTCCCCTTGGGTGCAAAAGGCTCGTTATCTTCAACGAGCTGGCGTTTAGGCAATAATTCATAATAACTATTGGCCCCTGAAATTAATCCGTAAAAGTGATCAAAACCTCTTTGGTTAGGCCAATCGGGCTTTTTTTCGCCCACATGCCATTTGCCCGTCATGTAGGTATTGTACCCATTCTTTTTTAATTCTTCGGCAATTGTCGGGGTATTTACGTTTAAAAAACCTTGGTAAGATCCCGTTTTATTTCGATCATAATCACTTGTAACCACCATTCCTCCCATCCCTGCTTGGTGCGGATACATGCCTGTGAGTAAGGAAGCTCTACTCGGACAACAGCGTCCTGCATTGTAAAATTGGGTAAAAATGGCTCCCTTTTTACCGAGTAAATCGATGTTGGGCGTTTTGATTTCTGATCCAAATATTCCGATATCACTATAACCCATGTCGTCCACCAAAATCACGATGACATTAGGAGGCGTTTTTTGCGCCAATAAAATGGGTTGAATGCCTATTAACAATAAGCAAATTAGGAAGTGATTTTTCATTGCTTAGTCAGTTTAAGTTCTTCCATGAGGGCCAATGAGAAAAAGGCTGAAGTATATGCGCAAGTGATTGGAAACCAAGGTCTAAATGCGGCGCCGACGGCCGAATGAATTGTTTTCCCAATAATCCCCCCATATGCTTGTCGGTCAGGTCCTTGGTATTGATTTTTCATACACCAAGTTAATGATTTTCGAGCCATCACGACATATTTTTTCTCTCCGCTAGCCGCGTATAATTGGTACAATAAATAACTCCACAAGGCTGTGCCTTTTTCGCTAATCCCAACTTTCTCGACAGGCTCATCCGTGATAAAGTTCCAATGGCCATCAGGTTTTTGCCAGGCTTGCATGCGATCGGCCATTTTTTTAGCTAATGCAAGGTAAGGTCCTTTAGGGTTGTTGCGGTGTGCGGCCAATAATCCTTCCATCGCCCATCCAAGTCCCCGAGTCATTTTTATGGTCGGCTGAACCCCTGTTTTTTGATGCCATCCTCGCTCCCATAATCCGTCGGGCCTACTGAGTTTTTTCAAATGCTCTTGTATATATTGTTCGGCCATGTTGAAATACTTAGGATCTTTGGTTATGGCATATAAATTAGCAATTCCTTCAGCTCCAAAACCCGATTCATCAATGGTATGCTCTGAAAATTTTTGTTCATCCACATAATAATCTTGTGGGATAAGCCCATATTGGGTCATTAAACGATCCGTCGTTTCAGCTAATAATTTTGCCGCATCTAAATATTTTTTATTTCCTGTTTCCGTGTAAAGGGGAATCCAAGCCCAACCAGAGAAGAAATTTGCATCTGAAGTGCTGTAGCATTGTTGGTACCCAAAATCTGGTAAAATAATATCTCTTCTCCAACGGGAAAGTGGTACACCAAACATGGGATGAGTTACCTCCATGATTCGCGTGTTGATGGCCGACTGACCTATTTTTTCTGCTGCAGACAAAAGCCCTGCTGCGGATGTGGAAATAGTTAATGCTGGTATTTTTCGGGCGTTTAAAAGTACTTTTACCGCGGGACCTGAACCCCAAATCCAATGATTTGATCGGTAACTCTGTGCATCTAAATCATAAAATAAGTTGAGCCCCCCGTAAGTTAGACTGCTGGTATTGTTGTTTTGAGATCTAAGGATATAATCGATGGATTTTGAAAGTGCTATTTTTAAGTTCTTTTGAGTTAAACCACTATTTGTGAGCTCCGACCTTCCTAGGGTATTTTTAGACCAATTTATTTGATGTTTGATTGTTTTTGATATTCCATTTTCCTTGTAATGCAACGTAATTGTACCTTTCCAATCCTCACTTAAAGGAGTAAAATGATAGTTTAATGCACCATTTAATGGCTGCACAGTTTGTTGAATATAAAAATCTTTAATTTGACGTGCGCGCGGCTCTATGTACAGCGAGTTTTCCCAGTCTTCCAAACGATCTGCCTCAAGGTTTATTTTCTTTTTATTTTGTTCGGATTTTTTGAAAAAATGCTGGTTCCAAGCGGAAACCGTGGCCATTGAGTCAAGAATAATATACCCTTTCATGCCTGGATTTCGAACAAAATCAACCACGGGATACCAAATTTGCTTGTTGGGCATAGGATTAGGCAATACCGTTTGTGGCTCAGGATGTTCGTTTGAAACATCAGTAATCTTCGTTATTCGAGTATTTCGATCACTTCTTATTTGAATTTTTACGTCGTGAACGTTAGCCCCTAAGCTCGCATGAAGCGTAATTCCGGCTCCATCTTGACCCCAAGAAATCTCATGTTGATTCGCTTGCGCAAACAATATTTTTGAGGACAATAGGAATAAACTGATGAATATAAATCTCATTTTTTATTTTTTTGACGAACTAATGCTTCTAAAAAATAGTAATCAGCATACACGATGGGCGCATCTACTTCAAATCCATTTGGCAAACCACCCGTGCTATGATTTAAAAGAAATCCATGGGTAGAAGATGCCACAGGGGCTAGGTAATCTGAAGAACTAAGGCTTGCTAAGATCTTGTCTGCAAATCCTTGGTAATAGTTTTTTTTGTAGGGTTGAAGGTTTGCCAAATCATACAAAGCGGAAGCAGTTATAGCCGCGGCGGAGGCATCTCTGGGTACATGAGGGATTTTAGGGTCATCAAAATCCCAATAAGGAACAAGGTCAGAAGGTAATCGTGGATGATTTAAGATGTATTGAGCAATGTTTTCGGCTAAATTCAAATATTCCTTTTTTCCTGTTTCTCGATAACATACTGTGTATCCATACAATGCCCATGCTTGGCCTCGCGCCCATGCAGATGCGTGCGCATAGCCTTGATGCGTATTTTTCTTAACCACGGTACCCGTTTTAACATCGTAATCTAATACATGGTAGGAACTAAAATCAGGCCTAAAATGATTTTTCATGGTCGTATTGGCATGTGAAACAGCAACCTTGTAAAAAGCAGAGTCTTTTGTTTCCTTAAAGGCCCAAAACAATAATTCTAGGTTCATCATATTGTCGATGATCACTGGGTTAGCCCATTTGTCCCGACTATGATCCCAAGAACGAATGACACCTGTGATGGGGTTGAATCTTTTTATATTGGTTCTGGCCGATTGGATTAAGATATCGCGATAGGTAGCATTGTTAGTTAAACGAAGCCCATTTCCAAAACTTGTGAACATCTTAAATCCCATGTCATGGGTTCCAGCATTCATTTTCTCTTTCTCTAATGGAAGGGTGTAGTTATCTGCTTGGGCAGCCCACTTTTTATTTCCAGTTAATTCATATAAATACCACAAGCCCCCAGGAAAAAATCCTGAACACCAGTCTTTTGAGGCAACTAAAATCAATGAATCGTTGCGCACGGTTCTTGGACTCACCTTATCGCTGTTTCTTGAAGCAACTCGGGCCGACTCCCTCAGTGCATAATCCATTTGAGATTCTATTTTTGTGATTAGGCTGGCTTGTTGCGCCGCGCCGGAAAAACACAACAGTGAGAAAAAAATGATGTATTTTTTCATATTATCTGGATTGATTTTGAGTTTTTAAGAAGTTGGTCAACATTTCCTGGTGTTGTTTTAAAACGCTAGCATATTCAGCTTTTAAGGCCAAGTTTTCTTTTTCGAGGGGATCTTTTTTATAATCATAAAGTTCTATGCCGATCACGGGATTATCTGAACTGATTTTAGAGGTATGGAACTCTCCTTTAAACCAAGTGACCATTCTAAATTGGTTAGTCCTAATCGCATATCCCATCGCTTTATCGTTCATGCGTGGATATTGACTTTGAGCAAATTTTTTCACTTGTAGGCTGGGTTTTTTCATGGCAGGAACTAAACTTTTTCCTGCTAAACCATTTGGGGTTTGAAGCCCTGCCAACTCAGTCAGTGTGGGAAATACGTCAACAAACTCAGAAATTCCCTTTGCTTGTTGGCCCCCTTTGAAACCTGGCGCAGAGAAAATTAAAGGAGCTCTTGTGGCCTGTTCAAAATTGCTATGTTTCGCCCACATCGTATGGTCACCTAAATGCCAGCCGTGATCTCCCCAGAGTACGATAATGGTGTTTTTATCTAGGCCTTGTTCTTTTAGGGCAGCAATAAGCAAGCCTACTTGGGCATCCGTATAACTAACACTCGCATAATAACCATGAAGTAGTAATCGCTGTAATTCATCTGATTTAGGCGAATATCCAGTTGGCATACGCTCGCCAGAAGGTAAAATATATTGATTGACCAGCTCATTAGATGCTTGAAAAGCAAATTCAGGTGTTCCTGCAGATAAGGACTGAAACTCGGCTAATTTAAGCGTGGATCTTTCGTAGCGGTCCCAATATTTTTTCGGGGCAACAAAGGGTAAATGGGGTTTAGTAAGACCCACGGCCATGAAAAATGGATTTCCCTCTGTTTTTAATTTTTTAATTTGTTGGATTGCTTTTAAGGTATTTGCCCCATCTATGTAAGCGTCATCAGGAACATCGATGGCTTCGTATAGTGGTCGGCGACCATTTTCGACAAAGTCCTCTAATTCTTTTCCTTTTAGTCCATTTTTTATTCCTTCCTCTCGGAAGCTGCCGATCAATCGAATAAGTTCCTGTGACTGATAATAATTGTTGAAAGGTTTATTAAAACCTTTGGCAAAATCATCTTTATCAAGTTTTAGGTAGGGGATAGACCAGGAGGCCTCATCTGAATTTTTATCTACTGACCTTGAGTCAAATACTTTACCAATCCCAGAGGTGGTGTAACCTTGTTGGTGGAAATACTGAGGCAATGTCAATATGTTAGGAACTTTATCCCGTATCAGTGTTTTTAAATCCCAAACCTGTGTGTAATCTGGCCGCTGTCCTGTAAGTAAACTAGCTCTTGTGGGTGCACAAACTGCTTGTTGGCAATAATTTGACAAAAAGACTGTGCCTGATGCGGCTAATTTGTCAATATTAGGTGAGTGTACTTGAGTTTCTCCATAACAACCTAGCATGGGCTTAAGGTCGTCGATAGCAATAAAAAGTACGTTAGGCCTTGATTTATTTTGTGCAAACGCACAGAGAGTCATCAACTGTAGAATCGCAAAAAGGTATTTTGCTGTTTTCATAGGTTTGGAGAATGCAATGATATAGGGTGTAAATTAAAAATAACTCCCCATAAGTGGAGAGTTATTTTTAAAAAGTTCACCCGATTGGTTCACACATTACTTGACGATAGATGGGTTATTAACTAATTCCACATCTGGAAGAAACAAGGTAAATCTAGCGATGCTTCCACCTGTAGGTGTTTTTCCAGCTGCTTTCGCTACTGCATCCGCACGTCCTGTTCTCACCATATCCCACCATCTTTTACACTCATAGATGAATTCATATCCTCTTTCTTGGAAAATCAAATCGTCAAAAGCTGTTTTGGATAATCCTGCAGGAAAGTCAGCTAATGTACTAGACTTAGCTAAGTCTACCCCATATCCTCTTCTACGAACTTGGTTTACCGCATCATAAGCTGCTTGAGTTGGACCATTTAATTGGTTTTCACATTCAGCAAAAATCAAATAAGCTTCAGCAAAACGATATAAATAATAATCATTTCCAGCAGCTGTTTCCTCAGGGGCTGCTCCATCGCGGAATTTTCCGAACATAAAGGAAGCTTGTGGAATTAAATTGGCTCTAACTTTAACACCTTTGATGGTAATGGTATCGATCAAATTCCAATTCCTACGGAGATCTTTTCGATCCCAATCTTTAATTAATGGAGAATTACGGATCATTAATGCAGAAATTCCACGTGCAGCTAAGCCAGCATCTAATGCTCTACCTTCAAAGGCATAGGTTGGCAAGAATGAGCCTAATGCTTTTTGCTGTGAAAATTTGATCGCAAAAATTTCTTCAGAGTTCGTTGGCGTAGAGGGCGAATATAAAGTCTCTAATGATTTTACTAAATCATAACCATACGTTGCTTTGTTGTCGATTACCTCTTTTGCTTTTAAACGAGCATTGGTATAATCTTTTTTCCATAAATAAATATCAGCAAGCATCATTTTGGCTGAACCTTTCGTCGCTCTACCTGTATTAGCTTCAGGAACTTTATTAGGTAAATTAGCTTCACAAAAGATTAAGTCCTTAGTGATTTGATCGATAATAATGCTAGAGTTTGTTAATGGTAAGGCTGTTCCATCAGAATTCTCGATCGGAGACAAACGTAAAGGAACATTTCCATGCATACGGGTCAACCACCAATAGCATAAGGAACGAACGAAATAAGCCTCTGCTTTGTAAGGTGCTTTGATGTTTTCTGCAAGTGACTTATCATCTTCAATCGCTTTGATGATCAAATTTGATTTGCCGATGGCTTCATAGAAAGTTGTCCATCTTGCTGCATTATCATTTCTTTGAGGCTCAAAATTATAGTTCATATAATTAGTTCCACCTCCAGCAGGCAATTGGCAATACTCAGCTAAACCTTCGATATCCCTTGTTAAAGTAGATTCCCAGAGACGACCACGAGAACGTGAAAGTGGCTCATAGGCCCCGATGACAAACGCATCTAAAAGAGGCTTGCTTAATGTTGAAATTTGATAACGAGCGGGAGGAATTTCTTCTAAAAATTTCTCGCAGCTTGAAAGTGATCCCATCATGAAGATCATTAAAATGGGAATTATTTGTATGTTTTTTATCTTTTTCATAACCTGAATAATTTAAAATTTTAAAGAATTAAAAGTTGACGGTTAAACCTAAAGTAACCGTTTTAGAACCTGGATATGCACCATTGTCAACCCCTTGTTGGAGTGAGTTTCCACTAAATGCATTTACCTCAGGATCATATCCTTTGTAATTGGTTATGGTAATTAAATTATTACCTGATAAATAAATATTGGCAGACTTGATAAACTTAGTATCTCCCAAAGGCAACGCGTAATCGATACGGATATTACGTAGACGAATATAAGATCCATCCTCAATAAACAAATCAGATCTTCTGTGAATACTTGAAGCTCTTGGCTTTGGATAGTAGGTATAAATTTCCGCTGAGCGATTGTAAATTGGCGTAGGAGTAGCCGCTGTAAATAACATTTGATTATCAATGCTATTGCCTTGAACACTCGACCAAGTCATCATAAAATTCAAGCGCTTATATTTTAAGCTCGTATTTAAACCTATGATGGTTGATGGATAAGGATTTCCAATGTACTGGTTGTCACGTCCATCAATAATTCCATCTGCATTTACATCCACAAAGGCCATTTCTCCATCTGCTGCGTAGCCATTGAATTTAGGACCGTAAAAAGATGATAATGGATCACCCGGAGTAATTCTAGAGTTACCAGAACTAAATGGCAAATTGTTTTTAGTAGCAACTACCTTGTTCTTGTTGATGGAAAGGTTGGCGTCGATAGACCAACGAAGATCCTTGGTCGCAATTAGATCAGTTCCAATTTCCAATTCAAATCCTTTATTTTCTACTTCACCCACGTTGTCAATAATCGTGTTATATCCAGACGATGGAGGTAGTTGGACCGTTGCTAATAAAGAAGTTGTGTTCTTTACATAATAATCTAAAGTAACGCGGTATTTGTCATTTAAGAATCCAAAATCCAAACCAGCATTTGTCTGAGTTGTTGTTTCCCAAGTCAAATTGTCATTTGGCAACGTAGGAGATAATCCTACCGCTAAACCAGATCCAGCTCCCTGTGCTGTATTAATTACGTTTCCAATCAATAATGATTGATAGGGTTGAATGGCAGGGTTACCAGATTGTCCCCAAGTAGCACGTAATTTAAGGTTTGAAATAGCTGTAACATTTTTCATAAAGGGCTCTTCAGACGCCTTCCAAGCTAAACCCAATGAAGGGAAAACACCATATTTCTTATTCTTGCTAAATACAGAAGCACCATCTCGACGAATACTAGCCGTAAATAAATAGCGATCTTTGAAGTTTAATCGTACCCTTGAAAAACCTGAAACTAAACGGTTTGTGATAATATCAGTAACTGGTTTTGAAACAGACCCTGCTGCCGCAAAGCTATAATTTTTCAAATCATCTGAAATGTATTTTGATCCTAACAAATTGATGATGTCTTGTTGGGCCGATTGGATAGAACCCCCAACAATACCTTCAAACTCCAAATCACCAAACTTCTTTTTGTATTCCAAATAATCTTCAGCCACCACATTTAATGAACTTGTTGTGGTTAGTTGGCCTATACCCACCCCAGAACTTAATTGGGCTAACACAATTGGGAAATATAAATCCGCACGTGCAGAAAAATAATCACCACCTATTCGCGTGGTATTGACTAATCCCTCAGCTAATTTAACATTGAAATCCATGCCTCCTTGGAAACGAACCACAGTATTGCGATCTAATGATTCCTTCGTAAATGCTAATGGATTTTCAACGTCGATACCACTGAAAGAAAATGGTCTTGGATTTCCATATGTACCATCTGCATTATAAACAGGTACTGTAGGAGATGCTAAAACCATAGCACCTACTCCATTTTTACCTGTATATCGAGTTGGCGAGTTATCTGACGCAGAGAAACCATTTGAAACAGTTCTAGATGCAGTCATATAAGTTCTTAAGCTAATTCTTGAATTCAACTGAGAAGTTAAATTGAAACGCATAGATCCTCTATTGAAATCAGACCCTTTGATAATTCCTGGTTGGTCTAAGTAGTTTCCAGAAACATAGTACTGTGTTTTATCATTACCACCTGAAAAACTCAACGTATGATTTTGCTGTAAGGCTGAACGCAATACTTGATCTTGCCAATCCGTTTCTGCATTCGTAGCTTTAGTTACTTCAGCAGGAAGTGCAAGATTTGAATTGGTATAATATTGCTTGATAAAATCAAGCATTTGAACTCCATTCATTAAGTTCAATTTTCTTTGGATGATTTGATTGGTATAAGTGGATTCATACGTAACGCGACTCACACCTGCTTTACCACTTTTAGTCGTGATTTGAACCACACCATTCGCTCCTCTTGAACCATAAATCGCAGTGGCAGATGCATCTTTTAATACTTCAATACTTTCGATATCACTTGCATTAAATGAGGACATTCCGTTCATAGCTCTGTTATCATTGTTGTATTGAGGTACTCCGTCAATCACAAAAAGTGGCTCATTACCACCCGCGATGGAAGTTACTCCACGTACACGAATGGAAATACCTGCACCGGGTTGACCAGAACTTTGTTGAACCTGAACCCCTGTCATTCTTCCCTGCATAGCAGATTCTACACTGACAACTGGCATTTCTTGAATCGTTGCTGATTTAATGGAAGAAGATGAACCTAAGAAGTCCTTCTTTTTTTGATTTCCGTAACCCGTAACGACAATTTCTTCTAAGGACTTAGCGTCTACAGCTAATTGGATATTTAGAACAGATTGATTGGCAATTTTAACTTCCTGAGACTTGTAACCTACAAATGAGAAAACTAAGACGTCTCCAGGATTTACGTCAATCGAATATTTTCCATTTACATCTGAATTCGCTCCAGAGGATGTGCCTTTTTTGGCAATCGTAACTCCGGGCATTCCAGCTCCATTTTCATCAGTTACAGTTCCGGTTAGTTTGGTAGCTGCAACTACTTTGAGGTTCGTCGAACCAAGGGTGTAAAACAACGGCATTGCAAATGCCATCGTGAATAGGATGCTCCAACGAGCTACCCTGTGTTTCATGGGGTAAGTTTTTTTCATCAAAAAATATATTTTAGGATTTAACTAATATTGGATATTTAATAATTGATTTAATTAATAATTATCCATAAATAATGATACTGAATTGTAGTCCAAATCCCAAAAATAATGGCTGATATTTTAGCCGTAAACGTTTACGGCTACCTAAAATAAATTAGTTTGAGGTAATTTAATTCTTTAATCACCAAAATAAATTCATTTTATGAAACGTGGATTTATTTTAATTGAAAATTGAATTATTCCAATAAAAAAAGGTGTTACGATTTTAAACGCAACACCTTTTTTCGTATCATCTTTTTTAAATTTATTGAATAGTAAACTGGTAATTCCCTCGTAATCCTTTTTCTTTTGATGTAAAAATGATTCTTTGAACAGGTCTATTTGTCCACTTAGTTTTAAAACTTTTATACTCGGGTCCATCGGTGGATGGAAGATCTACCGCCATAGTCCATTTTTTAGCATCATACGTCAGTATATGTTTGTCTCCTGTACTCGTCGTCAAATTTAATTTCCCGGGTACAGAAGAATCAATCGTACACAAAGTCATGAAGGCTTGTTGGACCCCTTGCTTATTTTCAGAAAGCTCAAACTGATCTTTGATTTCTACTTGGCCTTTCACTTTATTCAATTGCAAAGTTCTTTTCCACGTTTTAATTCCTGC
>SXGQ01646622.1_pt1 | contig 126949 bp, 131 predicted proteins | sample 3178371 | NCBI WGS metagenome assembly SXGQ01 (sample SAMN11356859, study PRJNA531348) | freshwater metagenome | isolation source: freshwater sample F1-20 | place: China: Fuxian Lake, Yuxi | collected 2017-12-25 | reverse complement strand
TCTTCGTCCTCTTCTTCGTCCTCATCCTCTTCTTCGTCTTCGTCCTCTTCTTCGTCTTCGTCCTCTTCTTCGTCCTCTTCTTCGTCCTCATCCTCTTCTTCTTCCTCGTTCTCTTCTTCAGAGTCTTCGTCCTCTTCTTCTTCCTCGTTCTCTTCTTCAGAGTCTTCGTCCTCTTCTTCTTCCTCGTTCTCTTCTATCTCCATATCGTTCCAGAAGTCGTTGTCTTCAGGTAGTTCTTGAGGCTTTTTATAGCTAAATTCCTCAAATGTCAATATTTTTTTATCCATCTTTTTAATTTTTTTATTCTGTTACTCCTATAGAAGCTCCGCTTCCTGTTTCAGTTGCACCGTATCCAGGATAGTCTATTTTAGATGTCTTATTAAAAACAGCATCTTTATATCCTACATAGTCATATGCAGATTCTGGTGTAATTTTATGAAATCCAGTTCTGTCTTCTTTACTAAGATTATCTGGATTCCACGGATCGCTTGTGACCTTCATGAAATCCTTATAACTTAATATTTCTCTTTTTTTTACGTTTCTTTGGTTCATACTTACTTATTGAATTGTAGAATGCTGGATAAACCAGATTTCATTGCTTTTGTATATATATCAGGATTTATTTCGCCAGCTGCTTGTATTTCATTTTGAATTTTTTGCTTGTCTGAAGTTGTCACACTAGAAGTTGATAATACATCACCTAGTTTAAATCCACATATCTTATCCGAAATCATTTTTTCAATATTGTTCATGAAGTTTGTGTTATTGATAGAATTAGTTAAAGCCTCTCTTAATCCTGCTGCTATAGTTCCACCAAATCCATTATTGGTATCTAATTGCATACCTAATCGAGGTAATAAATATTCTATTCCTTTTTCTTGTAATGTTTCAGATAAACCTTCTATTATAGCTACTGACCAGTTCTTACATGAGCCAGATCCAAAATATTTACCTAGATCTGTCCAATGCACCTGCTCGATTACGTTTCTTATTACTTGATAAAAGAATGTGGGCTGTCCGTTCTCGTCCATTGGATTAATACCAAATTTTTGAGCCGCCCAGTCTATAATATAATCTTTAAAAGTATCTGTAAAACCTCCTCCTAAGGAGCTAAAAAATGAGGTAAATATATTTTCATTTATTTCACTCTCAGTAAGTCCATCTAATTGCATTCTAAGATATTCGTTTTCTAGCATTGCCATTTCTTCTCTATAATGATCTATGCCTAAATTACGTCCCTTAGATTTGTTTCTGGACTCTGATATAAATTTTGAATAACTACGAATAACCATCTGTTTTTACTTTTGTAGTATATATCGTTTTATCTTAAAGAATCCGATATATATGATGAAATGCCTAGAATTTTAAAGATCGATAATTTTGAAAAAGACTTCAAGCCAGAGTATGGATTAGACTCCGATGGCTCTTGCTATATAGTAAAATCACCTTTCTATATAGAGATAATATCATCCTATGAAATAGAAGAATTGGGTACACCTCCTAAAATTAAACCCGTATGGAGCAGAATAAAGCTTATGCAAAATGATATAATAAGTGTAACTAAATCTGGTTGTTTTGCGCAATTAAAAGATTATGACGGATTTGTTGAATGTAAGCCAGAAAATCTATCCAAAGAAGGGGAACCTAAATTTGATAGATTTCCTAAAGAAATGCTAAGAAAAATAGGGAAGGACATTATAAATTCTAAACCAATGACTTTCGAGGAGAGAGGTAAAATAATTATTGCTAGAACATGAGAAGGATATTTAGCTTCTATCAATTTATAAACGAAAGCAGTGCTGCTGGCAATATGGATAGAACATATAGTGTTCCTTTTGCTTACTCCTCTAACGATCCTAAAGACGGATACAACAGTAAAACATTTGTTGATGATCTTGAATCTATTTTTATAGAAAAACCAGAACTTAAGGAAGAGATCACTAAATTTATATCGACCACAATGAAAGTATCTTCCGTAGACCAGCTCTCATCTAGACCCTTTTCTGAAATAATTAAAATAATACCTGAAATAGAAAGAATCATAGAATCGGGGGAGTATGAGCCGGAGGAAGCAATGCCTGGAGGTGCTATTTTGTTTATTAGAAATAAGATGTTAAAAAACGGCTTTGGTGCAGATTTTTATCTCAACAGTCACGGAACTAAAATTGAGGTGGTTACAGAAGATGAAACAGGAATGGAAAATGTTTATATGTTTAAATCTGATAAATTTCCTTTCGAAAGATTTAATTTTACGGAGGAGGAAAAACAGGAAACTGAAGATCTTATTAGTCAAAGAAAATCTAACTCTTAAACCTATTCATTATCATATCTATAGATTTTTCTTTACTTAACTCTGTCCCTATTTCCATATCAATTTCCTTAGACACCTCAGCAACAAGAACACAATCGTACTGATCCGAAAAATCCTTTATGTTACTTTTTAAAAATTTTTTTATTTTAGCAATATCCTTTGTTGTCTCACAAAGAGGATCTAATAACTCCGTCATAAGGAGTGCAACATTCTCTTTTTGAGATATTTTTACTATGGAAAAGAACCATGTAAATATTCTCATAGTTTTTTCACCATTCTTTCTAATTATTAAAAATCCTTGGTCCCGTAGATTATATTTAGAACAATAACTTTCTAAGTCTACCAGTGAATTGTATTTTTCATAGAAATTATTATTCTCCTCAATAAAATTATCAATCGTGCTAATTGAGTTCTTAGCAATTTCTTCTATCTCACCAATACAATCCAAATTTTTGTCCAGCATATTATAGAAGTGATCTTTATCCTCCTCCGTCATTTTAGATAATGTCTTTTGGCTAAATTCGGTGTTTTTAATAAAGCTTTCTAAATCCTTCTTAATGGAAAGGAGAGTTTTGAAATATTTTTCAAATCCTGGCTTATTAAAGTTTTCTTTAACCTTCATAAGATAAGACATTAGAACATAGTACTTGTATTCCAAATCTATTGGATCTTCCAAAAACCAGTATGGTCTCATTTCTGATATGTATGGACTCTTTTTCATTTATTATTATATATAGAAAAACAATAAATTATTCACATAGAAAAAATATTTTTAAAAACATGAAACTATCCTGCGAATAAGGACTAAAATTCTTACGAAGTAAATCCCGGGCTATGAACACTATATTAATTTAATCCTATGAGCCCCCAGTTTTTAGTTATAGCATATTACACAGAAAACACTTCGTACGAAGCACTCGCAGGCAATCTTAAAAGATCCCTGCAGAACTTTAGTTTGGCTCATTACATAGAGCCTATCAAAGATTTAGGATCTTGGGAAAAAAATACACATCACAAGGCTTATTTTATTAAAGAAATATTAGAGTCAAGAAACCAAGATGTTTTATATGTAGATGTAGATGCACAATTTAAATCTTATCCCGATCTTATTCCAAATCTTGACTGCGACATAGCATACAGAACTCAAGATTTTAAATGGAGAGCAGATGAAGCTTTATCCGGTACATTATTCTTGAAAAATAATGATCGTGTGAGATCATTCGTTAATAGATGGATAGAATTAAACGAAGCAACTCCAGCTGAAAGAATGAAGCCAGAAACATGGGAACAAAAAAATATGCAGAGGGCACATAGAGAAATGGGGGATCTTGTTTATTATAATCTTCCACCTGAATATACATTTATTTACGATCACATGCGTACGATGTATCCCCGTACGTCACCTGTCATAGAGCATTACCAGGAATCGAGAAATGTGCATAGAAAAATGAATCAAAATTCTAATTTTAGAGTAAGAAGATAGTATGAAATTAGAATATGCTGTAGTTAGCTCTAACCCGAATCCTGAATATCTCGACTTTTGGCCATATGTTGCAAAGGCATGGAAAAATCTTATAGGACTAGAACCAGTTCTTCTTTATATAGACAATGCGGAACCCCCTGCTTGGGTTTATGAACACGGTAAGGTTTTTTATTTAGAAGCAAGAAATGATTGGGATATTGCACAGCAGGCACAATGTATTAGATTCTGGGCAGCAAACATACTGGATAGACCATTTATCATATCTGATATGGATATGCTTCCTATCTCTAAAGATTACTATATAAATCATGCTGAGTACATAGGAGACACCGGATTAATATCTTATAGCTCAGATATTATTAAATATAGATGGTATAGAACAAATCCTCAATATCCAATGTGTTATCTTGCTGGTGATCCTAAAAGTTTTTCAGATCTGCTAGATTTAAATGAAGAAAGTCATTTAGATTTTCTTCTAAGATTGAAAAGAATGAATCTTCGAAGTGGAACAGACCAGAAGTTTTTTTATAATCAAACCCTAAGAAAATCAGGATACTATATTAGACATCTTGAAAGAGGATGGATAGAAGAAAAATATGCTACCGGTAGGTTGGATAAGGTAATATGGCCTAAAAACGACTATAATGCACACGAATATATAGATTGTCACTTACCAAGACCCTTATCGGCTAATCTTGGTATGTGTAAAGAATTATTTAATAAGCTTAAAATAGATTGATGAGATTATCTATAATACTTCCAACAGGGGGAAATGATCATTTAAGAAATAGGAATTTTAATGAATGCTTATCTGCTATAAAAAATCAAACGTTTACTGATTACGAGGTAATAGTAGTCGAACAGACACTAGATGGTAATTTTTATAAAAGAAGTAACTCTATAATACCCTATAAGCACATAGCGATAAAAGATCCACAAAACAGAGGATTCAATCTTAGCTGGTGTAGAAACGTAGGAGCGAGAGAGGCTAATGGAGAGTTAATAGTTTTGATGGATTCAGACTTCGTATTTGAAAATAATTATTTTACAGTTATAAGCCAATTTGTAGGTGAATTTGCAGCAGGCGCAGAAACATACTATTGGTGTAATACTGAAGAGGCAACTATGGATTGGATTAGAACTAAAAATTTTGATGTTTTTAGAAAAAGAGGGGGAGAGCCTAGAGATCCAGTATTTAAATTTAGATCAATGACTAGGGGATGTGGATTCGGAGCTATCTTGGTTTATAACAAAGATTGGTTTTGGAACGTATTTGGTGGATATAACGAGAATTTCTTTAGATATGGATGGGAAGATAAAGCAGCAACAGAAACAATAAAATTCTTGCTTAAAAGAAGTGACGAAACGATGAATAGGATTCCTTATGAAGCTGCACATTTAAGCCACAGGTCTAAGGATGTAAGAAATATTAATTTAAACGAAAAGCTTTTTAACGATTTTACTAATATGAATCAGAATGATTTAGTTAGTAAAATAAAGGAAGTAGGAGTCGGAAAAAAATCTAATCCGAGCACGATATGACAGAAAGAAGAAAAAGAAATATAACCCCGCAAGGATTTAAAAGAATATTAAATAGATTTCCTCCTGCTCCTTCCGTGGTACAGTCTAGTATTGTTAATCAATCAATTCAACCGACAAAATTAAATAATGATAATGTATCAAGAACAAAAAAAGAGGAACCAATGTTTAATAAACACCAGATAATAGAAGTATATGATAGAAATAAAATAGACTATGAGGCTCTCAAGGAATTTTGTGAATTTAATATGGTCAATACAGAGGATGTTGATGTTTCTATTATAATACCTGTGAGAGGAAGGGAAAATTTTAATAGGCCCTTAGTAGATCACTTAATTGGTTCTATGAATTTTTTAAAAGACAAAACCTACTCTATAACATTTGTTGAGCATAGTGAATCTCCTAAACACAAAGAATTATGTAAAGACTCTACAAATCATATATGGGTTAAAAAAATGGATAGAGGGTTATTTAATAAATGTCTATCTATGAATGTTGGAGCATTATTCTCCAATAAAGCAAAATATTATCTTTTTCACGATATAGATCTTTTAACAAATCGACAGTTCTTCTATAACCTTTTTCAGAACCTGGATAGAATACCACCTGGGTCTGCATTGCAAGCATTTGGAGGAAGAAAGGTTGTGGTAATGAACAAGGAGTTAACTGAAAGGATATTAAGAAATAGAACTAGAATCGAGGAGGTAATTCCAGGAAGTTATGAATCTCCGTATTGTACTCCAGGAGCACCTGGAGGATCGATATTCATCAGTCATGATAGCTTCTATAGAGTTGGAGGATTTGATGCCGAATTTTTTCATAGCTATTCTTGTGAAGATGCTTTCTTCTATCATAAGTTGGAAATGACAGTTGGTATACAAGGGTGTGATAATCCATTTGTTGATGTTTTTCATATGGATCATCCAAGAACTAATGGAGCAGATAATCCTGACAGACACACACAAAATCTTATACATGCTGGATTTATAAGTATGCCTCCTGAGGATAAAACCAATTTGATAACGCATATTTCAAATAATATAAATAAAATAAAATAATGAAAAAAGCATTTGAATACTTTGATAAGGTATTTTTAATAAACCTAGACAAGCGTAAGGATCGTCTTGATAGGTGCAATGATATCTTTGAACAAAATAATGTAAAGGATCTAGTTGAAAGATTTCCGGGTATTGTACCAAACCCATCTGACAATATACCTTATACAAAAGACACAGAAAAAATAAAAGTGCCCTTGTACGGATGTCTACTATCACATATTAATATTATTAAAAGAGCAAAGGCAGAGGGTTTAAAATCTGTATTAGTTCTAGAGGATGACGTTGATTTTATTAACATAGATTATATCGACAGATCAGTAGAGCAATTAAAAAATAAGGAATGGAGCCTTTTTTATTTAGGAGCAAACACGCATGTTCCTTTAAATAAAGAGGATGAAAATCTTTTAGTTCTTAAAAAAGGATTTGCAACTCATGCAGTAGCATACCACGAAAGCTTCTATGACTATTTTATTCAAAATTTTGAAGAAAGAAATATCCAAATAATAGATGTTTGGCTTTCTGATTACGGACAGGAGAATTTTAAAAGCTATTGTACTTTTCCTATAACTGCAGTGCAAGTTAGTAATCACAGTGATATACATGACGCATTTGCGGATTACAGCTGGATGGAAGGTAAATTTAAAGACAATACTAAACACCTAGGATAATGGATAAGAAAAGAATATTGATTACAGGTGCAACTAGCGGTATAGGTGAGGCTACTTTTAAACATGCGGTAAAAAACGGGCATACAGTTTTTATTACTGGGCGAAATGAATCTGCTCTTGAGAAATTAGCAGAAGAAAATCCTGGTACCTTTTATCTAAAGACCGATGTTACAAATGCAGATGAGGTTAAAGCTTTATCCATCAATATGATAGAAAAAATGGGAGGAATAGACGTGTTGTTAAATAATGCTGGAATAGGCATATTCGATAAGTTGATAGATTCGGATTTAAATGACTGGCATCAAATGATAGACGTTAATATTAAGGGTGTATTAAACGTACTCCATTATTTTCTACCACATTTAATTGGATCAAACGGTCAAGTGATAAATTTAGGATCTGTAGCTTCTCATCATGTTTTTCCCGAATCTGGCGTATACTGTGCTACTAAACACGCAGTACTAGCTATTAGCGAAAGTCTAAGGGCGGAACTTTCTAAAAAGATAAGAGTAACTACTATTAGTCCAGGATCTGTCAATACACCTTTTATAGATCAAACTAAAAATTCATATCTATTGTCTAAGTTTAAACCTAGCTTTGAAAGTGGCATGACAGCAGAATGGGTTGCTTCTCAGATAATGAGCACAATCGAGGTTGAAGATGGCATGAACATAAGCGAAATAATAATAAGACCTTTTCAAATTAAAAAATAAAATGGAAAAGATATATTCAAAAGTTGAAGAAGGTAAGCTATTACATATAATTAATAGATTATCTGAAATAGAGAAAAGAACTGAAGTGGTCCCAGAGGATAATTTTATTCAATGTGCAACTTTAAAAATGGAAAAAGATAAAACATTTCCTCCCCACAAGCACATTACTAAACAAAGAACTTACGAAGCTCAGATAGCTCAGGAATCTTGGGTCGTAATAAAAGGAAGTGTTAGATGTAAATTTTATGATATTGACGATACATTAATTGCTGAGCCTGTATTGTATCCAGGTGATGCTAGTTTTACACTTTATGGTGGTCATACTTATGAAATTTTAGAGGAAGACACTATAGTTTATGAATACAAAACAGGACCTTATGAAGGTCAAAAATTAGATAAAGTATTTTTATAATATGATAGGAGGAAGTATACTAGGAGGCCTTGGGAATATGATGTTTGTGATTGCTGCTGTTGAAAATCTAGCAAAGTCACATAACAACATCGCATATTTCCCTAATGTAAAATCTCATTTAGCTAAGGTACAAGATGATAGAACTAGAGTTTATCCAAACTCTGATGTTTCTACACAGGATTATTTAAAAATATTTAAAAACTTCAACTGGAATGATCAAGGAAACGCGGCAGGTAAGATATTTTGTTCTTTCAATTATTCTCCTATTCCGTATAGGGACGGAGCAATTTATCATGGATACTTTCAAACAGAGAAATATTTCACTGATAGGAATCACATCTTAAATCTGTTTGAGGCTTCAGATTTTGTATTACAACAGATCGAAAAATATAGAAGTATTTTAGAAGGTGAAACATGTGCTATACATGTTAGAAGGGGGGATTATTCTCTGGACCAAGACAGCAAACATCACACTAAAAATATGGAATGGTATAATTCAGCAATGAATATAGTTAATGCTGAAAAATATATAATCTTTAGTGATGATATAGAGTACGCTAAGCAGAATTTCACGGGTGACAAATTCATCTTTGTAGAGGACAAGGATTACATAGAGCTTTTCCTAATGTCAATGTGTAAGCATAACATAATATCTAGCTCTAGTTTTTCTTGGTGGGGAGCTTGGCTAAACAAAAATAAAAATAAAAAGGTCATTGCGCCTATGAAGTGGTTTGGTAGAATAGATCCAGGTTATTCTGATGTTGATATAGTGCCTAATTCGTGGATAAAATTATAAGATATGAAATACAATAATGTAACAATAAAAGGTACTTCATCATATTTACCAAGTAAGGTGTTAAACAATAGCGAAATAGCTGAAAGAGTAGACACTACTGATGAGTGGGTCTTCAATAAATTAGGTATAAAAGAAAGACGTATATCTAATAATGAGGAGACTGTATCTGAGATGGGCTATCAAGCTGCATTATCTGTATTAGAAAAATCAGGGATTGATAAAGAGTATCTTGATATGATTATTGTCGCTACCTCTAGTCCTGAAAAAATATCACCGTCCACTGCATGCACCATTCATTATAAATTAGGCATAAAGAAAGATATACCTTCTTTTGATATAAATGCAGTTTGTTCTGGATTTGTTTATGCTATCACTCTAGGAAGTTCTCTTATTAGTTCAAAAGCTTTTAAAAACATACTAGTGATTGCAACAGAGTCTTATTCTACACATACTGATTTTGATGCACAACATAGTGTATTCTTTGGTGACGGTGCGGGTGCAGTCATTATAGGGGAATCCACTGAGGGATGGATTTACAGTGAAATAAAATCTAACGGGTCTGGAACAGGTATGACTGGATTTGTTATGCCTTTAGATAAACCATTCATAATGAGAGGAAAGGAAGTTTGGGATCAGGCTATATCAGTATTGCCAGATTCTATAAACGATGTACTTAGAGGAACTAATCTAACTATCGAGGATATAAAAATGGTAGTTCCACACCAACCAAGTATTAACATACTTAAGATCATTGCTAATAAGAACAACATACCTTTTAACAAAGTTAAAACAGTAATGGATAAGTATGCAAATATAGCAGGGTCTTCTATTCCTATTGCTCTAGATGAAGCCATAGAAAATGGAGAGATCGAAAAAGGGGATAAGATATTATTAACTGCTATAGGATCTGGATGGACATGGGGTTCTTTAATTGTAAATTATCAGTAATATGAAAAAAGGAGAAGACGTAAGAATCAGCGAATTAGCTGTTTTAGCTAGACCAGAATTAATAGAAATGGGGGATCACATAGCGATTGACCAATGGACATACATTTCTACCCAACTTAAGATGGGAAGCTATATTCACATTGCACCTAGTGTTTCTATCATAGGAGGAGCACCAGCTCTTTTGGTTATGGGAGATTTCACTAATATTGGATCTGGTAGTAGAATAGTTTGTGCTACTGATGATTTCACTCAAGGATTAATATCTCCTGTGGTTCCTATCGAACATAGAACGGTTATTAATAAGCCTGTAATTTTCGAAAGATATGCTACTCTGGGTGTTAATTGTACAGTTTTACCCGGAGTTACTTTAGGCGAAGGCTGTATAATAGGAGCTAACTCTTTAGTAACAAAAGACACTGAGCCTTGGACAATCTACGCTGGAAGTCCTGCTCGCCCAATTAAGAAAAGGGAAAAAGAAAGAATAATAGAAAGCGCAAAAAAATTAATGAATTATGAAGACTGATTATTTTAAGGACAAGGATTCACTAGATATACCTTGGGTAGAATCTCCATTCTTTTACGAATTGCTGAAAAATGATACGACTCTAACCGACGAGCAGAAGGAACAATGTATAAAATATCATGAGAAGGGATATTTAATAATTGATCTAGAATTAACTCAGGATGAAATAGATCCTATTGTTTCTGATATGTACGAAGCAATCAATGACGAATCTACTAAATATCATGCTGATCACTTTACTTATACTGAAAGTAAAAGAATTTTTGAACATTGGAGAAAAAGTAAACCTATTGCTGAACTTACAATGAATAAGAAAGTAATGGACACTCTTTCTTTCTTGTATGCTAAAGAACCTTTTCCTTTTTCGACTATTAATTTTATAAAAGGAAGTAATCAACCTTTACACAGCGATATCATACATTTTCATACCGTTCCTGCTTTATGGATGGTTGGTGTATGGATTGCTTTTGAAGACGTGGACGAAACCAATGGATCTCTTAAGATTGTACCAGGAAGTCACAAATGGGATTTATACGAGTATCATAATTTAAAGCTTCCACACCCAGATGATATTGAAAACGGCGAGGCTGTTAATTACGAGAAATATGAGAACTTCTTAATCGATCTTATCGAGGCTAAAAAGGCTGAGCCCATGATTGTTAAACTTAAAAAAGGTCAAGCTCTTATATGGGCTGCTAATATGTTACATGGGGGATGTAACATAGAAGGAGTTACAGACTTTAATAAGACTAGATTAACACAGGCTAATCACTATTTTTTCAAAGGATGTGACAAACATTATCACCCAATGTTCTCTAGACCTTTGGAAGGAAAATACGCGAGCAAGTGGTGTAACGACGAAAATAATATAAAGACGCACCTAGAATTATAATACGATGCAGGATATTTTTTATATAACTAACGGGGTTACGCACGACGGATTTGGTAGTAGAATGCAGAGATGTATTTCAGTAATGTGCTTAGTCTATCACTTAAAGGATTTAGGATATAATGTAGAATATCTGCATACACCTTTTAGCTATATAGGTTTTAATGAAAATTACGATTTAGGGTTAGAGGAAAGATCGAAAAATGGTGATGACTACCCTTATAATGATAACAGTCATGATGGCTATATATCGAGAGCATCTAAATGGGATGAATATCTTGGATTTAAAGGAAAAAATATTAATGATGTAGATATTAATTCATTTGAAATAATCAATGATGATGATCCATTAATGGGATATCACATAATGTGTAGCGATATTCTTAATAAAAAAAATAAGAATAAGATTTACGTTATAAAGATGCTTCATCTTGAATATGATAACGGATTTTTAGATATAGGTGATTTCTTAAAATATAGAGATAAAATATTAGGTGATTTTTCTTTTAAAAAATATGAATATAAAGGTAATGTTGTCTCTGTTCATATCAGAAGAAAAGATGCCATTAATTATGAGACTAGATACATTCCTGATTCTTATTATATAGAGATTTTGGAAAAATTAAAAAAATCCGAATCCGAATATGATATAACAATTTATACGCAGAAATCTGGATTTGATGATTCACTGTATTCTGGATATAAAATAATATATGATGATACGGAAAACGATTACGAGACTTTCAATAAGTTGATTTTTTCTGATTATTTAATAGTTGGTAAATCCTCCTTTAGTTATGCTGCGGCGTTACTTAATAAAAATACAGTAATCTATCATTGGAGCGGACATAAAGGCCAGAATTTTTGGATAAACAATAATGAATATATCAATTTAATAAAATAACATGAGCTTTGAAATAATAAACACATTTGAACAAAAAGTTGCTAGCTTTTTTGGCGCACCTTACGGTGTTGCAGTTGATAGCTGTACACATGGAATTGAATTATGTCTAAGATATACTGGAGAGAAAAAAATAAACGTTCCCAATCGAACTTATCTTTCTGTTCCTTTTCTAGCAGAAAAAATGGGACTGGAAAGACAATGGAGAGACGAAGAATGGGAAGATTATTACACTCTGAATTACGGAGATAAAATAATAATCGATGCAGCAGTATTATGGAGAAGAGATTCGTATATCCCTAATACATTTATGTGCTTAAGCTTTCAATATCAAAAGCACTTAAGTATAGGTAGAGGTGGAATGATTCTTTGCGATAACGAGAATGACTATAATGCTTTAAAGAAAATGAGCTACGACGGTAGAACTCCAAATATACCTTGGAGAGATCAAGATATTGACACAATTGGATATCATTATTATATGACACCAGAGTCTGCTGAAATTGGATTAGCTAAATTAGATAAAGCAATAGAGACAGAGCCAAGAAAATGGGTTTATACTGATTGGCCAGATCTTACCCGGATGAAATTTTTTAAAAATTCTGGGATATAAAACAAAATGCTGTTCCAGTGGAGCAGACTTTTTAAATAAAAAAAATTAATGAGAAAAAAAGCTTTTATTACTGGAATAAACGGGCAAGACGGAAGTTATTTATCCGAATACCTTCTATCTTTAGACTATGAAGTTCATGGTATGATTAGAAGAAATTCAACTTCTGAAAATCAATCTGCCCGACTAGATTCAGTATTGGATAACCCGGATCTTTTTACACATTATGGTGATCTTACTGATCAGACATCAATTGAAAAGCTATTAACCGGCATCAAACCAGACGAAATCTATAACATAGGTGCACAAAGCCATGTTAGGATTAGCTTTGACGTTCCTCAATATACAGTACAGACTAACTCTATTGGTGTTATTAATATGTTAGAAGCATATAAGAGAATAACGCCTAATGCTAAGTTTTATCAAGCTAGTTCATCTGAAATGTTTGGACTATCTGTTGACGACGACAACTTCCAAAGAGAAACAACACCAATGAATCCTGTGTCACCTTATGGATGCAGTAAAGTATTTGGTTATAATATAGTTAGACACTACAGAAGAGCTTACGGCTTGCATGCTTGTAATGGTATACTATTCAATCACGAATCACCTAGAAGAGGATCTAATTTCGTAACAAACAAGGTTGTAAAAGGAGCTTGCGAGATTAAATTAGGTCTAGCTAATAAATTAGAAATGGGTAACATGGATTCATATAGGGACTGGGGGCATTCCAAAGATTATGTGAAAGCTATGCACCAGATAATTAATCACGAAAATGCTGATGACTTCGTTGTGTCAACGATGGAGACTCGCAGTGTCAGAGATATGTGCGAGGTGGTATTTTCTTATTTAGGTCTGGATTACACAAACCACATTGTACAAAATCCTAAATTTTTAAGACCGGAGGAGCTTCCTTATTTAAGAGGTGATTCTACTAAAATCAGAGAAGAGTTAGGATGGAAGCCAACTTATACTTTTACTGAGATGCTACACGAAATGTGTGACCATTGGATGGATGTATTACAGGGAATAAAATCGATTCGTTAAACCTTAAACCCTATTATGAATGGATTATAAATCGCTCATAGAGAAAGAGATAGAATATCTAAGAAAAATACCTACTGAAAGAATATCTGATATTGTTACACAGATAGATTATTATTTAAAACCGGGAAGAAGGATAATTACTTCAGGGATGGGAAAGGCAGGTCAGATAGCACATACTCTATCGACAACTTTTTCTTCAACTGGCACTCCATCTTTCTTTTTACATCCTGCTGAAGCACAACATGGAGATCTTGGTATAATAATGCCGGGGGATATTGTTATTGTTTTCAGTAATTCTGGAAAGACTAAAGAGGTAATTGAATTGATAGATCTTATTCATGGATTAGGTTACAGTAATATGATAATTGGTATATTTGGTGAATCAAATACATATATGAGTACAAAATGTGCGGATTATATTGAATTTGGTAAAGTCGAAGAAATATGTCCGCTCGGACTCACTCCGACAACATCAACAACTTGTATGTCAATGATCTCTGATCTATTAGTTGTAGGATTAATGGAAAAAAGAGGTTACAGTAAACAAAAATATGCAAAAGTTCATCATGGGGGCTATTTGAATTTAAAAGCTAGAGGAATAGTATAATAATAAATAAAAATATGTATTCGGTATATCTATTAAAAGAAGCAGATTCACCTATTATAAAATATATAGGATTAACTAGGCAAGATATAAAAGATAGATTAAATCAACATATTAGTAAAGCTAAACGGGCTAAGAAGAAAAATAGATCACAAGCATGGATAATTTCATGTATAAATTCGAATACTAAGATAGAGATCGTCACTATAGAGGAAAATATAGATAATATTGATCTTGCAATAATTAGAGAATCGTATTTTATAAAACTATATAAAGAAATTAATCCAGATCTTAAAAATGAGACAGACGGTGGAAGTTGTGCGTATGACGGGTCTTACTGGGGAGGAAAAAAGCAATCACCAGATCACTCTAATAAAATATCAAAATCATTAAAAGGTAGAAAACCAAGTAAGGATGAGATTAAAAAATCTGTAGATGCTATGGTTGATAAAGTATACAAAGGTACAGATAAAAATGCAATGAAAATTGATCAATATGATCCGGAAATGAATTTCATAAAAACCTGGCCATCTATTAGAAGAATAGTAGCAGAGACTGGATTTAAATATCGCGGGATATGGAACAATATTAACAATATAGGAAAAAAATCACATGGGTATAGTTGGAAGAAATCAAAAAAATAAGATATTAATAGCTGGGCCTTGTGTTATCCAATCATGGGACACATGCTACGAAATTGCTATAGAGATAAAAAGGTGTGCTGAATTATATAATTTCTATCCTGTATTTAAAGCTAGCTTTGACAAAGCAAATAGAACGTCGTATGACGGCTTTAGAGGCATTGGTATAGATAAAGGATTAGATATACTATCAAAGATCAAACAGAGACTAAATATACCAGTTATAACTGATGTACATGAAACTGAACAAGTTAAGCGAGTATCATCAGTGGTTGATTATTTACAGATTCCTGCTTTTCTATCTAGACAGACAGATCTTATTGAAGCATGTGCTAAAACGGAATTACCTGTACTGGTTAAAAAAGGACAATTTCTTTCCCCTGAAAGTTGTAAATTTATTGAAGATAAATTTTACAAAGCCGGTGGTACACAATTACTAATAGGTGAAAGGGGTAACAGCTTTGGCTATAATGATTTAATAGTTGATGTCACATCAATTTCTAGATTAAAAAAATCATGTGAAAATTCAAAGATTATAATGGATTGCACACACAGTCTGCAAAGACCCAATGGAATTTACGGAAAGACCGAAGGAAGAGGAGATATGATCGAAGAGATGGTAAAATATGCTTCAGTAATGAATGCTGATGGAATATTTATAGAAACACATCCATACCCAGAACTCTCCCCTTCAGATTCTGAAAATATGATAGAGCTCAGTAAATTAGAACATATAATAAAAAAATCAAGATCGATATATGATACCCACTAAATTAATGGATATAGTTATTGTTAGCTACGCTAAGGACGATTATTGTAAGAATCTTACCAAGAGCTGTATAACATCTATATTAAACTCAGAGAGTAATGCTATTAAAGATTTTAATATTATAGTAGTAGAATCCGAACCTGGTGTTAAATGGGAAGATTTAGCTGAAAACGTAAAAACGTATGAAGCTCCTCTTCCTTATGGATATCACAAATTTTTAAATTTCGGTAGGAAGCAGGGAAATTCCCCATGGGTTGCTCTGTGTAATAATGATCTGGAGTTTACTAAAGGATGGTTTACCAATATTATTAATGCTTCTAAAAATGTTCCTAATGTAATGTCTTTTTCTCCTATTTGCCCTAAAACTCAGACTCTTTATGGAATATATGAGAATACTGGATTAATCGAGGGATATGAAATAAGAATACATATATCCGGATGGTGTATAGTACATAAAAGGGAAATATACGATGCTATAGGAGATCTTGATGAAAGGTTTCATCATTGGTTCTGTGATAATGATTACTCAAGGGAATTAATGAAAAATAGAATTAAACATGTTTTAGTTACCAATTCAGTTGTTGTGCATCACGATAAAAACATAGGTAAAACAACAGAAAGGGTAGTTAAAGATTACGATCAGATGTATAAAATGACTAGCGGATCTTATCCGTTATTTAAGGAAAAGTGGAACTTATAAAAAATATAAATATGACTAGATACGACATAATAAACAGAATTATTGAAAATCGGGGATATAAAAATTATCTTGAGATTGGAGTGAGAGACGGTGAATGTTTTAAGGAGATTTGCTGCGAAAATAAAACAGGTGTAGATCCTGCTCCAACTTCCACAGACACTACACATATAATGACATCAGATTCTTTCTTCAACTCTCTAGAGCCGGATCGAAAATTTGATATTATCTTTATTGACGGTTTACATTTAGAACATCAAGTAGATAAAGACATTGATAACTCTTTAAATTGTTTATCTGAGGGTGGTACTATTGTTTTACACGACTGTAATCCACCGACTAAATTTCATGCGGGGGAGAGACCCTTTTTTACTGCACCTGCAAACGGAAATTGGAACGGAACAGTATATCTTTCTTTGGTAAAATTAAGATTATATAGGAACGATTTAAAATTAGTAACTGTTGACACTGATTGGGGAGTAGGAATATTAACTAGAGACGCTAGCGAAACACTTGATGTATTCCCTAGCGAGGCTACAACTTGGGATTTTTTTACATTAAATAGACACAGCGTATTGGATTTAATATCACCTGAGCAATTTGAAGAAGCTTATCCTGTTGATAAAACAGAATAATTCGAAATTATTTATGAAATAGAACCTATAAAATGTAGTATGAATCTAGAGGAAGGATTTAAAATGGTTATTTCTAGGGAGAAAGGTAAATCTTATGTAGAAATAACTAGACACAAGGAGTCCTATATGAGCAACATACTGATAATAAATAGCTTCGGCAGTAAAAGATATGAAGGAACTTGGATAATAGAAAAAGATTTAGATATCTGGATTTCTTCTTTATCAAGGGAAGGATTCACAAAGATAAAAACTATAGAAAATGTGGGGTCTCCTAAAAAAAGTACTAAAAAGAAAAAAAAATAATATGGAAAACATAGAAGAGATAGATGTCGAGTTTCTTGGCAGGGAACTTAAACCTTTTCTTTATAAATGGGCTAAGGGGGACAATTCGGGTACTGTTTGTGAATATGAAAGTGTATTTAAAGATCCAACTACAGGAATAATCTGGATAAATTTTAAAGGAGGAACTAGAATAAATTATGCTCTACTTAATGAGTATATGATGCAAATAGATTCTTCTTCTATAGTTCATAATGAACCGGTAGTGCAAAACAATAACCTACTAGTTAAAAATGTAATGCTTTCTGAATCTAAAGCTAATATTCCAGATTTAGAAAATCCTATAGTTTCTCTTTTACAAAAACAAAAACCAAACTGGGTAGAGGTTGGAATTAATCTTAAACTAAATCTTCCCACTAAAAATCTTTATAATGTGCTAGCATCATCTTTTGATGATGCAGAGGAGGAAATTATAGAGTTTGTTGTTAGAGATTTAGATATTGAAATAATAAAAGAGAGCCTGAGAATAAATATAAAGGATATATATAAATCAAATGGAACTTTACGAAAAAGTGGAACAATCAGTAATACAAAAAACGAGGGATAGGGAGGTCGTAGAAATGGATGGATATCTATTTATTAGACAGATAAACCCTGGGGTTATTATAATGCCCTACACTTTAAATGAAGAGGGATTTCCGTCTAAAATAGGAATCATATCTGAAGTATTGGATCAACGTCCAGGAGGAATGGCAAAAACTCTAATAACTGGATCGCAGGATGATAAAGATTCTAACATATACCAAACAGCTGTTAGAGAAATGGAAGAGGAATCTGGGTTCCTAGTCAAGGATCTTAAAAGATGGCAGTTCTTAGGGAGTTTATATACATCAAAAATGATAATTAATTCTAATCCATGTTTTGCTGTAAATATTACAGGATTAGTTTCAGGAGAAAAAAAGACAGATGGATCTAAATCTGAGAAAGACACTAAGTTTGAACTTGTATCTATAGACGAGGCTTTAAATTTAGAAGACTCACTAGTTAGTACACTATTCATAAAAACATTCAAAGACATTTTTAACAGCAAAGAGGAAGAAGATGAATCTACCAAATAGAAAAGAAAGAAGAAGAGCTGCAAAAGAAATGGGCCTTCTAGGAAGGAAAAAAGAAATTAGCGAAGAGTCTAAAGAAAGATCTAAAGCTATGGGTAATCTTATTAGGCTCCGAAATTTGACCGAGCAAAGAAATAGAAAAAAAGATAAATGATTTATAGTGTCTAATAAATCTTTTATAATTTCTAAAGCAGACAAGCTAAAGTCCTTTAATCAGAACTCTTGTGACAATTTTCATGTGATTGACGTTAATCTGTGGTTTAAGAATAATAATCTCACGCCTTCCTCCATGAATGAAATAAGACAATATATTTTTGAGGAATGGTTACATAAGAAAATAACCAGTTCTAAATCTAAGGTCTCTACTGGATCAAAACTTGTTATAATTTACGATAGTCCTACAGATCCTTTTGTGAATCTTTTAAAACATAAAATCCTAGAAATTTTAGATTACGATTTTTGCGATATTATTTTAATGGACAAATAAAAGCTCGGGTATATACTATATGGCAGAAGAATCCGAGCACATATTATACAAAGGTGGAGCTTTAATAAATGATATAAAAAATCTCCAGGACGCTGGTCAGGTAGTAAGTGATGTACAGTATTACAACAGTAAGATAATATATGCTTTTCCCAGTGATAAAGCGTTTGCTACTTACGAGCTTTCAGAATTAAGGTATCTTCCTAAAAGTTTATTCTATGATGCAGCCACATCAGATGGTGTATATAGAGGACTTTTCGCTTATTACGTTTTAGGGGGTTCTAAAGATAGAGTTAGATATCATGCTTCTGAACTAGAACAAGGTTTATCTAAGATAACTCCTGTCGAATCAAGAAATCCATCTGCCCGACAAATAATAGAAACAGTTACTGGAGGTGGAAAGACCCCAAATTACTTAAATCCTAATAGTCCATATAGGGGACAAATATACAATGTAAAAGATTTTATCTTCTGTAAGTATTACGGTATTATTCCAAACAACCGAATGTTAACTCTACGGAGGTTTGTGCATCCAACATTAGATTCTTTAAGAGTTATAGCTAATGACATGGTAGGGGATTTTAGCGCTGTTAGTGGTGCTTCCGGTTTACTTATTCCACAATACGATAAGCCAAAAGAACCGATAAAAGATTTAGGTATATTACAAGATACCGATGCAGTTTTTAATACATCTCTTCCAGTTGCTCAATTAGTTACTTTTTTTGGAGCAGATACAGGAAATAATCTTAGTACTATATTAGGAATAGATACTGGACTAAATTTCTCTTTACAAACACAGGATCCTATGAAAAATGAACAGACGGGGGATCCTGGATTAATGAATACTCCATATGGAGATTTGATAAAAGCAGCTGTAACTAGTGGAACTAACACTATAGGGGCGGATGATATAGAGTCTATCGATAAATTAATAGGTACTCTAGCTACTCCTGAAAAAAATATAAATAAATTACAAAGAGCTCTTTTAGACGAAGCAGTAACTGCTGACGGGCCGCTTTCTAAAAAAATATTTGTCAACCTAAACACAGTAAATCAAGTTGCAATTAGACAACAGGGATTTACAGGGGGAACTAATAGTTTCACCTTGAATTTTCATTACACTCTTAGTTCTGCGGGAGAGGTTAATTCTAAATTATTGTTCCTTGATTTAATGACTAATGTATTATCTGTTGGTACTGACTATGGGCAATTTTTAACTCCGGAGATAAGAATACAACAAACTGCAGTAGGTATGGGATTCCCTGGAGGGCCTGCTGGATATGCAAAATCCATAACTGATCCTATTAATTATATAAGAGACGTGGTAGGAAAAATGCTATCCGCCGGCGAGGTTAACAAAGCCAAAGCACAAGAGGAGGAGCTCAACAAAGGTGTTTCTGCTGTTTATGCCGACGTTCAGAAATTTATAAGTAACCCTGACACATTTAAGTTTGAGGGAACACAGCTTTCTAAATCGATTGCCGTTATGCTTTCTGAGGCATTCCTTAAAAAAATATACTATAGTCCAATCATGTTAAGTGGATATCCAACTGGGGAATGGCATTTAACAATAGGTAATCCCTTGAATCCTATAGCCATGATGGGAAATTTAGCTTGTAACAATGTTAAAATAAACTTTAACGATGATTTAGGCCCAGATGATTTTCCAACTGAAATGACAGTTTCGTTACAGCTTATGCCAGGAAGACAAAGGCACAGGGGAGATTGGGAATCTATGTTTAATAGAGGTAACGGAAGATTGTATCTTGGTCAGCTAGTTAGCAGTAAAGAAACGACTAATGCCTTTGTTAACACACAAGGTAACTTTGTTAATAATACTGCAGGACAAAACATTTACAATATAGTAGAGGAAAATATAAACCCCCTTACAGGAACAGAAACTAATGCTCAAGGTACGGGAGGATAGACATAAATTATAAAAGATGCTAACAATAGATATTATAAATGATAAGCCCTTCTTTACCAATCCTAACACACAGGATAGGTATGTAGACTTATTGACCCCCTCATGGGTTGCTAGAGCAGTGAGATACTCTATAAAAGCAATAGCCTTTGTTACTGACGAAACAAAAATGAGACCTGATTTAGTTTCTATGCAATATATGGGAGATACTTCTAGATTAGGAACATTATTAAAACTCAATAATATATCTAATCCATTGAGTGTTAATTCAGGGGAAATATTATTAGTACCAGGGGATCAGATGGTCACGGATCTGTTTCAAAGTGGGAAGGCAGTTTCATCACAAAAGCAAAAAGCAAGATCTTTTAGAAAAGAACTACAAGATAAAATATCCCAGGTCAGTAAAGATCGTTTAGAATATCTTAATGCTAAAAATGTGTCCAATCTAGCAGAAATTCCTCTTCCCCCTAATTTACTACAAGAGGGGCAACAACAAATACTTGTTACAGAAGGAAGACTAATATTTGGACCTGATATAGGGCAGTGTAGAAGTAGAGCAAAGAAAAACGTTTCCGTTACTGACATAAAAACCAAATTAGCACAAAAGAACATTTTTAGAAGATAAAATATGCCTGCAGAAATAAACATAAGAAAGGCGATATTACAGTACAGAAATCCTGATATATTTCTGGATGAGCTTAGTGTAATTGACACATCTAACCAAGACGGAGATACCCAATTAAATGACCAAAAGAATGGGAACGTACAAAAGAAGTATTTTGGATCAACCACTCCTTTGGTTAGAATAAACACAGAAATAATAAGTGGGATAAAGTATTTTAAATTAGATCTTACTGGATTTAAACCCACCCTTCTTTTTAGATTTGAAACAATAGATCAGAAATTTATATTTACATCCTATCCTAAAGACGGTGACTTAGTTTCTATATACATAAGACCTTATGGTGAAATGTTTAAACCAATAAGGATGGACTTTATAATAAATGAAGTTATAGCACCTTTTAATGGCGGTCCCTACACAGACTACACTCCGTCTACTGGTAAATATCAGACCTATACAATAATGGCCGAGGTTAGAATACCTAAGCTTTATAAGCACGTATGTAAAAGCTTCAATGGAAACAGTTCGGATGCTCTTTTAAAAATATCAGAGGATCTAGGATTAGGATATGCTTCAAACGAAGCAAAAACCAATGATTCTATGAATTGGATATCCCCCAATCTGGATTATCAAACTCTAATAAAAGATATAGTAAACAATGCCTGGTTAAGCGAGGAGGATTATTTTGATTGTTGGATAGATCAATATTACAATATAAATTTAATAAATCTAAAAAAACAATTCGACGACGTAAATCCAAATCTAGAAAACATGAGAATGGCTTATGGAGCAGACTCATTTGGAGATGTTTTCTCCGGAGGCGGAGCACCCGAGACACACGAAGTAGAATTCCCACTTTTGCTTACGAACTCTACACAGTTTAGTAAGTCACCTCTTTTTATTAGTGATATTTCCATAGAACAGAATGCTGGTAGTATAAATAAAGACCTAGGATACTTTCAAAAGATTCAGTTCTATGATAGCAAACTTGTTTCTGATAAACCAAAGAATAAATTTGTTGAATATGATATAGAATCTATCACAAATAAAAATTTAGGATCTAGAGACACGCTAAATAAGGGGAGATTGGGAGAGGACACCTACAAGGAAGAAATAAAAAAGACCTATGTTGGAACCATGTATTTTGAAAATGTACACAAAAATTTTCAGCAAGCTTCAACTCAAAATATTCTAAACAGAAACGATTCTTATAAGATAATACTTAGAGTTAAAAATAGATCATGGACTCCTTTTTTATATAGAGGGCAAACATTTCCAGTAGCGATTTTTTCCGAAGGGAATCCAGAAGTTAGTGCATCTTCTAGTTATAGCCCGGTAGGAGATCAAAAGAAATCCCTTGCCAATGATCCAGATAAAAGAACAGTAAACGCTTTTCTTTCTGGTAATTATGTTGTTCTTGGATTTACTATAGAATATGACGAGGAAGGAATATACCAAACGATGTTACTAGGAAAGAAACAATGGGCACTAAATCCTGGATTGGCTTCAGAACCTATTCCTTTAGATCCCAAGATATTCGATGCTGATTTCAATGATTTGGCTAAGAGTGTTTCCTTTACTGTTCAAGAAAATACACAAAAGCTGAAAGGCGACATATATAATAATTAAAAGGATATGGCAAATTTTTTATCGGATCTTAAAAGCGGCCCTTTGGGAAGTAAGCTAATTCCCGATGGAGATGCTCTTAAAAGAAAAGTAGACGGACAAAGGGAAACTTTCTTAAAAGGAGTATCAACTACTAAGCACGGTAAAAAGGAAGACCCTACTTATTTACATTTTAGATTTATCTTTGATTTTGGCGAAACTTCTATAATGGACCCTGAAACTTTTCTTGCGCCGTCTCCATTGTTTAGACCAACAGAACGCACAGCTAACGATGACGAAATAAATAGTTTTGCAAGGGCTAGCGGAGTTGCAGAGCAAGATCTACCCAATTATATTAGAGCTTTAACAGAAAACGAAGCAAAATCAGGAAATGGTAATTTTTATAGTGACACTGATTTTTTCTATGGAAGTAAATTTAAAGTAAACTCTAGAGCACAGCAGGGAGCCTTTAATATAAATGGTGGAGGTGTAGGATACATGGGGGCTCAGAGATTTCTTGCACAGAGATCTGTCAAAAGACAGCAAATGCTTGAAGCATTTAAAAAGGGTTTAAGATTCATAAATGAAAAATGTCCTTATTATTTTCAATCTATTAGTGGATTAGATCAATTATTAAAAGTTGATATAAAAAATCTCCATAAAGCAGGAGGCAAGCCACAGAGAATGGGAACTCTAAATATAGATTGCTTGGAATCGATTGATATGAGAATGTTCTCTTTGTCTGAACTTTACAGAAAGGCTATATACGATTACACATACCACAGGGTAATGCTACCTGAAAACCTTAGAAAATTTAGAATGTGGCTTGTTGTATCTGAGATAAGAAACATACAAATGAGCTATGGAATAAATGATGTTTTAAATCCTTTCTCCATACCTTCTGTAGCACAAGCGGCTAATTTCGTAGATAGTTTTAATAGTCAAACCGGATTTTTAGACAATACCGGAGGACTACTACAAAAATCTACAAACGCTTTAGGTATAACCCAAGAACAGCCACAGGACAAGTTTGGATCATACACTTTAGGACCATATGCTTTCATTTATCAATTTGATCAATGTGAATTTGATTTTGATGATTCATACCCATCTTTCAATTCAATAGATAATAAAGGGGGATCTGCTGTTACCAATAAATTTAAGATACATGTGGGAAGAGTTAAGGATTACAAAATACAATTCAATGCTCTGTCCGACGTTATAAAGAAAGAAGACAATATAAAATCCATGGTTCTTTCTGATGTATGGGGATCTAAGACGAGTGGATATACCAACTACGACTATACCGGAACTGAAGGATTAAATCCAGTTACTTTTGATGATAAAGCTAATCCTGCTGAATACTTTGCTCAGCTTGCTTCTAATTTTATAACTAATAGTGTTGCAGATTTAAAAGATCAAGGAGTACAGATATTACAAGGAGCTTTGCTAGGAAATATTTACGGATTAGGTGGATTAAATCCAGGGGCGGCAGGTAGAAGCGTGCAATCTCTTGTTAGTACTCTAAGAGAGGGTATACCTAATCCTTTTAAGGACAACACTCCGCAAGGACAAGGATTAGGGGGTCCAGGGCAAAGACAATACCCCGAAGCAAAAGGCGATGTTTATCCTAATGTTCCTAACCCTGCACAACAAAATTTAGGAACAGCATATAGTGATACTTCAGGAAATCCTGGAACAGCTAGTGGTGATGTATATTCCAATAATCCAGGAACGGATCTTGGATTACCTGATAGACAATATCCTAAACCTGGAGGAGATGAATACAAGAATGTACCAGGATCAGACTCTGGTGTACCTGGAAGAGTTTATCCTCTTGTAAAAGGCGACGCATATCTTAACAATCCAGGATCAGATTTAGGTTTACCAGCTAGACAATATCCTGAACCGGGCGGGGATGAATATAATGATGTACCAGGAAATAGTCTAGGGGTTCCTGATAGGAATTATCCAGAAATTAATGACGATGCTTATAGGGGCAATCCAGGATCAGACTTAGGATTACCTGATAGACAATATCCAGAAATAGATGAAGATGTGTATCCTTCTGGAGTTATACAAGAAACAGATAACATAGGGAAAGTTTATAACGATTCAAGTAATTCTTACGGTAATATAAGTGATAAAGAATATGATAAATCCCAGTCATTGCCTGTAGACAACATAGGGGATGTTTATCCAGATAATGTTAATAGATATTTTGAGATAAATGATAGGGTTTATTCTCAGGAGATAGAATTAACGGAAGAAAATTTAGGAGGGGTATACAAGGAAACTAAAAATGTTTATCCTAGTGTTAATGATACTTCATATGATCTTCCCTCTAATGTCAATAACATATTAAATGATGATGTTTATAAAAGTGTACCTGGAAGCGATCTAGGAACTCCTGGAAGAAATTACGAATCTATAAACGAATCTCTATATAGGAGATCAAATGGACCTATCAATATATCTAATATAGGAAGAGTATATCCTTCGGCAAGAAATGAAAACAATTAGTAATATTTAGGTATAATTAAAAATGGGGTTAGTAGACAGAAATAAACTAGAGAAACCTAATACGGAGATATTACATTATCTTGGTGTAGTTGTGAATAATAAAGATCCGGAATTTAAAGGAAGAGCTAAAGTTCGTGTATTTGGTATTTTTGATGAGTTAGCTGATGCTGATCTTCCCTGGTCACACCAAAGATTTGAACAAAGTTACGGATTAGGGGGTGGATCCGGAAGAATATCCGTACCTAAATTAGGATCGGTAGTTCATGTTCAATTTAACAACGGAAATTATTACAGTCCGGAATATAAAGCAGTACAAGAACTATCCCCGGATTTAATAGACGAAATTAGAGTTAGTTACGACGGGGCTCATTCTTTAATCTATGATGGTATAGAAAGATTAAAGATGTACTACACGGTAGAGAAAGGATTAATAATAGATTTAAAAGAGTCTAAGATAATAATAAGAAACGATAATTCTATACTAATTACACATGCTGATGACACTGCATCGATTGAACTTAAAGGTGGTAAGATAACTAAGTACGCTGACCAAGAAATAGAAAACACTGCAGTAACTAGAATTAAGCACAGCTCCGAAGAGGTTTGGATGGATGGAAAAACTACTAATTTAGGACATTCCCCTCTTTTTTCTGCAGTTTGTGCTGAGCCTTTATGGGATTTCTTAAAAAAATTAGCAATATCAGTCGATAGTAAAATGCCAGCTACACCAGGGGTTAACTCAACTTTAGCATCTAGCTTCGAACAATTAGCAACAAGTCAGACCGTGAGGGTTACTAGAGAAAATGCTCCAGACTTTCCAACTGTACCTGCTGATGCTAACTCTCCTGTTGGTATACCAAATCCAACAGGTTCTACCATAGCTGGAGCTACTGGTTCTGCTACTGGTACTACAGGATTTTTCGGAATAACAGGAGTTTAATATGGCTGATAATATAGGATCTAGAATAGACGATTTACTTGGTAAAGATTTTTCTAAAATCTCTACTGAAGAAATTTTGAGTACTATTTCAGGAGGAGAAAATCTAAATTTACCTTACGAAGATTTACAATCTAAGGAAGGATTCGAAAAAGAATTAGAAAGAAGTAAAAAAGAAGCTGAGAATATAGTAAACAGTTTAAAACCTGGTAAACCTCCAATTCCTATTAAAAAAATAGAAGAGCTATCTTGTAAGTACGGGGGGGATGACCTATATAGTAGGATTATATTAGAATCTATTAAAAAAGAAGACATTAAATTTTATAATGAGCTAATAAACTCGGAGGAATATAAAAAAAATACACCTTTGTCTGAGAAGGATCTTGGTGTTTCTATAAACGGTAAAGATCTTGGGTTTTCTAAAAAAATACCTTCCGAGGGAATTACAAAATATCTCAGAAATAAAAAACCACAATTATTAGAAAAGATAAATGAAAAGCTTTTTGATAATATAGATCCTATACTTGTAGGTAAGCCTTCAAATTCGGGTGCTAAGAAAAAAAGAAAAATGAAGGTTCTGGGTTTTGATATTCCCCTAGAATTTATAATGAACGGAACTCAAATAGTACACGTAAAAATCGGAGGTGATGAATTAAGCATAGACGGGGCATTAAAAAAAATAAATAGCTTACTAAAAGATCAAAATATAAATGCTAATCCTTGTGATGGGGTATTAGATATTAATGTTGAAAGAATAGATGGATTCGATGCTAACTTTTTTCCAGACGGTGATGATCCTATAGTAGACGATGATTGTTTACCAGGAATACCGGAAGATCCTATAACTGGAGATCCTATATTAACTAAAGCAAACTTCGAAGAATCTTTAAATGATTTCTGTGATCCCCCACCTTATGAATTTAAAAGAAATACTGTACCTGATCCAGAGCCTCAAAATGTAAATGTTGATGCTATAGATGCTTGTATATCATCTGCTTTAGACAAGAGTAATAAACTAGAAGAGGATATTAAACTACTAGCTAGGTGGCAAAATATAGAAAGAAGTCTAGAAGAAATACTTTACCATTATGAAGGAATTTATGAATATCAAAAATCTCTTTATGAAAACTGGATAGGTAGAATACCTAAAAACGAAGGAGGAGATCCTAGCGATTTTAATTTAGTAATACAAATACTGACATATAATGATCAGATAGATGTTTATAATGAAGAATTGGATGATCAGATTAAAACATATCAAAACGACAAAGAAATTTTTCTACAGAATAATGATATTTTCACTCAAAATCTTTTTGATTTAAATGTATATGATACCGAGATAAGCGATAGTGATTTAGAGATTCTTTTTAATAATCAAATAAATGCAAATAAATCACCAATAACATATGACGAGACTACTCAGTCTTGGCCTGTTGCTGATTCTATAATTAAATTTAATAAGAATAGACAGGATATAAAAAATATAATGATTCAAGGGAATTTTATAGTTGTTATACAGGATAAGATAATTGAAACACAATCTCTTTTAGACTCTGTAAAATCAACTTTAGATGAAAGAAAGGGATCACCAGTATCTATTGATGATATTGAAAATTCTTTTATTCCTACCAACACAGCTACTTCAGATTTATATGGACAAGGGAATTCTGCTCTTGATATAAATGAGAGAGTTTTTAAAAGCAGTGCTGTTAATCTTCTTACTGGTCTTTCTTATACCTATGATTCTTATGGATATGATTTTTTAGAGGCGTTAAAAAAATTCTCAGTTAGATATAAGACAGATTTTATAAAATCTTTAGGAGAATTAAAGTTTGAATTATCTTTTGTTAGTGATTACGGATCTCCCCTTCCATACAAGAAAGTAAAAAAACCATCTAAGATATCTTTTAAAGGATCAACTTCAAAACCACTTAAAGAAGTTAGAGAACCAGATGGGGAAAAAATAAAAATCGGAAACGAATACGCAGGAAATGGAGGTATTCTAAGTGAATCCAAACCCGAGTATTTAAAATCATATCAGTTCATAAAGATAAACAACATAAAGACCGGATTTCCTGACGTTGCTAAGTTTTACGATTTTATTGAAAGAATTATAAAAACCGATGATTCTAAACAGAGTATTATAAATAAAATAGTAGAAGACAGGGGAACTTTATATGGGCATCTTATAGAAAAATCATCATCTAATTGGCTATTCTTTAGTCCAACAGAGAGGGGTGATAATGATTCAAGAGATCCTTCTAAAAATAGACCATCTAGTTTCAAACAAGACGGTGAACCAACTCCTGTTTTTACTGATTTCCATAGTAACTTTAAAGTTAAATGGAATAATAAATATATTGAAAACAGAAAAACTTATATAGATCCCGCAATAAAGGACATAAAAGAAAAAGCAAGAAAGGCGGGGGAGGGATTAGGTAAAACGTTACCAACTAGTGATGTCATAGGTATTAGAATACTAGAAAATTATCTAAATGTAAATAAAAAATATGAACAGATAAAGGAAACTATATTAGAGGCATCCCAAAAAATACAAGAACTTAACGAATCTGTTAGTCCAGAAAATGTTAAAAAAAGATTTTCTGATGTTAAGTGTGCAGGTGCGGGTGAACCTAATGATGACGATCCTGAAAACTGTCCGCCTGTTTGTTGCGGTGAACCAGGTGCGGATTTTAAAAAAGGAGGAAATTATCTTACCTCATCCCCACCTAGCTCAGATTGCCCTACTATTTTTCAAAGATGTTGGTGGAAACAGTTTTGTAAGGACGTAACAAAGGTTGGGCTACTACCGTATCCAAATGGATTACCTCCTATAGAGGATAGTAAATTTTTCTTATCAGGGGGACCAACAGTTAGGCTTGGATTAAAATATTGGCCGGTAGGGTATCTTCCCCCAGCTTTTATACCGATTTCATTTCCCAATCCTATAGACGGAAATCCTTATATAAGAATACCCCTTCCAATGATATGGACAATTGTTCCCCCTATACTTATACCTCTTCCTTTTAATTTAGGTATTCTAGTAATATTCATACCTTTTATAGGAGGGTTTATGCCAACTCCATTAATTTATATAAAAGAGTTTATAACTGGTAGTTCATTCTTTTTAACTGGACTAAGAGGTCCTAGATTTATTCCTAGAAAATCAGATCCAAAAATAAAGGATCCATTGGAAAAAATTAAACAAGCTTTATCTTTTGGTATACCTGATAAACTAATACCATTTCCTGGATTTGGGTTAGATAACTTAGATTCTTCTGCTAGAGTATTAGGAGATATGAAATCTAATCTATCTAAAATATTTGATAGTGTTCCTCCTCCTGGAAATATACAAGGACTTAGAGATTTACAGGAAAAAGAAAAACAACTTAAGAGACAGAAAAGACAGAAAGAAAGGGACTATAAAAATAAGGTGGCTTTATTAGATATACCTAAGCCGGATTTTTCTCAAGAAGAGGAACAGTTAAAACAAATAATAGGTCAAAGAAAGGAAACACTAAAAACCATAATAAAGGATTATTTAAAAAATAGTATACCTGAACCTAAATCAATATATTTTCCAAAGGATAAGGATAAGCTTAAAATAGACATTCCTGGAATAATAAAATCCCTAAGGATATTAAAGGAAATGAAAGCTAGCCTTGTTCCTATAGATTGTCCAGATTTTATAAACTTTAAGGATGAAATGAGAGAGGTGCTTAAACTAATGAGAATAGTTTGCCCTCCTAAATATTTCATAGAAAATTTCGAAGTAGCTAACTCTAGTAAAATTTTTATTAGAAAAAACAAAGATCCCCGTCTTATGACTGATGATGAATTTAGTGATTTAGTTAAAGATATAAGGAGAGCATCCCTAATAATAACTAAAGTAATATTATGGGGAAATAGGTTTTCTGTTATAAAAAAAGTAAGGGATGGAGCATTTTCTTTAATAGAGAGTAGCGAATTTGAAGGGATATTTAAATTTCCAGAAATAAAAATAACTAATTCTGCACCTAAGATTCTGAAATTTCTAAGAAAGAAAAATGTAATTATAGAGGCCATTAAATTTCGTATAATGGAAGGGCTGTCTAAGATACAATACTCGATAGAGGATTTTTCTAGATATGTTAGGTATGAAGGTGAAAATCCTATATTAGTTATAAGGGTAAAAGATTTAAAAAAATTAGTTTCTAAAAAATTAGGATTGAGTAGAATAGGTCCTTTCGATCCCGTTAGACCTTTAGATGAGGAGGAGCCTTTAATATCTAGATTCCCATATCCTAAAGGACCTCTTTCTTGTTTAAGTTCTCTTAACGGGGGATTTGGAAATGCCATAGCTGCTTTTGAGCTTCCTACTGTTTTTCCTCTTAAACAAGACCAATTGTCACAGACTCCAGGATTAGGCGGGATTATACAGGTTACTATACCAGGATCTAAAATAAAATCTTTCCTAATAGAGTCATTACTAAAAAGTTTAGATTTAGGAGCTCTTGAAAAATTATTCCCTGAGATAAATGATATAGATTCAACTAAATTTGTTAACCTAGAACCTATAGATCTCCAGAAGATATCTAAGAATTTAACATTAAATTTAATAAACCCGGATTCACCCGACGTGCCTCCTTTCTTAAATATTTTAAAAACCCCAGTGTTTCCTCCGGCAAGACCTACTGATATTATAGAACAAGCACTTATTGGCTTAGGATCTCCCCCTCCTGCAAGAATAGTTTATAGTGCATTCTGGGAATATTTTAAAGGAATACCAAAAACACCTCTTGGTGATAAGTTAGTTTTTCCTAAGGTCTCTGCTTCATCCGAGTTATTAGCAAAAATTCCATGGCCCCTTGCTGTATTAATAGGTAGAAATGTATTAAATATATTAAACCCTATAGCAATGAGCGACGATCACCCAGTTTGGAGAAGGATGAGTTTAAGAAACACATATTACGTTGTTTACATAGATGAATTTTTAAGAAGTGCAGCTGATGTATCTGGATTATTTAAATTTTTCTTTGGGGTTGCAGATCCGGTATATCCTGTACCAGAACTCCCTGAAGAACTCAACAAAGTTTTTAATCAAAAAAAATACTAATTTCTTAGAAATTTTAATGCAATTTTATACTACAAACAATGATAAACCTAAATAACATGAAAAACAAAAATTTTAGTTCCTTTGATTATGATGTAGCTGAAAGAGAAAGATTGGAGGCTATGTATAACGGAACCTTTCCAGAGGGAAATAAAAAAATAACAGGAAAGGACATACAAAACAATTCTTCAGAGAAAATAATCATTACTTCGATGGATACTGAGAAAGGAATTGCTTTAGGTGAAACCCTCTTTGGACAGACTATTATAATCGACACCAAAAAGGAAGAAAAAAACATGAGAAAGCTAGGATATCCTGCTATAGAGATAAGTCCTGGACAATCTCTTGATGTTGTAATACATAAAGATTCTTGCGGTGCATTTAACGGATCTATTTCTGCCGGATACGAGAAAGCACTCAGGAGAGAACTACACAGATCTATTAAAGAAGAAGACTGCGCATTTAAGGTTAGAGTTAAAAATGTTTGTAACGGTGGATTCATGGTGGATCTATCGGGAATAGAATGTTTCCTTCCTGGTAGTCTTGCTGCAGCAAATAGAATTATGAATTTTGCTGATTATGTAGGTAGAGAGCGCACTGTAATGGTCGAGATATATGATCAGAAAAGAGATATTTTTGTTGTATCCTTTAAAAAATACCTTAGAAAAATTATTGAGAAGGAGGTACAAAATCTTTCTTTCTCCACTAAGTATCATGGTGTTGTTACTGGATTATCTCACAGCGGTGTATTCGTTGAATGGAATGAGATCTATACTGGTATAATTCCAATTGATGATTCTAACAGGGAATCCTTAGAAAAATATCAAGCAGGTGACACAGTAGAATTCTATGTGATCGAAATTAAAAATCCGCAAAGAATAAATTTATCTGCTATACAACCAAATGAAAAAATGAAGAATATCCAAGAAATAAAGGATACTTCATCAGAAGTTTTAGGGGAAAATACCGATTTGAAAATATATAAAGGAGAGGTTACTAAAATTAAAACTTTCGGGGTTTTTGTAAAAATGGAAAACGGATTAACCGGCCTTATAGAAAAGGAGAAATTAGTAAGCTCTATTAAAGAATATGAGGTTGGGCAGTCGGTTGATTTCTCAATCTTAAGTGTAGATAGTTCTACTCTTAAAATACAATTGATTGAGAAATAAAAGTTGGCTAATTTACTTACTAATGATTTTTTCTACTCTACTAAGCTAGGATTTGAATTTGAGTTTTACAGTAACTTAAATAGAAATGAGATAGTGGCACAATTGGGAAAAGTATTAGGAAAAAAAGTACTCCTTTTTAAAAAATACCATTCTAGTTTTAAACCTACCAAGGACATTTTTAAGTTAGAGCCAGATTACTCAGGAGGATCCAAAATGGTTGAATTCATCACGGGGCCTCTTCCTTATTTTGAGGCTATAGTAATTCTGATTAAAACTTTAAAATGGATAAATGAGAACGGGTACACAAATAAGAAATGTGCTTTTCAATTTGGATTAAGTGTCGACACATCCATATATCCGGATGTGCCTCCGATGAATCAGCTTAATACTCTTAAGTATATTCTAGGATTCAATGAAAACTTTATATACAAAAGATTCCCTGAAAGATCTGGTTCATTATACGCTAAGTCAATTAAAAGAATAGTCCCCGTTAACAAATTTGTTGATCCCACTAATGTGTCTTTTATAGACAAGAATTTATTTGAGGTTCCTTTAGAAAAAAATATGGGTATTAATTTCTTAAAACTTCCAGAGGGATATTTTGAGGTTAGATATCTAGGAGGTAAAGACTATCAGAAAAGATACACAGCACTAAAAGAAGTAATAGACTATATAATAACTTACACTGTAGGTGTTTTAAGATTCAATAACGGATTCACAGAAAATGACTTAAAAGTGCTAAGAATGTTCTTGAATGATATTTACAAGAGCGCATCAACCTTTATAGATCCGGAAACTTTTCAGAAAAACTATCCACACATGAATATCATGGTGGATCTTCGATCAGATCCTCAGATACTAAGATCTTTCTTTATAACAATAAGAGAAGTTCTTTATGATTTGATAGTTGAAAACAACATAAAAGAAGGAATAATAAATTATGATAGTTCGCTAGGTAAATTTCAACTTAAAGACGTAAAAACAACCAGAGCATATCTTCTTAATGATTATGATATTCTGGAGGGAGAAATATCCGGCAATATATTGAATTGTAGGATGTTTACGTGCAAATTAAACGATTGTACGATAGAAGAATGTGATCTAATAACAAACAACGAAATAAATCGATCTAAGATAATGCTTTCGGATCTTTATTTTACTAATAAAGTGCATGATAGTTATATCGACAATAAAAATAAGGAAATAAACTGTGAGGTATTTGGAGGAATAATAAGATCCGGATTTATTGGAAAATTGGCTAGTATATCACCAGAAACGGAAGTTGTTAATGATGCAGAAGACGATAAGAAGTTAAAAGGAAGTTTGAAAAAGAAACAATTCCCTAATAGAAACGAAGGAGATAGTCCAGAACATCCTGCTAGATTCTCCGATAATAATTCTAAGCCTTCTGGTATACCGGGAATAAATTTCAAATCAAATAATTAAATAGCCCATGACTGAAGCAGATTTAATCCAAGAAATAAAAGATGACATCTCTCATTCTTGTGCTTTACCATATAACCTAAACGAGCAGGAGATAAAAAGAATTATAAAAAGAGCAAGAGCTTATTTTTATGATAATTATCAATATGCAGTAGAGGATAGAATATTTGTTTTAGGAAAGGAATTATTTTCTACGCAAGCTTTTAGAGCAACCCGTCAAGTACAAATGCCTCAGTGCGTTAGATCTATTTATGAGGTAAGGGAGGTAAACGGATCTGGTTTAATTGGTACGCCTGATAAAGATTTTGGCGATTCTAAATTATTAGGATCTGAACTTATGTTATCCCCGTTTGCAGGAGACAACTTAGTTTATAGAACGGTACTATATTCTTTCTTTGATCTTGCTAAGGCATATTTATTAGAAACATATGCTTTTAACTACAACAAAAATACAAAAAGACTTACAATTTTGGGTAGAGACCCAAATAGAACATATCAAACAGACAGCGGAACGTCTACCACACAATTTACCGGTACAGATGTGGGTGTAAGAGCTTATATAGATATTCCTGAAGAAAACCTATACGATGATGAGTTATTTGTTAGATACTGTCTTGCAGAAGCTAAGATTAATATTGGTAGATTGTTAGGAACATTTGAATATAATCTTCCTGGTGGTATTAGAGTTAATTATAATAATATACAAACTTTAGGTACAAGTGAAAAACAGGAGATTATACAGATGATAAAAGACGAGAACACCCCTTCATACTTCTTGCAGTGGAATTAATTTATTATGTTATTAATTCTTGGAATATATAGATTAAGATGGCAAGATATTCAGAAATTTATCCAAGAAATCCTGACGACCCAAATTACAAAGAGGGACTTTTACATACTGACGATGAGGTAGAGATTCTCATAGGTATGATAAAAAACTGTATGTTAACTAGTCCAGGTGAAGTTCTTGGGGATCCTTATTTTGGAATAGACTTAGAAGGTCTTATTTTTGATCTAGAGGTGGATCAGAACACACTAACTAGAGCAGTAGATCTACACTTACTTACATACGTACCTTTAGCTTATTCCCTTTTTAATGTTGAATTTCAGGTTGGTTTTATTAAAGGGGAAACTAGGGACGCTTGTGTTATAGATTTTGCAATAAAAGGAAATCCTATATTAGGAATTAAAATATTATAAAGATGGATTTAATATCAAAGAATAGAGCGAAGATATCGGACTTATTATCTCAAACATTTGAGTTAATTCAAGCAAGATACGGAATGTCAAACCAACTTTTTACAGTTGCTTCGGTGTGGGGACAAATAATATTTGTATTAGACAACCTTTCTCAATTTGTGTTGTTTTTTATAGAGGATTCGATAACGGAGTTAAACATAAACACTGCTACGAGGGAATCATCAATATACGGGCTGGCAACTTTAGCTGGACACAATCCCACCAGAAACATATCTGCTAAAGGAGAAGTTAGTATAAAATGGAACGGTAAAAAAATAGAAGATATAGGAGGAAGCGCACTTCTTATACCTAGGAACGCTCAAATAAAATGCGTGAATAATGGTAAAATTTATTTGCTTAAATTTCCACAGGAATATACAAGATTAAACCTTGATGGTACTTCCCAATTAACTTGTTCAATAATGGAGGGCACGCTTGCAGTTAATAGATATACTGGAGGAGGAGGGCTGCTACAGAGTTTTAATATCTCATCTAGGGGTACTTCAGGTATAGAAAACTTTGAAGTTTATGTTAAAGTTAACGGGGTAGAATGGAAAAGATACGATTCTCTATATGATATCCCAAGGAACGGATTAGGGTACTTGGTAAAAAGTTCGATCATATCAGGTATTGATATTTTCTTTGGTAATAGAGATTTCGGATTACCCCCCGCTGCAGGAACTGTGATAGAAGTTACCTATCTTGAATCTGGGGGAGCTAATGGTAATATAAATGTTGAAAATTCTTCTCAAGTTATATTTAATTTTGATTCTGAAGGTACTGATTTATTTGGAAATACTATCAGTCTATCTGAAGTTTTACAAGTTACATGTACGATTGCACCACAGATGGGTGCAAACCAAGAGTCTGTAGATTTAACAAGATTAATAGCTCCTAAGACCTCCAGAAGTTTTGTTTTGGCCAACCCAACCAACTACATAACATTCTTTGAAAAATTTGGACAGTTTTCGATAATAGAGGCTTTCACAACATTTGATGATCAGTACATTGATGACGATAATATCATATACTTAATACTTGTTCCTGATATTCAACTAATATTAAAAAGTAACGAGACTTATTTTGATATCCCGGTTTCTAGATTTAAATTGACACAACCACATAGAGATAGGATATATCAGCTTCTCGATGAAAGTGGACAAAAGATAGTTACAACTGAGGTTAAAATATTAGACCCTGTTATAAAAAGATACGTTGTAAACATAGCATTAACAATGTTTGAGGGTAACGATCCTGACACATTAAAAACAACTATAACAAACACTCTTAGCGACTACTTCCTTAATATCAGAAGGAGAGATAAAATTCCTAAATCCGATTTAATTGCCGCTGTTGAAGAAATAGAAGGAGTTGACTCGGTTTCTCTTTACTTTGTTGGAGAAGAAAACGAAGCCGCTAAGGCACAGAATCCTAAGGCACCAGAAATAGGATTTGATGAATTTGGGGACATAATAATAGGCAAGGACGAAATAGTTGTTATATCAGGTGGATGGGATGATAGGAATGGTATATTCTACGATCTTGGAGCAGGGATGGAAACTCTCTCATCTATAAATATAGACATAAGAGCAATTGTTCCTTATACATATAATTCAAGAGTAAATGGATTACTTAAGAGTTCTTTAAAAACAGGAAACTAAAATGAAAAAACAAAGCTGGTACGAATTTATAAAAACACAAAACGACCAAAGATCTAATGTTGGTTTTGATTATGAGGATAAGATATTTGAAAATACTTTATCCAATCCTATATTACAGGGAGATGCAAATAGAATGGACATACTAGCTAGTATTGAGAGAGTAGTTTACTACTGGTTCGAAACTGCTAAGTATATAAAGAACTATGTTAATTATACAGTTTCTAAAAATAACAAATACGTAAGATAGGATGACTTTTCAAAATCTTTTATTCTTCGATAAAAAAGGCGACCAATATATTTTTAAATGGAATGGTACGCATTGGGAAGGATCTGTTCTTTTTCCTATAGTTTCTGAGAAACTGTTCGAGGTACAACACATCTTTATAATAGAAAAATTTTTAGATGTTTCAGCAGAAACAAAATACGGATTTCCTCACTCTTACGGAACAAGTCCAGGAACGCCTGTATGGAGAACAAGATGGGAATCTAATTATGACGGAAAAACTGATGTATCTAATATCATATACACTTATGAATTGGGTGTGGATGGCGAATTAGACGCACCAGTGTTGGTTAAGACAAATAGTGTAGAATTTTATCCTGAAGTAGTACCCGGAGACACAGTAGATTCTCCAAGTGGTATAGTTGTTACTAACGATATTAATGAGTCATCGATGCAAATTAATATCGCTTTAAATTCAGATACAGAAGGAATATACGACCGAACTTTTATTCTGGAAGATTATACTGATCCTAATAATCCAGTTACCATTTTAAGGGTGGGATTTCACGGAGAAGTTGAAGGAGAAGATAGTAGACTTGCAGTTATGCTAGGAAACTTCGGCAGAGAATTCAATCAATCTGATGCTTTAATAGTAAGGGAGGGAGATATCAAAGAACAGTTTCCCGATTATGAAATAATTAATAATAAAAGGAAAGAGTTACTATTAGCGGGTGAAAGTATATTCCCTTATCTTGGATCGTACAAATCTCTATTTAACGCTATAAAGTTTTTTGGATACTATGATTTAAGAATTAAGGAGTACTGGCTTAATATAAAGAAATATGAAGCAGACACACTAACTCCCCTTCAACAAAATCAAAAAATATTAAATGAATTGAGTATCCCTAATATAGAGGGACAAAATAGATTGGAACTTATAAGTAGTTTGATTAACGATGAAAATGAGGGAAAATTTAAACAAATAGAAATATATGGTAAAAGAAAGGATGGAACTTTCGGATTAAAAAAACAATTTGAACAATTATTTCCATCTAAATCTTTTAAAAAGACTTCACTATTCGGACTTTTTTATGATATAAACAGTGTAGTAGAAGATCAGGACGAAGATCAGTACGGATATCCTATAGTAGAAGATGCTTTTGCTTTTAGCCCAGAGGAAGTACTTATAAAGCTATTTGGATTAAAAGAAAGATTAAAAAGAGATTATCTACCACTTAACGCTAGGATAATTGATATAACAGGTGAAGGGGTATACTTTAATATTTACAAAACTAGAGGATGGACAGATCAATTAGACATAAGTGAGATAAAAGGTGGTATAAAAGTAGACTTTAGTGTGTTCCCCCAAGATGGATACATCGAAGATCTTAGACCTTTCTATATTAAACCTAATCAATCGGGTCTTTTATATCCAGCAGTAAATGGAACAGAAGAAGGTATAAGCTACTATGGAAATACGGTAGATCCTTATTCTAATTTTCAAGAATACCCTCTACCAACAATACCCGCTTTAGAAAGTGCAGTACAATCTTTTTACGATGATGTAAAAAATGGAACAATGCCTAAATTTTTAGGTGATGGGGATTATGATTATCCGGGATATAAGTTATTATCAAATGGAGCCGAATATGTGTTTCCTGCGGGTTGTCCTTTGATAATTAAGAACAATACCTTTGTTCTACCTTGGGATGATGTGAGCGGAAGCTGGAATTCTTTTGATACAACAATAACTACCACTTCTCTTGAGATAGCTAGTTACACTAGTACTACTTCTAGTAATCCAGGCACTCCTCTACAGACTGTTAATAGCAATACCGCTTTTACTTTACCTACAACTTTTCCTTCCAGCGTAACAATTAATATAGGAACAGGGAACGATTGGTTCGATACAACATTGCCACAGGTTTTATTTGTTAGAGTTGAATCTGTAAGTTCTCCTGGTAATTTAGTACTTGGATATTGTAGTGCTGGAGATTATAACACCTTAACAGGAAATCTTTACATCCAGATGATGTACACTAGAGGTTCGGGTGAATATTCAAATTGGAAAGTTACTCCTACCAATTTAGGATTTAGCACGTACATTTTTGATTACTATGAAAATTTTGTAAAATCTAATGGATTTTATTCATGGAATAGAATACCTTATTTAGATTTTTATGAAATTGAGTGGACGATATACAAAGACAACGATATAAGTCCATATTTTTTCCAGATAAGAGGAGGACTTCCTGAATTAGAGACTATAGTACATTTTGTGCCTTATGTTGGCGAGTACAATGTTAAATGTAGAGTTTGGGACACTTTGAATTCTATTTCGTTAGGAATAAAAAGATCTATATTAAAAGTAGATAGAAGATCGATAGAGCTAAACACTATTACTAGATTTAGAGAATCTGAAATATACAACTGGGATAATTCACCTTTAAAATGGGAAAGCTATCCTTCGCAATGGATTTTCCCTGTAGAAAACACGAATAAAATCTTGGATATTTCTAATGTAATAGAAAACTATCCAGGATACTCGAATAATTTCAATGAAGGCCAACAGTGTGAGGTTCTAAGCAAAATACCAGAGGTAAATGCAACAACAGAATTCCAAATAGGTGTTTCCAAAATAGACATTAATAATATTGTTAGCACTTATAATGGATCTGGATATTCTTTAGCCATCGTAACAACAAATACAGCTCATGGATATTCTTCAGGGGACACAGTATGGATATATGATTCTACCGGAACATCTTATGGGCAATATCAGATAACAGTAACAGGTACTACTACATTCGAGATACCAGAAATAATTATTACCGCTATAACTAGTGGATATGTTTATGGATTAGGTAATATTAAAATTACTGTAGACTCGGTATTGATAGCTGACTGTAACTTCCAAGGAGATCTTAATGCTACTACGGGCTTGATTTATAGCAAAATAAATTCTTCTCCGCTGAATCCCAAGTATAAAGTTATAAATCTTATAGATTCAACAACTTTAAATTATAAGAAGTTCACATTACAGGCACCTAACAACACAGGGGCTTTATGGAATAATAAGACATTAACTATACAAACTACTGGATCTATACTTTCTAATATCACTTCAGGGACTTTTGCCGGGGGGGTTAATGAAACGGAGGAATACTTGGAATATAATTTTTCTACCCTGCCTAAGAAAGAGATGAGGTACTGGGGAACTAAAAGACTTTCATGGGACACATTTGAAGACTTTCAATTTGAAAAAGCATATGCTCATACCTGGGACATGTACGATTACCACAATGACTGGCTAGGAGGATTTAGTTTATATTCTTTACAATACGGAGACAGGGTTAGGGTAACTAAGGATTCATTGGGAATAGTATTTGGTGAAACCGATTCACCTGGCAATAACTATTTAGACTTAAGCGAAGCTGCTAGTCAATTGAACGATTCAGTAGAAGATAACATAAAAAGGTTCGACTACACAGTTAGAGGATTTTCTGAACTGCCTAATAATTTTTACGAAAACAATACGCCTATTTCTCCGGATATTAGTACCAATCCAGGTCCTAAAAATATAACATCTAAATTCTACAAAGTTCCTACATATTCTCCTATTCTTTTTCAACCTACTGGAATAGCTTGGGACGCTGATGGGGATATATGGGTTACTGGTGAAGATGTTATTAAATTCGATGGTGCCAACTATACAACTTATGATTCTTCTAATAGCATTATGCCTGGAGTTTCTATTCTTACTAATTGTATAGAGATAGACAGGAATGATGTTAAGTGGATAGGAATAGAAAATAGTTTAACCCCTCTAGTTAAAATAAACGAGAAAGATCTGACAGATAGCTTTGCTTACTCTGTTAGTGATTTCGTTGATAACGGAGGAAATCCTATTAGTCCTATAACAGCTTCTAGTATAAATGCAATAGAAATAAACCCACAAAGCGGAGATATATTTGCAGCATTTACTTGTAATTCTTCTCCTTCTTTTGATGGACTTTTATTCTATGATTCTCATGCTAAATCTTGGTCTCTTTACACAACATCTAATTCAGACATTCTTTCTGATAATATTAGAGATCTTAGATTAGAATACTATGGAATTAACAAATGGTATCTATGGATAGCAACAGATGCTGGATTATCTAGATTTAACGGAATAGATTTTAAAAATTACACAAGCACTAATTCGGGGCTACCTGATAATGATGTCTATTCTATAGAGCTAGATAAATTAGATCACAAGTGGATCGGAACTGGATCAGCTCTAGCTTATTGGGATCATATTAGATGGGCAGTATGGAATCCTTCTACAAATCCTGAATTATCCACCGGTAAGTTTGGAAATATAGTGGAGACTGGTAATGCTAATATATGGTTTACTATAGACCAAACGGCATCTCCAGGAGGAACGGAATTATACTTCTTCGATGGGTATTTCTTTACTAATGTTTTATACAGAAATGATGGAGTGTCCTTAATAAATCCTTGTAATGTTTCTCATGGAAAAACACTACTATCAGCTCCGTGGAAAACTATTAAGAATGGAGAAAATACATATCCTAAAAACCTTCTCTTTGTTACTGATGATGGCGAGATAGGAAAGCTTGACTATATTATACCACATATCCATGCAACTTCCAAATCTATAGGAACTAATGGATGGGATTTTGTTTATCATGACACTTCAACTCCTTTGCCTTCGGTTGAATACATCAACAGTAGCGAAATTGGAACTTCACAACTAGGGTTTAGCTTTATAGTTGGTCCTTTTAATGACAATATCACGCTTAACTCAGATTACACGAGACCTGTCATGCCTAATGTTGACAGATACTCCTGGTATAAGCCTATTTGGCAGCGTTATAGCATCGATCGACTTAAAGATCAGTTTCCATCTTTAAACATCGACGATGTCTTCTTATACGCTCCGCTACGAGATATTTTAAACGAAAAAGCAAACAAAGAGCCCTATTGGAGAAATTCACAAATTGAAAGGATAGCACAGAAGAAATCAAGGGATCTTTTTAAAAACTTTGAGTGGGTTATAACTTTAGGAAACAGTAGTCCAGATCAAGGTGTAAAAGTCACAGTTGACAACGAGGGAGATATTATAGCAATCGGGGATTTTACTGGTACGATATTCATGGGAGAGGTTAATAATATTGGTACACAGGACATTTATTTAAACAGCTTAGATCAAGGAGTATACATCGCTAAATATAATAAGGGAGGTGTTATCCAATGGGCAACATCTATATCTTCAACATCACCACAAGGTCCTATTTATGCCAAATCAGTTATAACCGATTCTAATGGTAATATCTACGTTGCTTGTGATAATAATCTCACAGGATTTATTGAAATAAATAAATATGATTCCGATGGTATTTTATTAAACACAATTACCTTCCCTGTTACTCCTGATCAATTCCTAGGTGATATAAAAGTAGACAAGTATGAAAATATTTATATCTGTGGAGCATTTGAGGGAACACTCACATTGGGTACATACACACTTACTTCCACCGGACAAGAGTCTGCTTTCGTTGCAAAAATAGATCCTTCCTTAACATTTGTATGGGCTAAACAACTTTCCACTACAACTTATTCTAAAGCTTATGAGCTAGCAGTTCTTAAAGAGGAATATCTATATCTAACCGGAGTTTTTGACACACAAATTAATCTTGGACCTATAACACTAAATGGCGTGGGTAATCCGGATATGTTTGTCGCTAAATTTTCTACGGGAGATGGAACATGCTTATGGGGAGATAGCTTTGCTTATGATGGTAGCACATCATTTGGAAACACATCTATATGTATAGATCCTAAAGGTCATGTATTAGTTACTGGATCTTATGAGGGAACTATAGAAATAGAAAACCAGAAGATATCATCATTTCCAGGAACAACTGATATCTTTGTACTTAAACTTCTTTCCACTGGAAAATTAATTTGGTTAAAAATGTGCGGTGGGCAAGGAGGAGACATTGCTTACGATATAGAAAGTGACTCGGAAGAAAACGTTTATATAACAGGATCATATACTTCTCCCGCATATTTTTCACCGGAAGAAATAGAATCAAGAGGGGGCACAGACATATACCTGACGAAATTTAATAAAGAGGGTTTACTAGTGGACATAGTTACTGCAGGTGGAATCAATAATGATTCTGGTGCAGATCTTGTGTTAGATGCGGAAGAAAATCTTTATATAACTGGATACTTTGAGGGTGAATCTGAATTTTCTCCTTATGTTGTTCTTTCTCCGCCTGGAGGTTCTTTAGATGCTTTCTTGGGTAAAATACCTAAGCAAAGATTCCAGAGTGGGTTAAAGATAGGAAGCGTTCAATCTTGGCTAGGATCTCATTCGTGGTCTTGGAAGGAAGAAAAATTATATGACAGGGAGTTTGAAATTCCTATTGCCACTACTATATTTATAAATCCTATTGATTCATTAATCCCTGGCAAAAAGAATCATATATGGACTTTAACTGATACTGAAACAGGGGAAGTGATAGCTAAGATTAGAAAGACACCATATTTTATATGGACATTTGTAAATCCTGGATTCTATACAATATCTTGTGAGTTGCAGGATGCTAATGGTAATCTTTATCAAACTGAACACAAAGGTAAGATTAGAGTTATAGATCATAAGGATCCAGCTGCTGGAGATTTAATACCTGAGATAGTTAATTCAGAAGATTATCTTCTGAGATCAATATATTATGATAGAAAAGAAATGGGGTTTCCTCCTTTGTCTAAATTTGAAATTTAATAATTATTTCAATAACATTCATCTATTAATTTAGCCAATTTTATATCCTTTTCAGTTATTATATCTCCTGCATCATGAGTTGATAACTTGAGAGATATTTTGTTATAAATCCAATTAATTTCAGGATGATGTTTTTCCCCTTCACATATTATTGAAATCTCATTTATAAATTTTAAAGCCTGTTTAAAATCAGGAAAATTAAAATTTCTTTCCAGTTTATTATAAACTTCTTTCCAATCTGAATTTGGTTGGAATTTTTTATATTTTTTTAAATGTATCATTATTTTAAAAATAGTTATTTATACTATGTAATAGATTTATTCCCTAGTAATTTCTTGAATATAGGAAAATAATATAATCTAATAGTGTTGGAAACTTTAGAATATCCGAATTTATCACCGAAATAGAACCACACTTTTCCACCAAATCATCTACTTTTTGATCATCTGGAGCTTCTGGTAATGATTTATCTGAATCTTTTCTAATAAATTTTGAATTCATTATAGATTTTCTTATCACATCTAAATCAGTTAATTCAGTAAATGGTTCCAATTTTGATAGGATACCAGGACTTGATGATTCTAAGTCCCAAACCATATTTCTCATCCCTGAATAATAATTCTTTAATTTTTCGTAAATTTTATTAGTATTGCCTAATCTTTCATATTCTGATATTAACTCTTTAAAAGGAACTATTCTAATATCACACACAGATCTATCAAATACAACTACTTCACTTCGTAAAGCACTTTCAATATATTCTTCTTTTGTTAAAGCAACTCCCCGCGAAATCATTGGTAAATTGACAGGAACTTCCCCATCAGGAGTATTCATATACCATTTATTAGCCATACCTTTTATACCATGAGGTGTGTATAATCTATTCTCATCTTTTAAACCACCTTGATGTCCCCCATCCAATCCAGCTGGATCATTGTCAACCATTTTTACACCGGGTTTAATTGATAATTCATATACTCTTTTTGTTATTCTTATAGATAATAGTCCACCTTCTCTTGTGCCAAGAATAGTAGGCCAGTTGTTTGCTCCAGTCATTAGCTTAGCAGCAAACATACCACCTTGTTCTCTAAAAAGAAAATCTAGGTCAGTAGGTGATATTTTACCACCGTGATATACTTTACCACATCCTTCTTCAATTTTATATACTTCAAAGCCTCCAACATAATCTTCCGATGTAGTAAATCTTTCGGAATAATATTTATTAACTTTAGAGTTATAGAAGTCAAAGAATTCTTTAATATTCATATCTCCATAGTTATCGAGAATATAGTTAATTAGATTAAGAAGACTTTCATTCGAACTTGTTTTTAGTAGTTCACCTTTCGTTCTTATTTTTAAAAGTTCCGATTCACTATAATAATATGAAAATATATCTTTAAGAATATCTAGTTTAGATATAGATTTTTGAGAACTTTGTTTTTCTGAGTTAATTTCATTAGACCAACTAATCACCCTTTCTAATTCTTCTTTAAGTAATTTAAGATTTTCTAACTCGGATATTTTTTTACTAAAATCTATTTTTTGAATGTAATCTTTACCAAGAGTAGACTCGAATTCCTCTGGTTTATTTTTATCATAATCATATGTTTTATAAGGCTTACCTTGAAAAGCTATAAATGATTTCATTAACTTAGCTATATTATTAAATGAACCACCAACTGAACCATTTTCATCTATATTAAACTCTGTCATTGGTTTACTATCTCTATCCATTTTCATATATGAAAAAATATCATCATAGTATTTTAATAACTTTGTCTCAGGCTCTTTATTTTCACTATCTCCCTCTTTAAATTTAGCTTTTTGAAACTCTTCTTTATTTCCTACTTTATCCAGTGCTTTTAATAAGGAACTTCTGGCTATATTACCTTTTGATGAATCAATTCTGGATTTAATATCTCTTATATCACTTTCATCAAATTTCATATAAGCATTAAACTCCCCATCTGTGATATCTTCTACTTTGTAAAAGTCGGGATTACCTTTAATATAATCTATTAACATTTGAATAAGATCACTTCTTGATGATTTCTGCTTTTTAAGATACTCAAGTGAATCTGCCAATTCTTTTTTCCATTCACCAGTCTCTATAATTTTAGTAAAGTTATCTAGGACTTCTTTTACTAATTCATCATCACTTTCTTTTATGGAGTATGGTAGATCTGTTATTTTTGGAGGTGTGAGGGAGTCTTTAAATAATTCAATTTGTCTTGTAACTGATTCTATTCTATCTTTGGTCTTACCAGTAACGTTTCTCAAGAACTTGTCAAAGAAACCTTCTTTAATGTGTCTTAATTCTCTAAACTGATTACAGAAAACACTTTCCCTAAGATTACTATCTATAAAATCATTAAAACTTTTTATTCTTTTCATATAAAATAATTATAAAGTGTATTCCCTATAAACCTCTAACATTGCAGGAACAATAGGGTGTCTATGGTTTTTCTTAAGAGTTATCACATTAACACCTTCGACTCTTGCAGCAAGAGTATTCATAAAGTCAAGACCTGAGTCTTTTTTATTTTTTAAATCTATTTGAGATGTGTCTCCACATATTATCATTTTAGAACCAATTCCAAGTCTTCCTAGAACCATTTCCATTTGACTCATTGTTACGTTTTGAGCTTCATCTACAATCACACAAGAATTAACTAGAGTTCTACCTCTCATAAAAGGGAACGGTAAAATTTCTATAATTCCTTCGCTGAGTAATTTTTCAATTTTAGTTTTGTCATAGACCATTTCTAAATTAGCGTAGATAGGAGCTAACCACGGATCCATTTTTTCTTTTAAATCACCTGGAAGAAATCCTATATCCTCTTTTGCTACTGTGGGTCTAGTAATAACTAGCTTTTCAATCTCCCTATTAAATAGCATATCCAGAGCTATTTGCACTGCTAGAAGTGTTTTACCTGATCCAGCTGCTCCTTTAAGAACGTTAACAGGGTTTGCTAAAATAATAGCTTTTGCATCCTTTTGTTCGTCGTTTAGATTAATTTTAAATTTAATAGGATTTTTAGGTTTTCTTTTTTGTGTCCAGTTTGTTCCTGTAGCCATAAGATTTTTTTTATTTTAAGAAACATATTCAATGTTTCTCTGTTTAATAATTAACTCTGTCTTTTCTTAAAGTATTAAATACAGGATATATATCAAAAAAACAAAAATCAAATGGCAATAACAATTACCGAAATCCTTGGAACTGATTCTATTTCAGGATCAAGATTAACTATTAATGCTAACTTTCTGCTATTAGAAAACGCTTACAATGATTTAGAAAACACTTTTAATATTAACGTGTTAACTGGATCAATGGACGTTTCTAGCGCATCGAGCGGGCAAATCAAATCTAAATCTCTTCTAACTAATAGCTTGGTGATGCCGGCATCGGGTTCACCTACTATTCAAATATATGGTACAGGAGCAAGTGGGGGTTCTATTGTGTTCACAAACACAGTGGCAGGAGCTACTGGTATTTTTTCGAACGTTCTTCAGGTTAATACTCTTTCTGCTTCAGGAACAGCTACATTTGGAGCTACTGCAACATTTAATAGTGTGCTAAATGTGGAAGGAAGAATGAGCATCGGAGCATCCGGTAATTTTGTTAACACTAACAGAAAAGCCACTGTGGGTTCTTCTACTGCTTTTCCACCTGCACCAGGAGCTGGGGTTACTGGTACTTATTCAACGCCTTACCAATTAACTTTAACAGAAAATGTTATTTATATAAGATCAAATCATGTTTCGGGTGCGACAGCTGATGCTGGATTTACTACAGGATTTTTCTTTTACGCTACAACAGGCGCTGGAGCAACTGCTTCTGATATCCCTGCAGGTTATACTGTAACCCTAATTGATACCGCTACTACTGCAGGAAAAATTGCTACTGGAGTTACTGGACCTGCTCCTTATTATTATACTGGTTTCTCAACTGGTGACGGCGATTACACAGATCCTTTTATACAAACATCGGCGAATCCTTACAAATCATCTATTACGATTATGTGGGAGCCAAGAATAGATCAAGGAGCAGCAACACAAAAAGGATCTTGGGTGGTTGTTAATTCTACACCTGGATTTACATTCTAATTAAGAAAAAATAATCGATGGCAAAAACACCTTACATAAGACCGATAGCAGTTCAGGGGGGTACATTTTATACCTTCTCTTCTGCTGCAGAGGATCTTACATTAACATTTAATAATTCATTAAAGAAATTTAGTTTTTCTAAGTATGCTCTTTTGAAGATTCCTGAAATGGGATCTCCTACATATAAAGAAAACACTTTGCAATTTAATGCCATCGATACAACTTTTCTTGATGCAGCTTCTGGTAATTTCGTGTTAACAAACCCTAATAATATTAGTCCTTCTCCTGAAATTTCATTTCAGAATTATTGTTTAAATTTAGAATCAACTATTATTTCGGATCCTAATTATAATGCAGAATTAAAAAGAAATGTTTCTGAAAGAATTTTTTGGAAATGGATAAAAGAATTAGGAGGTATTAGATACAGATCAGCAAATACAAATGAGGTGGTAGCTTCTTTAAATCAAACACTAACAACCACAAAAGATGGTTATCCTTATTCTGATAAAAGATGGGTAGAAAAAGACACTTTACTAACAGGAAACGGTACTCCTAATCCTAGATACGAAAGAATAGTTCAGTACATAGGTGATATAGACGTTGTAAACTCAGTACAGAATTCAGAGAACGCATACTCTGAAGTCTATATACATGTTCCCACTGGAGACGGTGGTACTCCGTACGTTTTATTTAAAACTATAGCAGACGAAAATTATTACCCAGACAGAACTTGGACACACTTACCTCTGGATCCAACAGATACAGAGTATTTGCAAGGAAGGGATTCTGCTTCAGGACTATACGGGCCTAATGGGTTACCAAAATTAGCAATATTTGATCAGGATGTTTTAGGAGAACCTGGAGTTAGCGGAACATCAGCAACAGGATCTTTCACAAACAACTGGTATTCCCCAAGAGACGAGGCAAATTCGTATTTTAGTGATCCTACTTTTTTTGATAGCAGTAATTACGAGATTGAAAAATATGTAGCTGCTTCAGGCCCGGGAGGTTACTCAGTAACATATAATAGAAGTAATCTAGACGGGGTTCAAATAGATTTTGATCCCGCTTCATATAGAGGTATTCAAAACTATGTAGGTATTTCAACTATTGAAGAATGGAATGGAACACCCCTTACAACTTCTTTTGATTTTAACGCAGTTTTAGTTTATTATGACGTTTACGATCCTAATAACCCTACAGATTCAGAGACTAATCTTTATGGAATTCTTTTCCTGAACGATCCTGAACCTTTTTCCACAAACGCAGCTAAACTTCCTTCGTTTAAGAAGTTTAAACCCGACCCTATTACTAAACTTAATGGTAATTCATACGGATTTAAAATAAATCTAAAGTTTGATACCGATGTAGAGAGCACAGGAGTCGAGCAGGCTATCAATGACTATTCTTCTTTCTCTCTTTCTATCTTTATGGATGCTGCTACAGTTTTACAGGATGCTGCTAAAAATCTTAATGATAGAACATTACAGATAGCTGGTATGCAGAATGATATTAATGATCTTAAAGATCTAATAATAAACACTGATGACAGCGCGGAGATAAAAGCAAGATTGGACGTGGTTGAAGCTTCTTTACAAGCAAACCAGGCACTTTTCGACAATACTCAGGATATTCTAAGTCTTATAGAAAACAACACTGATACTATCAACAACATATTACAGAATCAGACTTCTATTAATATGTCGTATAATCTAGATCTATTAAAAGATGGGGATGGAACATCTGTAGATAGAAGCACTCCTAATATATTGAAGGTTAATGTTACTCAACAGGATTACAACATTTCTAATAATTCTTTATTTACTATAAATCCTGTAGCAGGAAACACTGTTCCTCTTTCAATCTATACTAACTATTTAAAACATAAAAATAACGGAGTTTCAATAACATCTAATAATGACATCGTTATAAGAATAGACGACAGTATAAACAAATGGAAGAAAGGACAGGTTTTAAGACTTGTTATAGGAGACGATATAGATCTAGGAAATTATTCACTTGTTATTTTAACTGACGCATTAGGTGAATATCCTAAATCAGCACCTTCAGGAGTACCATATTCATCTGTAGTTGCAGGATTCCTTAATACACAGTTTTCTGGATCTAATTATAAACCAATTTTTGATATTGTTTGTATAGACGATAAGAACTTAATATTTGAAGTTGATCAAATAAAATAAAAAAAATGTCGAATACTAAAAATTCATTTTCATCATTAATAGCACAGTTTCTTAGGCTACAGAAAAACTCTCTGGAGATTATAAATAAGCTTAATGATGTGACAACATCTTCTAAGGATTCTGTTGAAGTAGAATTCTTGATGGATGATAACACTTCTGAAAATATACAAATTCCATCGTTTGGGTATTTAAAAACCGAGATAAATAGACTAGATCAAAACATAAAAGCTTTATCTGGATTGGAAGACAATAGAGCAAACGTTAGAAATCCTGATGGCACGGTTGCTAAAATATATCAAGCTAAAACATTAAAAGATCCATCATCACCTTCTAGCTTACAGATTCCTTCTACCTTCCAAGCTAGAAATAACTGGTTTTTTGAATCTTTTTTAAATCCTCTTCTTTATATAGAGATTGATGTTGAAAATCAAATTCCAGAAAATTCAGAAAGTGTTTATGTAAAAAGAATAATTGCAAACACACAGTCTGATGTTCAGAAGCAATATTTTGATAATAATATTAAGGGCAGAAATGACTTAAGCGACAGTGATTTTATAGCTTCTTTAGAAAGTCAAGGCATTCAATATTTTATTGATGAACAGATAAATGATTTAGATTTAAGAACGGTAAGATATACTGGTTCTTTTGGGATATTAAGAGTATTTGACGAGGAAGTACAAGTAACTGTAAATGGAACAACAACTACCAACGCGGTTAGAAAATATAAACTTAATACCCTAAAATACAACGATGTTTTAGCAGACACAGAAAACTCCAGAACATTAACTAAAGGAGATATACTAATAACTGCAGGAGGTACTAAATACGAAATAACATCGATTGATTCAACTAATCAAACGGTAGTATTTAAAAGACTATTTGGGTTTGAAGCTATCCAACTTGGAGATTCAATTCTAACAATATATTCTAATGTATTGTCTAATAGACAGGTGGAAGTAAACGTTGGATTTGATGAAAGACAAGGTGTATTTATTAAATCTATTGATGGCGACTTTAACGTTGCATCTAGCAAATATAGCCCAGGTATTTGCTTTTGGTCTAACGAACTTCAGATAACAACTACAGACGGAGTAAAAACATTAGAGGCTTTTTATAACTCCCAAGTTTCTGACTTTGGTAAAATATTTATAGCTTCGGCAAAGGATAATACAATACCTGCTATATACGGGCAAACTCCAGCATCTCCTGTAGTTTCTCCTGATAACTTTAAAGTTGTAAGGATAAACTCACAAATAACAAATTCTAAGGAAAGTGGTGTTTTTAAAGATAAGGTTAAAACTAAAAACACCCTACAGAATGAAATAGATTCAATAAACAGGGCAATAGATCAAACTAGAAAACAATTATCTGAGCTAATAACTACATCTATCGGTAAAACACCAACTGCAGAATTTAAGAAGCTAAAGGATAAAATAAATGTTCTCTTGGAAGATAAAAAGGTTAAGACGGAATTAGTGTCTACCAGTATAACTGAATTAAACAATTTGATTATAGCGGTACCAGAATTAACCGAGGCACCTAAATATCGAGTAAGAGGATTTTGGCCTATACCTGAACCTATAGTAGATCCTAAAACTGGAGAACAAAATATAGTTCAATTTAGTGTAAGATATAGATATCTTTCATTGACCGGTAATCCAAATGGTGTTGATCAGATAGATTATATTGATAACAATGGCGTAGCAAAAACTGGTCAGTTTACTAACTGGACTCAATTTAAAAGCGATGTAAGGAAGAAAGTATATGATACTAATACTGGAACATATGTATGGCAAATTGAGGACGTTAGCGACGCTAATACGGTTAATATAAATCAACTAGATATTCCTATAACAAAAGGAGAAAAGGTAGAAATACAAGTACAATCTATATCTGAAGCTGGATGGCCAGCTAATCCTCTAACTTCAGATTGGTCAACTTCTGCAATAGTTGACTTCCCCCCAGATCTTGTAGTAGCAATTGATAATTCATCTTTTGTTGTACAAAATAATACAGACACGGCAGTTTCTAAAATACAAAGCGATTTACAAGCAAAAGGATTAGATCAGCACTTATCTACCCAATTCACATCAGGGGATAAATTCTATGCTCATAATTCCTCAGTTATTGCATCGGGATTTTTTGATGCAACGGGGAAAGCATTGGATCTTTTTCAGAAGCTAACTCAAATTGATAATGAGTTACAGTCGCTGAGGGCTCTAATAGCTAAAGCTAAAGGAACTCTTGGAGTTTATATAAGAAGTGGAAACACATCTAACAAGATCAACCCAGGAGCTACAATAAACTTGTTTGCTGGATATTATGATCAGCTTATAGATCTTTCAAATCCTAGTAATAAGGGTAAGATAGCAAATATAGTTTATTATTTAGAACTAAGAAACGAAGCAGCAACTCCTTTAGAGCTTTCTTCTTTAATACCGGGGGGTCAAGGTGTTAAAGCTCCAAACACAATTGGTCAAAGCGATTATGATAATAATAGAAAATATGGAGAAACTCCCATTCAACTCTCCGGTATAGATACAGTTGATGTTACTGCTGGACCTGGATCTTTTATACAAGCTTCAGGGTACCAGAGCGGAAATGCTTATTCACAATTTATTTACTCAAGATATAAATCTTCTGGATTAGATGAGAGTCTTTATTTTGTACCTCCTAGCTCACTTGGGTGGAATATATCAAATGGATCTACTGTTGGATCAAGCCAATTACCTATAGATGACAATGGAATAATTATTCCTTTTGAACCGAACACTACCACAGTTACTGGAGCAGGTAACAATCCCAACATATGGAATGGAAACTACACAGCAACTGTTCCTGACGGAAATGGTAATTTAAATGAATTTTGTGTTCATATTTCACATCCTGATATAAATGATGGTAATGCAAACGTTTTTACTTCCCTTGTAACTCCAGCAGTTACCACACCAGGAGGGCCAATGAAATACCCATCTTTTAGGCATGCTTTAGGATTTGAAACTGATACGAACACAACTGCTTCTGTTCCTGGGTCGCAAACAGCATCTTATCAACAATTAGAATATTATCCTGCTCTCTCTACCAGTAATTTTGGTGTAGATAATAGCGCATACCCTAATAAGTTAGGTTTTATAGAATCCGACGAATTCTTATGTGGTAAATTCTCTTGTGGATCTTATCTTTTCTTGTCTCCAACTAATCATTCTGCAGTTCAGATTGAGGGGTCAACACAGTTAGCAAAAAAGACATTAAATTTTGGACAGGAGAATGCTATAACAGTACCTCTTGTTTTCCAGATGAGAGCACAGGATAAACTTGGTTATGTTGGTGGATTGAGACAGGCTGGTAACCTTAAGAATATTACTTATACTAAGAAGATAGGAATAGATATACAGGTGATGAATGAGGAGCTTTTCTCCTTTGATGTTCTTGTATCTGGAAGTTATACTAAGACATCTTTAGTTTCACCAGCTTATTCTCAAAGTAAGAAAACTATTTAATAAGTGGCAAGGAAAATAATTAAACAAAGCTCATCTTTTGGAGTGCTTAGGGCTAATCCAAGGATCTCTGGAAACGTAAAGATAACAGTAGATTCCAAAAGCGATATCTGGCTTAACTCTATTGATTCCAATCAGGAGATGTCCAATAGTTTATATAAAGGGTTTAGAATATCACCGGATACTTCTTATGATAATGATCTTTATAGATTTTTTAATGAGGGTAAAACTCCATCCCAGTTTGTTTTTGGAATGTTTGGTGAGGGAGATCCTGTTCAGAATCAGATAAAAGACCTATCAGATAGCTATAGCTTTTTTTATAGCTCCGGTGTTTCTCCCTTAATTTCTGATAAGTATGATGAAGATTTTTCTTACTTAGCTCCATTTTGGCTAGGTGAGGATATTCCTGATCATTTTGTTATTTTTAAATTGAATGATCCTATAGATTACTCGTATAAGGTTCCAGTAACTTCTCTTGTTATTGGCACCACTTACAAAGTATTACAGGACACTTCTATAGATCCTCAAAGTCTTGGATATCTGCCATTTCAAATATCTTCAGGAAGCCAAACTTATACAGACGGTAACGTTTTTACAGCTACCTCTTTCACTTTCAATGTTCTACAGGGACAAGGATCTGTAATACTTTTAGATCCTCTATATAACATGGCTAATGTAGAGAACACTGGGGATCATTTTTACGATAAAATACTTCCTAAGTCTACTGTTGTAGCAAGTTTTGATTTAACAGAGAATTCTAAAATAGGTAAGTATCTAAGAAAAATAAAAACAACACCTGGATATACTGACAGTTTAATCGATGTTAGATTTGAGGAAAATCAGTTAACCACCTTTAATGGTGTTAATTACCATGTTGGTATATTTGATATGAAGGGGGATTACTTAATAGATTATTATAAAAATCCAGAAACACAAATAGGATTTGAAGATTTTATAACTAATGGATTTAGAAATAATGGTGTGTTAAGCTACAAGCTTTTAAATCTAGAATTCTTGTTCAATGATAACGATTCTAATAACTACACTATAAATAGATATTTTGGTTTGTATGTTAATGCACCAGAAATAGCTAAATTTAAGATAGACGGAGACGCTCTTTATAAAAGTCAGGGGACATCGGGTAATACTCCAGTACCAGAAAAAAATAATAAAGGATACTACTTCCAAGAAACTTCCTATTATCAATATAATGATAACGGTGTAAGATTATATTTAGAACCTAATTATATCACAGGAATTATACCAAACTCTGACGATGTAAACATACTTGAGGAGACAAAACTTTTTTGGATAAAAGATAAAAATGATAATTTCCACTCATTAAAAAGATATGAAGATTATGGGAATTCTTCACCAGATCCTTTGTATTATGTTTACGGAATAAATGGATATGAGAACCAATTAGTAATACAGGATACTTCCCTAGATTTATCACTGCTATCAGGAAAGGACATAGATACCAAAAAGCAATATCCAGCAGTAACTACTGGGCAAAAAGGAAGAGGGTATAGTGTTATTAGAATAGCGGGGGAGCTAAATAACTATAATGAGAATTCATTTATATTTTATAATCCTTTAGGGTATCATGGATTACCTGGGGCTAAATATGACATAATAAGAGCATCAGATCTTTCTTCCACTATTGATGAGTGGGGTCCAGGAAGTTTCTATGCTCAGGATGGAGTTTACTACTACCACCCATTTGGAACGAATGAAAAAATTGCCGAGTCTTTAACTGGGATTTTTAACAGCTTTAATTATAACTCCTTCGAAGCATTTAATTCAGGAGATGAAGTTGTAATAAGAACCAATGCTACAGGTGTACAAGAAAACACTAAATATTATTTAGACTTTTTCCAAAACTTTGCAACACTCCAAAGAATGCCCGACCTGAAAAGGAATATAGTGTTTATAAACGAAAAAGATGTCTGTGACATAAATCAAAGACAATCCTTTCTTGGAGGATCTAATTATTCCAATACAAGAGTTAAAGTTAAAATAGAGGATGTAAATAAGATAGAGGTAGGTAAAACTTTTATAGAAACTATAAAAAGTACATCTACTGATTCATTTAATAATATACCAGAATACTCTAATAAGAGAGCTTCGGTTGTTGTTGGAAAATATAGATTTATTGATCAGTATGCTAGAGATGAGAAAGGCGAAATAGTAGGGCTTAAAGATTTTGAAACACACGCTACTCTTGAAATAGCAAACTTTACCGAAACTATAGCTTTTGGTACATCAGGTTCTATCTCAGCTTTTGACACTTATAATGTTTCATTGGGTATATTTTCTTTCTATGGACTAAGAGAAATCGATATGGATTTCTGGTATAGCCAATATGGATATACACCAACCCCTGAATATTATAAACATTTAGATGTGCAACCTTCTGGGCTAACTAAAATAGTTCCAGGAAAAACTTATTTTGTTTCTAATGGAGCATTCATAGATTATGATGGAAACACGATAGCTGGTCCTGATTTCTTTGAAGGTGTAGTAGGTGAGGAACAATACACATTAGCGACAGGATCAACTGGAGCAGAGTCTAACGTTTTCCCTACTCTATCGTCTAGAGGTAACATTACAGTTGGAGTTACTCCTAGTAATTTCGATTATTCTTTTTATCCAGATTTAGATTCCTTTCCTGGATTTTATGGAATACAATCTCTTCAGTTTATCGACAATGCGATAGGACTAGATACAAAATACAAGCAGTTAAATTTTGGTAAACTAAATTCTGAATATGACTACACGAAGGACAACTATAATCCAGTGTTTGCCACAAACAGTAGAGTTAGTCCTTATATAACTAAATGGGTCTATAGGGGAGGAACGGATGTTAGAGGAAACGGATACAGATTAAATGCTAACATAGCTTTTAGCCCTTTAAATTTTTCCCCTAGCTTCTTTAGAAGATCACAAGATACTCAGTACTTTACCCACGAATGGTATCAGTTACAAAAACCCCCTTATTCTTTTCCAGAGGAAAGCTTACATTCAGATAAGAACTATTTGGCTGGAGAGATTAATCAGTCATTCTTGTCCAATGCAAATCCAGCTTTAAGGGATTATTTTCTAGACTATTTTTCTATAGATGGTGACGACCTAGCACAATATTATACAGAAAGCACAACAATAAACAAAATAGGACTAACTGAAAGATATTCAGTGTTTGATTTTAATACAGGCAGTAAATTTTCAGAGACATTATTTAGGGGAGCTAAAGTAAGGATTAAAAGAATATTTACCGACTATGCTCAAGGCGAATCTACTAAATACGTTGAGGATGATAGATTTTACGATGACTACAAGTTTTCTTGTGTTATAGTGCCAATAAGAAATATAGTAGATGAGATACAAACCCCGGTTAAAGTAAAAGTAATAGAGAATAGAACATTTAAGAATATAACTTTTATTGTTGATGTTTTAATAGAGGATGCTAGGGTTTTAAATTTTGAAGATATAAGTCCAGAAAATCAGTATTTAGATTTAGATTATTTCTTATTATACTCACTAAAAGATAAGCTAGACAGTTCTCATTTTTCTACCGTTGTTAGTTCTTCTCTTCCCTCGGGATTAGTAGAATTACCAACAGTTGGGGATATAAAATTATCTTCTGGTCTCAATATATCATCTGCACCTAATATCCAGGGATTATTTTCGACTGTTAATCCAGGTACGGTAGGAAATGAAGGAGAGATTTATATTATTCCTAATCCTGATTATGAAACTGACCTAAGAGATGAAGTAAACTTTACTTATCTTCCTTCTGTTCAACCTGGTACAGGTCCTTCTGGCCCAGACTCTACTAGTCCTGGATCTTTCTATGGAATTGCTGGTCCTTCGCCTTACAGCGACTACACTCTTCCTTTTCCTACTGGTGTTGGACAGGGTGTTATAAATTTCACTAATACACAGCCAGGATATGAGTTTAATTTTAGTAATATTGGTATCCCTGGTCCTGTTAATATACCAACCATAGCAAACTATTCAAATCTTTTAAATATCCCTATTTACCAAAGACAGGGAGGAGTTGGCTACTGGGAAAATATATTGGAAAAAATATCTTTTGCTAATCTTTCCTTATGGGTAAATACAGGACATTCTTACATAGACTATTTAAGTTATGAATGGGATGAATCAACAAGTACTACAAAGGTATTAGAGAACCAGTTTGTTTTAGAGTTTATAAAACCTTCATTCTTTGAACAGGACACTGTTATTGTTCCTGTAGAAATAACTGATAAACCTCAGGAGCTAAGCGTGTTTAATATAGGATACGAAACTGAAGATGTTGAAGGGACGAGCGAGCTTTATAGATATGGAGGCGAATACGTTCCTAGCTTTAGGGATGTTTTAAATTTTGAAAATGTAAAATATGATGTTCCTGAATGGACAATACCAAATTATAATACATTTACAGTAAAGATAGTTGAAAAGCCTGAAAAATCATTATCTTATGATATTGGATCTACGAGCTGTTTAGAAATAGATGGCGTATCGCAAGAAGAAATAAATTTAATTAAGGGAGTAACTTATTATTTTGATCTTAGCGATCATAGTAATACTGGATATCAGATATATTTTTCAGAAGAACAGATTGGTAACAACGTCTCCAATAATTCAATAACACAGGGATATACATTAGTCGGTACACCAGGAACTACTGGATCTTATGTAGAATTGGATGTACCTTATGATTTACTTTCCCCTGTATATTACGTAGCAGAGGGTGGAAAATACATGGGTGGAAATATAAAAGTAATAGATTCTATAGAGTACTCCTACTGTTCTTTTGGACCACATAAAGATAATTTTGGCGTATCTAGAAATGTTAATTATTATAAGTATTCACCTAATTGGATATTTAGAATAGGACAAAATTCTCCTTACAACCCTGTTTACAACATCATAGGTGAAACCCCAGTAGATAAAAGAGATCTTTCTATTTTTGAAAGCTCATGGGATCCTGGATTTTATAGAGAATATACAGGTCCTACCGGATATGTAAACCTACCGGGTACAAGAGTAATGAAGGAACAGAAATCTTTCTTTGGTAGCAAATTCATGCAGACCCCTGATTTAATAAATTCACAAAATCAGTTAGTATATCCACAGTCCTTAAAAGATGTTCTTGATCTAGATTATAATAACTATCCTAACTATGAAATACTATGGGAAAATAACCAGATTGAATTAAAAGGTGTTATTTTAGTGGATAGAATGTTAAATAGATATTTCCTAGAAAATGGGGGAAAAGAATCTTTTAATAAATTTATAATTCCTGAATTTGGATTTAGTAGCACATCTGATATTAATGATGATTTTAAAGAATATATGAATCAAAATATAATTCCTATATTCCAATCCAAACTAAACAGAGGATATCTTAAAAAAATACCAATCACTGCAAACGAAACACTAGTGCCAGTGATAGGAAATTTAGCAGACTATCAGAAATTGATTAATGGATATTTCAATTCAGGGGAGGTCAGATACACTAAAGTAAATGATCTAAGATATGAATTTAGAATTCCTAAAGATCCTTCTTTTAACTATTCTGTTTGTTTCTCTATAGATATAGGAAAAATTTAATAGAGGGATGGATTTTTGATATATAATGTAACTATAAGAAGAGATGCCACAGATTAATATATTAAACATTCTACAAGGAGACGCACAGTCTACCATAGTAGATAAATTAAATTATAACTTTGATCAAATACTTAGTTCAGGTGGAGGACCACAAGGAACCCAAGGATTACTAGGTCCTACTGGGCCAATTGGACCTCAAGGACCTCATGGAGTTCAGGGAGTTCAGGGATCTTCGGGAACTAAATGGTTCGTCCAAGCCACATCCCCTGAATCTGGAGGAGTAACTCCGACACTTGGGGATTATTGGTTAGATCCAGACTCGGCAAATCAGAATATTTATGAGTTCACCGCCACTGGATGGGTTGATACTGGATATGGATTAAATGACGGGGAGTTATTCCAAAATGTAACTCCTATTAATATAATAGGTGGAGCAACTGCACAAGCTATATTAATAAAAGGTACAACTTCGGGTGATAATGGACTAGTTCTATCTGATTCTACTATTAATGAATACACCCCAGGCGGAATTGCAATAGACAATCTAAACTTTGAAAATTCAAAACTAAAGATTGCTACTAGGGATGATCGAACAAAGCTAATAAGCTTTGGCAGATCTACTTTTGATATAAGTCCAAGTGGATCTCCAAAATCTGGAAGCTTATATAACCCACATTTTTCTTGGGATCTTTCAGTCAACCCTTCAGGATCTACAGGTGTAGGATCAGGATTTTATAATTTAAGCTTTACAAATCCAAAGGGATCTATAGGAATAGTATCCAATGGCGCAACTGCTGAATCCGGTATAAATATGCTGAGCAGTAGCGAGATAACTGCAACCTCATCTAGTGATAATATCTTACTTAAGACATCTTCAATTAATAAAGGAACTTTTATAGATGCCAGTACTAATGGAGGATTTTTAGAGCTTTCTAATAATTCATCGACCCCCGTTAATCAGGCTGCCGCCCCTATTTTTGCTAACTCTACTGGTGTAGGATTAGGACTAGGGACAGGGCAGTTTAAACATGTTGGTTTTTCTGTTGATAATCGAAGATTGGCAGTTAATGGTAACGTAAGTATAGGAACAGGATCTGCTCCCCATACATCTTCCTTATTTGTTGGGCAATCGGGAACGCCTAATTATAATAAAGGCGTTTTATTTACAGAGGGACATGCTATGTTCGGATATACAAACCCGACCGGAGATAATTCGGGGGGAATATCTACAACTGGTATGGCAGAGGCGAGTAATAGATTTCCTCAATTATTTGTCACTTCTCCTAACTACGGGCCAGGGGTACAAGTAAGAACGAAAGGAGCTTCTACATATGCTCCAAGGACTATAATAGGCGATGGCGTATTTGATTTCACTTCCGCAGGAGGAGTAGCTGCATTAGCAGGTACTGGTCCTGATATCACACAGGAATTCTATTCTAATGGATACACATTTACTAATGGACCATTAATAAGTTATCAACATAAGATATCAACACCAACAAATACTACGGGTTTTGCTCCTGTATTTAGCGTTACTACATATACAAACGCTGGCACGTATGGGGTTAATACTGTAAATAAAACTTCTATACAGACAAAAAATTCTAATAGGCTATTAGAAATAATGGCGAACGGTACGGGGGGAGGAAATAAGATTAATATTGGGACTACCTCTTCTTCATTATTAAGTGTTTGGGGAGCTTCAGGGGCACCTACTGGAGGTGTATCTATTGGTGCTTCTGCATCTTCTTTTTCCCCCTTAACGGCATCTTTAACAGGATCAACATTTAATACAGGTGATATTAATAAACCTAATCATAGCTTATTAGTAACTGGAGTTCAAACTATAGGTACTAATAATCCCTTGTCCGAATTTAATCCTACTGGAATTAACCAGAATGGATCTATAGGGGGTAATTCAAAATTAAAGATCTTTAGGCATCTTTACTCTACCACGACTGGTAATCCTAAAGGAGCCCCTTCTACTCCACGAACAGCAGCAGGTTTTAGTGTAAATAACTATCCGAATGGATTAGAGATAACGTCTTTTATTCCTTCGGCACCTTCTACAGGCACTAATGCTAATGATTCTGTTGCTATAGCGGTTGGAGCTTCCCATACTATACTAACCAGTACATCTACTGATTCACCTTTTACTGCTACTGGATTCTTTGTAAGTAATACTGGACAAAATATAGCTGTTGGACAGGCTATAGATTATACTGCTGCTATAGGGGTTTCTGGAGCGGGTACAGATTTAGCAATCAGGGCTAAGGGAAATGTTGAGGTTACTGGTAAAATCGGTACTTCTACAGGATCTTTTGATAAGCCTGCTTTTTATAATATAGACTCTGCTGGTTCAGGAGGAGCTACAGCTGGAATATATTTCAGTGATGCTTCTCCTGGGTCAGGAAGAGAGGTGAGTATAGCTTTAAATGGGTATAGGTCATTTACTTTTTTTAGAAACGATCCATATGCAACAGAGCTTGTTTTTTATAATGCTAACAACGTAGAAACTGGAAAGAACGGATCACTTATAAACTGGGGAGAATATCTAAGTATAAGTGGATGGACTCAAGGTGTAGAAATACCTAATGGTTTATTAAATGTTTCAGGTTCTGTTGCATGGAATGGACCTGTAAATTATTGGAAATGGTTTAGTGGATCTAATCTAAATCAAAATTCTCTTTTCACTAGTGATGTTTGGTCCCCTTCTAGACCAAGATCAATTACTGCAGCGCAAGACATACATACACTAGGTTTATTTGTTGCGGGATCTGATGAAAGAATAAAGGATGTAATTGAAATAGCTAACGGTGAGGAAAGCTTAGATTCTATTAAAAAAATAGAAATAACAAAATATAGGTATAAGGATAAAATAACAAAAGGTAATGGTAGTCACACAAAAGTAATAGCACAGCAAGTAAAAGAAATTTTACCAGAGGTAATAAGTGAATCCCCTGAATTTATCCCTAATATATATGAAGTTTTTAAAGTAGAAAAATACGAATCGGAGTCTTTTGCTATAAAAATAGATAAAGAAAAATACGACTTAAATGTTTCAGATAAAGTTAAAGTTGTAGATACAGATAATAAATCATTTGAGGTTAGTGTAGATAAAATAGAAGATGACCTAATATATTTTAATAAATTAAAAGGTAAGGAATACTCAGTAGGTGAGGAAATATTTGTTTATGGTAAGAAGGTTAATGATTTCCTATCTGTTGATTATGATAATATAATGTGCTTAAATGTTAGTGCAACACAGCACCTTTCTAAGATCATAGACTCTCAGGAAAATAAGATAAAAGAATTAGAAGATAAGATACTTAAGCTGGAGGAATTAGTAAATCGTTTAATATCTTAAAAAATTAAAATGACTAAAGAGTGGTTCATACAAAAATATTCAGATATACATGACGATCTGAATAGGTTAGAAATAGAGATAGAAGAGCATATAAAAAATAAAAAAGATCTATTAGATGATGATCAAAAATTGAATGAATTAAAAATAAAAACAGTTGAGACGATAGATCTACTAAATAAAACAAGAGAAGATGAAAGAAGAATCTTTAATTACCAAAATTCTTAAAAGAAAAGATATAGTGCTTGTTGCAGTTATTGCAATATTGCTCTTATTGCTATTTAGACAGTGTAGTAGCAACGCAGGCCTTAAGTCTCAAATGTTTATACAGAATCACAATTTAGATGCGCTAAAGGACACTGTAAGACTTCAAAAAAATAGAGCGGGAGAAGACATGTATGTTAGAAAAACCCTTCTTGCTTCTAAGAAAAATTTAGAGGATCTAAATAAGAATCTTGCGGAGGAGCTTAAAAAAGTTAAAGGACAGGTTATTGTTATACATGACGTAGAAACTGTTGTTGAGACGGACACTCAATATGTTAATAATTATTTAACTGTTTATGCTGACGGTAGCTATAGTCTAGACTGGAAATTTGATAGTACATTTTCGGAAAATAATTATAGAAAATTCTCGGGTAACAGCTTTTTCAAAATAGATTCAACCACTAACAAGGTGATCCCTGGTACAACTAGAATCAACGAGGATGAGATGGGATTTTCTTTTGTAACTGGGATAAGGGAAAAGAATAAATCCTTAGAGATTTTTGTGACCCCTAAATATCCAGGAATGAAGATAACAGATATTGAAGGAGCAATTATAGATCCTTACAAATCTACTGTTTTAAAGAACATGTTTCCTAGTAAGAAATTCTCGGTCGGCCCTTATATTGGTGTTGGTTTAGGTGCTGGTTATGGTATAAACGGAAAACCAATAATGGGTGCAATGTTTAACATCGGTGTGGGTATACAATATTCTATCATTAAGTTTTAAGCGATATATAAATCATGGCTTATACATCTACACAAAGATTTGTAAAATTTGGATCTTTCCTCTTAATGGAGTATGATTATACTACTGCTCCTACCCCTGAGATTTATTATGTAAACACTGGTGTTCCTGCCATAGGTTTCGAGAAAATTGTTAATGGATATTTCAATAATTCGGTTCAGATATTAAATAACCCAGCATCCGAATTCACAACTGGAAACGTAAGAGATCTTAGTGTTGTTCAAACAGATAAAAATAGATTTGTAACATTAGATCAGGATTATTTAGTTCCTTATCTAGACACGGATCCTAAATTAACTTCAGTAAACAATCTGCCGGTAGTATTTCCTTCCAATATCGGTGTTTACTATGACACTATAAAATTTCATATAGTAGCAGGATACAATTTCGAAAACATAGATGGTATAATAATAAAAGGAGAATTTCAAGAGAGGACCCGGAAGAAAGCAACTATATTTCAGAGATTGATAACTAAATCTGATACTTCATCTGTGGTACTTAATCCTAATCCTATCTATTTAGGTGGTGCTCTTTATGATCATTACATAGAGGTAAAGATTCCTGCTTATGCTAACATGGTTTATGAGTTTGATATATTAGCAAACACACCAGCACAGGCAAACACTTTAGCTGCTAAGATATCTTCAGACGGAAATGGATTTTTAAAGGACGCTCCGATAAATGTGTCCTTGTATGAGATAACACAGTCTGTTCTTAAAAATGGATATGAAAATTACATAGCACAGTTAAGAAGTTCTCTTTCTGTAATACCTAAGGATAATTTTTCTTCCTTAGCTGCTGTTATCCAACAGAATCAATTCTATAACTATCTAGAATTTTATCCAACTTGGGATGGAAATTTTTTAGAAGATTTTCTAAACGCCGAAGGTAATGTTGGGAACATTTATTATGTGATAAATGAAATAGAGGTTAAAGAGCAAGTTGGACTAACATATATTACAACATATAACTTCAGTAACGCTCAGACTCAAGATTTCAATGCTCCCAGTATATTTAGACCTATTCTTATAAATCCGTTGACAACTTCTTTCTTAGTTAACTACACTATGAGATTAGTTAACAGAAGAAATCAAAATCAAATAATCAGAAGATCGTCTATTATTTCTTTTGACGTAAACAAATACGGAAAAGAAAACAATGTTATCTCTCTTACTACAGGGGCTTATTCACAGAAGGTTTATAATAAAATAGTTCAAGCACCAAACGTTGTATCTGGTGGAATTATGCCAAATCCTGCTGCTCCTATAGAAAAAAGAATTCCGGTTTTTTATAAGGATAACAATATATCAATAACAAAAGAAACGCTGGTAATAGATAGGAATGGTGATTTGATATCAGAAACATCTGTTACTGGTGCAACCCAAATATTTGGTCAGGGCAAAGGAAAAATAGTTGTTGATTCTTTTGATAACTTCTATAAGTTTACAGTCTATAATTACAAGGAAGGAACATCTCCTGAGATAATAGATCTAGGAACATCTTTAAGTTATTACATTGTTTTTCTCGACAGTAGCGGACAAAGTGTAAGAGTCGAAAATATAAAAAATAAATCTACAGTTTCCAATCCTTCAGCAGGTCAGATAACATTTAAAGTTGTAGACACTAATTCTAAAAAAGTATTAGGGTTTACCTCGAGGGATTTTTATATTATAACAAAAACACAAGACGGAACTGAAACTAAGCTCTATTCAGGATCTTGGGAAACACAAGCAGAATACACAGCAAGAACAAGTGTTACCAATGGAGTAGTTACACCAGTTACGGGAGCTACTGTTGTTACTACTACAGACGTGGCAGTTACCGGATCGACTGGAACAAACAGAACCAGTACCACTAAAGGAAATCAGAGAATTTCTAAAGTTCCTCTAACAAAACTGATCAATCTTAAAAAACCTTATCCTTTAGGAAGTAGTTCTATTCTAAGTGTTAAACCTGCATCCCTTTTAAATACAACAGGAGGTTTCGTAAAAACTGGAAAGGATGGAACTACTACGTCTTTAAAAAGCAGCGTACAGTCTAATAATATAAACATTGATGCTTTAGCTGATTCTATATCAGGAAGAGAATCCCAGGGGTTAAATGTACAAAAGGTAGTTAACTACTACTTCACTCCAGGAGCGCCAGGTGCTAATTTATTTAAAGGACTTAAAGCAGCTAAGTTCTTAACAGCAGCTCTTCAAGTTCACCCAAAACTAGAAAATGGATCATTCGACAAAAAATATATACAGTACTGTAACGCTTTAGGATTCCCTGTTACTGATGATCCTAATTCTTCTAAAAATAATCCTAATAAATGATTTTAAATGTCAGACAAAACGGCTTCATATTTAATTTTCCTAAGGGATTTATTTTACCAGGGGTAGTTCAAAAATATGAAAAGTATATCAATAGGATGCCTATTCCTTATGATACTGTAGATAGCTTTATAAACGCTACGATACAGCAGGTTAACTTCCCAACTCTAAGAACTATAGATTCAGTAGAACAAGTTAGACCAGGTGGATTTAAGCAGACTTATAAAAGCGCAACAACTCTTCAAAATTTAATCCAGAGAGATTTCACAGTAACTTTTAAACTGGGCGAGGGTTTTATAAACTATTGGGTTTTGTACGAGAATATTATAAATTTCTTAGACTTTCAAAATCCTAATGAGTATCTTCCTGATTTTAGATTGTTGCTTTTAGATAATGATGGTATAGTTATGGCTAGTGTTCTTTTACAACAGCCAATATATACTTCATTATCGGAGATACAATTAAACTATGCTAGTACTACTCCACAGTTTTCAACATTTAGCATAGGATTTAAATGCAATTACGTTAATCTTAATCTTGAAATCGGATAGAATAATAGGTATAGATTTCTCACTAAATTCCCCTGGTATTTGTGTATTGGAAGAGAATTCTTGTAAGTGGATTAGTCTTCATCGAACAAAAAACATTATAGATAAGATGCTGAAAAAAGAGGGATCTCCTTTTCATGTGTTAAATGATAGTAAATCTGTAGATATAAATATAATTGGGAAAAAAGAATTTAAGGGCGAATATCATATAATAGAAAGAGACAAAATAGTAAATGCAGTTTATTTTTCAGAAAAGCTAATAGATTTAATTGATCCATATTTAGAAGAGAAAACTATAGTTGGTATGGAAGGACTTTCGTTTAGTTCTTCTGGTAATTCTCTTATTGATATTTCTATGACTACTGCTTTAGTTAGATCTGCTATAATAAAAAAGATAGATCCTAATAATTTTTTTGTCCTATCACCTACAACAATTAAAAAATATGCTTTAAAGGGAAACTCTAAGAAGGATGAATTATATAATACATTAATAGAGAAAAGAATGGATGACGATAGGCTTAAGCCATTTTTGAGTATTTTGAAAGAATATAGGGATTCGTGGGTAAAAAGAACTAATAAAGTGGAAGGACCTTGTTCTGATTTAGTAGATGCAACATGGATATCTTTATTCGTTGAGGAAAATTTAGAGAAACTTTTATCTGGTAAGAAGGTATAAGTATTAAATAATAAGTAATAATTTAAATAATTTAAGTATCATGGAAGAAAATTTTGACATTTTTAATCTGGACAATGAAACATTTGTTAAACAAGAAGTTAAAAAGGACGAGGATGAATCCCTCTATAAGCCTTACCCTGAATTAGGTAAAGATGGGGTTTACAAATCTTTGGTTAGATTTTTACCAAACATTACAAATCCAAAAAAATCGAAAATTCACCAATACTACGTTTGGTTGAAAGACCCAGTAGATGGAACAAATCACAAAGCTATTTGTCCATCGACAGTGGGAAAAAAATCAATTCTTAAAGACCTTTTCTGGAAGCTTAAGAATTCCCCTTCTGCTAAAGATCAAGAGATTTCTAAATCTTTCTCTAGAAAAGAGGATCTTTATTCTTTAATTCAAGTAGTTAAAGACTCAAACCGTCCAGACCTTGAAGGTAAGATTATGATCTTCAAATTCGGTAGAAAAGTTAACGATCTTATTGAACAGCAAATTAAACCAGAATTTGGTAATCCTTCAAATCCTTATGATTTGTTTGAAGGTAAGAACTTTGGTATTCAGGTAAGAAAAGTAGGAGAGTGGAACAACTACGATCTTTGTCAATTCGTTGGAGATAAAATGTCAATTATAATTGATGGGGAAGCAGTAGAGAAAACAGAGGAAGGAAGAGATATTGTAACTAAATATCTTAAGACAGGTCCTTTGGATCTAGAAAAATACGACTATAATGATTGGTCTGATGAAGAATCTGAAAAGATTATGAGAATTGTTAGAAATACTATTCCTGATGGAAGAATGGTTTCTGATATTATCGGATCTAGCTCTGATTCTAAAACATCTTCAGCACCAACGGTTTCTGCGGATGATTTCTATGAGCAAGCTAATTCAAGATCGACCACGTCAACAACTGATGATGATGTTGAGGAAGCATCTACAAAACCTGCTAAGTCCTCACCTAAAAAATCATCACCGTCTCTTGACGATCTTTATAACGATCTATAATTAAAATAATGGATTGTTATGGAATCAAAGGCTATAAGTGGTCTATCAGTAGATAGAGTAAAAGGAATAGTATCTTCCTCTCTACTTAAGTTCTTTGGAAACGATTCTCAGAGATTAAAAATCTATCAAGGGGGCAACAGATTAAACTTCTGTTGCCCTTATTGTGGAGACTCTAAGGATGCTAAAAAGAAAAGAGGTAATCTATATCTAGACACTTTAACTTACAAATGTTATAATGGAGGTTGTGGGATTTTTAAAAATCTCAACCAATTCACAAGGGATTTTGAAATACAATCAATGCTTTCTTCAGATGAAATATCTGAGATAGCAGAAATCTCTAGAAATTCCACTATAAGGAAAAAGATAAGAAACTCTCTGGATTATTTCTTTGCTGAAAATTACAAAGATATACTTGTTGATCGCGAGGAGTTTAAAGAAAAACTTGGCTTGATTGAAACGCAAGGAACATACGGGGAGAAGTGGTTAAAAGAAAGGAATCACATTGCTGATGATAAATTTCTATGGGATCCTTATAGGAGAAATCTCTATCTTTTAAATTTATCAGGAGACGAGAAAAAGATTTTAGGTCTTCAGATTAGACCTGTCGTAAAAAAGAATGGAGGAAGTAAATACTACACATATAAGTTAAGTGGCATTTATAAAAATCTGTTAAAAATAACAGATCCTGACACAATCTTAAAAGCCGAAGAGGTTGATCCAATATCTAATGTTTTTGGATTTTCTACTGTCGATCTAGATTCTATGATAACAACTTTTGAAGGCCCATTGGATGCTTGGCTTTGTCCTAATGCAATAGCTTTGTGTTCAATAAACAATCCATTCCCTTTTGATGTGTCCAATAAAAGATGGATGCTAGATGGTGACGATGTTGGAAGACAAAAAGCTAGGGAGTTTTTAGAAAAGGGTGAACAGGTTTTTCTTTGGGGAAGATTTATAAAAGAATGTGATTTACCAGAAAGAAGCAAATGGGATTTAAATGATGTGGTTAACTATGTCAGATCCACAGGAAAAAAGATAAGGAGATTAGATAATTACTTTTCTTCTAATAAATGGGATATTATAGATATATGAAAAAGGTTAAAAACAACAATAACAAAATAAAATTTCCTATTGATATTAAAGGAGATTTAGAGCTACCTAAATTTGATGTTTCCGAAAACTTTTCGATTCATAAACTAAAAAATAAGATAAGTTCCGAAGTGAAAGAAATATCTAAAACTAAAAAAAATAATAAATGTCAGAGCAACAGCCTAATGTAGAGAAAAAAGATTTCGCAAGAGAGTTCCAATTAGAGAGGGAGGAATGGACGGATAGGATAAGGATTCTTTCTGTTAGAATGAAAAATATAAAAGAGCTGGCAGAGGTCCAAATTGAATTATATTCTAGTAGACAGATATTATTAGAGATGTATTCGAAACTTGGACAGGTGATGGTTAAGCTTAATTCTAAATTCAGAAGAGATAAAGCAGAAAGGCTAAGATATTATTCTGAATCAGTACAGGTTAAGTATGGAGCTAATGAAAAAACACCTTTAATAGAGGGAGATCTTTCGGAGTTAAAGGAAAGAATGGATCTTGTTGATGGACAGATATCTTTCTTTAGTGAGACGATGAAAACTGTGGATTTTATGCTTTATGGGGTAAAGGATCGGATAAAACTCCAGGAATTTTTATTTGGTAATTCTTCTAGTTAAATACTATACTTTTTTCCATATATTAGATATATAATTTATGGAATATAATGATTACTACATTTACGTTTACCTTGATCCTAGAAAACCTGGTATCTATCTATATAGGGAATTAAAATTTGATTTTGAGCCCTTTTATATAGGAAAAGGAAGGAATCACAGATCAAGAATACATTTACTAAAAGTTAAAAGAGGTAATTATAAAAATCTTCCGAAATACCGTGTTATAAAAAAAATATTAGACGAAGGAATGGAACCTATAATAATTAAATATAAAGAGGATCTTTTAGAAAAAAATGCTTTTAGCGTTGAAAAAGATATGATCGAAAAAATAGGAAGGAAAGACCTAAATAATGGACCTTTAAGAAATTTGAGTAATGGGGGAGAAGGAAACGGGAATAGAAAGTTTACTGAGGAACATCGTATTAATTTGAGCTTATCAAGAAAAGGAAAAGTATCATATAAGCAAAAAGAGCATTTAAAATCTATACACAAAAGAATGAAGGGAAATAAGAGAACCCTGGGTCTTAAATTTACGGAAGAGAGTAAAAGAAGGATGTCTGAGTCCAGAAAGAAAAAACAAGTAATACAAATAGATAAATCCGGTGAAATATTAAGAGAATTTATATCTATAAGAAGTGCTAACGATTATATAGGAACTAACATTTCTAGAGCACTTAGGGGAGATGGAAAAACTGCGGGTGGATTTTTTTGGAAATACAAGGAAGATTCAGAAAATGATAAAATTATTGAGAAAGTTAATAATAAAATAAAAAAAGTCAGAACAGGTAAGGAGATAATAATGATGGATATTAATATGAACATAATCGCAAAATACAAAACAATCACTGAGGCATCTAAAGATACCAATATTTCTGTTGGTAATATTAGTAAAAATTTAACAGGTAAAGGTAATACTGCAGGGGGATTCTTCTGGAAGTATAAAAATAATTACTAATAATGTTAAGATTTGTAGTAAGTGAAGATAATAATTGGTTAAGCTTAGTAGACTATTCAGAAGATTTTGAAAGAAAACAGATAGAAATATCTTTAACTAAGAAAATACACAACCATTTCTTTCATCCCCTTGTTAAGAAAAAACATTGGGATGGGTCTATATGCTTTGTGGATAAAAAATTACCTGTATGGAGAGTTCCTATAGGTATTTGGTCTGAGGTATATCAGATCTGTGAAAAATATAAGATAGAAGTAAACATTGAGGGTCTAGACAGATTAATAGATTCAGATTTCACTTTAGAATCTTATACTGATTGGTGTAATGGGTTCTTTAAAGATGGTGTCGGCGGAGATCCTAATAAAATGCCTAGGGATTACCAAATAGAAACAGCTTGGAAGATAATAAAATTTAAACTTTCAGTTTCAGAAGTTGCAACAAGCTCAGGTAAAACATTAATTGCTTTTATGGTAATGGCTTATCTTAAAGAAGTTATTAAGGTCAAGAAATTTCTTATGGTTGTTCCTAATACCAATCTAGTTATACAAGGATCTGAAGATTTTGAAGAATACGGTCTAGAGAAATTAGAAGAGTGCGAGATACAACAAATTCACGGATCTAATAAGAAAAAGATCTCTGGTGGATTAATGATAGGTACGTATCAATCTTTAGTTAAAATGGATCCTGAATTTTTTGATGACGTGGAAGCTGTATTTGTAGATGAATGTCACCAAGCTCAAAGTTCATCTATTAAAAAAGTAGTTGCTTTATGTAAAGACTCTAAATGGAGATTTGGCCTATCTGGAACATTAGCTAATAAAAATACTGCAGAATATTTAACTATACAACAATTTCTTGGACCTTTAATCATGGAGATTTCTCCAAAATTCTTATTTGATAACAAATATGCTACTCCTGTTTCTATTAAGATAGTTAAAATGGATTGGATGGATGAGGAAGTTAAAGAGAAGCTTGCCACATTAAAAGAAACTAAAAATGAGATGGAGGGTAACGAGATTTTTAATTTAGAAAGAAAGCTTGTTGTTAATTCTGACAAGAGACTTAATTATATTATAAATTTTGTTCTTAAAACATCAAAGAATTCTCTTTTACTTTTTCAATCTGTTGGCGAGGGGTATGGTAAAAGAATATATGACGGAATAAGAGAAGGATCTAATGATAGGGAAGTTTATTATATAGACGGTGACACTGCTCCTGATAAAAGAGATATTTTTACTAAAAGAATGGAAGAAGGTATTAATAAAATAATGGTTGCTTCTTTTGGTACTATGTCAACTGGTATATCTGTTAAAAACATACACAATATATTTCTTATTGAATCATATAAATCTGAGATACTGATTAAACAGAGTTTAGGTAGGGGGATGAGACTATTTGATGGCAAGGAGAAAGTTAACATAATAGATTTCGTAGATGATTTTGCTTGGGAAGGAAAAGAGAACTATTTACTAAAGCATTCAAAGGAAAGAATAGAAATTTACAAAAGGGAACATTTCGATTATAAAATTTATAATGTCAAAATTTAGGAAATAGGATATATAGAGTAGAAATAAAGCACTTTGATGTATAAAATTAAAAACTTCAAGGATTTTTGCCAAATTAATGAGTCTAATGAGGATCTTTTCTTCAGGAGGCATTTAGGAAATAATGCCTCTACTTACGAAGATAGAGCTAAGAACCACTATGATTTAGGCAGTAATCCCACTGTACTACAGAAAACTCGAGACTTTTTCCAAAAAATGGAAAATAGAATAAACAGAGCCGCAGAAATAGGAAAGCAACAGGTAAGACAAAACAGAGCAGCAAGAACTCATGGGGGTCCAGACACAGGATTTGAGATACTCTTTGGAGCTTTATCCGTTGTACCTAATGTTTTAAAAAGGGTATTTGGTCCTACTAAATATGAATTCACTAAAAAATCTCCTAGCGATGAGAAAGTGGATATAGAATTCATGAGACACACAAATGAAGACTTTTCACAAAATGAACTTCCTGATATAAAAACGGAAGATCAATTAGCAGATCATATAGGAGATCTTTATAATAGAGGTAACGTAGTAATGGGACAAGTTCCTGTATTAGATGATATAGCTAGAAATAGGGTAAATCTCTATTATCAACATCAGGCAAATCCAGCTCAGCCTATATTCCAAACAAATAATGTATAAAAAATGAAAAAATTCTCTTCAGCAGTAGAAAAAAAGAAGCAAGAACTAAAAGAAAGTCAGGTAGTTAATGAAAGAAACATGTACCTTGAGTTCTCTAAAAAATATCACAAAAAACATGGTGTTTCAGGACCTTTCGATAAAAAATTCCAAGGAGATAAAAAAGCTCAAGAAGAATATATGGAAGGCCTATCTAAAGCTTGGAGTGATTATAAAAAAGAGAAAGGTATAAAACCTAAATCTACTGGATCAAAATTCGACTTTGCTAAAAAGAAAATAAATGAGTCTAAAACTCTTGAAATGGCTAAGAGCATGATAGGTGACGGAGGAGATCCTAATTATCATTTCGTAACAATGTGTGACGATTTCTATTTTGAAAAAGGTGGAGAAATGATCAGATACAGTAAAGACATGATGTCTGCTCCACTTAAAGTGAAAACTACCCCCGATTTAGGAGCTTACACTTTTGGTCCTTTTGCTAATTTAGATGAGTCTAAAATGTTTGCAGCAAGTATAGAATTAGACGAGATCAATGGTCCTAGAATGGTAACAATCGAAGACAGAAAAACTGGAGATGTCTATTGTAAATATTTAACTTGTAAGATGCAGCCAGTTTGGAACGAGATAGAGGAAGAAGAAATAGAGGATGAGGAGGAACACGAAGATCCAAATTCTGAGTATACTTACGGTGAAGAACACGATGATTACCCGGAGGAAACAGAAGACAGCTACGATGATGAAGATGAAGATGAAGATGATGAGTATGCTGCTACTATTACTCAAGGAGATGACAATGAGGTCGAAGATGAAATTGAAGACGACGAAGACGAGGACGAATACGACGAGGAATAATAAAAATGTTTGGACCTATACAAAGTACCGCACTTTATCCAGTTTTACAACACTATACAGGATGTAAGATACATTCAATCTCACCAGATGGTGATGATTTTTCATTTAGAACATTTCTAGGAGAAAGAGGAATACTTACCGAAGATATTACTGGAAATTGGAACATTACTATAGGAAAAGAGCTTGTATACACGATTGAAAAGGATATCTTTAAGGTATTGATTAAGCCAGATAAAAAAAGCTCTTTAGAAGACTATTTAGACATATTAAATGACTTAAATAACAATACAGACGTAAGCTATAGATCTAGGATTTTGGTAACAAATACCATGAAATTTTTAGAGGAATATATAATAAGTTCTAATTTTGTCCCTAATAAAAATTTAAGGATAGGACCTTTTTTAATTTGCAATTTAAAAGGTAGAAAAATTATTAATTGTTTAAACTAATGGCTGGAATAAAATATTTAACGGACATATACGAAAAAAAAGGAAAGTTCTTTATTGAAAGCCTTTTCAATAAAAATTTAACTGTAACAGAAAATCTAGACGGTCCTTCTTTTTCTTTTGAAAGGGATTTTACTGGCAATAACATATCTTTCTATAAAAAGGATCAGGATAATCCTATAACCAAGGTGGATAGGATATTGATGAGATATTACGAAAAGCCTATAAGCTATATAGAATCTCTATCTCTTGAAATCACAGATCAGCTTCCTAAAGGGTGGAGATTCGGAATGGTTTACTTTCCTAACAAAAAGCCAGTCAGAATTGAATACGATAGGATACCAAAGAATCATCTTGTTTTAACACATGTTGTTGTTAGAGATGAATTTGGTGATATCCTTAAAAATTTACAGGATAGGAATGAGCTCGATGAATGGGCAGACAAGTTAGGAGTTGAAAGATCTCCTATTATATTTCAAGGTAAACTTGATAGGGATCAAAAGATCGCTATAATGGATTTCCTTTCCACTCCCTTGGGGGATCTTAAAAATAAATTTCAAACTTCGAGCTTTAGCAATTATTTAATTTCTATATTAAACAAAAACGTAGAAAGGACAACACTCGGTAAGGATTTACAAGGAGAAATAGATTCTCTAGTTTTTAGATTCGAGGATGAAGACGGAAAAGAGGAAACTGTTTTAGCAAAAATGGTTGATCCTATTTTTCATGAGATAAACAGAAACAGAAAAGTTACTCAAACATCTTATTTTCCTAGTGATGTTTATTCTTTGTGTCTTATAGATGTGATGAATTTTATATTAGAGACAGGAGTAGAAAACTTTATGGCTGAAGGTAATGATCCAGAGGAAAGATATATCAGTTTTGTTTTTGATGTATTTAGGAAGTTCGTATATGAGGAGGGTGAAAAATATGTAGGTGCAGATTTTCAAAAGCCTGAATACTTAAAAACAGAAGGATTTGAAATAAATAAGGATTTAATAACTGACGAAGAAATTTTAAAGTCTATAGAAGACGACGAAGTTTATATAGACATTCTACAAATGATACTTAATTCTTTTAGAAAGCTTAAAAGAAAACCGCATGGATTTTTTACAGAGGGGCTAATCCAGCAGTTTAATATGCTAGTCGAAGATATTGCTAGCTATATAAACGCAAAAAAGAAAGATTTAGTTGAAGAGTCTTTAGGAGTTCCCAGCTTTGTTTGGTTTAAAAAAGTCGGGAGTAAATTTAATCCTATAATGAGTGACGAAGATGAAATAGACGAACTAGAAGAAATCATAGAAGGCTCTTCTTCTGGAGATATCATACCCCTTAATGAATCTGAAATCCCTGAGACTATAACTGAAGACGAGAAGAAAGAAGACACTTCGGAATTTTTCTCATTTAAGGATTTTAAAAAGGTAGTAGCTACACACAAAGAAAAAAAGAAGATAAAGATATTAAACGAGAATAACCAGAAGGTAAATATTATAATAGGTAAATTTCAGCCATTTAATAATGGACATTTAAAAATGTGTACAAGATTAAAGAAGGAAAACAATTTACCGGTATTTCTATGTGTAGTACATCCTGGGAGTGATCCAGGATATAAATATCCATTCTCTGATGATTTAATAAAAAAATCTATAGGATCTTTAACATCGGAGAACAACAAACTTTTTGCTGGATATGAAATGATTCCGTCCAACCTTTTGGAGGACGCTCTAAATGCAGTAGTAAAACATGCTAATCCTGCTTCTATATGTATAGGGGAAAGGGATTTCGAAAATATGATTCTTCAAAGAGAATGGGTAAGAAATAAATATGATTTAGAAGGTGGAGATATAGAAATATACAAAACCCCGCAATGGTCAAATAATAATGATATTAGAACTTATATAAAAGATGGGGATTTCCAGCAATTTAAAAGTAAAGTCCCTAAATCTGTAGCGGTTCTTTTCAATGAATTTACTAAACAAATAAACAATATATATAAGTAAATAATTTATATATAGGTAAATAATAAATTAAAATGAAAAGAATATTATCCTTTAATGATTTTGCAATTTTTGAATATAGCACTTTTAACTATACATCAGGAGATAAGTTAAATGAAGCTATATACTTAGATGAAAAGGATAAAAGAACAGTAAACGAAGCGGCACTCAAGAAAATGAAAGCTTGTGTCTTTCTCTTAAACGGAGAATCTCCATTTTTTTCATCAATGCTATCTAGATTGATGATCAGAGAAAACAGAAATCTTAGATTTAGAACAATGGCAACTGACGGTGTTAGTATACACTACGATCCTGATTTTGTACTTAATCGCACCGAGCAAGAAATATTATGGGTAATAGCGCATGAGGTTTTACACAATACCCTACTTCACTTCCTAAGATGTCCTAAAGATAAAACTAAAGCGGGTGTATGGAATGTTGCAACAGATTATGCACTTAACCAGGTATTAACGCCGATAGACCCAGGAACAATAAACACCGCTAAACCTGAACCTGCATCTAAGGGAGGGATAGGAAAAATGGTAAAAGGTTCTTTATATCCTGGATGCGGACACGTTTCTTACGATCGTGAGTTTGTTAACAGAAGCGCAGAATGGATATATGATAAACTCCTTGCTAATGGATATGTTCCTGAACCTGGAAACGATCCTACTCCACCTCCTCCCCCGCCTCCACCACCACCACAAGATCCTGTAGTTGGAGATATAATATATGACAAAGATAATGACTCCTATGGTATAGTTAAATCAATAGATAATTCATCAGGAGAGCTTGAGTATGATCCTATCCCACAATCGAAAGTTAAAGAATATTTAAAAAGAAAAGAAAGCGGTGAAAATATACTAGGTGACGATATTGGAAAAGAATTGGATTTTTAATCTATAGATTTATATGAAAGCTAAAATACCTAGCGTTAAAATACAGAAACTTCCACCTGAAGGGCCAACAACAGGAGGGACAGGAACTCCTACTCCTGGCAACGTAGATGTTTGGCCAGAGGATGTCAATGACAATAATGTACCAGAGAGGGATGATGAAGGAAATATAGAGGGGACTGATGGCTCTTTTAAAAGATATGATCAACCTCCAACAGATCCTGTATATAATCCAGGTGAAGTACTTAGACCTGGCGAATTGGGAGATGTTGGTGACGGGGGTAATATAGATCCTGATAAAATAGCGGAGGAATGGGAGGACATAACAAGGGTTGCTACTATGGGAGGAAGTGCTAATGTGCCAGAATCTATACGAAGAGCCTTAAATAAAATAAAAGAATCTGTCATAGACTGGAAAGCTGAGTTAGATAAATTTATAGACGAGGCAATATCTAAATCTAAATACACACTACCTGCTAGAAGATTCTTGGGTTCTGGAAAAGCTCAATATGGATACAAAAGATACAATGAAGATTTTCAAACTATAGTTATTGCAATAGATACTTCAGGATCTATTATCGATCCGATACTAAAACAATTTATTTCAGAGACTATTAAAATATCAGAAATATATAAACCCGAAGAAACTATAATAATATATTGTAGTGATACAATAGATAATATTGATGTAGTTCCACGAGGAGAGCAGCCAGATCTAAACAAGATAGCATCAACAGGCGGAAATTATGAAGGATTTCATCCTCCTTTCAAATGGGTACAAGATAATTTATTAGATAAAGGAAAAAAACCTTCAGTATTTATTTATTTTACTGATGGATATGCAGATTTTCCTCCTGCAGATTATTACGATGTTGAGTCTTATGTAGATAGATGTATATGGGTACTACTATCCTTTAATAATGAGCCATTCCCTAGACCTATACCTTTTGGTGAGAGGATAGATATTGTTCTCGCTAATACAACTGTAAAAAGAATTTAAAAAAATGAAAGCAAAGGTAACAGGAGTAAGAATTCAAAAATATAAAGAAAGCGGCGGAGGTGGCGGCGGAGGTGATATGGGAGATGACTTCGGAATGGAGGAACCAGAAAACGTTGATAATTGGACAGACGAGAATACACCACAGGATGTTCCTGAAAGAGATAAAGATGGTAAAATAAAAGAGGAGAATTCTGAGTTCAAAAGATCTGATAGATCTGGAGGTGGTGGAGGTTCAGCTCCTGACGGATACAATTCTGGTGAAGTTCTTAGACCTGGGGAGTTGGGGGATCTTGGTGGAGACAGTGGACTTAACGGAGAAGCATTAGCTGAAGAATGGGAAGATGTTGCTAGAATAGCTGCAGCAGCGGGTAACGTTCCAGCATCAATAAAAAGAGCTCTTACTAAAATCAAAAGACCCGTTATCGATTGGAAGGCTGAGTTATCTAAGTATATAGATGAGGCAATAGCTAAAAGTAAATATACACTACCAGCTAGAAGATTCCTTGGAGCCGGAAAAGCCCAATACGGATATAAGAAATACAATGAGGATTTTGAAAATGTGGTTGTTGCAATAGATACTTCGGGATCTATCACTAGAGAAATGATAGAACAATTTTTAGGAGAAGTTATGAATATAACTCAGGCATATACTCCTAAAAAAACAATCATTCTATATTGTGATACCCAGGTTTATGAACCAGATATATTAGAACTTGGGGACACACCAGATTTTAGTAAAATAGCCGGAGGAGGTGGAACATATTTTTGGCCTCCGTTTAAATGGGTAGAAAGAAATTTAATAGAAGGAGGAGAAAAACCAACAGTCTTTATATACTTTACTGACGGTGAAGCAGCCTTCCCGTCTGCGGATGACTATGAGATTTCTCAATATGAAAATAGATGTATTTGGGTATTTCTCACATTTAATGATGAACCCTATCCAAAACCGCAACCTTTTGGCGAGAGAATAGACATAGTACTTGCCAATAAGAATGTAAAAAGAATATAAAAAGTAGATATATATAAAAAAAATAAAAAAATAAAATGGGCAAAAGAATTTATAATTTTAATGAGTTTGTCAACGAATCGTACACGAATGAGGGATTTTTCTCCGATTTGGGATCGAAAATATCATCATGGGCAAAAAGTTTATATGATGCAGTTAAGTCAGGATTAGTTAGATTGATATCATCAGGACCTAAGAAAGGAAAACCTAGGGTGGCATTGTTTGACGATAGCAAGAGTGATTCAATCTTAAATCAGGTTAACAATTTCTACAAAGGTACTGAATTCTATAATATGAATAACCTTGAGATCCCTGAGACCCTTGAAGAAAGCTTCTTATGGGAAGAGGTAGTTCCTTTAACTTATCCTATAGAAGAAGACGTACCAAACTATTCTGAACAGGAGATAAAAGAGACTATTAAAAGAAACATGAGATACGTCTTTAGAATTGCAGATGAAATGGAAGCAGCTAAAGAATCTGGAGCATCTGATGACGAGGTAGATGATATTTACAGAGGAATTCTAGATGTTAAACCAATATTCATATACGGAGCTCCAGGGATTGGTAAAACTCAAATAGTAGCCCAAGTTTGTGACGAATTAGGAAAAGAATTATACGGACATAAACTATCTTTAGTGAACGTAGATGGTGAGAATGCAGAGCCTGTTGACTTTGCTGGGGTACCTAGTGTAGTAGATATTGAATCTCCAAGTAAAGAAAACCCAATCGGAAAAGGTGTTACTAGATCTAATATTAACGTTGATATACTCCCTTACGATAATGGAAAAAATCAAAGGGGTGGAATCATATTCATCGACGAGTTAAACCGTATGCCTAGAGAAGTTATTAAGATATTTATGAAACTTGCTCAATCTAGAAGAATTGGTAATAATTACAAAGTTCCTTCTAGATGGTATATCGTTGCAGCAGGTAACAGAAAAGAAGATGATAGAGGAAATATTGAAGAATTAGGTACTGCTCTTAGAGACAGATTTGAAGCTGTTAACTTTGTACCAACGATAAAAGGATTTAGAGGTTACATAGAGAGCAGCAGATACAAAAACGTTGTTCTACCTGAACTTCTAGATTTCTTAGAATTCCAACCAATCTATTTCCATAATTTAGATCCAGCTCTTAAGAAAACAAAATACCCAACTCCTAGGGCTTGGGTTGATGCTTCAAACTCTTTAAAAAGAGTTATTATAGAATTAGAATCTAAAGGAGTTACAAGTATTCCAGAGGACGTGATAAGAAAGGAATTCTCTAAAAACGTTGGATATGATGCAACATCAGCTTTCTTAAATTTCTATAAAATTGCTAAAGATATTCCTGTTAAAGATCTTCTTTTACCTTACACTGATCCTGATAGAGCTCCAGTTCCTGCGGATAAAGGGGATAGACCAGATTATACACACGCTTTATTTGGAGCGGTTATGAGAAAAAGTATGGAGATGAAATTAACTCAGAAGGAAGTTTGTAATTATGCTAAATGGCTAGAAAGAATTGACAAAGAAGAAGAAGGAGCAGCACAGATTACAACTTTCTTTAAGGTTAATCCAGAATTAGCAAAAGATCCTGCAATGTACCCTTGCTTAGCTGAATTGGCCGATAAATGGGGAGCTAAAACTGGTATCGACTGGGGTTAAGCGAGGAGCTATAAGTATGACCTTTCTAATAGAAAGAAACTTCTAGAGGAAGCCATAGAAAAGATAAACATGGTTAAAGAAGAATTTTATAAATTAGATGATATAGACTTACAATAACTTGAGGAAGGTTGGAACCTTGTAGATAAATACTACGGGAACGTTGTTAGAGGAGAAATATACAAAACAAATAAAAAAAGGTATATTCCAAACACTTTTGCATTTTTCCCAATAAAAGGAGATAGTTAATTATGAAACATATAAAATTATTTGAGCATTTTTTAATGGAAGAGGATGGATTCGGTAGAGACTTCTTTGTTAAAAGGAAGGACGGAAAAGTTTCCAAATACTATTTTAAAATAGAAGGTGAGGAAAAAAATCTAGGATTCATTATCAATATAGGTAAACTTTCACGAGGATCTTCTATAGATGAGGCAGAAAATAGTTATTGTGTTGTATCGGTAGAACCAATTAAAATCGGAATACTTGATGACTATTTAGTAAATGATACAGATTATAAGTCTAGAGAGGATGACGATTTTAATCTCACTAGATCAGAGTTTATAAGATTTTATAGAATCTTAAGTGAAGCAATAAAAGACTATTTACAAAATAATCCTAAGGTCTCTAAAATCTATGACGAGATTACAATGAATCTAAATGTAGATTTATCTGAGTATAAAGACAGAGTAGAAACATTAATGGGAGAATGGAGCTACGAAAAATGGAGCGTTCAGGAAGGACCGGATGATGAAACTCTAATTTATACTAGAAGAGACCATGACTAATAATATTCTTTCATATAAAGAATTTATAAATGAATCTAGGATTCCAATAGCTTGGGCTAAGCCGACAGCTACAACAATAAAGGTTCTTTCTTTTATAGGAGAGAAAGAAAAAGTAACCAAAAGAGAACTTATGGAATTCATAGATAGCATACCGGAAGACGCTTCTGGAAAAAAGCCTTCTATGAACTGGGTTAGGGGACAAAAAAAGTATATCAAATATAAAGTCCAAGAGGAGGAAGCAAACTATTTCTCGCTAACAACTCTGGGTAAAAGAATCCTAAAAGCATCTAGCGTAAACGAATAAATCGTATATTTTTTACTAAATCCTTTAAAAAATGAAACATTTTAATAGATTTGCAGTAGAATAATAAAATATTTAACAATGGAAAATTACGAAAAAATCAAGGAATTAGTAGAAAGCATGTCTAAAGATATGGAAGCTTTTTATGTAAAAGGTAACAAGTCTGCTGGTACACGTGTAAGAACAGCTTGTCAAGAGATTAAGAAATTAGCTCAAGATTTAAGAGTTAATGTACAAGAGACTAAAAATACCAAAGCTTAATCTTTATGAGTTACTATATTTGTAAAGTTAGCTTTTTTACTGGTGAAGTTTCTAAAAGCACCGGTAAGGCAAAAGCATCTAAATCTGAAATACTAGTAGAAGCTGAAAGTGTAACTGACGCAGAAGCAACTCTTCATAAGCACTTAGCTGGTGATAATGCAACTGCTCATTTAGATTTTGAAGTTACTGCAGTAGCACAGTCTAAAATCGAGTCTGTAGTACAGATTAGAGGTTAAAAAACCTAATTCCCGATGGATATATAATCTATCGGGGATTTTTGTATTCCCTAATTAAATTAAACTATGGGAAAACCTAAAAAAAAATCTGCAGAAACTAGTTCATATGAACCTCCGGTTTCGCCAGTAAAAATACCAAAGGGTGATACAGGGTTTAATATAGTTAAAAATAATTACAGAAGATTTATTTGGACTTGGAATCAATACACAGATAAAAAGCCCAAGTTTCAAAAAACGTAGTGATATGCCAGCAGTTTCTAAAACACAACAGAGATTAATGGGACAAGCTCACGGGGTTAGAAAATTCTTAGACACCGATGGGAAAGAGGGGTTGAACCCAAGAAAGATTGATTCAGCATACAGGGAAACTATAGTGGAGATAGCTAAGAACATGAAGAAAAAAGCTCTTAAGGATTACGCTAGCACTAAACACTCTAACCTTCCGGAAGAAGTTGAGGAAGTAGAAGAGGGAATTGCTACTATAATACCGCATCTTAGTCCTGAGTCTAATAAGCCTAAGAAGTCTAAAGCAAGAAAGATGCAAAATCTTTCTGATTATAGAGAATTTGTAACTAAAATAAAAAAATAATATGAGTGAAGATTGTGGATGTGGCGGAGTCACAGATAATATCAGAAGCTATGATTCGCATAGAGCTTCTAAATACGAACAAGATCCTTTAGTTGGTAAGAGAGTTTCTCTTATAGATGGAAGAAGCGGAAGAGTCGATGATTCTATTAGAAACAGCGTTGGTGAGGTAATAGGATATGTTATAGAAGGCGAAAGAGGTATGTATAGGGTGTTCAAAGATAAGATCTCTAGCGAGCTTGAAGAAAGCGGAGGTGCTATGGCTTCTTTAGCGGGAACTCCTGGAATGGGTAACGTTGTGCCTCCTGGGCCAGGGAGAACTGGATCGGGGGATCAATTTCCTAGTTTAACTGTGGGTACACCTGCAGCTAAAAAAAAGAAGAAAAAGGTTTCTAAAGAAACACCTAATCCAATAAGTAATTCTTTGATGGATTTTAAAACTTTCCAAAGAGCATCAAAATCGAACCAATGATATTTATTTTTCTTAATTTAGCTATGTGCAAAGAATTAAGATAATACAAGAAGAATACTCAAATGATCCTTGGAAGGTTTTAGTATGTTGTATATTACTTAATCAAACTAGTAATAAACAAGTAAGACCTTTAATAGAAAGTTTCTTTAAAAAATGGCCAAATCCTAAATCTTTAATGTATGATGATGATTTGGTCATTTCTGATTTTATAAAGACCACCGGATTTCAAAACGTAAAAACAAAAAGAATAAAAAATTTCTCTCGTGCTTGGGCTTCTGGTATAAGAGATCCTTTTAAGTTTCCTGGTATAGGAGATTACGGAAGAGAAGCATGGAGGATCTTTATAACCAAAGACACATTATTTATTCCTAAGGATAAGAAGCTTAAAATGTATTTAGAATCGATTCAGTAATATATACTACATGAATCATTTATTTACGTTTCAACAGCTTTTTGAAAAGCTTCAAATGGTAACAGCTAACTGGGCAATAATAAGCAACGAATCTTCTTTCGAAAAGAAAGACGAGAATGGATATTTAGTTTTTAGTAAAAATGGAACATTCTCAATTATATACAACAAGAAAAAAGAAAACGAAGAAGCTAGGATAGAATTTTATTCTAGTAAAGAAAATTCAACAGATAAAAAATCAGTTTGTGAGTGTAAAATAACTACTACTTCAGGATCTGACAGAGTAAAAAAAGGATTTCACGATGTCACACCAGATAATATGTGGGATATATTGGTGACTTTCTTTGATTACAGTGATCTTGAGAAAGTAGATAAAAATGTTGTAGATGTATTCATGATGGGATTCACTAAATCTATCAAAGAGGTTAATAAGAGTGAGGAAAAAGATCAGCTATCGCCATCATTTAAAGTTTTCTATAAATATTTAAGCGAGTGGAGTAAGAAATCTAAAGAAATTCCCCCGGTTACTACTGACGAGTATAATTTCATGGATATAGTAAACAAATTTGTTTCCTATTTTAAATCAAACAAATAATCAAATAATTAGATTGATTCTTTCTTTTTAAGCTGTTCTAGATAGTCTTTCCAGACAAGTCCACCCTCTTTAATCCCTGCTTTTTGAAATTTATGTAGCTCTGCTCTTTTAGACATTATATAGGAAGCTATGATTGCGTCCTTTAATTCTATTTCTTTACGGTCTAGCATTTCTTGGACCTTCTTAATTGATTTTATCGCTTCCACCCTGTTAGCAAATCTAAGGCCTGGGGTATACTTCCTTTCTCCATCAAAAGGATTTACATCTTTTAGGTATACATCCTCGAATAATTTGAAAGATAGAATTTTTTTCACCTATTATATATTCCTTTTTGAAACCTCTTCCCTATAACACTATAAAATAGATATGATCATAGATATTGAGAATACAGGAAATGGATTATCTGTTTCACATTACACTGAGGAAGGGGAAGTTAATTTATTGAAAATTCAGGTACCAAAGCATCTACAATTTGTTTGGCAAAAAACATCAGAGAACGACAAAAGTAAAGATAAGGAATGGAGGTCATGGGACAATTTTCCTGTGAAGAAAGTCACCACTAGCAAGTTTGACAAATATAGAGTGGTAGAAATATTAGAAGCGATAGATCTCGAAATAACAAAACCACTTTGGGATTACCAAACTCCTAAAAAATACTTTGTCGATATAGAGGTTGAGATCACTGACAATCGTGCGGATTCTTTAGATACTGAAAATTCTAAGAACCGGGTGCTTTCAATAGGGATGGCTTCTTCACAAGGAAAGATACTAGTTATTGGGCTCGAAGATATTACACAGGATAAAATATTAAAAATAGAAAAAAGGATAAAGGAACACTTTAAGAATCAGCCAGGAGAATGGACTTTTAATTATAGGAAGTTCGAGACTGAGTTCGATATGCTTTACACTTTCTTTTCTAAGCTAGTTCCTAAAATGCCTTTAATAACTGGATGGAACTGGTTTGGGTATGACTGGCCTTATCTTATCAATCGGGCAAAAAGATTAGGAATAGATCCAAAGATAGCTTCCCCCAGTGGGATTCTCTTAGGAATGAACCAGATTCCAATGCACATACTTATGGTGGATTACCTTGACATTTATAAGAAGTGGGATAGAGTTATAAAAATTAGAGAATCTAATTCGTTAGACTATGTAGCTAATCAAGCTATAGGAATAAAGAAGATTGCTTATAACGGAACCCTAAAGGATTTATATGAATCAGATTTTGAGACCTTTATTTTTTATAACGCAGTCGATTGTGCTTTAGTACATTACATTGACAAGAGATTAGATACTCTATCTACATTCTTTAAAATTGCAGAAGTTAGTAGAGTGGAAATCAACAGAGCTCTATCACCAGTTTGGACAACAGAGGTACTGATGCTTAGAAAATTCTTAGAGAGAAAGAAGGTTATAATTAACGAAAGGAAAGGTGAATCTCATGTAAAATTTGAAGGTGCTTATGTTAAGAAGCCAGAAAGGGGATTATATGAATGGATAGCTTGTTTCGACTTTGCCTCTCTGTATCCTAACACTATGATGCAATGGGGAATATCTCCCGAAGCTTATATAGGTAAGAATCTTAAAGAAATACCAGAGGGAGCAATAAAAACTTCTTCAGGAGCGGTATTTTATAACAAGGATGGAGATGAGCCTATTCTTAGAGAGATATTAAAAGGGCTTTATTCTCAAAGAAAAGCTACGAAGAAGAAATACTTTGAATGTGAAAAAGAAATAGAAAAAATAAAAAAAGCAATAAAATCAAAATCATAAATTATGGCAAATACAGATAACACTTGTGCAAAATTAGAAATCGAGGATCTTTGGACTGACGCTACACATACTCCAAAGTATGATCGCGAGAAAATTACAATAGGTTCTGACACACTTGGGGATATTTTAAATCTACAATCGGAAACACAAAAGAGCGTATATGGATATGACTTTCAAAGTATGTCTCTTAGAGAAATTATGGAGTTCTGGCATATGAACAACCATGCAATGATAGATGAAATACACGAGGCTACTGATGCACTTGGAGGTATTAGCCAAGGCGGAAATGCAATTTGGAAAAAATGGAAAAAAGCTTATCCTGAATATTCGGATAAGAAATTTTCAGATCTTTCTTTGGAAGATCAACTAGAATGCAAATTCGAAATAGTTGACATGCTACACTTCTTTATGAATTATGCTGCTTCAATAGGTATGACCCCAAAAGAAATGTATAATATGTATATGAGTAAAAATAAAGAGAATAGAGACCGTCAAAAAAAAGGATATTAAAATATATAAAGATAAAGAATTTATGGAAAAATTACTAACACCAAACCCTAAAAGATTTTCATTGTTTCCTGTTCAACATTATGACATGTGGACAATGTATAAGACTGCAGAAGCTAGCTTTTGGACTGCTGAGGAAATAGATCTTGCTCAAGATATTAACCACTGGAGAGATAAGCTTAATGATAATGAAAGATATTTTATTAAGCATGTAATTGCTTTCTTTAATAACTCCGATGGGATAGTTAATGAAAATCTTGCTGCTAACTTTTTCAATCAAGTTCAATATCCAGAAGCAAGATGCTTTTATGGATTTCAATTAGCAATAGAGAACATTCACGGAGAAACATATTCTCTTCTTATTGATTCCTATATAAGAGACGAAGAAGAAAAGGAACATCTATTTAATGCTATCGATACTGTTCCTTCAGTTAAAAGAAAAGCTGATTGGGCTATGAAATGGGTAGAAAAAGGGTCGTTCATAGAAACATTAATTGCTTTTGCTGCTGTGGAAGGGATCTTCTTCTCTGGATCATTTTGTTCCATCTTCTGGTTAAAGAAAAGAGGACTAATGCCAGGTCTATGTTTTGCTAATGAACTAATATCTAGGGATGAAGGTCTACATTGCGATTTTGCTTGTTTACTTTACACTAGCCACATCAAAAATAAACTTCCAGAGGAAACAGTGGTACAGATTATTACGGAAGCTGTAGAGATAGAAAAAGAGTTTGTTACTTCGTCTTTACCTGTTCGTCTTATTGGTATGAATTCAGATTTGATGTGCGAGTATATAGAATTCGTAGCTGACCGATTGTTAGTTTCTTTAAAATGCTCAAAGATCTACAACACTAGATGCCCTTTTGATTTTATGGTTAATATAGCATTAGAAAACAAGGGAAATTTCTTTGAGGGTAGAGTTGGCTCTTATCAAAAATCAGGCGTAATGGATAGCACTAAGGAATCTAAAGATTCTGGAAAAGCTTTTACAATGGATGCTGAATTTTGATTTTATAAAGATCGTTCCCTGAATATATATAGAGAATATAATTATCTAAAGTGGCTCAAAAAGACAGATCTCAGTTTAAAGTAATATTTTCCCAAGGTAACATACCTAACCAGCAGGATTTCCATGATTTTATAGATAGTTATTGGAATTTTCCTGATGACGGATATTTTACAGGAATAACTGGACCTACTGGACCAGTAGGTGCTACTGGATATAGTGCTCAAGGACCAACAGGGCCAACAGGAAACACCATGTTAACATCTGTGCCTGGTGCAACATCAACAACTGGAGCAACAGGAAACTATGCAGCCGCTTCTGGGGCTTTCTATTTCCATGACGGATCTCAATGGTGGAGGGTTAATGGTACCGGATTTTAATTTTTTATTTTTTTTATTTTAACTGTATCCTAAATACAGATACACAAAACTCATCATTCTTAAAAAAACAACAAAAGAAGCGAAACTAATTGTCGACTAAAAAATAAAAAAATAAACTTGTAAAATGGAAGTAATAAAAAGGGACGGATCTCGTGAAAGAGTAAAACTTGATAAAATTCTTAACCGTGTTAAGAAACAGTGTTATGGTCTAAATATGGATTACATAGAGCCAATGGAGATAGCTAAAAAAGTTATATCTGGTCTTTATGATGGTATATCTTCAGTTGAGCTTGATACTCTAGCAGCAGAAACATCTGCGGCACTTACTCCAACCCACCCAGATTATTCAATTTTAGCTTCCAGAATCTGTGTTACTTCATTACACAAGAGAACGCCAAAAAGTTTTTCACAGGTTATTGAACAACTTTATAATTATGTAGATCCTAAAACCGGTCTAGAAGCTCCTATGATTGCTGACGATGTATACGAGATTATCACGAACAACTCTAAGGATATAGATTCACAAATTATAACCGATCGTGATTTAGATTATGATTATTTTGGTTTTAAAACTTTAGAGAAATCTTATTTACTGAAAATAGACGGACTTCCTGCTGAAAGGCCACAACAAATGATTATGCGTGTTGCAATAGGAATCCATAAAAATGATTTAGCTTCAGCTTACAAAACTTATGATTTAATGAGTCAGGGGTATTTTACACATGCAACACCAACTCTATTTAATTCAGGCACTAGAAGACCACAGCTCTCCTCTTGTTTTCTTGTTTCTATGAATGATGACTCTATTCAGGGAATTTACAAAACACTTTCCGATGTTGCACAGATATCTAAAAATGCAGGAGGTATTGGACTTCATATACACAACGTAAGAGGCACAGGAGCATACATTAAAGGAACTAACGGAACTTCAAATGGTATTATCCCTATGCTTAAAGTTTTTAACGAAACTGCAAGATATGTTGATCAAGGAGGAGGCAGAAGAAAAGGGTCTTTTGCTATTTATTTAGAGCCATGGCATTGCGATGTCGAGGATTTTTTAAATCTTAGAAAGAATCACGGTAAGGAAGAAATGAGAGCCCGAGATCTTTTCTTAGCTTTATGGACACCTGATCTATTTATGGAAAGAGTTAGAGATAATGGGGATTGGACCCTTTTCTCCCCAGACGAAGCTCCTGGCTTAGATGATTGCTATGATGAGGACTTTAATAATCTCTATACTAAATACGAGAGTGAAGGGAGAGGAAGAAAAACTCTAAAAGCTCAAGATCTTTGGTACAAAATTATAGAAGCTCAAATTGAAACAGGAACTCCCTACATTCTTTATAAGGATTCAGCCAATACCAAATCAAATCAAAAGAATCTAGGCACTATTAAATCTTCTAATCTTTGTACAGAGATCATAGAATATTCAGATTCTAAAGAAACTGCGGTCTGTAATTTAGCTTCCATTGCTTTACCTAAATTCATTATCCCTGGTAAGAAACCTAAATATGATCTTAATGCCCTTAAGGATATAGCATACACAGCGACAATAAATCTTAATAGGGTTATAGATGTTAATTATTATCCAACTAAAGAGACCAAGATTTCTAATATGAAGCACAGACCTATTGGAATAGGTGTCCAGGGTCTAGCTGATACCTTTGCCATATTAAAAATACCTTTTGAGTCTGAAGAAGCTAAGCAATTGGACAGGGAGATATTTGAAGCAATCTATTATGGAGCTATGTGTGCTTCTGTTGATCTTGCGGAAAAAGAAGGTGCATACCAATCATTTAAAGGATCTCCCCTTTCTAAAGGATTATTCCAGTTCGATTTATGGAATGAATCTCCTAGTACAAAATGGGGCTGGGAAGAATTAAGAGAAAGAGTTAAAACACACGGAGCTAGAAACTCATTATTGCTTGCACCAATGCCTACAGCATCCACAAGTCAAATATTAGGTAATAATGAATGTTTCGAACCATTCACATCTAATATCTACATTAGAAAAACATTATCTGGAGAATTTCCAGTAGTTAATAAACACTTAGTTAAAGAGTTAGTTAAACTTGGTATGTGGAGTGAATCACTTAGAGATAAGATAATTATCAATAACGGATCGGTACAGGACATAAAAGAAATTCCAGACGAAATTAAGGAAATTTATAAGACTGCTTGGGAAATGAGCCAAAAGGTTATTATAGACCACGCAGCAATAAGAGCACCTTTCATTTGTCAAAGTCAAAGTATGAACTTATTTGTACAAGACGCAAATTTTGCTAAACTCTCTTCCGCACATTTTTATGGATGGTCTAAAGGATTAAAAACCGGAAGCTATTATATCAGAACTAAAGCTGCTACAACTGCTATAAAAGGATTAGGAATAGATACTAATAAAACGGAGGACATAAAAACAGAGGAAGACAATTACAGCGATCTAGTTTGTAGTATTGATAATCCTGAAGATTGTGAAGCCTGCGGATCGTAAATAAAATTATGGACAAAAATAACAATCCTAAGAAAATAAACAACTTTAAAGAATTCGTAAAAGAATTCGGAGACATTGACGGCAAGGAAAATTTAGAAGATATACCTTGTATAATTTTAACAGGGCCTCCTGGATGTGGTAAAGGCACACAATCTAAGATAATATCTAAGGGTATGAGATGGAAACACGTTTCTACTGGCGATATATTAAGAACTTCTGATGACAAGGATATCAAAAAGATGATGAAGACTGGAGAGTTACTTCCCGATGAATTAGTAGGAAAGGAACTAATTGCATATCTCAAAGACTACTCTAAGCATCACGATCCTAGAGGATTTATATTTGATGGATATCCAAGAAATCTTGCACAGAGAGATATCTTTGAAGAAATATGTAGAGTAAACAAATTAAAGCTTGTATATGTTTTCTTTTTAAACGGACCTGAAGATTTATTAAAGAAGAGAATTATTAACCGAGGTAAATTATCAGGAAGATCAGACGACAAAAGCGAGAAAGCTTTTGAGAAAAGAATGGAAGAATATAATGAGCAGACACTTCCTATGATAGAATCAATGAGAAATGGTGGGAACTTTCTAGAAATATCTGCTACTAAAAATCTCGAGGATGTTTCTTCTTTAATATTTAAGGAATTGAATGAAATTTAATTCATAAACTAGTCTATAACTATTAAAAACAATAAAATGGATAACGTGGAAAAAAAATCTCCTGTTAAGAATCAGAAAATAAATCAACCAACCCAGCCAACTATCTGTTTAACTATGATAGTTAAAAACGAATCTCAAGTAATTAGAAGATGTATAGATTCGGTAAAAGATTATATCAGCTATTGGGTTATTGTAGACACAGGATCTACTGATGGAACACAAGATCTCATTAAAGAAATCATGTCTGAGTATAACATTCCTGGTGAACTACATGAAAGGCCTTGGGTTGATTTTGGACACAATAGAACTGAAAATCTACGATATGCCAAGGATAAGGCAGATTATCGATTAATAATAGATGCGGATGATGTACTTTTCGTTGAAAATCCTGAAGTTAATCCATTCTTAAATGTAACCAATGATTTCTATAAAATAAAAATAAGATTAGGTTCATTAGCATATTATAGGTCTCAACTAATCAGAGGAGGCCAAGATTGGAAATATGTTGGTGTTTTACATGAATACCTTTCTGGACCAGAAGAAATGGATCTCAAGGAGGACTTTTTAGAAGGAGTAGAAATGCACGCTTCAGTTTCGGGACACAATAGAGACATTAAAGGTAAAGACAAATACTATAATGATGCTTTAATTTTCGAAAAGGCTATTTTAACTACACCAAAAGAAGAACTTCCTATAGATTTAGAAAGAAGATATGTTTTCTATATGGCACAAAGCTATAGAGATGCTGGAATGCACGAAAGATCTATCGAAGCTTATCAAAGAAGAGCTGATCTAGGAGGATGGAACGAAGAAGTTTATATTTCTAAATATTGGATTGCTAGACAAAAGCAGACAATGCAAAAACCCGAAGATGAAATAATTGATGCTTATTTAAAAGCTTGGGAATACAGACCAAATAGACTTGAATCATTATATCACCTTATTAAATTCCTAGGAAATAGAAAGAGATATGCTTTAGCTTTTTCTCTGTCTGCAATAGGAATGAAAACTGGACCATGCTCAGATATCCTTTTCGTCGAGGATGAAATTTGGAAATGGAGAATGCCTGATGAATATTCAGTACTTGCTTATTATAACGGAAATGCAGAGGAAGCACATAAGACTACAAGTATTATAATTAATTCCCCTATATTCCAAAAAATAACTAAAGGAGAGCAAGATAGAATCCTAAAGAATTTAAATTTCTATAAAAAAGCTATAGATCGAAATACAGAAGAAGAGCCTAAAGATGAATTACAGGAATCTTAGAGAATGTAGATATATAACAACATAAAAAGTTATATAATGAGAATTCTAAGATTTGTGGATTTTTTAAATGAGTCCGTTTATAACGTAGGAATTCCTCTTTACAGAGGATCTAGCTTCCAACCAGAAAGAACAATAAAAAGAAATAAGTTTATCGGAGAGCTTCAAGATTTCCTTACTCAAGTTGCTAACGGGACGCTTTCTGAAATCACAGTAATAGCTGAAATACCAACACAAGGTAAAAATGCGCCACAATATCTAAAAGATATCTATGCTGAAATGGGATATGATCCTAGCGAAGATCAGGAAGATATGTATGACCCTGAGACTGACGTTTATATGGGAAATAGAAGCAGAACAGCGGATGAACCTTCTAGAAATATATACGTAGACTCTGAGTTTATTGTTAAAGATGTTGATCAGACAAAAGGAGTTATTATTGCAGTTCCTTACTCTTTAAAAAGAAAGAATGTTACTGTAGAATTAACACCTGATATGATTGACGAGGCTTACGTTAAATAATTTAGCACTTACTAATATATGGATTTCGATGATTTTTATATAGCAAAAATCGGAGACCATACTTTCATATTAGAAGATTGCAAAGACTTTCCAAAAGGACTTTCAGAAAGAGAGCATCTCCTCGAAAATGAGGGGATGATTTTTAAGTTTAATGATCCTGGACATAGATCCTTTCATATGAAGGGATGTTTAGTACCTTTAGATATCATCTTTATTAAAAAAGGAAGGATTGAAAAAATATATCACAACTGTAATCCCTGTGAGCTTAACGAGTGTGATCAATTTGAACACGAGGATGCTGATACAGTAGTCGAGCTTATGGGAGGAACTTGCAAGAAAAATAACATCAACGAGGGGCTCATCTACAGGCTCATGTAAGAAACTTTTCTCCCTTATTCATTTATAATAAATATATGTCATCAAAAAAAGAGATACAAGTTCTCTCTGAAAGAGAACACATTTTATTGAGGCCTACTGTTTATGTAGGTAGTGTTAAGCCAACTGACGAAAAGGTTCCTATAATAAGAAATAGCACACTTTTTATTGAATCTAAGAAGATTTCGGTGGGAATGTATAAGTTATTTGATGAAGTGTTTTCTAATGCGTTAGACGAAGCTAAAAGGATGAAAGGCAAGATGAAGAACATTGGGATATGTGTTCATTCTAAAGATAACAAAATATCGATTAGTGACACAGGGAATGGATTCTATAAAGGAACAGAAATTAACAAAGTTAGCGGTAAAACAAATATTGAAACAGCTGTTTCTCAATTAAGAGCTGGTTCTAACTTTGAAAATGATGATATTGAAGAATCATTAGTTGGTACTAATGGTATGGGTGTTAGTCTTGTCAATGTGCTTTCTAAATATTTCTCCATAGAAACTATAAATGATAAGCACCATTATTTTCAAGAATGGAAAGATTACGAAGGAAGCAGTCCAAAAATAACTAAGAACACAATAAAGTCTAAAACTGGAACAACTGTGACTTTTAAACCTCTCTCAGAAGTTTTTGGAGGTGATAAATGGGATAAAGAAGTTCTATTATCTATATTGATTCTCAAATATGATCTTATAAAAAGAGATCCTATACTTAGTAATTTAACTATAAATGTTAATTGGGATGGGGAAGATATAGATCTAAATACAAGATTTATATCGGAGGATTCTTTTAAGATTAACACTGATATAGGACAGATAACTATTTGGGAAAAATACGAGGGATCCGGATCTATTAGTTTTGTTAATTCTGCTGTGTGTACGGGAATACACCAGAAGATAGTAAATGACTTTGTAAACGCTAAGCTTGAAGATACTCTAGGACATCATTTTTATGACGCAATGATCGTTTTGAATCTTCCCCCTAAGTATGTTAAATTTGGAGATCAGAACAAAACTAGGTTTGTAACAACAAGAGAGGAGATAGAAAATCTTCTTATGAACAAATTCGGATCTAAACTCCAGGGATTTTTCAAAACTGAAATTTTTGAAAGGATCTTAAAAAAAGTGGAAGAGAGAAAGAATGATGGATATGTAAAAAAATTAAGAGCAGAAAAAAGGAAGGTTAATTTAAAACATTCACATAAATATTTTCCAGCACAAAAATCATTAGCTGAGAATCTTTTTATAGTTGAGGGATTATCTGCGATGGGATCTATACTCCAAAAAAGAAATCCTAAGGAAGACGGAGTATATGCACTAAAAGGGAAAATAAAGAACTGTAAGAATATAGGAGATTTATCTGATAACAAGGAGATATTAGAACTAATGCAAATATTAGGTCTTGACCCCACTGCTAGAAACATAGAGACAGTAGGATATAAAAGGATTGTTATAGCTACAGATCCAGATCCTGACGGGTCTCACATTACATCACTTCTTATAAATCTTTTTTATAAATGGTTTCCTATGATTATAAGATCGAAGAGACTTAGTTTTTTAAAGATCCCTCTAGTTTCTGTTGGAGATTCTAAGAAAAGAAAATACTATTGGAATATGGATGAATTTAAAAAAGCAAAGCCTAGTGGAAATATTAGATATCTAAAAGGTCTAGGATCTCTTTCATTAGATGATTGGGAATGGGTGATGAGTGATAAAACACTTATATCAATAGAAGAAAGCGAGGATAGTAAAGAAAAACTAGAAATGGCTTTTGGAGATTCATCGGAATTAAGAAAAAAATGGCTTTCAAATGTTAAGTAGAGTTATCTAACAATAAGTAGATATATACAAAGATGATTTTAAGGTTAAAAGATTTTGTTAGTGAGCAAGAAAACATAGGAGCAGAAACTCCTCAAAGCTCTCCTTCTGCTAGTTCTAGGAAGAACCTAAAGATAAATTGGATTAAGCCAGATCTAGCTATGGAGATTGATCACTATGATGATAAAGCAAAATTAGAGTTTTATCAGCACAACATAACTATAGGGAACAAGGATATTGGTAAAACATCTCCAAGAGCAACTAAATTTTATAAGTATATTTCAGAGCCTTTTGGAAAGGGTCACTTTGAAAATATTCCAATAGTTTCTGAAGGGAGCTTTGATGTTAACAGTATACAGAACTTTATGGTTTATGAATACGACAACATCGTAAACGGAGCATACGGAAGAGCATATGGTGATGTACTTATAAAAACAACCGAAGAATTAAAGAAAAGTGGATCTATAAGTTTACCTGCTCCGATCGTAATAAAATTTATAAACTTCGGAGAAACTAGAACATCAGAGGAAGCAAGCTATTATCTATTCTCTGGAAACAGAGTCGCTAACTTGGCTCTTCAATATAACATACCTATAAAATCATGGGTGGTTGACCTAATTCCTTCCAGAAGGGACGTTAGACAATTTGCAGATCAATCTGGTGCTTCTGCAAATCCTACTAAATTTAAGAAGCTTCTTAGAAGAGAAACTGGGAAAGAAAACATCGACAACTTAAATGCTAGGGAAAGATTCAAAATCATCCAATCTCTTAAGAATTTTTAATCTACCTTTATGGTATGAAATACAACACTAGAATAGGTTATTGTTGTCTTTGTCTTTCATTAGAAAAAGAAAAAGTCACAACAAACAGAGGAATGGTAAAAAAGACGTTCTTAGAAAAAGGACTTCCTTACGTCTCTGAACTTGCCGTAAAGAACACAGAAGATCTTATAAGAATAATAAATTTTAACGCCAAAAGTGGAATTATGATGTATAGGATGAGCTCCGATATGTTCCCCTGGATGTCTGAATATGAAATATCTGATCTGCCTGACTATGAAATTATAGACCTTAATCTTAAAATAGCTGGAGATATAGCTAGGTCTATGGACCAGAGGCTAAGCTTCCATCCGTCTCCCTATTGTGTAATTGCTTCAGAAAATCCATCTGTTGTTGAAAAATCTATAAAGGAACTCAAACAACACGCGGAGATAATGGATCTAATGGGATTAGAAAGAAGCCACAAGTATCCAATAAACATACATATAAACACAACTAAGCCTTCCAAGGAAGATGCTGCTAAAAGATTTTTAAAATCTTTTGAACTACTTCCTGATGGAGTAAAGAAGAGATTGGTTGTTGAAAATGACGATAAGAAAAGCCAGTTCACTCCTACTGATTTGTATAATATGATATATAAAAAGTCGGAGATTCCTATAACATATGATTTTTTACATCATAAATGTAATCCTGACAAGATATCTGAAGAAGAAGCTTTAGATCTTTGTATATCAACATGGCCTGAAAATACAATAGCTCTAACTCATTTTTCAGATTCTAGAAAACTTTACGAAGATTCTAGTGCTAAAGAGGTAGCACACTCCGATTGGATTTGGAGTAAAATAGAAACTTATGGTCGAGTTTTCGATATAGAATTAGAGGTCAAGATGAAAGATCTTGCCTTACTGAAATATTTAGAGGAATGGAAGGAATAGAAGAAATAGATTTATCCAAATCTAAATGGAACCCAGAAAATGAGATTTATCTCATGTCTGTCGTAGAAGGTATAAAAGAAAATTACCCTCAGATAGATCTGGACGAAGAGCTAAAAGAATCTGGTTATTCAATAGACGAATTATCAGATTCTAAAATTATTGTTTCATTTATGAAAAAGCTCAATGAAAAATATCCAGATTAATGCTTGTGCTATTAAAAAGAATATCTTTTATGGCTCTTGCTTTAGCTAGCGGGTTTTTTATCTATTCTCTTTTATTTCTGTTAGAGTTTCCTAAAATAATTTCTGGTATTTTTTATTTTTTTAAAAAACATTAAAGTTGATTAATTACTACGAAATTTTAGGTGTCCAAGAAAATGCCAACCAGGAGTCTATAAAGAAAGCTTACAGACAAATGGCTAAGAAATTCCACCCTGACCGAAACAAAGATCAAGGGGCGGAGGAAAGGTTCAAGAAAATTACAGAGGCTTATGAAAACATAGGAGATCCTACTAAAAGGAGAGAATATGATAATAAGAGAAATTTTAAAGATCATTTCTTCGGTGGGTTTGAAAATTTTAATAACTGGAATCAAAAAGATCCTTTTACAAGTCACTATAATCCAGAATTTCCTCAAGATCCTAAGGGAGGACACATTAGTATCACGCTAAAAGTGACATTGAATGATGTGCTAAATGGGGTAGAGAAGAAAATCAAATTGAAAAGAGATAAAAAATGTAAATCATGCGAAGCCACAGGAGCAGAAGGAGGTGTGTCCTTTCAAACTTGCGGAAATTGTAACGGAACTGGACAAATTACAATAAATAAAACCAATGGATTTGTACAGATTCATTCGGTTACCGTTTGTAATTTTTGTAGAGGAAACGGGAAAACTACACTAGAATATTGTATGAGCTGTCTAGGCAAGGGATTGATAGCAGAAGAGGACCTGATTGATATAAATATACCTGCAGGATCTTCGGATGGAATGCAATTTGTAGTGGCAAATAAAGGAAACAACGGTAAAGGAAACGGGCTACCTGGGGATCTTTACGTGAAGATAAGTGAGATTGAGGATGAAAATTTTGTGAGAAGAGGAATTGATCTTATATCAGCAAAACAAATAACCTTCATAGACGCTGTTCTTGGAACTAATATAGATGTTAAAATGCCGGACGGTGAGGAACTAAAAGCTATTATTTCCCCGGGTACAATTCCTGGCACCATCCTTAAATTTTCTCAAAAAGGAATACCTAATATGGGATACGGGAGCAGGGGAGATTTCTTAGTGGAAATAAATGTAAAGATTCCTTCAGATCTTAATAAGGAAGAAATAAAATTCATGGGGGAGTTGAGAGAGTATGATATGTTTAAATAAATTTAATTAATAATGAACTTCTTTTTTTATGTACTTGCAGTTTGGGGACTAACACACATACTAGTAGCATCTAAAATAATGGAACCCTCTAGAAATTGGCTTCTTATAAATGCTCCTTTTTTCGGTGATATGCTTAATTGCTACCAATGCACTTCTTTTTGGACATCTATGATTTTATACTTTATGTTTAACGACTTAAATGTGGGAGGACTTTACTTTTATTTTAATGGAATCAAAATAGGATTCGATTTCTTATTAATTTCTTTTATTGGATCTGGTATAGTGTCATTTATATCTATAATAATGTCGATCCTGATAAATAAATATAAAGGATAGGTTTAGATATATACATTATGGAAAGAAAAGTATTATCATTTAGACAATTTTTAAATGAAGATGAAACCGGAACAACTGGAACAACCGGATCTTCAGATTCAGAAAATCTAGGTAGACCTGAAACGGAAAGAGAAGCAAAATCAAGGATCGCAAAAAATATAGTACAATCTGTTTTTGGTGATATAGGAGGAAGCGGTGGTGTTGATAGTTATATCGATCAAACTAAAGAAGTAAAAGAATCTTTACCTTACAAAGGATGCGGAATATCTGATTCATATAAATTAGAGAAGACTTCTCTCTCTGTAATGACTATTAAATTGCTTCTTAATTATTTACAGGAGAAAAAAGTTGGTGACTACACAAGAGTTATAAACGAACTAAATGAGAAGAGAGCGGTAATAATTGGTATAAGAAATAGAATAGCAACAAAAAAAGAAAGTACAAATCAAGATAGATTTTGTGATGCCTTATATTTCATACCTGGCAATGCAAAAGATGGAACTGAAAGTGCTGGCGCTACCGGAGCTACTGGAGCATCGTCTGGTTTTATGCAACAAAAGAAAAATGAATCTCTATTCCTTTACGACTACGTAGAACAAAGAATAACAGAATTAGAAACGGTTTCTGAATCTGGACTTTGGACATTTGAGGATTTTTCTCAGATGAATGTGGAAAGAGAATTTTTAATTAAAAATAGGGATCTTTTAGAGTCCGGAAAAATATCGGAGAATGATTTCGTAGAGTTATACGAGGACTTCTTAGGGCTAGGAGGATTCTTTAAAGGAGCTTGGGATAAAGGAAAACAAGCAGTTAACTGGGCAGGTAAGAAACTTGGATTGGTCGACGATAAACCTAAAACTGGGAAAGTTGACATGGACAGTGAGGACAATACTAAATCTCCCTTGCAACAACAATCTGGTGCTACTGGTGCTACTGGTGCTACTGGTGCTACTGGTTCTATTGGACCAACACCACCTTCAGACCTTGGAGATAAAATAGAACCTTACCAAATAACAACAGTTGCTAGCTTATCTTACTATGGTAAAAAGCCTATGAATCCTAAAGGTGTAGGTATTAAGCTACCTGGAGATACTCTTTATGTATTAAAGGAAAGTACATTAGGAGGTAAAACTAAATATAAGATGATGGTGGAGGCCGAAAAAATTAAAGTAGGCAGATATCCTATAGGGGTTACTAAATATGAAACCTATAAACCAGCTGAAACATATACTGAAAGCTGCGGAATGCAAATACACAGATCCTCAACTAAAGGCGTAGGAGTTTGTATAGGACCCTGGTCAGCAGGATGCCAAGTATTTTCTGATTATGCTGAATGGCAAGAATTTATATCTAAAGCTGAAAAGGAATCGATTAATGCCTCAAAATTCCTATATGGATTGATCCAACTGGATGACATACCAGAGGAAGTATTAAAGTCTGTAATAATTGGTTTACCATACAGTCCTCAACAAGAACAACAACCTGTTGCCCAAAACGCTAAAGGCGAAGCTCAAGTAAAAGGATAAGGGAAAGACGTAAGAGAGGTCGGCTTTACTGAGGAATAGAAACTTTAATCCAGTATTTCAGTATAATTTTCATCAGTGAAAATATTTAAGTGGACAAGAGGATAACAATTTCAGATCAGATAAATCAGGATTACCGTAAGTACGCATTATACGTTATTCAAAGCAGGGGCATTCCTAATTTCTATGATGCACTAACACCTGTACAAAGACTAATTCTTCAGAATTCCCCAAGTAACTTCAAAAAAACAGTGGGTGTAATAGGTGAAGTTTTTAGTACTGGCTTATACCATCATGGTGATTCTTCAATGGCTCAAGCCATATCCAAGTTAGCGAGACCTTTTTCGTGTGCTGAACAGATATTATTGGGGGATGGATTTTTTGGAAGTCCAGTCAATCCAGTTCCGTCTGCTCCTAGGTACACCCAAGTAAAAATCTCTAATAAATATAAAGAGATAATAGAAAAATATAAGGATCTAAATGTACCCAACGAGGAGGGTGGATTTGATTGGATCCACGTTGACTACCCTGTGGGTCTTTCAACTCACATTGTTGGGATAGCAGTTGGATATAAGTCTAACGTGCTTCCTAGAAAGCCTGAAGATATAGTTGCATACCTAACAGGAAATAAATCTAAGAAATTAAAACCCTATTTTAGGGGATTTAAAGGAAAGATAACAAGAATGGATTCCCTTAAATCAGCTTGGCTTATAGAAGGGGACACTGAAATAGATGTTACAACTAGAACATTTAAGATAAACTCTATATCTCCACTTCAGAGATACGAATCTTTTTTTATTAGGCTTAACAACATTCTAGAAAGAAAATCCATTAATTACAAGATGGATAATTTCTCAACTGATAAAGTTAAGATCACTATAAAGTTTAGATGTACAGATCAGGAATTCAAGGAGGTATCGAATCTAATAGTCAAAGAAACAAAACAGATAGTTACTGAAAATATAGTTTTTGTGCGGGATGGATCAGTCTTGGAATATGATTGTATAGAGGATTATTTAGAAGATTTCATTGTACACAAGGAAAGAACTATTTTAAAAAGATATGAGAGAGACTTACTTTACCTTAATGATGAGTTAGAATTTTTAGAAGCTAAGCTTAAATTTCTTATTTTTATGCAGGAAAAGAAGAGAGGAGCTGATGAGGTTTCAGCATTTCTTAGCGATTATAAAAGGGAAATATTCAGAAGGCTAGAATCCATATCTTTAATAAAACTGACAAAAGATGAAATAATTAAGACAAAAGAAGAAATTAATTCAATAAAATCCGATATAAAGATTAAGAATCAAGAAATAAAGAAACAAAGAGATATAGTTAAAGTTATAGAAAAAGAAAATTCTTTATTAAAAAAGAAAACGACTTCGAGAACAACTTCGCTCTTAGGAGAATTAAAAGAAGAATTTCATAATGGAATAAGAATATTTGATCCAGAAGAAGAAATAATAGAAGAAGTAGAACAAGAAAACGAATTAAATATAGAAAATGAGTAAGAAACAAGCAACTTGGAATTTTAGGATTACTAATTCTGCCAATTTTATGTCTTTCCTTAAAAAATTAAAATTGGTAGACAAAAGTGTTCCTCTAGAAATAGAAGGAGGTAATTTATTTGCTAAAGTAAGAACACCAGATAAATCTGTTATTAAGTATGTCAGTGTGGACATTAATGATATACTGGAAGGAGATTTTCCCCAAAATAGATTGAAAATAGGTATTCTCGAGATGGGAAAATTAATTGACGTATTCAAATACTTCGGTCCAGAGGAGGAACTTAACTTGACAGTTGATTCCCAGCCTTATGATTCAGATCTAATCGCAACTGGATTAAAATTCTCTTCCTCATTATTAAACATATTTGTTAAATGTGCAGATATAAGTTTACTTGCTTATATAGACGATAATATACAAAGACAGATACATTCAACTGAAGGATCAGAAGTTAATTTTGAAATATCAAAAGAAAACTTCCAAAAAGTATCTTCATTAACAGGAATAGAATCTAACTCTGAAGAACTCCTAAATTTTGATATCGAAGAAAATGGAGTGATTATTAGAGGAAATTCATTCCAATACAATTTGATAAAAGGCAAAAAGCCTAATGGATTTTCTAGCTCTAGTGTTTATACAATCTACAAAAACCAATTCTCTTATATAGATCAGGAAAATTCGGAGATACATTTCCATGACAATAGAATATTAGTTAAATCAACCGAATCTGATTCTATAATAGCAATAGGTTTAGTAGAGGTATAAGATGGAAGAAATAGATTACATGTCAATGAGCTTGGAAGAGCTCAATCAAAAACTGCAGGAGTTCCAAAAAAAATCTTCTGATTTTTACAATACTGAACAGGGCATTAAACTAACTCTTAACAGTATATACGGAGCGACAGGAAATCAATACTTTGCTCTTTTCAATCCAGATGTAGCGGAGAGTGTAACTTTACAGGGTCAAGATATATGGAAATTTGCAGAGAAAATAGTTAACAAGTACTTCAATGAGATGTGGCACCTTGACACCGAGCTTCATGAGAAGATGGGTGTTAGAAACGTAAGAAAGATTACTCTTGATTTTATTATATACGGAGACACTGACTCTAACTATATAAACATTGGAGCAGTAATGGACTCTTGTGAATTTGATTATGATCCTTTTGATTTCGTAAAAAAACTCAACGATTATAGGCTCAAGGACTACATAAAAAAATGTTACGACATCTATTCTAAGAAATGGAATACTGAGAACTATCAAGATTTTGAGCTGGAGAGTTTATCATATGCAGGTATATTCTTAGGAAAAAAGAAATACGTACTACACATAGCATGGCAAGATCCTAATAAGGATTTATTCCCTAGACTATCTAAAATTAAATCCACAGGTATCGAATTAGCACAAGGAGGTACTGCTCCCTTTGCTAGGGAGAAACTAACATTCCTCCTTAGACATATCTTTGAAAAGGGTAAATCATTTGATATAAGGGAATTTGTAAAGATACTGAAGGATATCAAGAATGAATTCAAAGTACAAAGTCCGAATCAAATATCAATAGGTACTTCAGTTAACAATATAGAAAAGTTCATAGTAAATGATACAAGTAAGTTCGAGGTTGCTAAGGGATGTCCAATGCACGTTAGAGCTGCTGGATATCATAACTATATCTTGAATAATTCTAAACACAAAGCAAAGTACAGCTTAATAAGATCCTCCGAGAAGATAAAGTACTATTACGTTAAAGTTAATAATGAGAGGGAGAACAATGTATTCGGATACCTTAATGGCTCCTATCCTTATGAGTTTGCACCGCCTGTTGATTTTGATGAGCAGTTCAATCGGGTCATTCTTGATCCTATAAATAGATTTATTGAAGCCATGGGATATACTCCTCTATCGCCAAATCTTCTATTGGTGAGAGCTTTGTATTAAATTTAGATATATAAGGTATCTAAAAAAATTAAAGATGCCAAAAAGAATAAAGAACTTTAGCGATTTTATTAATGAATCATATAGTCCTTCAAGAATAGATGAAGGATTCCTTTCAACTATTAAAGATTATGCAAAAAGATTTTTCGGATGGACCGGGAAATTTTTAAAGAGTATAGTTGATGGTTTAATAGCTCCTATTCCTTACGGACCTAAGAAAGGTCTACCGACCATTATGCTTTTCTTACCTGAGAACGGATCCATTTATAAACAGATGACCGAATTCGAAAGAGGTGTTAATCCTATAAAGGAAGCAAAAATACCTTTGGAATATACAGGAGAGGATCAGAGTGTAAGAAATATCTCTGCTGATCAATTAAAGCAAGATGTAATAAGATTATACAAGAGTAAGGAAAGAGGTGGTAGAGCTAAGCCTATCTTTATTTATGGAGCTCCTGGTATTGGTAAAACTGAAATAGTTGGTCAAGCGGCTGACGAATTAGGTGTACCTGTAATGAAGCTTGATTTACAATTCATGAACCCTGAGGACTTCTTAGGTATTCCTAGCAGGCATGACGTAGAGCCTGTTCAAGTTGAGGATGGAAAATTAATTAGTGCAGGTAAAGGTTTTACAAGATCAAATCCACCTATATTACTACCTACTGACAATGGACCTGGAGATAGAGGAGGTATAATATTTATGGATGAGATGAACAGAGCTAATAAAGCAGTTCTTAACTCAATCATGCAATTCGTACAGAAGGGAGAAATAGGTCCTTATAAATTACCAGATAGATGGGTAATTGTAGCAGCTGGTAACAGACCTGAAGAAGCGGAGGGTGTTGCTGATTTTGACTTTGCATTAGCAGACCGATTCACTATTAAAAACTATGTTCCTACAATCGAAGGATATGCTTCTTGGGCAGATAGAAACGAAAAAATACTTCCGGAGCTAGTTACTTTCTTAACATTTAATTCAGATTACTTCCACAATCTAGATGCAGATAAAAAATCTCTAAACTATCCTACCCCTAGATCTTGGACCGATGGAGCATTAATACTTCACGACGAGATACAATACAAAGGGGTGGATTCATGGAGAGATATTTCTAGACAGGACATATTAGATATCTTCTATGACCAAGTTGGTCCTGAAGCAGCTGGTAAATTTGTAGCTTACTTAGACATTTTAAGAAAAGTTACAGATTCTGATATGGAAGATATGATTAACAGTCCGATGTCTGCTAGAATGGTACCGGAGGCACAATCTACAAAGAGTGTACTTTATGGACTTATAGAAATGGTGATGAAAAGAGTCAAATCATACGACACACAGAAATTCTATAACGTGATGGAGTATTTCAATAGATATAATGAGTTGGAGCCTCTAAGCTGGCTATATAAAGATATCTTATCTAAATACCCGCAGTTCAAATTTGGGGGATCATCTAGTACACCAGAAGATGAATTAAAACACAAAGCAGCTTTAATGATTACAAAAGGTGCTAAAGATAAAGGTCTACAAGGATGAGAAAGCTAAACGAGAGTAAATATAAAACGGGAAAGGTAATAACATCTTTCTCGAATTATGTTAGATTCATAAACGAATCATCCTTATATGATCCGGATGAGGTCAACAAAAAAATAAGAAGGGTTATACTTTGGTTAAATATAAACCAGGGATTTTATGCTGAGCTTCTTAGCCATGTAAATATATTTGGATCTAGCGATCTTAATCCTAAAACAATGTGTACAAACGGTAGGGATATAATATTCCATCCTGAATTTGTTATGAGACAATCTGAGCCAGCTTTGAGATTTGTCCTTTGCCATGAAATATTACATTGCATAGGTGATCATATGAATAGGAGAGGAAGCAGAGATCCTATGGGATGGAACATAGCTTGTGACTATGCAATAAATCCATTACTCAAGGATGAAGCCGGATTCGAATTTCCCGTAGATGAAAACGGTAATAGAGAAGGATTATATGATTCAAGGTTCGAAGGGATGAGGGCAGAAGACATATATGATGCACTAGAAGAATCAGGAGAACTGAAAAAATTAATAGGAGACTCTAAAGTACAAAAGACTGTAGAGACTACAGGTAAAGTTGAAGATGAGGATAAAGAATTAGCAGACCCTGACGAAGAAATGGTGATACAAAAAGGGGATGACCCAGGAGAAGAGGGAGAAGATGGAGAGCCAGGAGAAGATGGAGAACCGGGAGAAGATGGAGAACCGGGAGAAGATGGAGATCAGCCAGGAGATCAGCCAGGAGATCAGCCAGGAGATCAGCCAGGAGATCAGCCAGGAGATCAGCCAGGAGATCAGCCAGGAGATCAGCCAGGAGATCAGCCAGGAGATCAGCCGGGGGGAGATAAAAAGAGTCTTCCAAGAGTTGGCCAGAAGGTAATAACAAAAGACGGAAGGGAAGGAACTATAACTAAGGTTTATCCTAACGGAGATATAGAAATTTCTTAATTATGTTTATAAAAAACGGAGATTATTCAGTAGTATCTGACGATAAGAATAAAGAAAACGGAAAACCCGGGGATCAAGGAAAATCTTCCGGAGGAGATACTGAATTTTCAGATACACCTGAGACAATGACTGAAATACCTAAAGTGGGTCAAGAAACTCCTGGTATAAAAACATTCAGAGATTTTGAGGGTCCACAAGATTCCAAGGAAAAAGCTAAATCAGTAAAACCCAATAAGCCATCCAAGATATTTAAGGGGGATCTTCCAAAAAGAAATTGGCAGGATATAGCTAACCAGGCTATGTCTAGAAATAGAGTTAGTGATAAAGCTAAAAGACTAATAAAAGCTTTAAAAACCAGTGAGCCTTTAGTTGATTGGAAGAAGGAGCTTAAAAAATTCTTTGATAACACTTTTAAATCGGATGAATGGGTTCTCCCGAATAAAAGATTTCTTGCTGGGGGGGACATGATATACGGAAGAAGAAACGTAGGTGATGACACCCTAAAAACTATAGTTGCCGCGGTAGATACATCTTCATCTATTTCAAAAGAACAGATAAAGGTATTTATCAACGAGATAATGTATCTAACTAAGACATTTGATGCTGATAAAACTATAATAATATATTGTAGCGATCATATAGACAATGTTGATATAGTTAAAAAAGGCGGATCCCCGGATTTAACAAAGATAGCTTCAACTGGAGGAAATACTGAGGGATTTATACCACCATTCCAGTGGGTAGAAAAAAACAAGATTAAGCCTTCAGCATTTATTTATTTAACAGACACAGGAGGAGAAATGCCAGATCCTAGTAAATACGGTATAAATAAATACAGAAAGAAGGTTCTTTGGTTTATATGTTCTCCTGAAATGTATAATCCACCATCATTCGGTAAGATACTTTTTGCACCTGTGGGATCTATAAAAGTTAAAAGATAGTATGAAAAATTTAGTAGGATTTAATCTTTTTGAAAGCACTGGATTTAATTACAAAGAATTGTTCTTAAATAAAGATTATAAGAATCATCTGGAATTTGCATTAGCAGGAATGGCCAAATGTAACGAAGAAAGGGATTTTCCTAGATGGGCAGCTTATAAGGCTTATCTTAATTCTATTTTAAGTCTAGATGTTCCTGAATCAGTTTTAGCATCTCTAGAAACAGCTAAAACAACACCATATCCACAAGGATATTTAACTAGTTTTGATTTCGATAAAGAGATAGCTATGGATTCTTCCTTAGGTGTAAAGAGCGTAAATTGGTTTATTAATAATTTTTTAGCCGAAAAGATAAAAAGAATACCTCCAGTAAATTCTGCAGTGACACTAGAAGTTAAAGGTGCTGTTGCTACTGCTGTACAAGAATCAATAAAAAATGTAATAAACGAAATATTCTTACCTTCTAATATTAGCAATATTCAAAAATTAAAATATCTTGACTATTTAAAAAAGTACACGAAGGAGAATTATTATAATTCTTTAGGAGCTGATGAACTTGTTATTAGTGAGCTAGACAAGAATTTTAAAATGGCCTCGGACCTTTATAAAGGGATTGAATTCTCTACTGATTTAGGAAATAGAATATTTAATTTTCTTAAAATATTTTCCATTCACAATATGGAATATTTCAAGGTTATTCCCCTACCTGAGAGGATGGCAAATTATGTGGTTTTATACTTCAGAGAATCTGAAGATTCATTTAAAGCTGCAGATGAACTTAGAAAATCTAACGTGGGGATATATAACAGAATAAAAGATCTTTTACCTAATATAGACACTGCGGCGGATTTAGGAGATCTAGGATTTTAAAATAAATTAAAAAATGACATTCGACGAATTTAAAGACAAAGGAACAGAATTAGAAATGGACTTAGATATAGTTTCTAGAAAAACTAAATCGTTAGGATCTTCTATAGACGAACATTTCGTAAATCTTCTGTTGTTCCAATCACAGCTTAAAATAATGCACTGGGGTACAGAATCCTATGCTCAACACAATGCCTTCGGAGCCACTTACGAAAGTGTAGATGAGGGATTAGATGCTTTAGTAGAATCATATCAAGGATATCACGGAAGAATAGATTTCGGGTGTGGATGTGAGTTTATAAGTTTTAAAAATGTTGAGTGCGACTCTTGGCTTAATTCTATGTTAGAATGTCTAGATAACTTAAGGGGAATGTTAAAAGAATCAGATTTACAAAATCTTATTGATGAGCTAATAGCAGCAGTTTCTAAACTTAAATATCTATTAACTCTTAAATAACATTTTTTCATTAGTGGTATTTTTATACCTTTGTTAAAACATTACATCCTATGAAAATAATGAATTTTAGTTAATTTATAAACGAGAGTTATTCAGAATTCAACGAATTACCTAAGGCTGTTAAGGACTTCTTTGTTGAGGGATCCTCAAAAAATATTCTCTCGAAGGTTATAGGACTTAGAAATTTTTCTGTATCTCTTGAAGGTGATAAAATTTATTTTACTATAAATGGTAGAAAGATATTGTTTCCTTTTGTTAATTACATAGATGGTCAAGTCGTACCAAATACTAATAATCTTAAAGACCTTACATTAGTTGAGAACTTTTATAGAGATTTAGGATTGAACTATTCAACTGGAAAGTATCACCAAGATATAAAGAAAAGAATAGAAATTGAAGAGGGAACTTATACTCCTATTGAGGGGATTGACTATAGGATAATGGATAACGGGAAAAAATGGGATTTTATACGTAGTGTAGACCTAAATCTAAGAGCAATAATCTATATAATGTTCAATTCTTTAAGAGAAGTGGTAAAGGAAGATGTGCCAGTTCTAAACCCATTTACTGGCGTAGATCTAAATAATAATCCCTTAATTAAGATATTAGAAAAGCTTGGAGCTTATGTAGATACAAGCGAAGCTAGAAGGAAAAAAGGAATACTAAGATTTTCTATTAAAGGTCTTAACTATGGTTTGATAATTCAGCCCAATGGTTATATCAGGAGAGAGATTGGGGATAAAACCCCGGTCCTTACTTCCAAGATGGAGGTATCAGGTCCCATGTATACTGAGGATGATTTAAATCTAAAGCTTAGCTATTTAATAGGATATATTATGAAGGATTTACTTGTTTACAAGTTCAATGTTCCAGTAAAAGATGCAAACAAACTATGTAAATCTTATGTTTCTGGCGATCTGGATTCATATAGTAATTTACTCTCGCAGATAGCATCAACGAATCCTCAGATCTCTGCCATGATGCCAGACCCTAACGCCGTATTAGATCCGGAGGTTAAAAAGGGTGCGTCTATGTTAAGCCGCTTCGGTTTGTTATAATTGAAACTTAACCAACCAACATCCGTATAAAAGACATATTTTTTAAATTATGTCATTTCACAAAAGGTACTATAATTGGGACAAAATAATGGACTACGCTAAAAACCAAGATTTTAATGGTTTTGATTTATGGATATCAAAACCAGAGGCTCATATACTTCAGGATAATGAATCTAATGATTTCTTCAAAGCATATTTTTGTTACAAAAGTGACAACAACAGAAACATTCTTTTTGATTGTCTTAAATCAGAGCCTACTGAATTTGTAGGGGATATTATAAAGTGTATAAATGTCGTAATGGACAAAAGAAATCAAGAAATACACAAAGAGTCTATTGAAATTTATCGAGATCTGTTTATAGTTAAATGGGACACATTAGCAGATAAATATAAATCATTAATATTTTAAAATAAGATGGAAGAAAAAACACTAAAAGTAGATCTTAGTTCTACACCTTGGATTAAATGCGAAGGAGGTAATATGTTATGGGAATCATCCATGCTTTTTAAAAGACTGTCCCCACTTATGAGTCCTTCTGGGAAAGAAGAGCTTATGCCTGCTGAGGTAATTACTTGTAAGAAATGTGGTAAAGTTCCTAAATTTTTCTTTGATGCTGCTAAGGGTATTCCCGAAGAGCTTAAATCAACATGTCACACCGACATAATATCATAAAATAAACATTTTTTTCGGAATCGTTTTTTTTTTTGTATCCATTTACTCTACCTTTGGGTAAACTAAAAATAAAAAAATGGAAAGAAAAGAAATGAAAGTCATGCTGACTAACTACACAGCTAAAGCTGGTAAATTTGCCTTAATAGGAGGAATCTTTGTTTTAGGGTACGTTTGCTCCGATGTTTATCACAGGATAATTAAAGCAAAATCACAAAAAACAGAGGAGGCTTCAATCCCCAAGTTAACCAAAAATATTGATAAGATATCAGTAGCCATAAACGAAAGAAACGAGCTAATGATTATCGACCGTACAGATGGTAGCTATGAGATTTACCAGGACTCAATAGGGCAATGTATATTTAATCTTTATGCAAACGGTATCCAAACTAAATACCAGAATCCATGAAAACCTATTCTTTAGTATTAAAGATAGTATTAGTAGGCATTTTAACAGTCCCATTAAGGCTATATTTTGATTCTAATGAGATAAAAAGGATAAATTATAAGGTAAACCATGGGAGCGTTATTTTAAACGTTCCTACGGCTGTTAAAATGTTTAATTCTATTGAGGTATACTCCAAAAAATATGATATACCTTTAAAGTATGCGTTGGGTATTGCTTATGTAGAAACAAGATATCAAGGACCTTTTCATTGGTCTTATAACCCTCAACAAAAATCTTCCGCGGGAGCATTAGGTCCTATGCAAATAATGCCAGGCACCGCTAATTATGTATGGGAAAGAAAAATACCGAAGGATCAATTGATTTCTAATATAGATTTTAATGTTGAAACTTCAATGAAGGTTTTGAGAAGACTACATGACAAGTATGGTAATTGGAAGCTAGTTTTTGGGTGCTATAATACTGGAAGACCTTGCATCAATGGTTATGCTGAAAAAATTTATAATTTTAATCCCAAATCTAAAAAATGAAATATGTATCGATTGATTTAGAAACAACTGGACTTTCGTCGGAGAAGCACCAGATTCTTACGTTCTCTGGTATATTAGAGGACACAACAAAACTTCTCTTCCTAGGTAATATTTTAATGTATGGATATATAAAGTAAATAATACACAATTATGAAATTTAAAAATTCATGGAAATCCAATACTAAACAATGGGACAAGCTCCAAATAAATGTTAGAGTTGGGGCAGTTACAGTATTTAGTCTTGACCTTGATTGGTCTAAAAGAAAGTTTGATCTTTCTATAATGAACTTTAGAATAAGCAATTAATGTAATGTGAGTTCAATAAAGAGATTTTCCCAATTTATAAACGTAAACGAAGAAAATGAATGGATCCAGGATGCTATTAAAAAGCCAGGTCTCCTAAGAAGACATTTTCATAAGAAAGAGGGAGAAAAGATCACTAAAACTGAAATAAATGACGAAATTGCCGATCTTACGAGAAAAGATATGGACAATAAAAAGCCAGGTGCTCAGTTAGGTAAGAGAGATGCTACCCTCTATAAAAGACTACATTTAGCAAAAACTCTCAGAGGTATGAATGAGGATCACGATGAGATGGATAATTATATGTTCTTTGCAAATGTTTCTAATATAAAAAGAATGTGTGAAGAAATATTACAAATGGATCCTTCACGAGTTGATTCGCTTCTCAGTGATGGACACGGATGGGCTACTGATCATATAGCAACTTCTAAAGATGATGTTGATGAAGTTTATGGATTTTTAAAATCATCAATGGAATTACACCACGATGAAGGGGGGATGATCTCTGATGGGAAGGGGTGTTAAAACAAAAAAATAAAAAATGAGATATATTTCTTTATTCGACAATTATAAATTATCCGAAGAAGAATCTTACATGTTTGATAATGATTCCTTATTAGAATCAAAATTGAATCAGATGAGTTCGCTAAAAGAAAGCTGCATGGCAGCATGGAACTTTGTAACATTTAGTGATTTTTTCAATGGATTCATTAATGAGAGTGTATCTGATATCGAAAGAGAATTACTTTTAGAAAAAGCATATTACACATATGAGTTAGGTGTATTATACGAGCACAATAAAGATTGGTTTAATAGCAAGGATAATATCTACTATCTGGAAGACAATTCTAATGATGTACCAAGGACTATTCTTTTTAAAGATAATAGATTGCATATAATATCCAGTGAAACTATATCCAAATTAAAAGAGGGATTAGATACTCTTAATGAGGGATTTTTTGAAGATTTAATAGACGGAGCAGCCAATCTAATAGGAAAAGGAGTAAAGGCATTTAAAGGAGCTGTTAAAAAATACGTAGTGGAACCCGTCAAGAAAGCAGCTGCTTACGTTGGTGACAAGGTATCTAAAGCTTGGGACGCTTTATCAAGTGGAGCTAAAGCCGTTTGGGAATTTGGGAAAAAAATAGCTTCTGCAGTTGCTGCTTTTGTTAGCGAAGATCCAATAAATGCAATAGCAATAGGATTAATGATTATATCTGGTATAATCTCTTTTATACCTGCTGCAGGTACAGTTATTGGACCAGTCCTCCTGGTGATAGCAGGAGTTTTACAGCTATATACAGGAGGAAGAGATTTAGTAAAAGCTGGTAAAGAGGTGGGATCAGCAGAAAAGGTTGTTGATATATTAAAAGGAGGCACCAAAATTATATTTGGGTCTGCTAGCTTATTGTTAGGAATAAAAGATATTGTAACATCAGCTGCATCTGCCCTTCCTGGAATGGGAGCAACCGGCGTTGCTATAAAATCATCAGTTACTAGCTGGGCAACAAAATTTGGAAAAACTGCTTTTGGTGCACCTGCAAGTAAAGGGATAGGAGCAGCTTTAGGGTGTTCCGCTTGGATTTCTGAATTTTTCTCTACCCTCTGTCTTAATGCTCCCTTTATGAAAAATTTTGTAGATGTGGCAGCAGATGGTTCTAAGGTTATAAATAAAAAATGGCTGGATATAGGAACCAAAGTTGCTGATGTAGGAGCAGAAAAGGGTGTAGAAGCAGTAACTGCTACAGATAAAAAACAAAATTCAAGTCTAGATTTAGACTCATATAACAATCATTTGGAAGAAGATAATGGCGGGGGATCATGGGGATTCGGAGAACTTTTAGTAAACTTCCTAGCCTATGTGGGAAAAGCATGTTTCTCCTGGTTATTTAAAGCTATTACCGGTGCTTTATCAGGGATAGGCAAGCTTATAAATGGAATAATGGATCTTCCCTCGAGAATAACAAAGGGAATAGATTCATTTAGAGAAAAATATAAATCATCCTTCATAGGAGGTATTCTATCCGGGGCTCTTGCAACATTTGTAAGACCTTTTTCTAGCGTTGCATCTAAAGTAATAGATGGATATGTTAAGCCAATAGTTAAACCGGTTACAGGTTGGATGATAGATCTTGGTAAAAAAGAGGCATCTATTTCAGCTAAAATAAAAGCTAATCCAGTACTAGCAAAACCTCCTATACCGGGAGTAAAAGACCCAGGTAAAGTAACTATCCCACAGAAAAAAGTTGATATATCATCTAAAGATCAGGAAGCTATAAAGAAAATCGGAGTTACTGGAGTAAAAACAATGGTTAAATCTGGAGGTGGATCAGAAAAAATGGTGGAAAAGATCAACAAAGCTCAGGATGAATTCAAAAAGAAATTTCCTGGGGTTTCTAAAGAAAAAGGATCCTGGGGACAAAGTCCTAGCGGTAAAGCAACTTACACCATAAAATCAAAACAAGCAGAAGGCTCAGTTACCCTGTTCAATGATGGTAAATACACAGTTGTAACAGGCCCCAACAAAAAAGCTAGAGGAGAATTTCAAGCAGATAAAGAGGTTAAGCTAAATGCTCCTAAAGATGGATGGAAAAAGAATGAATCAGGATTTAATTATTTGACTTCGTTTGACGCATTTTTAGCTAGCTAAAGAAATCATTCAAAAAAAGATATATATAAGATAGATAATATATAACACAAATAAAAAAATAAAAAGACATGGAAATGAAAAAACAAGTATTGTCCTTCAGTGAATTTGTATTTGAAGCTTATAGAGTATTCGAAAATGAAAAAGATGCTAATTCTTTCATTGAAGCAGTTAGTAAATTGGACAAATCTGGAATGAGTACACAAGCTAAAACCTTAATGGGGACTATCTCAGGATTAGCTAAATCTGTTGCAACTAAGGATAACAAAACTCCAGAAGAAGATTTAGGTGAAGCGCTTTTAGGTTTTCTAAATGGTATAACAGAAAATGGCGTAAAAGTAATCAAGATGGAATCTAAGATCAATACTATTACTTATGATAATATAGTAGGTGGAAGTGTATTGATAGGGGATGATGAGAGAGTTAAACTTGGGGAATTTATCTATGATCTAAACTATTCGAATGCTGATTCAAAAGGCACAGCTGGTGCTTATGAAAGTAAAGGTAAGTCATACTGGAATAAAGCACAAACAGACAGAAGATTCATCGGTCCAGGAGGGAAGTCAGGAAAAATAAACAATAAAAACTTAAAATGGTTTGGTAAAGGAATAAATTGGTTTACAAGCTTTATACCATTTAAAAGAGATACTGGTGACTACGGATACGGAAAATCACAAAAAGATACACTATATATGGCAGATTCTGGGCTTCTAGGAAACAATGTTATAGTTTCTATAGATAGTGGAGTAATTACAACTAAAGCATCAATAATTACAATCAAAGATATGTTTTGGGGTGGTAAGACAAGATCATCTGGACAAGATAGAAGAGGTTTTTCTAACGTAAAAGGAGATAAGGATGTAATTACTGGTTATAAGATAGAGCTACCTTTAGATGCTAAATTAACCGAAGAACAAACTTTACCTTCAAAAAATAAATTTGAAAAAGTTAAAAAAACACCTAGCGTTTACTTTACATTAGTTCTATACTCTGTTGGAGAGGTAACTAAGTCAGATAGAGAGATTCCTTTCACCCAATTAGTAAAAACCGAAAAAACTAGAACAATCGGGGAGAACTCAGTAGAATACACAATAAACCTTTATAACAATGACGAGGAAGGAGCTCCTGTACTTTTCGATGTTGATAAAGCTATATTAAAACCTACAGGAAAACAAAATATAGATAATGCTATTGAACAATTCTATTCTATAGATTCTGTTGAAGTTCTTGGATTTGCATCTCAAGAAGGTGACGTTAATAACAATCAAAAACTATGTGTAGATAGAGCTAAATCGGTAGCAGACTATATAAGAAGCGTAAAAGACTGGAATATTCCTGCTTCTGCTGTTATTGCTTCTACATCTTCAAATATACAACCGGCAGCTCCAGTAGCTATTGAAGCAGATAGAAAAAAATGGAGAAAGGTACAGATTAAGGTAAAAGGTACTAAAGCAACTCCTGTCGATCCTAAAAAAGAAAATTATATAGAATACGTTCCTACAATAGGTAAATTTAATCCAGATAAAGCAGACATTCAACAAATATGTCTTTGCTTCGAAGTTGGATCAAATGATAGATCTATTGAAGGAAAATAAAATAATTTTATATCCTCAAAATAAAAGGTCCCAAAAGGACCTTTTATTTTGTACTGTGTTTTTAAATTAGTTTACTGCTACTACTAAATAGTATTTGTCGCCTTTCTTAATTACTTCCACCCAATAGCTTTCTCCTTCCATTCTAGAGAAATAGTTTTTATAAACGTCCTGTTTGATCATTTTATCAAAACTGTTTGTGATACTTTCAGTTTTATAATTCTCTATAGGATCTGTTAAAGTCCACATTTGGTGAAAGTAAGCATATTCATCTCCTTTTACTATCTCATTTCCACCAACTTCTTTTTCTACGAATTTAAGACAGCTTGATCTTAATGTTGAGTCCAAAGCTAATTCGTGGCAGAAAAATTCAGTAAGTACTGATCCGAAATCTTTTACTATTTCAGTTTTTCCTTGTGGTTGTTTAGGAAGTTCATTTATACTAAATGAATTAGTAGATAAAATAACAGAAAATCCTAATGCGATTACTAAGCTTAAAGTTTTCATAATTTTTAGTTTTTATTAATTTATAATGTAAATGTAGATTAAACTCTTTAATAAAAAAAATGATTTCTGAAATTTCTTTTTTTATTTATTATCATTTTTTATTTATTAGATTAACAAGACAAATATAGAATGTTCTATTCAATAAAAAAAATGATTACACAAAAAAAGACCCCGAAGAGCCTTTTCCGTTTGATCGAGTTTGATTAAGCGTTAGACCAAACAAATCCACCAGCAGTTTTCATGATTCCCCGAACCACTTTAGAGATTGAGCCGGTGTTAACTCCTGTTGCTCTTTCAGCATCAGACATTGAGTTATACTTTCTGATTCTTCTCCCTCTTGGAGTAAGCTGGATAACTGCAATAGTATTTCTATTACTAGTTTTAGATTTAGTAACTACTGCCTTAGTAGCTTTAGGAGCTGTTTTAGAAACGGCTCTAACAGTCTTAGCCGTAGCCTTAACAGTTTTCTTTGTTTTTGTACTCATTTTTTTTGTTTTTTATGATTATATAATTTATACTCATTTATCATTAAAAAGTTTCATTTAACGCGTTTTAAAAGCATTTAGATGTTTGATATATAGATTAGGATGACAAAGAAAAAAGGACGTATTAAAACGTTTAAAAACTGGCTTCTTGCTAGAGATTCGGCTAGTAGAATATCCACTAAATCAAATTATAATGGGTTTCTTGAATCCAAAGAGACAGAAGATAAGAAAGATCCGTTATTTTTTAGATCTTCTAGGCTTAATAGATGATTTCTTCTTATATGAAACCTTAGCCTGACCTATCCTGTCAAGGATAAACTTGTTTAATTCTTCAAATACTATATACTGAAATGGTTCTTCCTTGTTCTTACTCTCGTATATTATAATGGAACTTAAAGAACATAGTATAAAGTATTGCTCTAAAGGAATAGGCGAAAGATCCCCTAGTCCCAATATGTTATTCACATAATCGTTTAATTCCCTCTTTTGTACACGGGTGGTTCTGTTAGGATCTATTATAGATGCTAGCTTCACACTTAGCATACCCCTACCTAACCAGTTCCGGAGAGAATTTCTCACCACTGAATAATTAATATACTCCTTAGGTGATTCTGTGCTGATTTTAAATACGATACTGTCGTCCGTCTTGGACTCTAGTTTCCAGATATTACTATTTAATTCAATGTATCCTCTAGGACAAAGAAAGCTTTCACAAAAATGTCTTAGACCTTTTCTTATATCATTATTATTTACGTCTGTTAAACTTGTAATAAATCCGCCTTGGACTAGAGCTTGGATAATTGTCCCTAAATCAGTAAAGAAAGATGTTGCTTCTGTTAGTCTGAAGTTTTCGCCATAGGATTTAATCTCCATTCTTTCAGATGAATCAAGAAATAGTATATCTGGATTTCTTTTACCCCCACTGTAACTATTATCAGATAGAAGTAAACACATTATTTCACCGGGTCCTAAATATGAATGACTCCAATCTGAAACGAAATAGAATGTCTTAGTTAATTTCTTGTCTTCTGAGAGAAACTTATTTAGAACTAATAAAGAATCCCTTAACTGATTTTCCCTGTTTTCTTTTATGAATTCCCAAAAAATCTTAAATGTTTTTTGGTTCTCATTTATGTGAGAGTAAAAGGAGGCTAGAAATCTTTTGGATATAGTTGGACTGATTAATTTGGCCCTGAAATATTCTTCAAATTCCTGTTTGTAAATCTCAACAGTACTTCTTCTCATTCGTAATATTATATCCAAAAGGACATAATAAGTTACAAATCATCTCTCTATCTTACGGTAAAAATATGCAATAAAAAACCGATTCTTCGGAATCGGTTTTTGGAGATATGGGGAAGCATAAAGCCCACTAAAGCTTTTGGTGGATTTATTATTTATTCGGTATTTAAAGAAAAGTTTCAATAAAACAAAAAAACCCCGGACTCCCGCAAGAAAAAAGATATATAATAAAAAACTTGAATAGATGAAAGTTAAAAATTATAAGAACTTTATAAAACTCCAAGAAGTTAGGAGAGAGAAAAAATGCCCTGTATTAAGTTTTAAACCAATTAGAGAATCTGAAACATATCAAGATATGATCGGAATGGGATGGATCGAGGTACTAGCAGACAATCCTAAAGGAATTTTAGCATGGGCAACGGCAGAAGAAAGAAGTCATAAAGATAGAATGGGTAACATCGCATTCTATCATCCGGTATTTCAAGGGAGAAGATTAACAAGAAGAGCAACCTCCAATGCACCAGAGGGATATCCACACTTTAATATAAAACACGACGGTGGAGTTAGAATTGTTGAGGGTCTTCAAAACAGTGCTGAATTTCCAAGATTAACTACAGATCTAACAAGATCTTGTATGACTATTGAGGATTACCTTTACAAAATGAGTTTTTTAATAAAATATGCTGCGAGAGAGCAAGGATTTCCTATCTCCGATAGCGAACTTTATGATAATGAATACTACAAAGATCTTATAAAAAGAAAAATGCAGGAGGATCCAACGGTAATCAAATATTTCAAAGATGTAGATGTGCCTTCAGATCCTAGAGAAAGAAGTATTGCTGGATCAGAAAAAATATACAAGAGAGTTTCCCTTCCTCCTAGTTTAAAAAATGACGATCTAGGAAAAGGAGCTGCGATGTTGAAGAGATTTGGAGCATTCGGAGAAGATGAATAAGAGTAGGGTTTAAAAAAATGATAGAGATAACACAGATAATAGTAACCGGAATTTTTTCTGTAGTAGTGGCCTTTGGTACAGTTTGGTTAAAACACTATCTAGATGACAAAAAGAAAACTACAGACGAAGAAAATTATGAGAGAATCTCACAGCAAGACATAGACTCTATGCTGGAAGTACAGGAATTTCTAGAAAATTTCAGAGAAAAATGGGGATTCGACAGGGTAGGTATATTTCAATTTCATAATGGAGGTAAATTTTTTCACGGTATTCCGATGAAAAAATATTCACAGACCTTTGAATCAGTATCTCACGGGGTTTCTAAATCTAAGGAACATAATCAGGGCGTGTTTGTAACGGAACATCCATCTCTTATGAAACACTTAAGTGAGAAAGAATTCTTTTATATTGATGGGGACGATCCAGTTCTTGACTATATAAGAGGAAGAGTAACAGAAGAAGGTATCTTACAGATCTTTAGCTCCCCTATAAGAAGCCTTTCTGGACAACTAATTGGATTTATTCAGTTACACACTGTTAAAAACAAAGTGGACATGAACATGACGGATGAGCTAGTAACTGAGATAATAGATCTAGCTAATAATCTCTCCGGATATTTAATAAAAAAATGACAGCGGAGTACGAGATAAATTTTTTTACCAAAAAAGTAGGGAAATTAGTTTTTACACTTGGTATAGAAGGTGGATCAAGAACTAAGCTTCTTTATAATATTATCACACAAAATTGGGACCAGGGAGGATATTTCACAGTTGATGAGGAAGACTGGGATAATATAGAATGGAATTTTTTAGATATACTTTGTGAGAATGTACCCTATCATCATGAAGATCTGGATGGCTATAATAAATTCATATATAACTTAAGCATGCTCTGCGAGTACAATCTTAATATAAGGGGTGTGATATCAAAATACAATGCTGAAATTAAAGAAAAAGCTATCTTAGAAACTCTTTGTGATTGTATATTAGAAAATTTCGAATACGAAATGGCAGGGACTGAGAAGTTTAAATATAAAATAAGTAAGACCTAAAAAGGAAGGTCCATAGCCATTAAGAATATGTGCTCCTTGTTAGCGTTATACATTGCCATTTTTTCTAGCATCTCTTCTTTGTTCAATTTGCTAAAAAGATAAGATTTATCCTCAATTATACATTCATGATCCTCTTCCCCTAGAGTATTATCCCATAATTCGTAAAAATATTTCAACGCATGGTCATATCCATATACGAATTCTCTATTTCCCTCTAATTGTATAACGTATCTGCTCATTATATTAATTGTTTTTGTTTGTTTTTAAGCTCGCTATTGAGATATTTTGCTAAGACTTGACCATGACAAAGGAAACTCTTTTCAGATCCGTCTGCGGGCTTATTACAACACCAACAACCCAATACTTTCCCTCTTAATTCCACTATATCTTTTATTAACCCGCTTTCATTTAGATACTTTTTATATCCTTCTATAGCTTCTTTTCTAGAATCAACCTTAAATTTAGCTTGCGTCTTATCAAGATCTTTGTGTGTGTAAGGATTAGCCCACTTACTGGGCCTTCCTATGTACACATCATGGAAATATTTTTTAAAGTGGACCACATATGTTACTCCATCTATCCTTTCGAAATTCTCCATATTACAAAGATAGTAAAATATAGATGTATAAAAAAATGATTCTTTTAAATAGAGCGTACTAATCTAGCCCTTTCTCTCTGATTTTTTGGTAATCCCCCTCTCCTGCTAGTGGAAAAATAAAATTTTACTGCCCAGTCTTCTGATATTTGCTCTGGATATCCATTAGGATCTACCCAATATCCGCTATCATCAAACCCCATTATCCCCATATCATAGTATTGTTTTAAAAAGATGATTTCTTTTATTGTGGGAAGTCTCCATCCAGGACCGAGTTCTTCTGCATATTTTATTACTTCATCGTACATGACACGATAATCGAATCTATAATTAGCAGGAACATTAGGATTCTTACTTCTTTCGACCCTAACATCCTCTGCCATAACTTCCAATATTCCTAGATTGTAGAATTTCATTAATTAAAGCATCATACTTAGTGCACCTGATACATCAGAACCAACATTCTTACCATTTAATCTGAATTCTCCTCCTCTTTTAACTATCTGATAGTCCCCTCTTTTTGTTTCTATTGAAACAGTGTTGCATAAATTTCCACCACGAGTAAAGAAGTTGTGTATTGACTCTTCTAATCCTCCTAATCCGTTAGCTTCTCCAAAAAAGCTCATAGAAACACCTCTGCTTTTATTGAGAATCCTAGGAACACCTAGCTGGGAAGCTCTTTCCCTAATTTTATTTATTTCGTCTCTTGTAAACCAGTTAACAGATCCTTTGGATCTCTTTTCTGATAATTTAGGTATACCGCTATAGGATGTTTTTGGATTATAGCTGGTAAACTCTTCGAAAAGCTTTAGATATTTCATTTTTATTCCTATATTTACTCTATATATATATCATTGATTTGATACTTCCTAATAAGATAAAATACAGATTCGTGAGGGACATTGATGTCTCTCACTTAAAAGAAAAGATTATATTTTATCTTCTTCTATAATAGAATACCAGAATATTTGTTGTCCTGATTTTATTACTAAAGCCCAAAATTCGTTCCATTTTTCTTCAGTTGGAATTACTTGACATCCAGCAGAAAAAGCACCAACGCAGGGTATACCAGCAGATAAGTCTGCTCCTTTAAAAGGTAACCCATAATGAAAATTAGTACCGGTTCCTGTATTTTTTATTGGGGGATCATACGTTTTTACGTCGTTGTCTTTTTTTGAAAATCTATTTACCGGTATTTCTTTTGCGGATAATCCATCAATGCTAGGAACTAAAGAGGGTATTGTTTTATCTAATGATCTAAAAGTGTGAGTTCCTACCTTAAATTTATATTCTGCATCATCAAGTATAGCTACATTAGTATCATACCAACCTACAGAAGGAACCGTAGTAGCTTGAAATGGTGTGATATTAGGATTTTTATTTTTTGCATTCTTTGGTATAAAGTAAATACTGTCGATATACTTTTCTGGGTTATTCTTCCTAGTTTCTAAATTTCTTCTTATTGCTATTACCACTGCATCACCTTTATCGATAGATTTTAATGTCTCTTTATACTTTCCTAATTTACTTAAATAGTCACGGAGCTTTTCAAAACGAATTGCTACCTGTGGAATAGGAGTGGATTTTTTACAGTATTTTTCTATATAAGAATCCCTTTTATTTCTCTCGTTAATAAATTCAGAATAGTTAATTATTTTTATCATTATTGATTGCTCTTCGAAAAGCTTTAGATATTTAATTTTTATTTCTATATTTACTCTATATATATATCATTGATTTGATACTTCCTAATAAGATAAAATACAGATTCGTGAGGGACATTGATGTCTCTCACTTAAAAGAAAAGATTATAGCCAATAATCTTGATTGGGATTCATACGATTTTAGACAATTAAGGTACAAGGACCACTCACAAACTAAGACTATACCTCTTATATGGTCGGAAAATTTCAGTTCTCAGCAAAAATGGGATCCATATTATTCAATTTTTAAAAACAATCTGGATAAAATAGAATTGATAATAAGATCTTCTTTATGTAAAAGTGGAGATTTTATGAGTGCTATACTTATTAATCTTCCCGCTGGAAAATCTATAACAAGACACGTAGATGCAAATCCCATAAGAGACAAGTTTAATAGGTGCCACAGAATACACATTCCTATAATAACAAACTCTGACTGTATATTTGAAATTGATGGAGAGGAGAAAAATATGAAGGAAGGGGAAATCTGGGAGATAAGCAACGTCAATAAACCACACAGTGTACAAAACAAAGGTGTATCCGATCGGATCCACCTTCTTATAGACTGGGATCCTTTTATTTAGGAATGACCGAATCTTCTTAACATAGATCCTCCTTTACCAGCTCTAACAAGGTCATCATACTCTTCAGGTGAAAGCTTAGCTCTAACTTTATCATCAATCCCATGGATTTTAGAAGATATATCCTTATACATCATAACCCCAGTTTTTGGGTTTTTATCTCTATATCCTTTTACTATGGTATCGGATAACATATCAGATAATTCTTGAGAAGTTGAATCGAGAGGATATACTTGTCCTGATATTGCAATTTCATCTTCTGAACCTCTAGAGATAACATAAACAACACCTTCCGTCTCTACAGCTTCTTTCATGAAATCGTCGTGACATGAAGTACCATCATAATCAAACACTCTATTCAATATATCGTCAGGATCTATATCAGGATTAGATAGCATTTCATATGAATTACTGAAAACATCAAACGCTCCATATTCATCGTAACAGTCTTCTTTAGAGAGCTTCTGGCTTTCTTCCCATTCTGCATATGCTTCATCATATTCTTCTGATGTTTCAAAGTCATCCTCATCTGGCTCTTCATCCACATCGAAATCTCCCTGATTCCATGCACTGTATCCGGAGTCACAATAATATTCAACTAAAGTATCATAGTCAAGGGGTTCGTCTCCATCTGTTGATTTTGGATATCCATAGTGTCCGTCAGGAACGAATATAAACTTCTTTATTTCCATTTTTTTAATTTATATCTTTATTTATCCATATTTCGAATTAAAAAATAAAGCTCCTCTGGAAATTCTGGTATGTCCCCTATGGAATTAAGATCGAAAACCGATCTGCCTAAGAATTTGTAAGATTTTCCCATGAATTCAGAAGGTGAAGTAAATGATTTTCCATTAAAAAGCACATCAAAATTGATGTTGCCGTGCTTACTCGCATAAATGTTTCGCATTTTCCATCCCTTAGGAACCCTAAAATATAGATGGAGACCTCCATTCATAGTGGTTTCAACCAGGAAATCTTTGATTTTTAGCGAATTTTCCTCTAAAATCCCCATGAATTCATCTACTGAATGCGGTGTTCCCTCTATATCTAAGCACATAATACCTGAATCCTTCAAGGAGACCCCTAAAAAATTGTAATCGGAGGGGATTTTTCCCAAATCTGCTCCGATTTCCAGTGAAAATTTGATGGAATTTTTATGGAATTTTCTAATTCCCATCACTTTTTCCACCTTACAGATCTTTGTTTCAATCCCTAGGGTATACCACTTAACACAATGTCTTATAATCTCATATATATTCTCGTTACCCATATAGGTTTATAGAGGAAATCCCGAAAAAATTTCAATAAAAAAGCCCCTCGAAAGGGGCTAGCTGTAAATCGTAGATCTTCTCTACCTTGTCCTGAGACAATATTTATTAGTTATTTAATGGGTGTGATAAGAAGTCCTTAGCCACCTTTGCTATTGATATCTTTGTTTTTAATTTGTCCTTCAATTCCATATTCTCCTCTGGTTTACTAAAAGCTTCTCCAACAAATTCATTTAATTCTTTGGACTCCAAATCTGAAAGACCATATCCAGCAAATATCTTTTCCAATCGGGATAGAAATTCGCCACCCTCTAGGGTTCCAACCAAAATGCTGTGAGCCAATATGAAGAAATTTCGTGTGTCTACTAATAAACTATCGTCGCTGCTTTCGTAAGCATCATAGAATGCCTTTAATACCACGTCAGACTCCTCATTCTTGAGAAATAATATGAGCTTCTGTAACTCCTCAAATACTTCTTTATTAAGTCCATCAAAGTATTTGTTCAGTTTGTATTTATTAACATCATATTTCGGTACTGGACTTTCGTCCCCGTCAATCATTAAGTGTGTGGGATCCTGCATCACCACTTTGTATATTTTCTCGTGATACCAATTCTGATATTCCGACAGTGCATTGAGTGCAACATTGTGTACCATATCGTGGTATTGATTACCTCCATTAATGTAAATCACTGCAGCTCTTTTAATAAGTGCAGCGGCTCTATCATTTCTAGTGTCCTTTCCGTTGATCCCTTCTAGTTCGTGTGAAAGCAAAAGAATATCTAATCCGAAGAAAAACCTTGCTTTGTCTTTTTTTCCCATATTTCTCTTAATTTTTCTTTCCAAATGTAGAGTATCTAATCTGGTTAAAAAAACAATTTCGTAAAATTAATATTCACCAAATCTCCTGAGCATTCTTAATCCCTTAAAAGCCTCTTCTGGGCTTTCTCCGAAAAAGAATTTCAACCTGTCCTTTCCAAAAAGAGATGTAATGTATGTTTATAAAATCCCCTCTAAAAGTGACTCTTGGTGGAATATGAAGTGCACCACCTATGTATAGAACATTATATAAGCCTCACTTTTTCGTAGCAGGGACGGAAGACTATTATTCTATCATCAATCAGATTTGCTCTATACCCAAGCTCCCCGATTTCACCCAGGAATTTCTTTGTCATATTTATAAAAATACCCCTCGCTTAACCATAAGATTAAATAATCTCTTGGTGTTTATATCATCTATAGAACCTTTCCATGATTCTCCCCAATCGCCAGATGTATTAAACATATATGATCCACCTCTTTTATACCCGAGCATAATATTACTCTTTCCGTTATTAAATACAATGGAAGGATGTATCTTAACACCCATTGGTTGTATTCCTAAAACAATATTGCTCCCATTGTTAAAATGAACACCCTCTGGAATCTCCTGTAAATCAGCAATATGAACATTACCCTTGTTATTAAAGATAACACCCGGGGGGATAGTTTTTAAATGACTGATAACCACGTTCCACTTGTAAGCAAGTCCATTAGATCCAGTGATCTCAATGCCATTATCTTCTAGATTATAAGTGATCCTATCCTTATCTAATTGATCTATAAACTCTTCTCTTGTCATATAAATAAGCCTCTTTTAATCATCAGATTCAATAGCCTATGCCTATCTATTTCTTCTATGTTACCACTCCACTCGTCAAACCATCCTCCGATTAATGGCAAATAGACACTTCCCCCATTCAAGAAAAATTTGCCTGGCACAGTTTTAAACTCCACGCCAGGAGAAATGGTTTTTGATGAGTTCAAAAAGATATTCCCATCATTCTTAAACTCCACACCATGAGAAATGTTTTTTAATGAGTTCAAAAAGATATTCCCTTTATTTTTAAACTCCACACCAGGAGGAATGGTTTCTAATGAATCCAAATAGACATTCCCTTTATTTTTAAACTCCACACCAGGAGAAATGGTTTTTGATGAATTCAAAAAGATATTCCCATTATACGTAACAACTAGCTTATCTCCTTCTATCTTATAGGAGTAACTTTTCTTGTCTAATATCTCTATAAACTCTTCTCTTGTCATATAAACATTCCTTTACTTATCATAAGGTTCATTAACCTCTTACTATATATTCCTTCGATGTTACCTTTCCAATCTCCAAACCATCCACTAAATAATAACCTAAAATAGACATTCCCTCCATTATTAAACTTCACATCAGGAGGAAGGGTTTTTAATGAGTCCAAATAGACATCCCCTCCATTCTTAAACTCCACACCAGGAGGAAGGGTTTTTAATGAATTCAAATCGACATTCCCTCCATTCGTAAACTCCACACCAGGAGGAAGGATTTGTAATGATCTCAAAT
>SXGQ01033610.1_pt1 | contig 129726 bp, 113 predicted proteins | sample 3178371 | NCBI WGS metagenome assembly SXGQ01 (sample SAMN11356859, study PRJNA531348) | freshwater metagenome | isolation source: freshwater sample F1-20 | place: China: Fuxian Lake, Yuxi | collected 2017-12-25 | reverse complement strand
TGAGGTTCCGTCTATTCCGCTAGTTCCTGAGGTTCCATCTATTCCACTTGTTCCTGAAGTGCCGTCTATTCCGCTAGTTCCTGAGGTTCCGTCTATTCCGCTAGTTCCTGAGGTTCCATCTATTCCACTTGTTCCTGAGGTACCATCTACTCCGCTAGTTCCTGAAGTACCATCTGTTCCGCTTGTTCCTGAAGTACCATCTGTTCCTGAAGAACCTGAGGTTCCACTCGTACCTGATGTACCGCTAGTTCCAGAAGTTCCACTAGTACCATCTGTTCCTGAAGAACCGGAAGTTCCATTAGTTCCTGATGTTCCGCTTGTACCTGATGTTCCAGAAGTACCATCTGTTCCTGAAGAGCCATCTGTACCATTTACACCTGAAAGACCTGAAGTACCATCTGTTCCGCTTGTTCCTGATGTACCATCTGTTCCTGAAGTACCGTCTATTCCACTAGTACCTGACGTACCGCTCGTGCCGTCTGTTCCACTTGTACCTGAAGTGCCGTCTATTCCGCTAGTTCCTGAGGTTCCATCTATTCCACTTGTTCCTGAAGTGCCGTCTGTTCCACTTGTACCTGAAGTGCCGTCTATTCCGCTAGTTCCTGAGGTTCCGTCTATTCCGCTAGATCCTGAGGTTCCATCTATTCCACTTGTTCCTGAAGTGCCGTCTATTCCGCTAGTTCCTGAGGTTCCGTCTATTCCACTAGTACCTGACGTACCGCTAGTACCACTTGTTCCTGAACTACCATCTGTTCCGTTAGAACCGCTAGTTCCTGATGTTCCTGAACTACCATCCGTTCCGTTAGAACCGCTAGTTCCTGATGAACCTGATGTTCCTGATGAACCTGATGTTCCTGAACTACCATCCGTTCCATTTGAACCTGAGGTTCCTGATGTTCCTGAACTACCGTCTGTTCCGTTAGAACCGCTAGTTCCTGATGTTCCTGAGGATCCACTAGTTCCTGAACTACCATCTGTTCCGTTAGAACCTGATGTTCCGCTAGAACCGCTAGTTCCTGATGAACCTGATGTTCCTGATGTACCATCAGTTCCGCTGGTACCTGAAGTGCCATCTGTACCACTTGTTCCAGAAGTGCCACCACTAACAACTACAGTAATATTACCCCCGCCATCATCTATAACCGAAGCTCCACTAAAAGTAATTCCCGTTACTGAAGTCACTGGTGCCCCGCCATCTCCGACACTCAAAGAACCACCTCCTGAAGTAATTCCACTTATTTCTACAATACTTCCATCACTATTATTAAGAGTCAACGTTGAAGTACCACTATTATATGTTCCTCCTGTGACCGTTCCTGTAAAACCTGTAATAACAATAGTGTTTCCACTACTGTCGAATAAATCTAAAGTTGTTGTTGCCGAATAATATGTTCCTCCTGTAATGTGAGTATCATTCAAGTTAGCTATTCTCCATCTAGCGTTCTCATGAGTTACTCCACTAACACCTTCAATTGTAGAACCTGTCCACGCATCTTGGAGAGCCTGTCCACCCGCATTAATATTAAGTACTTGATAGCTCGATTCAAATTCAGAAATATCCCCATCAGCGAGTGCAAGGTTCCATAAAGACTCGTAGTTAGGTATAGTATATTGATATGTAAGTTGAGTTTCTTGAACGAACACCAACATACCCAATCTTCTCCTACCTGAAGATATTCCATCGTTGTTTAAGTCAAGTTGGCTAATTATTGGTGCAGGTCCATCTCCTCCATAATTGAATGAAATAGGAATACTGTTACCAGAATATAGCACATATCCACCATCGATTTTAGTTTGTTCATCGATTGTCCATATCAAATCTGGAATACTCCAGACCTCCATATATCCACCGATACTATCAACACTGAAATTAGTGCCAGTATCCGCGTCTCTGAGGACCGATATTGGTCCTGTTACAATCGTACTTGAAGTTGGGTTTTTGTAGGAGAAACTCATTTTATATTATTTTTTTGTTTTATCTAATTTATAAATACTATGTTAATGTGCCACCTCTATAGAATTGAGGTAAATTTCCAACCAATGGTCTAAATGCTGTATCTGTATAAGTAGTATACATTTTATAAATTCCTGGTGGAATTGTGTTGCCCGAATAATTGATTACTAATCCGAGATATGTTGCAGGTAAAGTAGCTGTTGTTGATGCTGCGGCAGTCGGACCATAACTTATCGTTGAATATGTCTGTCCATTCGTTGCACCAGTTGATACGAACCATGTAATCCAAGCGGATGTTCCTGAGAACGTAGCTGCAGGAATAATTGCAGTCTGAAATTTGTAAGCCTGTATTGGTTGACCTTGTAGGTCAGTACCTACTGATGTGGCTGTTACACCCGTCACGACAATTGCAGGATTATAAATACCCCATCCAGTGTAACTGATATAAGCATTCATCTGAGAATCAAATGTAGCTTGGTCAGTACTTGGATTATTAAATCCAACAATGTTAAATCCTCTGAAAGTACTTCCTTGTGCAATCATCCAACTACTTAAGTTAGTTCTTGGTGTTACAGCTCCTTGGTCAACTAATGCATAAGCAAATAATGGTTGATTAGTTGGTGTTGGTGTTGGTGTAGGAGTAGGTGTTTCACTTGAAGTCGGTGTGACTGTTGTAGTCGGAGTTACAGTTTCAGTTGGAGTAGGTGTCTCAGTTGTAGTTGGTGTGACTGTTGTAGTCGGGGTTACAGTTTCAGTTGGGGTAGGAGTAACTGTTGCAGTCGCAGATGCCGTTACACTCGGCGTTGGAGTGTTAGTTGGTGTTTCAGTTGGAGTATTTGTAGGAGTCTGAGTTGGTGTTTCAGTTGGAGTACTTGTAGGAGTCTCACTTGGAGTATTGGTAGGTGTTTCTGTATTAGTTGGTGTCACTGTAGGTGTTGAGGTCTCAGTATTTGTAGGTGTATTTGTAGGTGTCTCTGAAGGTGTATTTGTAGGAGTCTCTGTTGGGGTCACTGTAGGAGTTGTAGTAGGGGTATTTGTAGGTGTCTCACTTGGAGTCGGTGTTGGAGATTCTGTATTAGTTGGTGTAACTGTCACCGTATTAGTTGGAGTCACAGTTTCAGTGTTAGTTGGCGTGTTTGTAGGTGTCTCTGAAGGTGTATTTGTCGGAGTCTCTGTTGGTGTTACTGTAGGAGTTACTGTAGGAGTATTTGTAGGAGTTTCAGTATTTGTTGGAGTTACGGTCGCGGTTTCAGTTGGTGTATTTGTTGTAGTAACCGTAGGTGTAGTAGTTGGAGTTACTGTAGGTGTTTGTGTTGCGGTTTCAGTTGGAGTAGGACTAGCACCAATTGAAGGTGTTTGGGTTGGTGTAGATGTTTGAGTTGGTGTAGTAGTTGAACTTGGAGTAGGGGACGTAGTTGGTGTAGGTGTTGGAGTAACACATTCTAAAGTAACCACGATACCATTGAACATGTCATTTCTAGTAGCTGCAGAATAATAAATTACATCATCAACGTAAATGTTGAATGGTCCCAAAGCGTTTGAATTCGATGCAAGTCTTACGATGTATGAAGTACAACCAGTGACAGTTAGTTGCTGTTCAATCTCTGTGGAGCAACCAGGCGCATTGTTTGTTACTAAAATAGAATATATAGACATTCGAGGTTTTTATTAAATAAATACCACGATTGGTCTATTTGAATTATTATATTCGAAAAATATGGAATTATTATTTTTTCATCAAACCAAAATGATACTACAACTTGGTAATGAACTATAAATTGAAAAATTACAGTCCGATTCTTGAATATTAATATTAACAATACAAGATGCTAATTCGATTGTAATTTCAAACGCACATCCAAAAGTACATTGAAGTATTTTAAAAACTTCACAATTATTATTATCAACCAACTTCAACATTATTTCAGGTGCAGTTGTGAATATCGACGGTATTACAGTATTATATTTAACCACAGGTGGAACTGGACCTGAGGAAATAGTTCCTAAAAGTGTTTGATTATTTCCATATACATCTGAAATGAAAACACTAATTGGAAAAGTACCCCCCGATATTTCTGTAATTCTTACCTGATTCATGATAAACAAATTATGTCATAACCAATTATCAAATCAATAACGATTTCTTGTCCTTCTAAGGACGTATTATTTTTACTCGTTTCAATTGTAATTTGGTTATTTGTTGGGTTTATTGTAACTCCACCAATACCAGGAATTCCAAGTAATAAAGTTCGTAAAGTATTATACCAATCATTATCAGTTGGAACTTGAACTAAAGACGTAGATGTGAAGAAATTTTGAGATGCAACAATTCCCGATGGATTCACAGAAACTTTTGCAGTAAATGTAGCACTTATCAACTCACAACTAGTATTCCCTGAGGTCAAATCGAAGAAACCTTCATTTAACATTTGGAGTAATCCGAATTTAGTCGGAGACTCGATGTTGAAAATCTCAGCTCCCATAACATAAGTTTGATAGGATGTGGAATTTGTGTTACAAGTTATAGTTGTATTTCTTGTTAATGAACAACCATTTGCGTCTACCACGGTCAAAGAATAGGTCCCCGCAGTCAATCCACTAACTTGTATTTGTTGCGGTTCATTTGGTACATTATCTGACCAATTGAAACTAAATGGTGGCTCTCCCGAAGAAATAAATGCGGTAATTTTTCCACTTGACCCACTACCACAAGAAGTGCTATATAAAGAATAATTTAACGACTGACTACTCGGAACTAATATATTTGTTGTTTGGACACATCCATCCGCATCAGTGACAGTTACGATATGAGTTCCTGATGATAAATTATTAAAGGTAACCGCAGTTAAATTAGTATCGATTACATTTTGTATTCCATCCACAGAATAATCCAAAGGAAGAGTCGCTCCCGTGGTTGTAAGAATTGTGACCGACCCATTATTTTGATTACAACTTGTACCAACCACTTGTGTCAAAATTGTAAATTTGTTTTGAGCAATTAAAGTTAGTTCCTGTAAATAAGAACATCCACTATTATCAGAAACACTCACACTATAAGTTCCTCCACTTAAATTATTGAATATTTGAGTTGTTTGTGAGTTACTTACATTGAGTTGATTACCTGTTGGATAAATTAGAGTATAAGTATATGGCACAGTCCCCCCAACTAAATTGACAGTTATAGAACCGTTTGAACTTGAACAAGTTGAATTTTGTCCTTGTACATTTACACTTGTGATTCCACCAGGGGTTTCAAGTGTGGTTCCAGCAGTCATTTGGCATAAACCCGCATCTGTTACCAAGAAATTATACTGACCCGCTGAAAGTCCTGAAATTGAAAATGTTCTTGAATATGATACTAAGACATCACCTGTTGATGCCGAATAATAAAATGGCTCAGTACCGCCAGTAACAGTCATATTAATGACTCCATTTGATTGAAGACAAGTTGGTGCGGTTGAAGTGAATAATCCAAGTCCAATTGGACTCACATTAGTTATTGTCCCAGATTTAGATAACGTACATCCATATGCGTCTGTGACAGCAACCGAATAAACACCTGAAGTTAACCCCGTAATTGTGCTACCTGTCTGTCCATTACTCCAAAGATAACTGTATGGTGCAAGACCAGTTTGACCTGTAACAAAAATTTTACCTATTGGTGTACCTCCACAACTTGAATTTGGCACTACATACAAACCGAAATCCAAAGGTTCTGATTCCTGAACTAAGAATGTTTGAGTAAACGCCGTACAACCCCCCAAATCTGTAACCCCCAAATAATAGGTCCCCGCACTTAATTCACCGAAGACTATTGTACTTGTGTTCGTTGTTGCCGAAGTAAGATAGTTGTCATTTACATCATATAACGAATAATTGGTCGATGAATATAATGAAGTTGATGTACCTGTAACCGACCCATTGTCGTCACCACATGTAGTATTTTGTACCGCAACTATAGACCCACATACACCACTTGATATGGGTATGTTTAGTAGAAATTCACTATTGACGGGTAAAGTACTATCGTTGACTCTTAATTGATATACATTACTTGCTAAACCAACTAAAGATGCTGGTTGAGCAATAATTGTTTGGGGTGCGTATACAGGATTGACAAATTGTATTGTGTATGGCGGGGTTCCTCCACTTACATACAGATTAAACGCTCCCGAATTGTTATTGGAGCAATCACCTGTTACTGATATGTTGTAATTTAAAACCGCCATTAACTTTCAAGACAATTAATACTTATATTTATCCCTGAATTTAAAGAAAGAGTTTCATTGAAATTTTTTTCTGTACAGGTCAAACTTGTTATGGCCAGCACGTTTCCGTTAAGGAAGAATGTAAAACCATAATCATATAATTGTGGAAGATATTCAATCAAGGCGTTCCTCCACATTGTATTTGTTGGTACATCAGTTAATCCGTACCCCTCGTAAAATTGTTCTTGGATTATAATATCCCCACCAATTCTTAAATCAACGTACCAGCTACTTTGAACTGAATTTGTAATACAATCATTTAATGTCAAACCACTTTGTGCCAACATTTTATTGACCCTATTTGACAATATACTGTTGAAATTACTTACGTCGACATCACCATTCAACCACGGAAATATATTAAAGTCAGTGTATTCAGTTGTACAGTTATAATCAAAAATATTTGATATTATGAAACAAGGATCGACAGGAACAGGTAAGAATTGACATCCTCTTTGTCTTCTATACACAAATTTCTGTCTTTGGAAAATTGAGTTTTCCATTCTAACGCCAGTATTCCATATTGTAGTTGCAGGAAACATTTGTTCAACCAATGTCATCCAATATGGATTAATTCCATTAACGTAATCAATCAATTTCTGATAGGTATATTTGTTATTTGGTATTCCAACTGTACTTTCAGATTCAATATACTTCCAAAAAATTGATTGGAGTGTTGGATATCCGCCCGTTTTACCATCGGTAATATATTGACGGTTCCTTACATTAATCATATTCTCCCAAAAAGTTTGAGAGAACTCAAAGAATGTTTTCTTTTTAGGTTGTGGATTTACAAATGTACTATCAACTCCACCAGGTACTGGATAGTTTAAAGTCAAACCTGATTCAGGAATTGGATAATCATATCGTCTTGATTCATCCCAAACATCGTAAACTAAACCTTGTGCTGGATTCAAAAACAAATCTACATTTTTAACATTGAGAACTAATTTCTCATCATCAACAAAATAATAAGCATTGTAATCTCCGTTTGTTGAAACTCTTATTTTTGAGTCATCCTGTAACCAAGATTTATTATTGTCTACAACTTTTTTAAGCTTGAATCCCTCAGTCATATAAGGAAAATCTCTAAACCTATTCAAGTAAAGTTGTCCATAAGTAAATGGTTGTAATTGTGTCTGTATGTTAAAGTTTTGACCTGTAAATATTTGTCCTGTAACTGTTACTTGGTCAGGACTTCTATGACTTGGGGTTGATTGATACCAACCAGCTCCAAGTTGGAAGAAATAAGTTTCAGTGTTCACAGGAGCTTTTGGAAATCCTTCAGCATCGACAGGGTAATCATTTAGTCTTGTATTGACATCCTGATAAGTCGCGGTTGAGGTGAACGCACTGAATTTTTGTCCTTTAATTTTATAAGTTGAACCTGGTATAAAACTCGGAGTATTCTGAACATAAGTACCTCCCGATATCGATGCCCATTGAACCCCAAACTGTCCCATATTAATTTTTTGGTCGGCTAAATAAATGTGTTCGTTATACTCAATCAATGAATCGGGTGCACCAATCAGTCTCATCAAAAATTCAACAGACCGTCTTGTACCTTTAGATTTAAATAAATAAGATGCATTGAGAATAAGATTTCGATAAAAAGCATAATTTAATTCTGTGGGTGTCATTGCTCTCGCATATCCTGGATAAGTTGGAGTTGAAGTATTTCCAAAAACCGAACTTAAGAAATCTTCATTTGTTATTGGTGAAAAGTTAGATGTCAATCCTAAGGTCTGTGATAAATTAACCAACAACTGAGACGGAATATCGTTCGATGGATTATAATTAACAGAGTTCATAAATGCCAACGCATCTATAAACTGTTTTACTTGGTCAAAACTTCTTCCATATATTTGAAATATCTTTTCGACCTTCTGACCCAAAGTGTCAAATTCTTTCAGAGAATCTGACACTAAAAATCTCGAAATCAAATTAGTTTTGAAAGTATCTAAATTGACTGCAATCGATTCTAATTGTGTTAAGTAATCTTCAAAAAGAAAAGATTTTATATCTAAATTCCACGGACCTTCTCTTGGCCATGTCACTTGTTGATAATCCGTAAAGAATTGACCAGCCTCATTTTGTTGAGGTACTTGAAATACTGCAGTATATTCTGGTCTTATTAATCTATTCAATAAAAACTTCTGAACTTCGTCAAAATTTTCAGCAAATATTCTATCTATAACAATGTCATTCGGTCTTACTTGAAAATTTTCAAATATCGTGGTCGTGGATTTTCCAAATGGACTACCCGAAACTATAAATTCAATATAACCTGATGAAAGTGTTGGTGATGGGGTGAATGCTACGACATTATATATGTTGTCATTTATTGAAATACAGTAGTCTAAATAAGTATTGTATAAATTTCTATATGGTGAAACCAATATCTCTCTAAATGAGAGGTTAGTTGTCGCACTCAGTGAATAATCAATGTCGAAAGGATTGTTAATTCTACTTGTATCGATTCTAAATGTGGTTTCGTCTGCAGTATTATCGTAAGATATATTATAGGCTGTAGCACCAGTCACGAAATCTCCATTGTTAAATTGTATGTTCAAAGAAGCTGGAAATCTATGGATAATTTCTGTAATTGATACTTGGAATCTCTTGCTTAGAGACCCATACATTGAGAAATTCAATACTTGTGAGACATCGTAATTTGGATAAACTCTAAATTGTGTCGCAATAATTCTTCTACTCTCTTCTAAATTGTTGATGTTTAATCCATCTAATCCGATTGGGTCAGAGAATGACCCAATATTGAAATCTCTTGTAGTTCTTTCGGTAACAGATGTCGTAAACTCAAAGTTTCCTTGCGTGAGTCCTCCTCCTTCCACTGTTTGTAATCCAACAATGTTGTCAGAGAAGGTTTGTGCTCCACTACCTGGCCGTGGAGGGTAGAAAAATTTAGTAGTCCTTTGAGTATTAGCCATTAATTAGTGATATTTGTGAAGTTTTTACTGAAATCAATATTGTTTCCTCTACTTTGTCGAACCTCATAAAGAAGAGCATTAAATTGGTCTCTAATTTCGTATAGGTTGTATTGTCTATATATGTTGTTATTATCATCGTAGATTGTGTAAATTCCATCATCAACTGACTTAGTTTGATTACCATAAAGAGCAATTGCAAGAGATGAAATATCATACTCAACCATTTCGATTTCTAAAGAAATAGGATTGAAGAATGTATTTGTTATAACAATATCTTGATTCGGCTGTCCAATGTACGGAGTAGAATTTGGTTTGTTTGTTGGTGATGAAGATGGAGACAGTGTTAGGAATATTAAATTTGAATTTCCTTCAACATATCTGTATCTTACAGCCTTTTGAGTAGTGTTAACTTCGTTTGTTACAACGGGTTCGCAAAAGAAACTTGATGTTATAATTCGGAAAAAGTTTGGAATTCTAGAACCGTCAGGGTTAAGGTATTCAACTCTGAATCCTACCAATCCTTGTTGAACAAATTTATTCTGATATTGAGTTGGTACATCAGTGACATCGATTACTATTCCTTTTACATTTGGTAGTGCACTTAAGACACCACAATCAGTTATTACAGTTCTTATTTCTGCAGGTCTTATATATAATGTGTAAATTCCCAACGCGTTAAATTGGTTTGCAGGTAAAGTTAAATTATAAAGTCCTCCCAAAACTTCAACACCTGGAGTTCCACCAGTCTCAGTGTTTGCGAAGTAAGGTCGTAGTATAGTCTGTGCATCCAACTTTGTCAGAACAAATTGGTCTGTTACATCCCTCGTGGGAGTATAGTTCATAATAATTTCCACATCCGTTGGTGAAACATCTGAAGGTCTTATTGTACCGTATGAGCCGATTGCCATATTTTCTTATTTAATTTATAAATAGTTTAGTTCTTTTTTTCAAGTGGTACTTTCTTTATTAACTACATTAAAAAACCCATATCCATAGTTAATCATATCTCCCAAATTATCTACCTCACCTAATCTCAAAACTCGTTCATAAGCACTGTTTTTTCCCCTCTCCACAAAAACATCAGTTTGAATCTGTGGTTGGTCAATAATTTTGAGAAGTACCTCATCTTTTGTAATTGGTACTGCTGTAAGATTGTTTGAGGTGAATCCAGACGATTGTTGGAAAAATATTGTAATCCCATCTTTATAATCATAATAATTGATGCCTGTTATTGTGTAAGCAGTATATATAGGATTTATATCAGAAACTGCCCCCCATATTTGTCCATTACTAATTACAGGAACTCCAATTCTGAATTTCGGACTACCATAAAACGCCAATTCATTTATTCTTGATTTAGTATTTCCTGAAACAGTAAATGGTACTTTTACATAATTGTTCGATGTTTGTGCCGAAACTACATTCACCGCATCTCCTGAGAAAATGTAATCGTATGAGACAGGTGTTCCAATCCAATTCCCCGTCGAGGGCGCAAAGAATGCTTCACCCTGAGGATTGTATATCACTACATTCGAGAAGGGAACATTGATAGTTTTAGAAACTCTTGTTATTCCCCATGGATTTGTTTGTTCCAACGTAATTGTATATTGTCTTGTAGCGGTGGGGTAAGTATGTGTTATTGAATTCGGAGCGTAGTTTGTAATTGTTTGTTTTGGACTTCCATCTCCCCAATCAACTCTATATACCGACAATTCCAAAAACTTTTGAAATTCATCCGATGTATTATACACATTCCAAACATAAGGTTGGTTTGTTGTGGATGAGAATAAAAAATTTGTCACCACATCTTTTTGTAAAACCGCCCCATCAAAAGGACTATAATATCCTGTATCAACGGCAGTTTGTCTCAGTAAAATATTCACAGATAATCCCATCAATAGTGAAGTACCATTTGGACCCGAACTGACCACTTGGGTCATCGCAGAGTAAACTCCAACAGGAGTCCCCTTGTAATCCACAACAGACAAATCTCCTTTGATATTCTCCGGTGAAACTATGAATCTATAATTATCCTGTGACATTACTGAGGTGGATTAACATACTCATACCATTTTATGGGAATATTTGTTCCCAACCTTTGACCACTCGTATTCAAAATTTGATAAGTTTGCGTCTCATAATTTAACTTTACTGTGTAGTAAAAGTATTGGGTGTTGTCAAAAGCATATTTATTTCCAACCAAAAGAGCTTGAGGTCCGTTTGTTAAATCAACTTGACTTAACCCTCTACCCGTCATCATTTTGGTAAACTGTCCTGTTTTTGCATTGAAAAATTTAGCGGTCATATAAAATGTATCAATATCCAAAAAATTTCTTTTCTTCAACCAATAAAAAAAGAAACCTTCCTTGTCTCCAACATAATCCAAAACATACTTTGGTTTTCTAATATTGACCAACGTTCTTTGCATTTGAGTTTCCATAAACAATCCCTGTTGAGTCGGAAGAATTACTGTCACATAATTCTTTTGTTGTTTTTCATCAGGGGTGTCGTAAAAATCTAATTTGAAGAAAGAGTTTGCAAAATTATTTTCATAGTAGTAAACTTCTCGAGGAGTAAATCCTTCACTCAAATAATTGATTCTCCAATTGGTTAAATCATTCAATGAACCTCCAGAGTAAAAATAAAATTCATAATTGATTGCTGTTGCATCAGTTGTTCCTGTTGCAGGAGCGTGAGCAAATCTTGAGACTTCGAAGTCTCTCCCTTTGCCTATAACATCTTCAATTACTTTTGTTTCATACTCATCAATTGCCAAGTCTAAACCCAAGTAATCCCACTTGAGTTCAATAGGAACATTGATTTGTTTATCAACAATCGTGTCTTGCCTAATCATGAATTTATTCACACTCATCAATCAACGGTTTAAGAGCAAAATCAAATCCTTCAAGATTATCATTGTAATTTATTCCTTCAGGAATCAATCTGAATATTACCTGAGTATAAGGATAGTGGGCTGAGTTCAAATATGGATAATCAACTCCACGTCCCAAGTTGTCTATAAATCCATAGGTATAAATATCCCTCCATCTAAACTGTTGGTCAGCATTGGAATAAAACGCCCAACTTGGTACATTGTCAATCTGTCCCAAATTAGCGGTTTCGATATAGTCCGAGAATACTTTCAGTACCATTGGGTTATGAGGGCTATAATAATAACCTGGTGAATTGGTTGAAAAATTGTTTGTAGTTTGGAATACGTCCTGATTGAATTTCATTTTGTGATAATACTTTGCAACAACCCTCTCGGTTTGTTCATAATCGTTCCACTCACAAAAATCACCATCCATTTCATCTCCAGTTTTCAAATCCAAATTGTAATAGAAAGTTTTTCTTACTCCATTCGATAGAGTATATGCTGACACAGGAATTGTTGTGTTCGACTTTTCATTATTTAAATCCCACCATGGGTTTGTATTTTTAGATAAATTAAATTCCCATCCTTGTTTCAAACCAACTCCTCTGAATGGTTGATTGAAATATCCTGAATATCCTTTGTTAATGATTGTCAAACTGATTTCATTCAATGGTCTTTTTTGATTGTCCCGTAATCCAATAAAATCCAAATCATAGTTGGATGTTAAATCAAAAGTATTCGAACTCGATCTCTGTGAGACCCTTGTAACATTATTTGGTGTTATGGAACTATATTCCAATTTTCTTTCTTCACCAAAAACATTTTTTTCAAATCCAGCTTTCGTTATTGCTAAGTCAGTTAGATTTGTGAGAACTTTATATTTTTTTACATAGTATTTTGACCTTGTTTCTGTCAAGTTACTCGGATTAATAACTCTTCTGAAAGTTCCAGTTGTACCATTGCTGAATGTTGCACCAGTATATCCAATGTTGAACAAATTAAATACATGTTCCCTACTTCCAAATAATCCATTTCCCAGTGAAAATACTTGAAAAATGTTGCTTCCCCTATAACTGAAGGACAATTCAACATATTCTCCTATTGTTAATCCATGTGAAGCAATACATACGAATGAAACCAATCCATTACCATTACGAGTAGTACTTGTAATTGAAAATGGAATTCCACTAGACGCAATCCAATTCACATCATTGTTTGTTCTTGAGTAATATGTAAGTTGCCGATTTCCATCATTTTCATAAGGATATGTTAGATAGTACATCCAATTATAGGTGTACGCACTTTTGGCTTTATATTGAAAATGATTGTCTCCTACGTTAGGCCTGTAAAAATCGAATTCATAATATTGGGGGAATCCTCTCCAAATACCACTTTGTTTAGATGAAGTTGGGTCTGTATAATATAGATTATATTGGAATGGAAGATAGTTTGTTGTGCCAGTGTAAGTGTTGTCGTATAAATATGTAATCTTAAATGTCGGTCTAAATATAGTATTCGCTTGTCTTTCATCATCATAAACTTGAGATAAGTTCAATGTCGATGTACGATCATACTCAGTGATTTCCTGACTTTGCTGTTGGAGTGTTATTGACACTTCCTCATCTAAAGATGGAGCTCCCTTATATCTCTGACCACTTGGTACTATTGTATACTTATTCATCTACAGAATACTTAGTTTTGAATTTATCCAAAGCGGTTTGTCCGACAATAGTTCCAAAATAAAATTGGAACGGTGCCCCAACCACAAATTTTTGTTTTAATGCTCCCGTTGCAATGTATTGACCGTTCCCTACTGTTCCATTGACATTGAAAATATATCCACGTGCGTTCAAATCATTGGATTCTGAATTGTTACTCCAAAAATACGGAGTATCAGACGCATATCTATCTAAAGACTGATATCTCACATTTTGCACAATATCGGAAGATGCTGTCGCCCAGTCATTATATTGATTACCGAAAATAAGATTAGTATTATCTAATCTCCACTGATAGAAAGGAACCACCTGTGATGTTATACTATAAGGGTATGGATAATAACCGATATCATCGGTGCCTCTGAAATTTATTCTTCCAGGTGTCAGATAATCTTTAGTTTGTAAATCTTCCGTAGTTGATGAAAACCACACAGCCATCGTTGGATACTCTGCAGTTCCCAAAATTTGTGTAGGTGGATTAGTGTCACCAGATAAAACATCATAGTATTCTGGCGAAAAATTAATATTTCCAATTTCACTATTGATTGACAACACTTGGGCGAGGTCTCCATCTATTCTTCTTTCAGGTCTCGAAAATAATTGATTAATGGAGTTATCGCCAGCAGGTATTAATTGTTGTAGGAAATTTTCATCTGTAATTCTTGATATTACAAACAAATTAATCAAATCAGAAGTATCTCCATAACTTGTTGGATTTATGTTAGGTAATATAAATCCTCGAGTGGTAGGGTCAAAAGTTATCTCAGAATAGAAATAATCTTTCATTCCCAAATTAATGATTGTTGTAGGGTATAATAAGTTCAAATCATTAATACCTCCATCTTGTTTATTTACTATTTTTCCAAGAAATTTATTAGTTGTAAAATTGTATGGACTACTTCTATAATAAAAGTTGTTACTATCTCGATTATAATATACCACATCTTCACAGAACCGAACCTGAGCAACCTTATTTTGTCTATTATAAAAAGTGTCAACTTGTATTGGAAAGAAATATAATGAACCGTTAATCCAATTGTTCATGAATGATTGAGAAAGTACTCCTCTACAAAGACCATAGAAAAACCTGAACCTATATCCCCACTCATTGAAGTTATTAATGTCTTTACCTAAATCCGCTAACGGTCTTCGTAAAAACATATAACACCCTTTTTCAACCGCATCTTTTGTAGTACACTCTTGATTAACCTCGAAAGTATTTCCAAATCCTTGGTAACAATCCAACCCGACCATATTTTCACAACTAAACGACGATAGTACAGTTGTATAGTTCGGTAAACCTTCCAAGTCTGCGGTAGGAATCTCCGCACCAAGACTATATGGTGGTAAGCCTATTGATGGGTCTAATTCAGGTATATCATAGAATATAAAGTTATTATTCTGTTGTAATAAAGCAGGATTGGTTTCCCACGAACTTCCATTGAGAGCGTCCGATGATGGTAATCTATCAGTTCTCATCACATTAATAACTTTTGATGAAATAGACATCGGATTAGCCGACAATGAAGGATAACCGTTTGGAGTAAAATATTGATATTGTACATCACTATAATTGAAATTGACAGAAATAATTCCTGAGAACAGTAACGCAAGCCCTGCTAATGGCGCAAGAAATGGTAATAAAAATGGAGCAAAAGTAATCGCAAGGGCGCCAACTCCAAATAGGGCGGCTGAAGAACCTAAAAGTGCCCCACCTAATGCATTCAAGGAAAACGCAGTAATGTTCGAGAAAATATAAGAAGCTCCTGAAACATCTTCCGACGAATCATATTTTGCAGAATTTTGGTTTGGAGAATAAAAATCATTGTTGGTCCTGCTAACCATAGCAGTTACCCCTCCCATATTTTCGGATTGTAGTCTGTTTATGTTAGAGTTTGCATCAATACTTCCGTAGTAACCAACAGTAGATGTTGTAAAGCCTGAAAAATCATTACCAGGTGTGAAAAAATATGAAGGATAAAACATTCCATTCTGAGTGAATGGTTGAACTGATATACTAGTTTGGGTTAACTTTTGTATTGGAATATTCAATCTAGTTTGTGCGGTTATAGTCAAATCCTCATCATCAATATTTTTTCCAAAAAGTCTTCCAAGTCGATATTCATTTGTATATTTTGGAGAATATGGGTCAACACCCCTTTGTAAAATAAGAATAAATTGGTTTTCAATATCACTAAACGCATCTAGAGGACTAATAAGAAAATCCTTATCATTTCTACGATATCCTCTTAGTCTTTTTTTAGCTAAAATTAGTCGTGATGGTGCAGCTAACACATTTGGGAAAGCTTCTAACTCTCCTATATTCCATAGTTTCGCAGCCTCGGATACAGTAATTGCAGTAACAACTTGAAAGTATTCTCTATCTTGAGGATAAACTTGTCTAGACACTGTACTTCCAGTGGGTAATGCGTATAGAACACTTTGGTCAGTAGTTTGAGTTACAGCATAATTGACATTAATTGATGTCGCTTGTTGAATTGTTGTACCAGTAATTCCATTGACAACTCCATTTACAGTTTGAGCAGTATATAAAAAGTTCCTATCTGTTGTAGTTCCAAGATTTACTGAAGTTAATAATTGGCCTGATTCATATGTCTGATTAGATAGAACTGTTATTGTGTTGTCAAAGTGAAAATTACCTAAGTTTGAATCTTTTGCAAAAGTGACTTTTATTTTATTCAGATTGTCGAAATATGAAGGTCTTGTATTGAATATATTAATACGTTCTCCAACAGTTAGACTTTCAGAAAAAACAAAGTGTTTGTCTTCGTCAGATTCATCAGATAGAAATCTCACCACAGATGATTTTGGTGTTTTGAAAACATTCAAATCAGTTACTGAATCATTGTTTCCAGCAATTGCTTGCGCAAAAATACTAGACTTTACTTGCACATCTTCAGATGGAGTACCATCCGCACCAAAGATTGATTCTAATCCTTGAACATAGCTCGGCGGAAATGAAACATAAGATAAAACACCCGACGTGCCTCCTAACAATGCTTGTGAATCCAATTCAGATTGTTTACATGAACAAGATTGACAATCAGGATATGTAATCATGGGTAGGCGTATTGTGAAATTTTTTGTTTCACATTTTATATTTAATAAATTACAAATAAATCCAAATGGTCTTACCTTGATTACAGGAATTTCTACTCCACACAAGAAACATAAGGCTTGAATTACAATAGTATAAATACCCAAAAGTAAATGAGCGACTATCAATAATACTAAACCAGTAAACTGAATTACCGTGAATAGTATAGAAAATAAAAAGTATAACAAATCAAAGTTTTTAAACCCATCATTAACAGGAAACTTATTAATAGTACTATCACAACTGTCATCATCAATTTCTTTTATTCCAATAAATCTACCTCGCCCATCCCCTTTTTTATATTGGTCAATTAATGATGATACTGTATAAACTCTATTAAATTGAAATTCATAAAAAGTATCTTCGCAATCAATGATTTCATTTAATCTATCTATCTGTTCCGAGCCAGTAAAACCATTTGTATATCCACTCCAAGCCAAACCAAAATAATAAGAACTTTCTTGAAGTTTTTTTCTTGTTTGACTATCTGAATTAGTTGGATCTGTTGTAGAATTCAACCATCCGTACTCTTTTACGTTAGGAACTAAATAACTCGGCCTCCTTGTCTGCATGGTCAAATCGTTCGCTTGTGACCATTTTATTTTGAGTCTGTACTTACCTTTAGTTGGTATACCGAGTGTAGAATCGTTAGACAAAACTCTTTCTCCAAATTCATTTGTTACAACATAATCCAAATTCATTGGTAATTCTGTCAGCCAAGTTCCATCCCCATCAATTACATTACCCGCTTGTTCCAACTCATACACCTCAAGTACAGGATTACCATCTTCGTCTTGTTGTGTCGTTTGTCTTATCGCCAATATTTGGCCAGGACCTGCAGTAAGGTCACACAAATTACCCATATTATCTTTGGGCTTGCATCGTCTTCTTATTCTAAAGTTATCAGGAGAAGAAAACATTGACCCCATAAAAACTGAGGTTGGTTGGATATCGACATTGGCGTCGTCTCGTAAATCAAAATCTAATCTATTGATAGATATTTGACAGATTTCAGGGTCTCCCCATAAGGGAGATACTTCAAGAGTTTTGGTCAAGTTTATAATTTGAGGAAGGGAATTCAAATCAGTTGAACTTCTGAATTTATTTCCTGCAACTTGGGCTTCTGTGGCTAATCCAATCCTAACTAAATCTTGTGGAGTGAGGGAAAATTCTCCAATGTCAGACAAGTCTACATCCATTACGACTGTTTGGGTTCCGAGAGGAACCCCCATAATCATGTAATCTCCACTATCGTTAGTTTTGGAAGTGAATCTGTAATATTTGTCATAAATTTCAACAGTAGTGCTTCCCGTCAATACATCAGATCGAGATGGTAATGTTCCTGTTGCAGAATGTTTGGAGTATGAAGGTGTGTATGGAAGTAGATTATATCTATATCCATCTTCATTTTTATCGGCTGGTGATTTGTAAGGATATACAGATGTGATTAATGGATTGGACTCATCGATTTGTTCAATGGGAATAAAAATTGAAACTCTAGCATTTGGTAATCCAAATCCATTGTTTGCCGTCACTCTACCAACTAACACACCATAGTCAGCACAACTTCTTGTGTAGATGTCTGTTTGTTGTATCTTGAGAGATAAAATTTCTAAGAACTCAAACTCTTGGTCTAACTGTACGTTGATTGATTTGTTTATACCAAATTCGGTCTTAATTCTATATGAATCACCCATCTATTGTCTTTAGTTTATAAATACTTTATGTGTAATTTTTCAAAGTATGAATACACACATCATAAATTATAGACCAAACTAATAGATAATAAACCTATTACGATAATGTTGTGGATTGGTAATTTATAACTGAAACTTTTATGTCTTTATTTGGATAGCGGATTTGGTAAACTTGAGAAGGTTGTGCAAATATAGTTGAATTGACAGGTGAAATTTGTCTTGTTTCAGGGTCAGAGTATTCCATCGAAGTTTCTGAAGATGAATATTGTCCACCAACATTATTGAAAATTTTGATTGAAGATACACTCAAAACTCCATTTTGATTCTGTACAATACTTTGTATTTCGGACAAATATACATTTTGTCCTAACTCTCTCACTTGAGGATTGAAATATGTGGAAATTCTGTCAACTATGTCAGCAATTACTTGTCCTGAATTTTGTGCCGCAGTTAAAACAACTTGTACCTCGACACTTAAATCAATTACTTCAGCAGTGAAAATGGAAATATAATCATTCATCATTCTGTAGTTTGAAAGATATGTTGCAATATTCTGTCTTAAGGTATTTGAAACAATATTTGTTAATTTTCCTGAAGTATCGTAGGATAATAATTGAATTAAAATTTTGTTGTTGTTTTCAGTGACCGATACCTTTGCAGGCGCTCCAAATTCTGATGGCATATTTCTGATTATAGATTCATAATCTTGGACTGTAACCGCTCTTTTTTGTGCTGAAAAGTTGAACGAAACATAATTTCGTATTTCTTCTAATGAGGGTAATCCCGCCCCACCGATTGCAGCTGTAACGTTATTACATCTGAATGAATTAACTACTGAGGAATTTGTAAGTTCGGATGGACCATTAACAAAGAATGAAACCGTTCCGATTTGTGTAATTACATTTGTTCCTAAGTTTGTACCCAATCCCCCACCGACTCTATATTGTACAAATAAAGTTGAGTTTGGTGTCAAGGCTGATCCCAAAGATAAATTGTTAGAATATCTTTGTAAGTCAATTGTCGCTCCTACAGTTGTAAATTGGTCCAAAGCATCTTGAGCAGTATTTGTACCACCTCCAAATGTCAATTTCTTGAACCCTTCAGGAGTATATTCACTAATAAATCTATTGGATGTTTGGATATATCTTCCCACCTTAATACCAGGTTGGTCAGAAACTTTTGTTGGGTCCTCGATAAAAACTCTGTCCTCAGCTAAGGCGTCTACTTCATACCACTTGTTAGGTGAACCTAAAAATTCTGCAACAGTGGGTATGTTTGTATATTCAGTTCCACTTTTTAATAAAACACTTGTAATACCCAAAACATTTTTTTCAGGTAAGAACAGTTCAAAAAATGGTTTTATGTCATTAGGAGTAATTACTCTCTTGAATACTTTCGTAATTCCGTTTACAACAAGTTCTCTTTTAGTAATTGTGTAATTGATAATTACATTGTTAGCATTTAGATTCGGAATTTTTAATCGATTTGGGAAACCTTGCGCATTATATGGTGAAGAAAAATCTACATCATATATATTTTCAAACACAATGCCTGCTCCTGAAACTTGTGAGCCTCTTGATAGAACTCCCAAATACCTTTCATCTTCTTTATCACCAAATACAGGAACAGTAATTGAAAAATCTACTAAAGCTACGGATGGTCTTTGACCAGGTAATTTTAATCCATAAGTTCTTGCAATGTTATAAATCGAAGATCTTTGTTGTGCGTATTGTAAAACCGTTTCCTGAATACTTCTATCAATGTGATAGTGTAGGTTGTCAACTACAGCAGCATTCAAATCCAAAAATACTGAGAATACAGATGCATCATTGAAATCCTGTATAAGTTCAGGGTAATAAGTTCTTACATAGTTGAGTAACTCAGTTCTTATTCCCTGATAGTCTCTAGTTGTATATGAAATTTTACGATTTGCCATCTATATTAAATATTGATAATAACGAAATCATTTTGAGCAAAAGTCTGTCTGTTATTTGAATAATCTATCCTTATTTTTGCAGTGTATTCGGAAGTCCCTTTACCAGGTAATCTGTATATTGGAGATTCACTTGTTCCAACGGTATTTTCTCCTAACATTGAATCAACTTCTAACTCAGGGTCTGCTGGAGTAATTGATATTTGATTCAATAGAAGATTTGGCATGAATGTTTGAACTGCTTCTCTGATATCAGATTGAATTGCGTCAAATGTTAGTCCATCAAATGGTTCGAATAAGAATTCATATAATCTTGTTCCGAATGTTGGTAAATAATATCTACTTCCTTTTCTTGTTAAAAGAAGGTGAATTAAATCAGATTTTATTTGTTGAGCTTCCAACTGCGTAAGCTCTAAGTAATCCCCGCGTCTCGAATCCCTAAATGGAAAAGTTAAACCGTATGTAACACCGTTTGCCATAAAGATAAATATAAGTCTCTTGTTTTTCCTTATAAATAGCCCCAAACAAAAAATCCCGATATGAATCGGGATTAATTATTTAATTATGAAGAGCAACCGAAACATTCAATTTCAATTCCTTCAGGTTTTGGTGGTAGATTCATACTACTATAATCTACTTTAGGAACTTCAACACTTGGTTTCGGTTTTTGTACTTTTGACATATCCAGTGCTAAATGTTTCGCTCCAGTTGAAATTGCCTTAGTTCTCAAATAATAACATAAAGTTTTCAATCCTTTTTCCCATGAATGGAAATGTGATGATGTAATCTTAGACAATGTTGGGTTCGACATATAAATGTTCATTGACTGAGATTGGTCAATAAACGGTGCTCTGTCTGCCGCCATGTTAATTAATTCCTTCTGTGAAATCTCCCAAATAGTTTTGTATTTTGGAATTAGATGCTCGATTCTTTTAACTTTTTTGTTATAGTTTTTATCTTCGACATCGAGGTACTGATTGAAATTAATATTTTGAATTGAGCCTTCGTTCAAAATAATTTCATTTTTTAAATCTTCGCACCAAATACCAATCTTTTCAAAATCATTAATCAAGTATTTGTTCACAATCATAATTTCACCACCAACAACTCGTCTATTAAATAAAGCTGAGTGTGCTGGTTCTGTCATCTCAAATGAACCTGTAATCTTCGCGGAAGAAGCAACTGGCATCTGAGCGGTAAATAATGAATTACATACACCATATTCTTGAACATCTTTTTTCAAAGTATCCCAATCCAAGAACAAATCAGAATCATTAAGACCCCACATATCAAATTGGAAAATACCTTTTGACATTGGAGAACCTTTAAAGAACTCATAAGGTTTTCTAATGCCTTTCTTACATAAATCATTACTCTCAGTTACTGCCGCAAAATAAATAGCTTCAAAAATATTCTTATTCAATGCTTTAGCTTCATCTGAAGTGAAAAAGTAATCCATAAGACAGAATACGTCCGCTAATCCTTGAACACCAATTCCAATTGCTCTTTGTTCAAGGCCACCCTTGAGTCCTTTTTCAGTAGAATAATTGTTTTTATCGATAACATTATTCAAAGCTCTAACCGCCTTTCTTACTTCTTGAATTAATAAGTTGTAATCGAACTTACCATCAACAATAAAGTTTTTCAACACAATTGAAGATAAAGTACAAATCGCAGTGGTTTTTTCATCAGTATACTGATAAATTTCATTACAAAGATTAGACTGTTTAATCACTCCAATGTTTTGATGATTAGTCTTCTTGTTAGCACTATCTTTAGCACACAAATAGGGAACACCTGTTTCGATTTGTGATTCAATTACCTTACTCCAAACTTCTTGTGCCTTTACCTTGCGACCAAGACCCAAGTCAACTGCTTTCTGATAATTTCTTTCATACTCGTCACCATAACATTCTTGTAAAGGTTTAATACCCGCTTTGAGAATATCGTTAGGACAGAACAAGTACCAATCTTCATTGTTCTTAACCGCTCTCATAAAATTGTCAGGAATCCATAAAGCTGTAAACAAGTCTCTTGCTCTTAATTCTTCAGCCCCTGTATTTTTTTTGATATCCAACAAATCAAGGACATCTTTGTGCCAAGGCTCCAAATAGATTGCCGCACTACCAGGTCTTCTACCTTGTTGATTGAAGAATCTTAATGACTCATTAACAATCTTCAGATACTTCAACAATCCACCAGCGAACCCACCTGAAGATTTGATTCTACTTTCCTTACTTCTAATGTTGGACATAGATAATCCAATACCGGCAGCATCTGATGAATATGTTGAAATATCATTCAAAGTTTTCAACAGACCTTCTCTAGAATCAGAGTTGTTGTAATGGAGAACACAAGACGCTAACTGAGGAACTTTTGTACCCGAGTTAATCATAATTGGTGTCGCTTTAGAAATACGTTGACTTGATAATGATTCGTAGTATTCAACCGCCTCCTCGAACGTATTGGTTACCCACAATGCAACTCTCATATACATATGTTGTGGTCTTTCAATAACTTTTCCTTGAGGGGTTTTTAATAAATACATTTCTTGTAATGACCTCCACCCAAAGTAATCGAAATTATAATCGTTTTCGTGATTGATAACCTCGTCGATTTTGGATGGACCATACTTTTCAATCGTAGCCATCAAATCATCATGAACTACACCATCAACATGTAACGTATGCATCACATTAGAAAAGCTTGGGTCAGTTTCTTTATGGTATGATGAAATTGCAACTGATGATGCGAGTCTTGAATAGTCATAGTGACTACCAGTATATGCCGCAGCAATCTCATACACAAGTTTATCCAACTCTTTTGTTGTTATGTTACCTTCAGTTGGTACTGATGTAATCACCTTAATGAATATTTCGTCAGAGTTTACGGTTAACCCTTTTGCAGCTCTTTTAATTCTGTTATAAATTTTTTGGGGATTGAATGCAACATCTTCCCCTCCTCTCTTTTTTATTTTTAATGACATCATAGATATAAAAGTATTAAATTAAAAATCAGAATCAAATGACAATTCTTCGTTTAGTTTAGCCTTCTGATATTCCATAGTTCTAGACTCAAAGAAGTTACCCTTTGTTTCAACTGCAATCTGTTCCATAAACTTAAATGGTTGTTCAACATTAAATTCTTTTTTACATCCGAATTTAACCAACAATCCATCAGTAACAAATTCCAAATATTGTTTCATAAGATTGGAGTTCATACCAATAAGTGATACTGGCAATGATTCAGTGATAAATTCTTTTTCAATTTCCAATGCTGACAATAGAATTTCTTTGATTCTTTTTTCGGACGGTTTGGTCTCCAAGTGATTATTGACCAAATGAATAGCAAAGTCACAGTGAAGATTCTCATCTTTGAAAATCAAACTATTAGCGTTACACAAACCTTGCATAATACCTCTTGACTTTAACCAAAAAATTGAACAGAAAGACCCTGAAAAGAAGATACCTTCAACCGCAGCAAATGCCACAAGTCTCTCTTGAAAAGACGCATTTTCAATCCAATCAAGAGCCCACTTAGCTTTCTTTTGAACCGCAGGTAAATTATCCAAAGCAGTAAAACAAAGTTGTTTTTCTTTTTCATTCGAAATGTAAGTGTCGATGAGTAATGAATACATCAAGCTGTGTATGTTTTCCATCATCAACTGAAATCCGTAGAAAAATTTAGCTTCAGGGTATTGTACTTCCTTTAAAAAATTTTCTGCAAGATTTTCATTAACGATACCATCAGAAGCTGCGAAGAATGATAAAATATTTTTAACGAAATATTGTTCATTTTCAGTAAGATTATTCCAATCTCTAATATCGTTAGTTAAATCCACCTCTTCGGCAGTCCAAAATGCTGCCTGATGTTGTTTATAAAATTCCCAGATATCATTGTGCTCGATCGGGAATATAACGAATCTATTGGGATTCTCTATTAAAATTTTTTCCATAATTAATTGTGTGTTTTATAATTGTTGTTGTTCCTTTTGTTTTCTCTTCTCCATCAATTCTTTGACTCTGTCTCTCTTCTTCTCCTCTTGTTGTTCTTCAAATCCTAAGAACGTTACTGAACTTTCAGTATCGATTTCAAGAAGTTCATTGTTGAATTTACAGTTCTCGAACACAACTCCGTCTTTTCCAAGACGAGATTTCGTTATCGCGATTGTCGCCAAATTCATTTCTTTTTGTTGAAGTGTTTTTGCCACCGTGATGATGACGTGTCCAACTTGGGCCTTTTTTATTGACCCACCCATTTGGTCAGTAGTAACAACTTCTGAAGAAATAGAACTTCTATTTCCTTGAGTTGCAGTCCATCCAACCAAGTTAAGTTCGTGGCACATGGCCTCGAACCCTCTCATTACCGAACCTTCGGCTTTCCATTCATCTTTTGATGATGACTCAGGTAATACACAATCAATATAATCTAACATAATCATATCAAGTTTATTCCCATCCGCAATCATTTTTCTAACCTGATTTTTAATTTGGTTCATTGTCATACTATCCGATGCCATTTTCTTCAACACAAGTTTGTTTTTCATTGTCTCTTGTATTTCAGTAACCTTACTCATAACATCTTCTTTATTTTTTGCCAACTCATCAGGTGGAATACCTGTCCAAATTGTAAAATGTTTTCTCTGAACAATTTTAGGATTGTCTTCGAAGAATACTTGAAGAACATTGTACCCCAAGTTAAATGCAGTATTTGCAATCTTAGTTAAAATTGTTGTTTTACCCACACCTGTTGGTGCAAGGATTACACCAATCTCACCTTTAGCCAAACCACCCTTAAGTAGTTTGTCAATACCAGGTATTCCGATTGGAATCGGATGTCTGTAATCTTCATCTAATACTGTCTCTAAGTCCGAGAAAATATCTGTCTGACCTTTCTCTATTTCACCAACCTGTAACGCCTCTCTTACTAACCCCTCCACTTTATCATAAGATTCAAAATCACCTTGAGTGATAATTTTTTGAGCCTTATCCATAGCCTTCTGAAGTTCTTGTTGTTTACAGAATTTCAAAGCCTTTTCTTGAACAAACTGTGTCCCTTCGAATGGTGCTTCTTGAACTTGTTTAAGTGTATCTAAAACAATTTTGGCGACTAATTCTTGAGAAACTTCAGATTTGATAATTTGTTCGAGAGTTTCGAAGTTAGGGGTTGATTCATACTTTACATAGTATTCCTTAATCATTTGTAAAAGGATTTTGAAATACTTGTTATCAAAGTATGTTGACTCGATGACATTAAGAATAGACGATGAAAAGTCTTTATCTACCACAATCTGATTCAATAATTGAATCTGGAAAGTGTTCCCTAAGTAATCGAAATTTTTGTTCATATATTTGTAATGCTCCCCTGTGTATTATTAAATACTCACTTACTCAAATCAAAATCCAAATATTGATAAGATAATCTTTGTTCTGAAAAAATGTCAGTCAATTCTCGAAGAATGTCTTTCAAAAATGGTCGTACGTCAACGGTATAACGAACTTTGGGTGGAAAATATTTTCCATCAAAAATTCTATGACAAATTGTCGTGTCTCCATTTTTTACGAAAATGTTGAAGATTTCTGGACCATCAGTATAAGAGGTATCCATAACTGATGGGTCATGCATGATGGATTCACTGTTGTCCGTCATGTAAATAACAGTCTTCATTTTTAAATGATACTGCAGGTCATCTTTAATCTCATTAATGAGGTCATAGAATTCAATTGAGTTTTTTGCCTTTGGATTGTAACCTCTTACATTAAAATACCTTTGAACAACAATGTTGTCGTTAAGGGTAAGAAGAAATTCCATTTTAGTGCTGTCTTGCTCTTTCATAAAATTTTTTTAATTTTTGTTTGTGTTTCGTTTTTCTTTTCGTGTAAGTTTCATAAATGGTCGGAGGAAATTTACCCATGCTTCATCATTCTTGGGTAGGTACTTGAAGAGTCCGTCCTCCATCATCATTCTCATCAAGTTTTTGTATCCACGGTCTGTGGGGTCTATTGTATCTGTATGTATCTGTTCAACAAGGTCTTTCCCATCATCAGTGATCAAAGGATTGTGAAGATCGACGATTTTTTTGTTCGTTTCAAAGAATTGTTCTCCAAATGTGCCACTCTTAGTTTTACCAATCAAAATGTTTTCTAATACCTTTGGTTTTTTCTTTTGCTTGATATTTCGTGCGTTATCTAATATTTCCTCGATAGTGCATGATTTTTCCAACATCTGAGGAAATAATTTAACCAAAGTTTTCTCACCTAACATTTCAATACCATCTATGTTGTCGGACTTATCCCCTGTCAAAATTTTGGTTAATAAGACGTTTTGGTGGGGTATGTTGACCTTATTAATAGTAATCATATCTCCATACCTATAATATTGTTTGGAGGTCGGAGAATAGATGGTTACCCGTTCTGATATAAGTTGGGTTAAATCTTTGTCAGCAGAAAAAATAATTATTTCCTCATCAACAGAAATCTTAGTATAGTAACCAATAAGGTCATCTGCCTCATTGTTCATCATTTCAACCTGACGCACAAAGATTTCTTCGAGATATTGTTTAACTCTCGATTTTTGTTGGAGATATGACTCGTACTTATACTCGTTCATATCCTGCCTACGATTTGTTTTGTATTGAGGATAAATGGATTTCCGTATTGATGAGTTAGAGTTTCCATCCCAAAAGACCACAACCTTATCATGATTGTGCTCTTCCAAAAACTTTCTTAAGATGTTAATGAAATGGTAAATTCCACCTAAGTGGTCTCCACCATTGTACAACTCTTTTACTCCATGAAATCCTATTTTGAACAGATTATCTCCGTCCACTAATAATGTTTTAATCACAAGTAGTGATTTTAATGTGAAACAATAAACTAATCTTCTTTTTCTTCTTTCAAGGTAAAGTCACCATCAGTTCCGATAATATCCTTCCAATAGTCAGCGTACTCTTTTTTGTACTTTTCCAATGAGACTTTCTCTTCAGCAGCCTCTTTACCTCCAATGAATCCGTGTGGTGTAACTATAATCTTTCCGTCATCATAACCCAATCCATTGATGTGGTTTTTCATTACTGAAACTTTCGTTCTCGACGCAAACTTAATAGTTCTTTTGTCTTTAGTTGCAGTGATTTTAGTTGTTCCCGCTCCCTTTTGATTACCAAACAAGAATACCAAAGAGGAGTTCAACCAAATTGCCTCACCCCCTTTTGCCTTAATTTTTGGTTGACCAAAAGGATTGTCAGGAAGTTCGACCCAAGGTTGATTAACAATAACCAAAGTGTTTTCAAATTTTGAATCCGCCTTACGTGAACCTGAAATACGTTGGTTAATCCCCATTCCTATTTTATCCGCCAAAGTAGAAGCGTTGTGTTGTTTACCACCTTTACCCTCAAAAGTCATTTTACATGGGACAGAACCAACAGAATCCCATAGGAATAATAAACTATAATCCAATTCACCTTTCTCTTGAGCGTCCAACAAACTATTAATGTAGTCGGTTATCTGCTCGATGTAATCGAAGTTGTTATTGAAGATATAAAATCCATCCCAATCTAATTCACCTGTTTCTTCATCAACAATTTCCTCACACTGAAATCCCATTAATTTGGCGTGGTCGAAACTCCATTTTTGTTCTGTAATAATAAACACAGGAAGGATACCTTTCTTTTGTGCGTCAACAGCAGTCTTTACCAAAGCGGTAGTCTTACCAGTATCAGAGTGACCCAAGAACATGTTAAGATGTCCAATGGCAGGGCCAGGAAGTCCAACGGCGTCCAAAAAATCTCCACCCAAATCAAAAAATCTTTGAGGTTTATATTTTGCCGAAGTTGAAAATTTTTTCTTCAAGCTTTCGAAATCGTTCTTCTTAATTGCCATAAGGAATGTGAGTAAAACTCGGATACTAAAATAGTATCCGAGTTAGGTTAGTTAATTAGAATGGTAAATCTGATGATGGTTCGTCATCCATCTGTGGATCTACATATGAGGATTTTTTAGTACCTCCACCAAATGATTCGGTTTCAACTGAGCTGTCTCCGTAAACGTAACCTCCTTTTTCAGAATCCCATTTTGGAGTTTCTCCTCTTGCAATTGCTTCAAGATAATCAACAGGTTTTTTGGAATAAACATCCAACCAAGTCAATTCATCTTCCATCCAAGTTTTTGCCTGTTGTTTATCTTCATGTACAGGATTTGGGTCATCATACATAATAGTCGATACTGTTGTGTATTCTTTACCCTTTGGAGTTTTTGCCTTAGCAAGTTCAATGACTAAGTCACGTCCTTTTTCAGGGTCAGTAATGTCCCCTTTGTTTCTCCAAATAGGGATGATTTTGTCAAGAATACCATCATTCTTGAAGTTGTGTTTGAATCTCCAAAACTTTGGACCATCTTCCTCGTGGTCTCTGTCAATTACTTTAACGATATAGAATTTTCGTGAACGATACTGAGCTGCTAATAATTTGTCAGACTCTTTACCTGTTGACATCAATTCTTCGTAAACCTCATTCAAAGGTGAACGTTCGTTGTCATTTTTTCCTGGATCGTAGAATTTTTGCCACTGTCCACCTACTTGAATTTCGTGATACCACGCCTCTTTGAATGGTGAGGAACCATCTGGTGTAGGGAGAATTCTAACTCTTCTCTGTCCTGATTTCTCTTTATCTCCTAAGATTAGAGCGAAATACTTTTTCATTCTTTCGTCTTGCGACATTTTTGATTGGGCCCCGCCCCCTTGCTGATTTTTTTCGTACTGTGCCAATACGGCGTCTAATGAACTCATAGTTTTTTAAGTTTTAAAATGATAAATTATATAAACAAATATAACCAAAAGTAAAAATAAGTCAAATAAAAAAGGTACCCGAAGGTACCTTTCAAACGTTCAGTCAGATTTTATCTGAAAGATGTTTTATAGACTTCATTATCTAATCCTCCATCAGGTTGGAAGGAATTTTTAATGTCGTTCACATTAATATCCGTAACTTCGTCTGAAGTCAAAACATAATCATTTTTTCCCGTCTTTTCCATTTCTTCTGACTTATCATCAAAAAATTGTGAAAGTTTTTGACTGAAAGGATAAGAATCATATGTTCTCAATTCTAATTTCTCCTGTGGAGTTTTCTCTCTGTATTTTTCAATCTTATTCTCCAAAGAGTTAAGTTTGTTCATGATGTTATCCATCTCACTTAACTTAGATTGTAAATCATTTAGTTGATTGAACAAGTTGTTGAAATACTCTTCTTGTTTGGTTTCTATATTTTTTTGAGAATCAACCAATTCAGTGATATCCAATTCTTCTGTACCACTATCTTCTGAACCCTCTTCAGATTGACCTTCATCATCGATTTTTTCGACATCAGGGTCTGACTCAACATCGATAGGTTGTGGTTCATTTGAAGGTGCTGGTGGAGGTGTTGCTTCAGCAGGTGCGGGTGCAGGTGCAGGTGCCGCCTCAGCTCCTGGTGCTGGTGCTAATGCTCCCAATACATCCTCTTCAGGTGCTGCACCTACTTGTTCCAAAATATACTGATTTATTTTTCTATGTCTTTCAATCTCCTTGATAACTTTTCTATCTAAACTCATTTCTTAACCATTTAATAATGTTTTTATTCCGTTAGGGGTTTCTACTCTAACCTTTCTGTTGGCTGTAGTTTGATGACCCGCTCTTTCGATGAGACCGTCTCTTTCTCTTACTGTGTAACAATCTCCTGTATCCAAGTCACAAACTTGTTTGGTTCCGTCTCCATTGTCTTCCTGTGAAAATCTTACAGATTTACCAAGATAATTGTCTAATGCTGATTTAATGTTCATAAGAATCTTTTTATATAAATATATTGTTATGTTATAAAGTGAATTTTTCTGTTGTTGCCGTAAATCCCCCTTCAGGTTCTTGGGTATAGGTTACACCTAACTGAAATGTCCCCAAAGCAGATAGTTGAATTAAATTTGTGTACTTTGTGTTTGGTCCGTTCGTTATTGTTATATTCATTTTTTCAAATTCCGGTACTTTATAAACTTCAACTTTTTCTTTCGTAATATTTGTAATAGGCGTAAATTGATAGGTATAATATCCCCCATTCGGTTTGATTATATTATAATAACTATCTCCGTTGAGGTTAGGTAACTCTCCAAAGTTAGTATTAGAAACCAAAGTTAATTTTCCTTTCCCCTTTTTCTCCGTAGGTAATACATTTATTCTGAATGGAACAGGTTGGGTCACATCTTTAGGATTTTTTACTGCATCATCAGGTATAACCAACAAAGTGATTGAAATCTCTATTTGAACATTTTTATCTTTATAAAGATTTAATATTTCTTCAAATTCAGATTCTATTAAGTTTTGTTTAGTACAAGTGAAAGTTTGTTTATCTTCAGAAACAAACCCTTCAATAACAACATCCTCAGCGCTCTTTATAGAATCCTTAGTGATAGTATTGTTTTCATTCAACCCTACAGTATAAACCTTGTATGACATGACTGGTTGATTATCTATTTTCCAACCACCAGCATTAGGATCAACTTTAACGATTACTTCCTCATCACCCCCGATTGGACTTTTAGTTCTAGTTGTAGTTTCCAATGGATTGATACCAGTATTCTGTGGATTAGGATTCGCACCGATTTTATTTTGTTCTGCAACTGGAACGACTTGTGTAATTTTAGTATTCGCATTTCCTCCGGCTGATGACGTTATCTCATTTTCTAATGCCGGATTAAATGTAAAATCCACCAAACTCTCGAATGTTCCATATTCGGTAGTAACACTTATTCTCCCAGTTGCAACACTTTTTCCCTCAGGAAGTTGAATCGATGGTAGAATGAATCTCAATGTTTGAGGATTAAACACGGTGATATCTTTTAACTCAACATCTTTGTTTATAACTCTGATTGATTTTACAGATTCAAAATTTCGTCCATTGACTTGGACAATTGTACCTGTATTTCCAGCAGAAGGTGAGAATGTAGATACAACTGGAGGTGGGCAAGTTTGTCCAATATTTGGAGGTATAGGTGATGGTGTAGGTGTCACGGATGGTGAACTGGTTTCGGTGTCAGATTTCTTGTTTGTTTTGTCTAACTCAATTAATTTATTTTTACTTATCAATCCAATCTGAGTCGCTGAGGCTAAAGCTTTAGTGAATGTATCTCTAGTCTGTTCAAACTCAGAGAAATTTGTGTTGTAGTATTCTTCGGAAATATTATTTTTTGGCCAAAAACAAACATAGTATTTTGCTAGTCCGAGTCTAATTATTCTCTCTTTATTACTTAATAATCTTCCATACATAAAATTTATATAAGAATCCAAAGAGTCAAAGTGAGCAATAGGTTCTGATGAAGTCGTTGATGGATTAGTTCTTATATTCACACAAGTGTAATTTCTATTTTTTGAGAATTCACTTACTGATTCCCCCCAATCTATACTCAAGGATAAATTCGCTAAATTGTTGTTTACTGCATAAAAATTACCAAGCCCTGAGTTTGAATCTTGTTGGTATGATCTAATATAAGAAATACAATAAATGATAGTCTGTGAATCAACGTCATTCGGAAGAATCCTTTTCAAAGCATTTGCAAAATCAGTTGGTGTGACCCCACTAAGTTGCGAAGTGACAGGAACATAACCTGGTGATGCGTTAAGATATACTTCACTTGTAATTTTAAGAGTACACGAGTTAGTTGTATCCAAAGTGTTATCAGCTTTTTGTACAACTTCTGTGGATTTTATATTATTAGTTGTACTCGATTTTGACGGTTCATCTTTGTTAATCAGAACCAACTCCTCCAATTTAGTAATCAAATTTTGGTTAATACTTTGTAAGAAACTGTCGATTGCTGGTAAATCATAAATTCCTTGTCTTACCCCATCAAATGTAGTTTGAAAACTTCCTTGTTGAATTGAATGACTCACGTCAGTAATCATGTAAGGGCCATTAAACATCGGAACGTGTCTCAAGTTAAAATACATAGTTGGTTGTAATAGTGCATTACCCAAACTAACGACAGATGCTTTATATGACCTTTGTTTATATAGATTATATAAACTTACATTTTGGGTGGCAACTCCACGACCCGAACTTTGGTCAACCATATTAATAGTTGTATTAATTACCTCTGATGTTGCAAGTCCATTATCCTGTGAAACTGTGAAAGAATAAAATATATTTTGATTTCTTAGTCCAATGTCAACGTTGAAACCCACAACTTTATTCGACAAAGCCCAATCTTTTTTCCCTTGTAAATTTTCAATCAACGGACTTTCTGATGCCCTTCTCAAATCGAATCCATCATCTCTAAATTTAAAATTTCCTTTAGGTAAATCTAAATATTGAGATGGTTTTCCAACATAAAAACAAACTAATTTCGGTGATGAATTTCTATAGTCGACATCTAAAAATGTACCCCATAAATTATTTGCAAATTCTAATGAACCTTCAGGTTTTGGAGTTGTAAGTCCAGTTACATCTTGAGCGTTATAAAAATTCACATAAGCTGGTAGTGGCATCACTGTGAAATTATTTTTGATTAGTATTCCACTAATGAATGTAAAAACACTCATCGCTTGATTCAATGAGTTTTTATTGAACATATCTTGTAAATCAAAAATGTCTATCAAGATAGTTTCACCAATATTTCGTGAAGCCCTATCCAAAAATAAAAAGTCTTCGAATAATGTTTTTGTTTTGTAATCTCCTCCAGCAATCCACTTATCATTCAACGCTTTGAAAACCTCATATATTTCAACTTTACCCTGTTCTCCAGTTGTGACACTATTAATTGTTCTTTCGGGTAATTGTTGTTGTTCGGGTAATCCAATCGGTGGAGGTTGTCTCAAACCTGTAAGAACTCCGTTCAAGAAGTTGTTTTGTAAATCTGTTTCTCGTTTCAAATAATTTTCGAGTTGATTTTGAAATTGTAATGCAGACAAGTTTGGATTGTTCAACTTTTGAGTCGCATACATCTTAATAATCGGAGCAAGTAATGTCACATTTTGACTTGTAAATTCTATATTATTATCTACAAAGAAATCTGTGATATATGAACCAAACTGACTATATCTAACATTACGAATGGTTGAAAAGCCAACCTCAGTCTCTAAAGTAGTCCATGCCTTTGGATTTGCCGCTCGAGATTCACCCAAAGTTACGTTTCCATTTAATGTTGGTAAAGTACCAGATACATAAGGTTCGAACGTGATAGGATTTACAACTTGTAGAGTATTATTATATGACAAGTAAGAATCGAAAATTCTTCTTTGATAAAATGATGGATTTCCGAATTTGAAAACCACATCATATTCCATGAAGGCTTTGATTCCATTTTGAAAAATTGTGTATTGATTACCAATTGTATTGAAAAAATATAAATCCTCAGTTTCTCCTTTTTCTTTTCTTGGAACCGTCATTAAACTTCTGAATAATGATTGGAAATTTTTGAAATTAGAATTCACATCAACAGGCGACTGTCCAATAGCGTTTGTTTGTCTTGTGAATACATTCCCGATTGATTTACAGAAATTCAAAAATTCCAATTCGAAAGAATCCAATAATTTTTTTTCGAAAACTGAAAACACTTCCTCGATTTTTGTGTAGTTGTCTTGTGAAAGGAAGAACAAAGGAGTTTGTGTATTCCCTGTGTTAATAAAGTTAATATAAGAATCTGGTTGTGGAAATGTAATTTGTTCAGAATCAAAGTATCCATAGTTTGGTGCAGCCCATAAACACCGAACAGAACCATTGAATACACTCGGATTATCCGTCAAGTCAACTATAGTTTCGGGAATAGTTGTTTGACCTGTGACACAAGCAATGCTTGCTTGGTTATGAGGTGTGCCAAATGAAGGTAAAACAAAATAATCAGCACCTACTGTATTATCTTCAGGTGCACACTCAATAGGAGCACTCGGAGTAACATTAGGTAATAATAATGACCAAGTTGTAAATCTCAGATTTTTACCTCGTTGTTTTACATCAACTAAATTTGAAGAACTAAAATTGTGAATTTTTAGTCCTCCATTGAAACTATCTTGAATTTCTTTATTGGTATAATCTACATACAAATCGTATCCATTATAAAATACGTTAAAATCATTAATTAACTTTGGATAAAATCCGAGTTCCATATTTATTGATGCAACTCCTTCACTCTGTAATTGCGTACTTCTTGGTGCATCATCATATCTGAAATAGTATATTTGGGTTGTAGAACTTGTTGGAGGATAATAGTTTCCAGCATAGTCAAAATTTTTCCATGCAGTCTGTAAAATATCTACACTCGTTTCTTTATACTTTTTATATCTGTGCCAAATCGATCCATACTTTAAAATCCATGCATAAGGAAGTTTATGTATTGCTCCAAACTTTTTCAACGATGATGATATATAATCTAAATCAGTTGTAACACCATTCGAATATGATTTGTATTTTTCTCTTAAAGTTGCAAGTGGTAAAGAATTCAAAAACAAATATGCCGCTTGAATATAAGGGTAGGTATTTTCAGAGATTCGAGAATTATATACACCGTTTTGTATTGCATTTATAAAGTAAGGGGTGTTCAACATCGAAGTCGTACTTTGAAAATTTATTGCCCTTGTCGGAGTTACTCCTTGAACATATCCTTCAGTAGGGGCAAACTCATTCGGTGTTCTTGATAAATAAAATGCATTCAATCCTAATAAGTCAAAATTTTGTGATGGATTTCGATTTAAGAGATATGAAAAGTTGGTTACAGGTCTGTTAAAAGTATAGTTGTAAACATCATTAAAATTAGAAATTATCTTTCTTGGTTCGAAAATTGTTATTGACCTTTTTGTATCATAGACCTGATTACCAACTGCAGAATTACTTTGACTCAAATTGTCTAAACACCAAGTTTGGTTCGTGTAAGGTAAGGTGTCAACTATTAATGGGTCATTCGATGCATTTGAAATTAACTTCCGTAAAGCTTCAGACTTAGTAGTTGTTTGAGGTATTCTACCTAACTCTAAAGTGTTCAATATCGCAAAAGAATTTTCAGTAATTCCTTTAATATATGGAGTGACAAAAAAATCTCTTATATAATCTTGATATGCACGACCTGTTCCACTGTTAGAAATATTTCTAAGAAAATCATTGTAGTTGGATGAATTCAAGTTGAAATTTTTAAGTTTCAATGACAAGTATGGTGAACTAATCCCCAATTTGTTTTTGATATTATTGACTTCCGTTTCAATATTTAACTTGATAAGTTCATCAATTTGATTGTTATTTGCTCTCACAAGCCCTGAATAATGAGAAGTCAAAAATTGTCTTTCCCATATTTCATAGAAAAATTTTATTTCCTCTTTGTTAGAATACGCTAAACCTACAGATGGAAACTCGATTGCATTTATGTTAATTATGTTAGTATCACTTTCATTATCTAAAGGTGGAGGTGCGGTTGGATTTTGGAATTTTTGTGTCAACCCTCTCATATACTCTTCAACAAACTCAACTTCGGGCCATTTGTCATACAAATAACCTTGTGTCAAATTCACAACCGAAGGATCTCCAATATATTTAAGTTGAAATCTCCCTTTTTTATCTTCAGGTGTTTCAACAAAAAATTGAGGCCAAGGATAGACGGGAATTTGTGAGTTCTCAGCATTCACATCTAACTCGTTTTCTCCAAACAAAGAAAGCGGATCTCTTACAACTTGTCCTACATTTTCAGTATTTGGTGCTGATGTAGTATTATCTAAGATTGCATTTTTCCTTACTGGATCATATTTTACGTCCCAAGCTGTAGTATGTACATCATCCATGAGACGTATGAATCCCTCAGCAGATGCCATAATGACCGCAATCATGTTTCTTACTGTAGGTTTGAATCCTATTCCAGTTGCAGTGTCTTCAATTTTTCTCAACAGTGAAGCTGTAATCTGACTCTCATATTCTGATAGTTTTTTGTTCGCTTGGGTTTCTAACGTGGAAATTTCTTTTTCAAATCTTGCTTCACCTTCGAATATAAAGAAATCTAATGGTAATGGATTCAACAATCCTCCAATTGTTTGTCCAATTCCCCCAAATTGTGAAGCCGTGATTTCGAATTCTTTCGGAATGAGGAGATTTGTGAATCTAGATTTAATCTTGTTTTTGTCTTCTTCTGTCGGATTAATTATACCTGTCTGAATACGTGTGGTTGCTTCCCAATCAATTGAATTTATTGTTGGAGACTCGTACCTAACCATATCATATTTTACCGGATTAGGTATGGGAGTTGGACCATTTGTTCCCAAAGTTGGATTGTTTGCTAATCCATCATTTGACTCAGTGATAATTTTTTGTAATTCAGTTATTGCTGTGTCTTTAATTTCTCTCGATAGTTCTTTAAAGACATAAAGTTTCTGTTGATTATCTAATAAAATTATTGGTTTCGGGTCGAGAAATCTATTAAACCATGAATTTGCGGCTCCTCGTACTGCACTAAAATATTGGACTAATGATTGTTTATAGTTTCTAATATTAGTTAGGGGTTCAACTTCCGCTTTTGGAAAAGATTGTGTGATGGTATTTTCGAATTGTTGTAACTTATTCATAAGTTGCACTAATGTCAATTCAGGGAAATCTGCCGGGATTAATCCTTTTGTTTTGTATTCACTATAAACCTCAACTATTTTTTGATATCCCCTTTCCGCAACAATTTGAGTAACCACTGCTTGATTGGATTCAAGATTATTAGCACCACGTTCTGCCTGAGTACTTGCCTGTGATTCTGTAGATTTATTTGGTTGTTGGGGTCCTTCGGGTGTTTGAGTAATATCAAATCTTTGGCTGTACATGTGTGGTGCCGCCAATAAATGACCCATGGAAATTTCATTGAGAATATTAAATTTATATCCTATAAACACAAGTCGTATTTGGTAATTCCCACTGAATCCGTTAAAGGATGCATTGAATGTTTTTAAGTTTAATTGATATCTAATTGCCTGACCATAATATCCTTTGAGTGTTAAATAAAATTGTGGATAAGGCATGTTAAAGAAAGCACCATAAGGAGAATTATTACCCAATTGGAAAAGTGCTTTTCCTTGAACATCCTCCAATAACATTTCTACAGTTGGTATAAAACTTGTGTTAGTTTTAATGTTAATCGAAGTAATTCCTAATAACCCATTATCCAAAACGTTTGTCTCATCAACTACCGAATTGATGAGGTATGGTTTGTCTCCATTTCTTGGTATTTGTCCTATTTCAGACGGTTGATTTTGTGCATTATTCTTTGTAGAATTCTCTCCCGTAAGTTCATCGTAGTACCCCGACCCCAAAAATGAATTTTTGGTTGGTTTAAGGAAGTTCATTTTAGCAACTGAAATATTACCCACAGGTGCCCCAACAGCTAATTTTGTTCTCGGAAGAACATCACATTCCAAATTAGCATACATGACAAGGTTCTCGTGGTCTACGAGTCTATCTTTAATATTTCCAAAATTATCAATTGTTTTGTTTGGGTCGACTACGATAATGTTATTGTAATCGAATTCTACTAAAATATTACCACTATTGTCTGCTTGTATATTACCTGCCATAATAATAAAAATGGTTTTCTAATGCTGCCTTATAATCCTGTAATGATGGTATCAAAGGAAAAGGAATAATCAATATAGCTCCATCATATATATTATTTTCCAACCCACCAAATTGAGGGTTTGCCTGTAAGATCATCCACCCAAAAACAGGTGAATTGTAAAATTCTTGAGAAACTTTATCTAATCTACTCTTAGCAACTTTATAAATAAAAACTTTATCTGTTGGTTTTCCAGGCAGATTCACAAAGGGAACAACTGTTTGTTCTCCATTGATAATAAAATCATTGTATCTATTATAATATTGACTTGCCATTAGTTAAGTTTTGCTTTTGATATATAAGTTTTTGGAACATTATTACCATTGACATCGTTCCAAGTCATTATATTTGTGTTCTGATTTGTCGTATTTGCCAAACCTTTTATTAGACCTTCTTTCGAACTTTTTTGACTAGGCCCCGAATTGTCAACTGTGGAAAAAGTAAAATTTCTTTGTTTGTTTTTATCGAATGGTGTATAAATTAAATAATCTTTTAAATCGTTTTTTTCCAAATTATCAATGAATGTTTTGGTAATATTATTTTCTTCCAAAAACAGAGGTTTAGCAATAGAAATCCAATATGAATCGAATATTTTTTCCAAGTCAGGTGTTGGTATCGTACTTGATAAAACATTCCCAATCATTTGTTGTTTAAACGTTTCATATTTTTTTTCATCTATCACATCTTCTGATACAATCATATATACCCTTCTGAATGAATCATCACTAAATAGAGAATTTTTACTAAATGGATTAAAAACTTTTTGTACTGTGACAGAATCAGATTTTCCGTTTGTTACTTTGGGTACCAAAACGCCTTGATAACTAACACCATTATAAGAAAATGTCTTAGGACTTTCTATTTTAACATTGAATTCTTGAACATTTTGTTGTATTTTCAAAGTATCCGCTTTCAGTTCCAAAAACGTGTTTGCAACTGTAGATGTTGTATGTACATCGGGGGTACCTGATGTGACATAAATTAACACCGGGCCATTTTTAGATTGAAGTCCGTCAGTTCCTGTATTAAGATTATCAGGGTCGAAAAGAATTGTGTTCAATCTTCCCCAAGTTTGTAGATAAGTTTGTTCTTGATTGACTAAACCTTGAGTAATATTTGAAATAGAGTTTTGAAATGACCCTCGTTTTCTTGAGACAAAATTGTAATAATTTTCTTTTAATACTCTTATTATAGTTGGTGATAAATTTTTAGAAGGTTGAGAAATAAAATTGATGTACCCTTCAGTGTCATCTTTTATATTTTTGTCCAATTCCGCAAAAATTTCGTCAAATCTCTTTCCAAAATTGCTTGATTTACCAAATAAAATTATCTCTCCGTTATCAACCGTAGAATTACCTTTTGTATAATTCCTTTCCAACATCCACTGTTGTCTCACAGCGTTATTATATTGGTTTACACTTTCCTTGGTTTTATTGATTACGTTTGTAAAATAGTTCTGAGTGTCATCGATTACTTTGTTCATAAATCCATTGTAGCTTATTACTCCCGATGTTGTTCCTCCTGAATTTGTTGTTGAACTTATTATAGTTCCGATAGTATTATTATTATCTTGACCACTGTTGGGAGGGGCACTATTAACTCCAGGTATTGGTGGTGGTTGTACATCACCAAAAAATTCATCAAATAATGTTTTCAAAGAATCGATGTCTGTTGCATCGGCTCTATCATCATAAATTTCGGTGTTTGCATAATAGTTGAATGTCAGAGCATTTTGAAGTTTGTCAATTGATTCTTTCAATCCACTACCACCAACAAAGTCGAAACTTAAATTGATACTTGCAATCATTGGTTGAACACCAATCCCTTCGGGATTAATATCCAATCCTTCGTAATTTATTGTTAAACTTTTAGGAATAATTTTGGTGTTATAGAAATCTCCGACTCTCAAAACTAATACGGGAGGTGCGCCAAATGTTGTATTTACCGCATTGTTATATTGTAATTGGACAGGACTATCAGGTGTTGCTTGTTTTTTGGTTGGAATAGTATCTCCTGGCCTCATACATTGTTGTAAAAATGTCAATCTCGAGTTCAAACCTTCAGGTGTTATTGAATGGAATGAGGGTTGAAAGAATTTCAATTTTTCTCTGAGGTTGTCGTAAACCATTGGAGTTTGTTCTTTTATTGTTTCAAAGTAATCACATTCTGTTAAAAGAGCTCTAACAACCTTCACAGTTATATTATCTTTTCTCACCCATTCTTGAGTAATTACTGGTTCGGGTACAGTTGTAGTTATTACATCTCCAACAACTACTGGTATTGGTCCTCCTCCCGTGGCTGGATTTGTTTGACTTCCAGGTCCATTGTTTGGCCCTGTTTGAGTCTGTGGTACATTTAAAGTTGAAACAATTTCAGAAATATATGATCTTCTACATGCCATCGCACCGACTGTGAATACCTCTTTAGCACCAACTTGAATGTCTCCACCTACATTAGCTGTATCAGTACAACCAAAAGTTTTTCCATTCGCTTCGAAATTTGCGGGAACGAATGGACCATCCGTTTTATCATCTTTTATTTTTTTTGGATTTGAAACTGCAACTTCTCCCAAAGCACCTGCTTGTCTAGTTCTATCCAAAGGGGCTTCTTTTATTAAAAGTCTTTGTTGATTTACGAAAGTTTTCGTTGCATTATTTTCTGCAAAGAATTTAGTTGTCGCAACAACTCTCCTTTTTGCCAATTCATCATTATATGATGAGGTTTGTGGGGCGGAACAACTCGAACTAATATAAACTGTTACGGTTCCTTCTGTGTTGGTGGTAAGTTGTTTTCCTAATTCAATAGCAAAGTTATCCATTGCTTGATAGTTAGGAGTTACAACTGTATCAAAAAAAGTTCTTGTTTCTGCAGAATTAGACTTCGTGAGATACAAATTTTTGTCTTCTGTTGTGTACCTGTTATATTCGGTAGTATAATTTATAGTTGTATTCGGTTTTGGGTAATCGTTACCAAAATAAAATCCAAGTTGATAATAGTCTTTGAAAAGATTATTTGTGTTTCCTCCATTACCTGATTGGGATATAGGTTGTGTTGTTGCCCCTGGATCATCATTTCCACTTTGAATTGTACCTTTTATATAAACAAGTTGTTCTCTTGTTACCTCCTTCGAAGAAATGGCTTGTTGTAATTCAAACAAATCATTCGGATTTATTGTTGTATATGTTCGCGCTAATTCATAAATGTCAAATTTTCTACAACCTGCAAAGAATGAATCCAATATACTATTAATCCTGTTGTTGTTGTTCTCCCCTTTTAATACTTTATTTACAATTACATTGAGTACCGACGGATGGTCCACAACAATTTTCCATTGTAAAGTTCCACCTCTCGATGTATTTTTGTAAGTGTAAATTGGTTCGGGTCTTCCCAAGAAATCGTTCGAGTTCCAGTTTGCTGTTACAGATTCATTGAATGTTAAACCGTATGGAGGAAACCACATAACTCTACCTCCATTGGGTCCTCTTTCACATACGGGTAAGTCTGCGGTCGAAAAGCCTGGTGTACTTGATGTTCTCCATGCTAAATTTTCCAAAGAAAACATGTATTTTTTTGCAACACCATTATCTACTGTTCCAATTAAATTTGTCGAATCTTGTCCACCTTCCTGTTTATTTGGTACAATATTTAAGTTATAAGTTTTGTCTAAAACAGAATTTGCAAATCTTCTCCCTTCAGTGGTAATACCATCTGATTTTTGTAAATCATTATATTGTAAATAAGGGACATCTTTAGCAAAAACTCTACAATATTCCGTTCCAATTTCTCGACCGTCATCGTCAAACAAATACCTTAACACTCTCGACCCTTTTGTCATTTCTTTGTATCCATCATTGAAAACTTTACTGACTTGGTCTATTGCATTTCCTACGTGTTTAAGACGTTTCCCTCCTTGTGGTTGACTATCAATAAGTCTTTGTGTATTGTCGAGTATAGAGTTCGATTTAAACTCATTGTTGACCGACTCTGTATTAACATAAGATGAAGGTCGGAAATCTTCATCTAAATTTGAAACTTCTCCACCTATACCAACTTTTTTTCCAGCATTCCCTTTATATTTCGGAGAAACCCATGTAAAACCACCCTCAATACCACCTCCGTCACTGTAGGTTGGTCCATTCGCACCCAACTTAATTGATTGACTTGGTCCTTCATAAAGTTGTGCTAATTCAGAAGGCCCATATACTGGAGATTGTTGTTCGACTCCGAACTGATTCACAGGTACATCTCCTACTGGAGAAAATACTTGAGATGGGTTGGAGTTAATATTTCCAACATAAAAGTTACTATTGTCAGAAACTGTACCCAGCAGAGTTCCACCCAATCTTTGGAAAAAGTTTCTTGGAAAATTAGGTTTGTATCGGTTGAAATCTATATTCTTGAACAATCGAGACCTTTGGCCTGCACCCATGTTATTGAACATGATTTGAGATCCAGTCTCTCCCCCACCCATTAGACGGTTAAAAAATTTCCCAACTCCACTTCTTCTGTATGCATTTGATAGTTGTTGGATAGTCGTAGGTTGACCTAAAGTGATATTTTTGTCAAAGTATGATCCAGGAATTGGAGATACTGGAAGGATACTTCCTCCAAGTCTCAGAGCAAAGTTTGTTGCTGCTATAATAGGATTGGCAGTAACAGTAATCGTATAAACAGGTTCTATGATTGGTACAACCCCTGTAAGTATATTTACAATGTCAGTACCACTTGATACGTTCAAAATATTTGCTCTTCCAAGTGTATCTTGTCGTATTTGAGCTGCAATTCTATCCTCAAACTCTTTTCTCAAAGTTTGAGCACCGAGTCTTGCAATAAATGAGTCTTGACTCAACAATCCATTACTACCGCTTGGATTGGGAGAAAGTAAAATAGATAGAGGACTATAGGTTGATGATACAAATGTTGTTGGATATGGTTGATTGTTAGAGGTATTTGTTGTCAATGGACGTGACAGTGAATTAAAAAATTCTGCACTGTCCAAAACTGTTTCACTACCATTTGAAAAAACATTCAATGGTTTCCATCTGAGTGATTCTTCACTACCTTGTCGAACTATGTTTGCATCTTGATAATTGTAAATACCTTCATTTGATTTAGTATTGGACAATTGTCCTGGATCAGGTACTTGTTCGTATCCTCCAGGATTTCCGTATTGATTTAAAGGAAATAATTTATTTGCAAATGAAGGTTCGTCAATCAATTTGTCAGGACTATCTTGTACTGAAGAATCTGATTGAACATACTCTGTATCTATTGGTTGAGTTGGTCTATTTGGAGCTTTAGCATAAGGAGTCAAATTCCTTGTCAAAAGTCTTTTTCTGAACCCTTCAGTATTTGCTAAATCTAATAACGGACTTGCCATCTATATTTTTTTAAATAAATAGAATCTTAATGTTTTTTATTACTAACTTGAATAAGGTGATGCAGTTGGCTTCAACGGATTTTCTGAATCACTTATATCCATGATATAATTTCTGAAACTTTGTTCATTCACAACTTGTTGGAATATTTTCATCCAATTCTCTTTTTCTTGTGGGGTTGTATTAGCGGGTGGGTTAGTGAAATTGTGATTAATATTTAAATTTCCATTGACAGAAACATTTGAGTTTTGTTGTACGGTTTGTCTAACAGTTTTAGTCAATGATTCGTCGCCTGCAGATATCCCCCCAACTGTTACATTAGTTCCAGTCTGACTTTGTGCAGTGCTCTGAGATTTATTTTCTATTGGCTGAATGTTTTGGTTCATTAATTTTCCGGACAAACTGTCAAGAAGTGGACCTAAATTGTCAGAAATTGCACGTCCTGTGTCAGTTGAAACATTTTTACCAAGTTCTGCGGATATATCTCCAGCAGCTTCTTTAATGGTTCCCAAAGAAGATGATTGTAATTTACCGAAAATACCTTCAGCATTTGCCAACAATAAATTTTCTATGTCAGTTGTACTTCCACCCGAAGCAATTTTTTCAGCCAATCCTTTTTTCAAATCTTCAGCGGAATCATCTGTCATGTCCCTTACTTCCTCAGCGGTCACCGCTTTACCTCCAACTCTCCCTATCACTTCAGCAGTTTCACGAATACCTTCACTGACATCCTGAAAAGTATCACTGGTCAATGCACCCCCTACAAGTACCCCTAATATAGCTGCAACATCATTTGCGATTATTTCATCAGTTCTAAGTTGTTCTCTTCCGATTTCTTCTAAAGTTTTTGGTCCTTCTTTTTGTTCTTGAATGAGTTTTTCAAATTCAGGTTGTGATAATTCGGACAATTCTTTTTTTGTTCCATCTTCCAACGTAACTTTATAAGTTCCTCCTTCCATTTTAGCGATATTCGCCAAGTATTGTTTGTCCTCTTCATTTACTATTGATAGACCTGCGGCATCTAGTGCAGATAAACGTTTATCTGCTTCAGCCGCCGCCAACCCAAGTTTAGTCATCTCACTTGCCGAAACTCCTGTTTGGTTTTGTAACTCTCTAAGTGTTAAAACCCCTTGTGGATTTATCTTAAAGGTTTTTGTTTTTTCATCGAAATATGTAAATTGTTTTGCAACTTCAACCAAACTGTCTTGTAAACCTGAAGGGTCATTGATTGATTGATTCATCAATTGAAATGGGTCAACTAAATTTCCAGCTGAAACCCCTAATCGTTGAAATGCCGCTGCGGTTTCAATAGCACCTTCTGGTGTTAAAACTTTGTCAGCTAATCTAAAAGTTTCACCCATGTCAAATCTCAACATAGATGCTTGGGCTGCCATTTTAGTCAATCCTCTTACTCCATCCTCAAATTGGAAACGGTTCATTTGGTCCATGTTTTTTGACACATCTCCGAAAACCTGTTTCGCATTTCCCCCTATGCTCTGTACATACTGCATAGAATCTTCAAGTGCTTTAGGTATAGATTCTATACCAATACCTACATCAAGAAAACTATTAGCTAAAGATTCCGCACTTGTGCCCAAAACTTTTGAAGCGGCAAATAATTTTTCTACTTCCTCTGAAGTTGCAACAACATTCCGTCTCGAAGCTTGAGCAACATCACTTATTATTGCCGAAACATCTTTCAAGTCCCCACCTAATCTCCTGACATTTGGAAGTGCATCTACTAAAGATTTTTGTAATTCAAAAATCCTTTCCCTTCCTTGAGTAAAGGTTCTTAAAATATCATTACTGAACTCAGAAAGGGCTTTTTGTGATTCTAATAAATCAATTTTTTTTGCTCCTAAAGCATCTCCCGATACTGAACCCGCCGCAGGTGTTGGTGGTGTAGTCTGAAACATAATTTTTAACTATACATATAAATACAAAAGGACTGAATTTTCAGTCCTTTTTGTTTAACTCCATCCATTTATTCAACAAATACTTTCTTATAAAGATGGGCATTATTAAGAAATCAGAATAAGATACATTCAAAAGAGTCTTTAGAAAATAGAATTCATCTATTTGTCCTTTCCTATAATCAGAAGAAAGGACGAAAAAAGTCAACCCCGAACCCAACATTTACTGTTAGTTTTTCTCCTGACGGGGTCATTACTGTTTTTTTTAAATCTAATTTCGGTTCATTATCATCCGAGAATTTTCTGATAAATTTAGAATCTGCAATTGGCATTTGGTCAATGAATTTCGCAATTTCTCCTCTGTCCGTAATTCCGTTTACTTCAACAATTTGTTTGTTCAACCTCCATGTTACTTTCGGAGCGGTTCTTCCTTCGGGATACGTTGAAGACATACGTTGAATTTCCAAAATTTCTCCATATGACATAGGTTTTAATTTGACAGTACTTTGTGATTTGGGTAATATTGTTGTAAAAGTTCCGTCCTCTGAAGGTTGTTGACCTTTTATAATATCTAACTCGTCTAACAATACAGTAGTTTTGAAAGGTTTCCTTGTTACTGTATCAACTAAATTAAGTTCAATTTCGGGTCCAAAAGCAGTATTCCTTAAAAAAATCAAAATTGCTTCAACGTCACCTTCTAACAAATCTTCAACTCTTACTTCAGGTTCATAAATTTTGGAACGTAATAAAGTTTGGGTCATGTCATTACCAGCAGCCATCAAAATGTTTTCATCGTTTGCTGTCAAGTATCCCACTTTTAATGATTTTTTCTTATTTTTATAAAAAAAACCTTGAGATGGTAAAGGCACTACGTCATGTGGTAGTGAAAAATTTGATTGTCCGTATTCTTTTGCTTGATTATCCATATAAAAATTTAACCGTAAAGTTTAGTGTTTTACGGTTAAATATAAAAGTGTTTCGATTTTAATCAATAGTATCTCGATGAATTAATAAACAAGTACACAACGGTCCATTCTCAAAGTTGTATTAATCGTTGCTAATCCGTCTTGAGCATAACTTAAAGTGTTGAAGTTCACATCTGTTAGGAATGTTCCATATAGAATCCATTTTTCCACAACAACTCCGGTTGGGTCTAACATTTCGAGGTCGACATCTTTTTTGTAACCTGCAGCATAACCCATACGTCCTGTGACAGATTCTGCGTGTAAACGAACCCATTCCATGAGAGCTTGTGCTGCAGAAGGTCCAATCGGGTCTCTGAATACTGCTGGAATTGTTTGCCACGTAAACCTTCCCGCAACATAAGTTTCAGTGTTCAAAAAAGGGATTGGAGTGGATACTATTTGTATATGTGGTCTTGCTGATGATTCAACAAACCATTCATTTATACCTAGTGATGATGGAAACCTTAAGATAAAACGATTCTGTCGTTTCGGTTCGTAAGGTATCGGCATTTTCATTAATAAATCAGCCATGTGTTTTTTATTTTTTTGTTTTTGTTATTTTATTGATAAATATATCCTTTCACAAAAATTTTTCTATTTACTTTTTTTTGGAAAGATATATCCTTAATTTACTTCCTGTTTAACTCCTCCAGCAGTAGAATAAGTTTTTACTATATTATCCGGTTTATTTTTAAAGTGCTTTTGCATTACTTCTATATTTTTTGGGTCATCGTCACTAAATCCTATAGATAATTTTTTTGGACTGAATTTATTAGCAATATCCTTTTTTAAGAATGCCTTTTTATTGAGTACTGCTGCCATACCTTTAATGTAATTTACAAAACTTTCCATAGCCTCCACTTTAGCTTCCTCAGGGTTTGCCGCTCCTTCTTCATCACCAAAAGATACAGGATTATATTTATTTAGTTCTAAATATGACTTGATTAATTCCTCGTCTGTCATTTCATTTTCACCCACAAAAGACCTGTATTTTTTTAAGTTTTTAATTAATTCATCTTTGTCTATTCCATTGAACCCTTCTAAAATATAGTTATAAATCGCTTCTTTTATAGTATTAGGATTATGTCCTCTCGCAGTAATTATTGCAAATATTGAACCGTTATTAATTGCCTCTTTAAAATCATCGAATGCCGGACCTTTTTTTGCCCTCATAGCGTCAACCAAAAAATCTTTGTCCCCGTCGGTTCTGAAGTTTTTAAATGGAAAATCACTATATCCTACAATCGTGTTACCTTTGTAACTGAACGGTTCTTTTCCTATTTGATGTCTAAACTCTGCGAAATCGTCAGTTGACATTCCGACTTCGTTTCCACTTTCATCTTTGACTAAAATTTTTGTCGGCATGTGAACAATATTATCGTCCCAATCGAACGCATAATATTTTAAGTCTGGTGTACCTTCAACTTTGAATCCTTCTGTAAAAACTTTTTTCATTTGGCTCAAGGGGGATTCACCCCCCTGTTAATTATTAGATATTTTCAAACGAAGCTCCTGTTGGAGTGATGAAGAATTCAATGTCAATGAATTCTAATGCCTTCGTTGGTTTTAAATATATCTTTCCTGTTAATGTATTTCTATCTAAGTCTTCAGGTGAAGAAGAAACTGTTACTCTAAAGTCATAAAGACCTCTGTCTCTTCTAATTGAATCTAAGATAGGATTAACACTATCCAAGAACTGTTGTCTCACTATTTGGTCGTTTTGTTCGAACAACAATCTTACTGCTACTGCTGAAATCAACTTTCGAGCTTGAAGTAACAATCTTCTCACGTTCAATCTGTTGAGTGCTGTATCTGCTACTTGTAAGGTTTTGTTACCCCAAATTACAGTTCCCACATCAGAGAATGTTGCAATCGGGTTGATTCTACCTTGATAAAGGGTATCTCTATCTTCTTGTGTCAACTTAACTCTTGCCTTGATTGAGTTCACAAGACCTCTTGTGTAACCCGCTGAAGCGAACCAAGGGAATGCGATGTTATCTGTTAATGCCAAGTTTCTACAAACTTCCCCTGTTGGTGGAAGATAGATTTGGGTGTTATTAACAGTATCTCTTGTAAGAATCCAAGGATAGTAAGTAGCAGTGTAGTTGGAATCAATACCTGTGTTATCCAAGTTGTCAACCGCTTCCTGAGGATAAATAATATCTTGTGGATTAGTTGCATCTGGAGTATACATTAGGTAATCAGGAGTAGTTGCGATGTAAACTGAGTCTGCTCTTGAGAACTGTACCATGTCAATAGCTTCTTCTACTAAGTTAGAGTTGTTCACATAATCAATACATGAAGTCGCAAATACGTTGATGTTAGTCGATTCAGGATTTGCGAATGTCAAGATTCCAAGTAAGTAAGCGTAGTAGTCGGTGTTAGCAAAATCTTGTGTATTGTTTTGAACTACAATTCTTTTAAATAGACCAGTACCAGTTGCGTTTGGATATCTTGGAGATGGAGATGCTCCTGCTAAGAATCCTGCGGCACCAACCTGAAATCTATCTTCATTGGTTCTAAACTCTCTGTAGATATCCCATCCATCAAATCCACCAGCAAAACACACTGTATATTTTCTTGAATAAATGAAGTAATATGGATTTTCCTGTGTTTCAGGGTCACTTGTGAAGTCAGCGACACCACATTCGAACGCTGTTTGTCCACTTGTTAGTGAGGAATTAGAGATTGTAACAACTGTAGCTCCTGAGTCCATGTGGAAACCTTTACTCAAATAATTCCAAGTTGCTCCTTCCACAGGTAATGGTGAATCCACCCAATTCAAAGGATTTTGTGTTCCTTTATATTGTAAGAAAGAATCATCTATTCCAAATTGACTCGAGAAACCTAAATAACTTCTTCTGACAATATCTCCGGAAGATTCAGTAACGTCGGTTGGTGCTTCGAACGGAGGGTTATAAATTACTTCACCAGGAAAATAGTACTTAGTTTTGAAAATTGGAACTGGTGAAGCATTAGTCACCGAAGCGTACTCTCTTTGAGTATATCCATAGAAACCACAAGGGATTGCGTCGATTGGTGCTTCATCAGCTAACTCAATCATGATATAACGTGAAATCAATGCATACTCCCCATCACTCGACCCAATTTTCTTAGCAACGAAGTTGTTTGAATTAGGGTCCATGTTACAGTTAGTAAATTTCTCGATTACCACAGGGTTAGCATCGGTATCGAAGAAATTTCTTACTAACACATCGAATGACATATTATTGAATGATAGGTTAGTTATTGAAACTTTTACTTCTGTGTTTGCAGCATTTCCATCAGAAATTGATATAAACTTAAATAAGTTGTAAACTTTGTTACCTCTAAGTTCAGACACTAAAAAAGGTGTGCTTGGAGACTTATACTGAGTTACATTGTACGCAATTGATTGTGGGTCTTGACTTCTAGCTCCCTCGAGTGCAATCAAATTACAATTCAAACCACGAATATATCCTTGGTTATAAGCGTAAGCCAAAGTTCCTGGATAAATTTCTTCAACATATACAGGAACCTCATTCCTTGATTTACCAAAGTTATCAACACCTAATACTTTTGTTATATACTTAGGAGAAGACGCGGACATAGATGTTTCGAAAGAGAAATTGTCGTTGTCTTTTGTAACACCTGAGATTAAGAATGACTCAAAAGGAGACTGAGTGACTCCTGAGTATTGTTCGGTACATACTAATTGTAAATCAGTTAAACCACTAACCTCATAAATCGGTCCGTGATTATCACTTGTTAAACTATTAGTATATAAAGATATACCTCTCGAACGTAAAGTTGCAACAACCATGTTGTTGTATTCAGAATATGCTGTTCCTGAATAAGTGTAAATACTACCTGATACTGTACCAGAGAATGTTGAAGATGCTCCTGTTGTTAAAGAAGAAACATAATAAAAGAATGAATATCCTGAGTAAGCATTTCCTGATGTGATATCAAAGTTAGCATAATACCAAGGGTCATTGTCATCCGCAGACAAGTCATTTACTGCAAGGTTAACTGAATCACATCCGTATTGATTGAGGACATTTGAATAAGTTCCAGTCACAGTATAGTAATCACTTTCAGGAATAGCACCATATACAACTAAAGTATTAGCAGATAAGGATGGAGTCAGTGCTACATCTACAAGGTCTGAATTAAAATCCAATCCTAAAGTTGATGTGCTACCATCTGTCAATCTATATTGATTATTAATGTATGCTTGAACTATTGGAGGAAGCGCTCCACCAACAAATTGTACTGTATTTCCAGAAGATGAACCAGTGAATTGTGCATTCCATGTTGTACCTGTTGCAGGATTAAGACCTATAGTTAATGGGTCAACATTCGCATTAACCTTAATACTCCAAGATGGTCCAGCGTCATATCCTGACAAACCTAAAATTCTTGTAACAAAAAGTTGATTAGATTGTTGTAAGTACGACTTTGCAATATATGCAGCTTCATACTTAGGGATTTGTGTATTTATAAATTTTGTAGGTTCGGTCCCCCCAAAATATGATTGAAACTCATCGTAGTTTGTGATGAAGATAGGTTCAAAAGCGGGACCTTTAATTGTTTCTCCCACTAAACCTAACGTAGTCACACCTACACTTTGAGCCACAAATGATAAGTCAGTTTCAGACGTGTATACTCCAGGTGATACGTATACCTTTTGATTTACTTGTGTTGCTTGAAAAAACATAGTTCAAAATTATTGTTAGCAAATTTATTTTAATGATAAATATTCATATCTACGTGAAAAAACTTGACTTTTGAATATCTATTTGTAAGGAGTATGATTTTATTCTGCCTTTTTTCTACCTATGAAAACAACTAAAGAAATAAAGAATATCAAAATATCCCCTCAATCCCACGAGATACTAAAAAAGTACTGTGAAAAGCGTGGGATTAAAATCTATAAGTTTTTGGAAAATCTTATAATAGAAAATTGTAAAGAAAAGAAAGATATCTATGGTGAGGGTTAAACCAACTGAACCTCAAATTCAATTTTAGATTCTAACGTGTTGTCAGTTTTGACAACATCAATTCTTAAAATATCATTTGTGGTGATTTGAATTTCTAAAACATCAGTGCCAAAATAATCACCATTTATATAGACATCAAAACTATCAACATTACTCGACCCAATCGAAGACATGTTTGCTCTGAAATCAATAATTTCACTTAAGGTGTTATTTCCAACTATGTATAAAAAGTTGGATAAAAATTCATTTGGATTTTTAGGAAACTTTGGTCTTCGTCTTTTTAATACAGTAGTATCCAATTCCATAATTTGAGCGACTCGGGCAATTGCTGGTTTAACTTCAAATTCTTCTTCATCGATCAGATAACCCAACATTGTAAAGTCATAAGTTTGGATAAAATATTTTCTCGAGTCAAGTTGCATTTGTGAATCGTCAGAAATATTATTTAGAACAATTGGAACATATTGACCTTTAATAAAAGTATACGCCTGTTTTGAAGAAAACTTTTGCATCACAATTTTGTTGAGTTGATTAAGTTCTCTCATTCTATTACATACAATCTTCACACTATAATTGATATCAACAGGTACTGGTTGAGGTATTGTGTAAATGTCCATACCTTGTTCATTTCCGTTCCAAGTTGGTACAGAAGCATAATAAAATTGTTTTCTGTTAGGTATAGTATATTGTAAAGATGGATTAGTTCCGAATTTAACTTCAGGTTGTCTAACAACAGTTATAAATGGAGGTTCCGGATTGAAATCTAAGTTGGTAAATAAAGCAGTCTCTACATATTGAGACCAATTTTGAGTTGTTATAATAATATCAACCATAGGAATTATTTTTCCCGCAGTCACAACTTGAAGGTCACCCTTAACAAAATCTAACATGCCTCTATCTAAATCAGCGTGTAATACTGACTTTGGTAAATAAGTTCCATCTTTATTTATAAACTCAAGAAGTTGTTCTCGTCTTGCAAACAAAGTTTTTTTCGGAACTAAAGGTAATGTAGGTTTTACTTGTTTTGGTAATGGCATCTTTTTTTATTTTTCAGTGTTATCATGTCCACATTTATGACACATGTAAGGATCTTTACCTCCTTCAGATAATTTCCAAGACCAACCACATTCATCACAAATAACTTTATCTTTGGTAACCTTTTCAATAATCCGAACCAGTTGAGTTTCCCTAACAATAATTTTCATTATATTCCTCTAAATTCATTTTCACTCACATAGGTTGCAACAATAGTTCTATAGAAAGGTTTGTATCCACCGTATGTATGTTTGTTATCTGATTTTACATATCCATCCTCACTAACAACATAATATCTAACTCGGTCCTCAGATTCATAATATCCAAAATAGTCTCCTTGGAAAATTTCAACTTGTAAATCATCTAAAGTTTTTTGGTAAATACTAAACTTCATATTCCCAGGTTCATTTTGTTCCACTTTCGAATTTCCAATAAATTTACTCGTAGGTGCCATGACTTGAACTAAACCTTTGAGTTCAACCGGAGTCTGAAATTGAATTCCGTCCTCTAAAACTTCACCATATACATCATCAGTTTTGGTCTTTCGTCTATCTATACGATAAAGAACTACGGTAAAATTCATATCACCAATCAGCCATTCTTCACCCATACCAATATCTAAACTATAATCTTCGGCTCCGAAGAATTTACCTAATCTCGAAATTGGAACTAACTTTTCTGCCATTATATTATATGATTACCTATATGTTGATAAATACTCAGTTTATAACTATATTTAAGCCAAATATTTTTCTTATAGATGGATGTAAGTCTAGAATCGAAGGCATTATCACTATTGGAATCTTATGAAGGTGGAAATAACTATTTGCTTGAACTCAAACGAAAGTCTCAAATAAATAAAAAATTCTATCCTACAAGAAGCCAATCAGATTATATAATCAATAATCATAACAACCAACCGAAGGTTGCAAAGAAATGGGTTATACTTGATGCATACTTTGCCAAAAAGTTAGCGGACGACAAATTATACACAGTAATACCTGACAAAGTATGGGTCGAGAAATTATTGTGTGACACAGAAAAAGCATTTCACATTTGGGGTAGAGTTTTTGAAACTGAAGAATTCCACGATTTTTGGTTACCAAAAGCGGCAATTATAAAAGACAATTCAGTCAAAGACGTTGTAATAGATTACGAAAAATATTCTCACAGACCTCCACTCCAACATCAAAAAGAATCAATCCAAAAACTTGTTGAAAATAAAAAATTCATATTGGCTGACGATATGGGTTTGGGAAAAACTATTTCAACAATCATCGCAGCTTTGGAAACGGGAGCAAAGAAGATTCTTATCATTTGTCCTGCAACTCTTAAGATTAACTGGAAACGAGAAATTGAAAATTATTCCGACAGACCGATATTCATATCAGAAGGAAAAACTTTTAGTACAGAACACGATTTTGTGATAATAAATTACGACATAATTAAAAACTTTCATGACACTAAGAAAAAAGATGAATCGCAAGTTATTTCTGCCAATTTTGATTTGGTGGTCGTTGACGAAGCTCACTATATCAAAAATCCTACTGCCCAAAGAACAAAACTAATAAATGACATTGCCAAAGGTGTAGATAGATTATGGTTGTTGACGGGCACCCCAATGACATCAAGACCTATGGATTATTTCAATCTATTACATCTTATTGAGTCTCCTGTTGCCAAAAACTGGATGGCTTACGCCATTAGATATTGTAGTGGATATCAATTTAATGTGGGGGGACGAAAGGTTTGGAACGTGACAGGTTCATCTAATTTAGAAGAACTTAGAGACAGGACGACAGGTCTTGTACTACGCCGACTAAAAGATAATGTTTTGGACTTACCTGAAAAAATAATTACTCCCGTTTATCTTCGATTGAAATCCAAAGCGTACGAAGAAGTTATGGGGGAGTATTATGATTGGTACGATAAGAACCCTGATGAATCAAAATCACTGACAGTTCAGTTTACCAAACTTACCAAAGTACGACAAATCATTGCGGATGAAAAAATACTTCAGACAATTGAAATTGCCGAAAACATTATTGAGCAAGATAAGAAAGTAATAATTTTCTGTAACTTCACCGACTCTCTAAATAAGATTTGTCAACACTTTGGAAAAACCGCAGTCAAAGTGGATGGTTCGATGTCCAAACCTGAAAGACAACATAGTGTAGATAGTTTTCAAGAAAATGATAAGGTCAAAGTTTTTGTTGGAAACATTAAAGCTGCGGGTGTTGGTTTGACACTCACAGCTGGTGAAGCGGTAATCATGAATGACCTTTCATTTTTACCATCAGATCACGCTCAAGCGGAAGATAGAGCATATAGATATGGTCAAAAAAATAACGTCTTGGTTTATTACCCGATATTCGAAAATACAATCGAAGGAATCATCTATGACATACTAAATAACAAAAAACAAGTCATAGCAACTGTAATGGGTGATAACCTAAATTCATCAGACATGGCTGAAGAAATTTTGAAGAGAATAAACGAAATCAGAAAATAAACTGATTCCGTGTTATTTATAGTAAAAATAAAGCCAACAATGAACAAAACAGAAGAAAAGATTCAACAACTCGAATTACAGATTGTGGAACAGAAAGTAACAAGAGAAAAAGAGTTGTTAATCACAGAAATGAAAAAAATAGGAATTGAGAAACTACCATATTCCTATTCCGCCCTCAAACAATTTATCGACCCTGAGACAATGGATTTCCATTACAACAAACATTACAAAGGGTATGTTGATAAATTAAATGATGCTCTCTCCAAGAAAAAGTATGGAGATTTGGAGTTAGAACAAATAATCAAAACTATAAGTCGATTTGACAAAACAATTAGAAATAATGCTGGTGGAGCATTTAATCACGCATTGTTTTGGAATATGATAACACCTGAACCTAAAAGACTCAAAGGGGATTTACAGAAAAAAATAATCAAAGAGTTTGGTAGTTTTATTTTATTCAAGAAAAAATTTGAAGAAATTGCTAAAGAACGATTTGGGTCGGGATGGGTTTGGTTAGTTTTAACAGGTAGAAATACTTTGAAAATCATGTCCACCCCGAATCAAGATAATCCCTTGATGAACATCATTGAAGGTGGAGGATTTCCATTATTAGGTTTGGATTTATGGGAACATGCATATTATCTGAAATACAAAAACAAGAGGGATGAATATATTTCTAACTTTTGGAAAGTTGTAAATTGGGAGTTTGTTTCTAAACTTTATGATATTAAAACGGAAACAAAACTTTTAGAATCTGTTGAAATGAAAAAAATTATTAAAGAATTTAAAGAACCAAAATTTTGTAGTTCGAATGAAATTGTTTTTTATAAAGAATTAATCAACAATCCAAAAATAAAGAAATTATATCAAGATGGTGTCACTGATGTTTTGAAAAAAGTATACCATGAATATTGGGTTGAAAGTAACGAGAAAGAAATGTCAGGATTTTATGGAATTGAATCCGACAGTGCTAGATCGGTTTTGAATAACTTGAATACCAACTTTAATACTTTTTGTTTATTAACAAAAGCAATCAATAAACAGATAGAATCAATTAACAAACCAAACAAAAAATTTGATTTTTCCATCAAAGAGAAACGAACAATTAGTGAGGTCAATAGACTTATATCGGCATTGGATTATTTCAAAAAAGAAATTTTTACAAAAAGAAACGAAGATTTTGTTAACATAATAAGTGTGTTGTTGAAACTTTGGGACAAAGGACAAAAATCTGAAGACAAAGTTCTTTCCAAAATAGAACAATATTTTGGTGAAGGTTCTTCAGTTGAAAAAATAGGTGGTCATGGTCAAAAAAGTGATGCGTTGAAAGGGATAGATTTAATTGTTAATGTAAATGGAAAAAAACACACCGCTCAAGTGAAACCTTTTTCTTATATAAAAAAAGATGGGGATAAAATCATAATTATGGACACAGGCAATGTGAAACCATATAACGTTGATTGGATGATATTTATAAACACAAAGTCAAATAAAATTCTAATTATCGAAAATAATCCAATTGAAAATCGTGACCAATATGTTTTCAATACCTCATCTCTCATTCACGAAATAGATTAACAAAGATATTTATATTATATGTCAGCAATACCAGAACCAGAACGAAGTAAGATATACACTAGAATCAAACACCAATTAGGTGCTCCACTCAGAAGTGTCGAACTCGAAGATGAAATGTTGGATTCACTAATTGAATTAGCCGTAGGGGACTATGAAGAATATATTCTTCAATGGTTAATTGATTCACAGTGGGTTAATCTCGTAAACTTGAATATGAACGAAAGGTCAGTTGCACGAGCTTTGGTAACTCGAACTATGGATTTCGAACAACAATTTAGTTATTCATATTCAAAAATTGTTGGTCTTCAAACTGAAGGACCTTGGGTTCTAAAAAAAGATTATTTTATCCTTAGTGCAAATACTCAGACTTATGAAATACCTGCGGGTAGAGAAGTCAACGAATTATTATGGTTCTCCAATCAACCATTCACCGCTTTTGGGTTAGGTGGACTTGGTGGATTCGGATTCGGTGGTATTGGTTTGGGAGCAAATGAGGCGGGATATGCTCAAATGGGCTATCAAGGATCTTATTTTATGATGTCAGGTTTTGACTACTTGATAAGGATGCAAGAAGCGAACATCCTTAATAGAATTTTAGGAGGCTCATTGACATATAGAATTACGGGTCTTCCTGATGGTAAAAAATTAATTCATCTATACAACACACCAGGAGGAAGATTCAATTTTAATAATTATAGTATGTATGTTGGGAAGGCTGTTTGGTATTGGTATTATGATGTTGAACCAGACAGTCGAGCGGATTGTTTGAAAAACAATCCTGATATTATTAAACTTCCAACAGACGTTCCAATCGAAGAATTGACTTGGACTGACTTAAACGTACCAGGCCAACAATGGGTTAGAAGATGGTTTACCGCTTATTGTAAGGAAACTTTAGCAAGAGTAAGAGGAAAGTATAGTGGAAACCTTAAGACTCCTGACAGTGAAATCGTTATGGACTATCAGAGTTTGTTAACTGAAGCTAAAGATGAAAAATCTAAATTGATTGAAGAATTGATTGGTGCTGAAGGCTGGTTGACTAGAATGAGACCAGATAAAGTAATGGAAAGAGAAGCATTGATTGCTGAAAATTTAAATAAACAAATGAAATTCAGAGCAATGCCTCGACAAATATACGTAATTTAATTTTATGGCAATAGTAAAATCTATACCTTCTAGAAGAATAATCAAAGGTGAAGTTATTAACACTTCAGAAATTTCTGTAGTTTCAGAATCTACTTATCGAACTAATGGAGAAAGTTGTGTTATCGTAAGAGGAGTGGCGGAATCGATTATTATTTTAGATTCAAACAACACTGACCATGTTGTGGTTAAGTCAATGACCAATCTCATCATACTCCCTGATGTCGGTAAAATTGACGAAGAATATGATGAGGTCGTCGTTGACAAGTTCGCTTGTATTGAATTCAGATTTGTTGGTGGAAACTGGTATATTCTATCAAGTGATGGTCTTAAACAGTCATAAGTTTTTCCTCCCATCCTTCTTCAGCCAAATCGTACATGTAGTAAGGACTTAGTCCTCGCTTTTCCCAATACTTCAATTCGGCTTCAGTAATATCCAATACATCTTCTTTTAATCTATCTTGGTCTCCATCCGCAAGAGGTTGTCCATTAATCAATTCACATTGTGAAGTTGTGAAAATACCTCTTTTGTCAGGTTCGTTGACAATTAGACCATTCCTAACTTCGTCTTTAAAAACAACCATTAAGGGTTCAATTCTTTTATTAAATGTTGCGATTGCCCTTGGAACATTATAATCACCTGTCAAATCAGGATTATTATCTAATATATCTTTATCTAACATATAACAATTAACCATAACTCCATCCGTGATAGGTTTATATTTAGGGTTCATAAGTGAGTTATGTGTGTTTGTATCTTTAATTTGTTTTACAGTCATCTTTTGAACGTCACCCTGAGAGGCTTTAGTACCGTTATTAACGTACATAATCACATCACCCAAATTCACATTTAAATTATTTTGTAATGCCAATTCCAAATGTGCCATTCGACTCATACTGTTTCCAGACTTTGTTTTAGTAGTTAATCTCTTAACGTAGTCTTCAATACTCAACTTTACTCTAGCACGTTGAGCAATTTTAGATAGAGGTATCTTCTTATCATATATCGTATGAAGGTACTCGTAATAGTATTCAACAAACCCTTTACCGTTCCCTTGTAATAATAACTTAATACCCTTATCCAAAAATTCCTCAATATAGATTGGAAGTTTTTTTGACTTGATACTGTTACCAGTAAGTTTGATTTTACCCTTCGCATCCATAACCGCATAGTTCTTACGAGCCAAGTTGATACATGATGGCCAAACACCATCGGTATCCAAAGCCATTTCACCTCTCATGAATGTATCATTATACTCCGCAACATCAGCCTCAGGTCCGAAATATTCTTTACCCAACCTAACCTTCCAATTCAAACCACGTCCAACATATACTCGATTCTTAGCATCCTCGGGTGTAGAGAAGTTTACACCATCAGTATCCATCACCAATGGAACATATCCTTTTAACATAAAAAACTTAATCATCTGACGAAGATATTGTCTTCCAGTACAGGTAATCTGCTCACCCATGTACATGTCACCCCAAGCATAAACCTGAGGGGCGGACAACGCACCGAACATGGAGTTAATAAAGATTTTAATTGGTAATTGTTTGTTACCGTAAGACTCAGATTTTTTCCTATCTGTTTCGTGGAATTGTTCCGCCAAGTTCTTATATCTGATACGAGTATCTCGGAACCACTTCAACATTCCCTTCATCGCACCCGTCACGTCACAATCAGGAAATACGTCGTGTACCAACTGAATGGAGGGGTATAGAGACGAGAAGTCAAGCTTAAGTACGTCCCTACTATATCCCACCTTGAGTAGTCTTGAGAGACCTCCTACGAAGTCAGTCTTGGACTCTTTAGCAGGAATTGGAATGTTGTGTTTATATGACCATGCCATCATCAACATCTTCCACAAAGTTGCGGTGCCCATAGTAGATACTCTCTCATAGGTAGTTGGAATCATCGCAGCAAGTAGGAATGAACCTTGATTGAATTCTTGGTCAACTTTCAAGGTTTCGTCCAAGTCATCATCAAGATATCTTTCAACCAAATTATCACCAGTAACTTTAAGGTATACATCGGTTCTATTTTCACAGATGTCATCAATCTTGGGGTCTTGTCCAACCTTACGATAGTTCCCATTCTGTGTGTTTAACCAAAATTCATCTTTATTAGTATAGAAAGGAGCAATGTCCAAGTGGTCAATATACACTCGGTCTTGAGCTTCGGCATTAATATATTGGGTGATGTATTTCAATCCCGCAGATTTGATACTTGAATTGATTGCTTGTGCTCTACGAACTGCATGGATAATATCAATAACATTATAACCCCATATTGAGGTTTGAGTGTATAACTCAACTTCGTTGGCAAGTTTCAACATACCTTCTTTTCTTGTGAATGAATGGTCAGGATGTAGGGAACGACAAATCTTCTTCGGGTCAATACCCAAGATTTTACATCGTTCGAATATCCAATGCCAGTCGAAGTTTGCTGAATTATATCCACCAATAATACTTGGTTTCAGATCATTGATAATACTGAAAAACTCTATGATTGCACCCCGTTCTTGAAATTCATCAATACATTCGATAACTTTATGGTATCCTTTATTTGTTTTGATTCCAATCATGAATATACGACCATCTTTGGGTTCCAATGCGGTCGTTTCCAAGTCAAATACCAATCGGGTAACTTGGTTGTAATCCTCAAATCCTTTGAACAATCTTTTTTCTTTTGAAACGAGATATTGTTCAACAGGAGACAAAATAATTATTTTATCTTTTATTCTCTCACCCCACGGATCACATCCACCTTCTCTAAAAAATTGTACTAGTTCACGGTAACCTTTCAGAGATTTAACCATGAAAGTCATACCCCTTTCTAATCTTTCGTTACCATGGGTGTCAAGTTTTTCTATCATAATACCATGTTTGGTCATGGCTTCTTTCTGAGCGGCTTTGGAACCACCATAGAAGTTAATGTCTCGTAAATCACCAACCCAAGCAAATGGGGTAAACGTATCTTTACGGATTTCTTTTCCTTTGTCGGGGATTTCTTTGATTTTGTAGATGGAGTTGGAAGCGTAGTCGAATTCGATAGCGACTATAAATTCTTCGGGGTCGTTTCCATGTAGAAAGGACTCAATTTCTTTTTCTGTAAACATTTTCTATACACGAGTGGTTTATTGGCTTTCACACTAATGTGAAGTTTACCTTACTCATCGAGTATAAATATAAAGAAAAATTGTGTCTTGTCAAATTAGCAACAAGCAGTCTCAGAAATAAAACTTTCTTGTATGTTAATGTAAAGTTCTTCTCGGATAGGAAGAATTAGGTTTCCTTCGTCATTCGTGATTAAGAATTGGCCCTGATATCTACCCGGTGTGTTTGTGTCTCTTGAACTAAATTTGAAATAAATATAGTACTCGGGAGTCGCACCCAAAGGTAAAATTAAATTAACGATTTCGCAAGGTGCAGAAACAATCTTTGGAATACCTGTTTCCACGTCAATCATGGTAAAAAATATTGTAGAGACCTCAAGGTCTTCCATGAGTTGTTGGTAACCTGCTCTTCCGTCTTTTACCACCTGCATTTTCAATACAGGGAGAGTTGCGTTCTTTTTAATGTAAAATTCCATAACAATAAATATACTGTTATGACTCTTTACGAAGCCCCCTTTCGTAATGTTCGAATCTATCGTGTTCCGTTGGAGTTAACAATAAAAGTGCCGTACTCAAATCACCCTTTTTGACCAACTGATACATATGAGACATCCAAGTCTGTTCAAAAGGACGTGCCCAAGTTGTATCCAAAAACATTTTTTGATTTCCAGGTCTACTTACAATTTGAGGCCAGTTACAATAATATATTTCACCAACAGCATAAGGTAATCCTTTATAGGATAATACTTGATTGAATTGGGTTTTGGGAGCATTTGGGTCCAAACCTAATTCAGGTAATCTCGGTTTATTTGGCCAAAATTCTGTCCTCACATGTTGTGGTACGTTATACCAAGACCACTGAGTACCATTATCCCCATAAAACTCACTATAATTGAGTTTTATAAAATCGAAGTTTTCTTTTTTAATAATTTCCAAGGACTTACTGTAAAGGTTTGAAACATACCTATTAAATCCATTCCTACAAACTGTACCTTCGTTTGGATAAAAAAACATATCATCTTCAAAAAACAAGTAATAATCCAAGTCTGTTTCATTTTGGAAATGTTCTGCAATCCATTGTCTTCCACCACAAATCCCCAAATTATCTTTTTTGATATGTTCGAACCCGAATTCTTTACAAATTTCCGAGTATTCTTCGGTAGTTGAAAAATCACTAGAGTTATCTAATAAAAATTTACTTGTCTTATTGATGTAATCTTTGTCGTAAGCCAACATAGAATCAATTAAAGTTCTGAATTGGTTTGGACTATTAAAGGTGATAACGTATAAACCTACTTTATTTGTGTCCAAGTTATTTACAAATTGTATTGAACTTTCGTTTTTAACTTTCAAAGTGTCATTTTTAAGTTCTTCGAAAAACTTACCCACTAGTCCATTAGATTCTATTTCAAAATAATTAAACAAATCAGAGTGTTTGTAACACATTATACTGAACAATGATTCTTCAGTACCCATATATCCCTCGTCCAAGGTACTTTTCATCAATCCATAATAGATGGAGTTGACATCGCTAATTGTATTTTTAGGCCCACCAAAAAATCCTCCTCTTGCAACTTTGTTTACTTTTGAGCCCGCAATCGAATTTAACTTGGAATATTCGAAACCATGAATTTCTCTTTCAGCGTCATATGGGAAACAAATAAACGAAAATTTAGAAATATATTTAGATAAGTTATTTAAAACTTTATCATGTGTAAAATAACCTGGATGTACTGTGTTTGTTAATCCACCATCAATCCAAAACATATATTCCGAATTGAATTGGTCCATAACTTTGGCATCATGTAACAAAAATATTTTTGACATTACTAATGGATTGTAATTTTCCAAACGGCCTTGTGTCGATTCCTTTAACCATCCAGATTGGTTATACCATTCGGGATTTGTTCTGATTTTTTGAATCAGTGGAAAAAACTCTGTATTGGTGAACCAACTAAGTGGCCTTGTGATAAATTGAGTGTTTTCGGTTTTCCTTCTCTCAAAAACGAAAGATTTTAATTCTTCTTCTCCAAAAATTATTAGATTCTCTTCAACCTTTAATAATTGTTCAAATTTATCCAAATAGTGTTGATAGGACCTGCTCCAACCTTCGGTTAATTCTCCTCTCCCGATATCCCATATACCTGTAACTAAAGTTATATTACTCATATATTCTATTTAATTCTTCTAAAATTTTATAAAAACTTTTATTTCGTTGAAACAGTTCATCAGATGCTTCTCTCGGTGCACTATCCCGACACCACCAAATATCAAAGTGTTTTCTTTCGAAAAGTTCTTTGTGGTTATAATACATTAAACTCATTACTTGTTCTTCGTGAGGAATGTTATGGTCTTCAATAAGAATGTCATTTACATAGTTTTCAAAAAGACCAACAACCTCATCCCATTTATTCTTGTGTCCACCAAAAAGGCCACCAATTATATGTAATGACCTGTCATACTCAGTGTACCATTTTCTATCTACCGTTCCTGACCAAAAATTTCTATCATTCTCCTTACCAATTATTAAAAATTTCTCGTTGGTATCTGAAATGAGATTTTTCAAAAATTCATTGTTAAATAAAGAACTTTCATAATATCTTCTTGTTAAATGATTATTTGTCAGATATTTTAAGGGAATTAACCCACAGTGGGACAATCCAGCGTCAATCCAATAATAATAGTCGTAGGATTTATCTTCATTCCACCAAAAATGGAATTTACTGTATTGTACTTCTATACATCTATCTCCCTTTTTTGTTTGCTCGATGTTTTTATATTGGTTTATTAAATCTTTAAATTTGGTGTTCCCAATGTCAAAGACTTGAAATTTTAATTTTTCTGAAGAGACTGAGTTTTCATTGTAAAAAAATTGTTTCAATGATTCGATTTCTCTGTCTGAAGTATAACATAAAAAATCAGCGTCTGTCATTTTTAGTAATGACAATAAACTATTTCTATAGTGACCTGACCTCCCAGGTCTTCCCCCGAATTCAGTTCCATGTAAATCACTATAAATTGATGTAATAAATTTAACTGACATAGTAGTAATCTTTGTGTGTATTGCCCTCTTTTAATTTTTGGTTTTTGTCCTCGTCCATAAACTCATTAGGTATTTTGTAAGGTGAGAAAAGATTCCAATTATAAGTTTGAACATAAAAGTTATTATACATTCCTTGAGAAACATCTGAATAAGATTTTCTTTGAGGCGCAATTGGTAAAATCGGACAATAACTTTGAAACTTAGGGTAAATAAATTTAGATAAATATCCGTCGATAGGATGAAAAAAATCACCACTTATTGAAAATGAATTTTCTGAAATTTTTGGTATTTCATCATAAACTGAACTATCATAAATCATTAAATTAGTTGCGTAAGTTTCAGTGTGATTTTCATTTTGTTTTGGAGATAATTTAGTTAAGTCCAATAATGTATCGTACTTTTCACTTACATTCATGTGTCTATTCAATGTTGGAGTAACATTAAAAACGCCAAATTCAATATCACTAATTTGTTCTTCTATTTTGTTCAAAATAGATTTGGCGTAAGGCATAAAAACGCAGTCGTCTTCTATTATCATAACTCTTTCATAACCCCGTTCTTTGGCAATTTTAATAATTTCCAAATGAGATAAGGTACAACCCATATAATTTCCACGATTTATTGCATTAAGCCTTTCCCATTCCCATCCAATGTAGTCCATTTCCTTATGGATATTTTCTAAATTTTCTGGTCTGGTTTCTAAATTTATTACAAACTTGGGTATTTCTGAAAACTTCATTAAGATACTACATTGTGATTTAATTGTCCTGTTAATCTATCACACCAACCTTTGGACTCGGAGTGTGGCCATACAACCCAATATGATGGTAAAACTGTTGTAGGAAATTCTCTCCATACTTTACAATACTTATCAGGGTCTCTGAAAAATCCTGCAATTTCATTCTTATCGGCGTCTTTCCTGAAAATAGTTTCATCGTCAGGTCCGTGAAATGCAACCACCCAAAAATCGTAATCCGTTTCAGGAACACTTGCGTATCCCACATCAATACAATGTTTATATATTGTTGAGAAACTTTTTTTCCACTCTTCCTCATCTTCGATCAAAGGACTTGGTGGATATTTTTTATCTAAACAATGTTGGTCGACCGCTCTTTTTTCGAACAACAATCCAGCATATCTTTCATAATCTCTTAATGTCCTAACAGTTCCAAATCCAAATGGACCATTGTGTCCTTCTTGAGTTTCTCCATCCATACCGAATAATTTTCTATTAGTGTGGTGAGAATGTTTATTTTTTTCTCCCCAAGTTTTGTCATCATCCCATTGTTTGGTTCTACCTTTACGAGTGTATTCGTGATAAACTACAGGAATGTGTGGGTGGAACAAATCGTATCCCCAAGTGTATGCTCTTGCTGCAATTGAGATTTCTTCTCCGTGGAAATAATATTCGGGGTTGTGTTGTACCTCAGTTGAGAATTGACCTAAAGTGAAACAGAAGTGAGCGGAGTAGAATCTTGATGTTACAGGTTTTGTCATTTCTCTCCATCCTGGAATTGTTTCGGGTAAAAAGAATACCGCACCTTCAGGGATAAATCTATCGAATGCCATTCTCCATGCATCTTGTGCTCTACCTGCTGGGTCATTATCAGGGTCGAATGATGAAACGTAACCTGTTAATAATGGTTTTTTGTATCCATCCTTTTGTAATCCTTTAATCATTTTGATTAGAATATCATCCCAATCTTTCACGAATCTCATGTGAGAATCAATTTGCAATGTATATTCTTCACCATCGTAAAGTTGTTGGGTCATATTTCTCGCCCAACATACTCCTTTGGATTCCAAATAAGGGATGTTCATAATTTTGAATCTTTTATCATTTTTGAACTCATCTAAGTTGTCAAATCCATCAGATTCATTAAATTGTCTTGCAACTGAAAAAACTAAGTTTTTTGGTTTCTTTGCGTTTGCAATCATATCTTTCAACGTTAAAACTAGTTGGGGGTCTCGGTAAGATGCTATTTGAACGAATATTTTCATCAGTATATATTTTTACCATAAAATAAAAAACCCTCCGACAAAGTGGAGGGTTTTTGAATATATTTTTTTTTAGTATTAAACACATCCATTAGGATCGACTGAGGTAATTTCTCCCAAACCTCCTGAGACTTCGAATACGGCCGTTCCATTCGAGTAATAACCATCAGCAACTGGATTTGTAGGGGGATTACCTGATGTTGTGTATAAGAATTCTCCCAAGTTAGGGCCAAATCCTCCAGCAACTGTTCCAAAAATTGTGTTAGGTGCCGATATAAAATCTGAACAAGCTAAGTTAGCCGTTGAACCAGTACCTAAACTATACGTATAATAACCGAATGTTGGTGTTGGAGATGGTGTTTGGGTTATTGTCTGAGTTGGAGTCTGAGTCTGTGTTGATGTATTTGTGGGAGTTGGAGTATTGGTAGGAGTTTCGCTAGGAGTATTTGTTGGAGTTTCAGTATTGGTTGGTGTTGGAGTTACTGTAGGTGTTTCTGTATTTGTTGGAGTTGGTACATTTGAACAAAGTATAATTGAACCAATTACTGCTCCGTATGAATCTAATTGAGCAACCATTCCTAAATTTGCATAGTATCCTGCACTCAAACCTGCATTACCCAATCCATCTACATAGAAATTATCGGATAAGTCAAACTGAGGATTATTACCCCAAATTGTTCCTGATACTCCGACTTCACAAGCTTGATTTGAAGTCGAGCCAGAAGTAATTGAGAACGAGAAGAATGAATTGGTTGGTGTCGGACTCGGACTTTGTGTTGGAGTCTGAGTCTGTGTTGATGTATTTGTGGGAGTTGGAGTATTTGTTGGAGTTTCAGTATTGGTTGGTGTTGGAGTTACTGTAGGTGTTTCTGTATTTGTTGGAGTTGGAGTTACGGTAGGTGTTTCCGTATTGGTAGGTGTAATTGTAGGCGTTGGAGTTTGAGTCTCTGTTGCAGTTGGTGTCAATCCATCCGTTGCAGTCGGACTCGGAGTTACACTTTGTGTTGGTGTAACAGTTGATGTTGGAGTGGGAGTATTTGTACTCGTCGTTGTAACACTCGGAGTCGGTGTATTAGTTGGAGTCTCAGTTGTTGTAGGACTCGGAGTGTTCGTACTTGTTGTTGTCACACTCGGAGTTGGTGTATTAGTTGCAGTATTTGTCGGTGTTGCAGTTTGTGAAGGTGTATTTGTTGGTGACGGAGTAGGTGTATTTGTTGCCGAAATTGGTGGGAACACACCTTCATTAATTAATGATATACCCCCTTTAAACGATGGCGCTACGGTATAAGTACCGTTTATTACCCAAATATTTTTTGTTTGAGTTGGTAGTAATTCAACTTGATAATCCCACATAGAATCATCACATCTTCTGTAACTGAAGTTCACTAATGTGGAACCCGTGTTCGTAAGTATATATTTACTGCAAGCCATAGTTTTTCTTATTTAATTTATAAATACTGCAAACTTTTATTATTTTCAATTTATTTTGAACGAAAAAAAAAATCCGTATTTTTTTTATTAGTAAATTAACATATTCCAACATTTATTACTAAAGTTCCACTTAATTGAACGAATCTTGCTCCATCTGAAAAAGTGAAAAAATTGCCTATCGGAGGTATTGTTAATTCAGTATTACCATAAACGTAATCACCTACTTCAAGTTCGTGAAAAGGTTTCGTTGTGAATACTGTGGCATTTGCAGGATTTGCAATCTGATTAACAGATTGACAAACATTTTGATACCAACCACCAGCACGTAAATTACGTTTATAAAGAGGTGAAGGTGTTACCGATGGTGTTGGAGTATAAGTTGGTGTTGGTGTTTGGGTAATTGAGGTTGGGGTAATGCTTACAGTTGGAGTAACGGATGGGGTTATTGATTGTGTTGGAGTAGCCGTTGGACACAATCCTAAATTTGTAATGTCTAAGGGTCCGCTATATCCTTCTTTTACTAAATCTTCTGCACAAACAAACTCCGTGTTTAATGGAGTTATAGTTCCGACACTAACAATACTAGTGCAACCTGTGTACCTATAATATCCATCTTCAACACTATTGTAGTTTATTATTTGATAATAGTTGCAGTTCGGCATTCTAAATATTTGATTAATAAATATATTCGTTTATAGTCCGTATGGAGTTTTAGTAGGAGTCTGAGTTGGAGTCTCTGTAGGTGTGTTCGTAGGAGTTTCTGTTACAGTTTGAGTTGGAGTGACTGTATTAGTTGGAGTTGGAGTTGCACTTGGAAGAATTACAAAACAATCAGGACATTCAGGGTTTAATAACTTATACCTTTCCTTCAATAATTTAAAGTTATGCCAAACTTGTGACGCGTTCAAAGGTTCAACATACATTCTAAATGCACTTACATCACCAATCATGCTACCGCCAAAATATTCTTCTAACTTAATATGTGTGGTCAATCCAGAATATATTGTATTGTCTAAGTCATGGGTGGTTAAACATTCAGGATCTTGTTGATAAGTAATCCCACTAATAGATTCAGGGCACCCTCCTGAAAATGTCAAGTTGTCTTTAAGACCTTGAGTACCTCCTCCTAAAGAAATATTATATCCAACACCAATTTGTTTTTCTCTTTCAACATTTAATAACCTTGGAATAATCTCTTCAAAGTTTTCGGCAATCATAAACAATTTACCATTTACGAATATTTTGAGAGTCCCCAATCTATATTTCTTTTCCTCAGTCCAATTATCGTTGAATGTTACAATTTCAGTTGTTGCAGGGTCATAAGGTAACTCATGAGTTAATGGTGGTTCAATTAAACTGACACTATTATTTGCTGGTGTTGCGGTATAAATTGTATCAACAAGAAGTCCCAATCCCCCTTTTTCATAAAGGTCACACGTATCTAACCACTGGTTTCTTTGGAATACAGCATCAATTTGAACCCAATGTTCCAACTGTATATACGGAGTATTTTTACATTCATCAAAAATGCCACGTGTCGAACACCATTCTGTTACTGACGTTCCTGTGTGATAAGTTATCCCCGTTTGGCAAGTTCCTGTTGTTTCACAACCTCCAGTTATTGTATATGTCTTTATACATAATCGTGGATTACCCGTATCTCCACTTAGCCGCAATGAAAGTCCATTTGACACTCCATCATAGAGTGGGTCTTTTTCAGGATATTCAGCTTTCACAGTACAATTACAAGGACATCCACAATTACAATTTGTTGAAGTACCCCCAGATATTTGATAAACCTCTAAACAAGTTGAAGCGGTATTGGCAGAACTAGCACACCCACAAGTATGCATACAAGTCAAACCTGAAGTTACTCTTGTATATCCTGTATCTTGTTTGGGTGACCCATCGGCATAGTGGTAAAATTTGTTTTCCGCTCTCGACCCCATATAAAAGAACGTACCTTTATTATTAGGGTATCGATTGTTCAGTCCGACATTTGTATCTCCTGACCATCTGTATCTTAACATGAACTCAGCCGTCCATCCTAATGGAACTCTCTGCGGGAACACTTGGTAATCATATCCAGGTATTTTGTAAAACCCTTGAAAAAACCCTCCGTTTAATCTTGCAAAATATCCAACGAGGCCCCCGTCAGTTGTATAATTCAAATCGTAAGTATAAGAATTATCATTCCAAAGTCGGTTTTGTGTTGTAGTAAATCCTGTGATAGGATGAAGTTTCATTCTCCTATCATATTTGTATCTACTATATTTATCTAAATTATTTGTATAAAGTCCTGTGGTTATTTGTAACGTTTCCCCTGACATGTTTTTAACAAGACCATTATCGATTCCTGTCAAACCAACGTCACAAATATTTGTAATTATGGGACAAAAGTTCGGGTCAATATATTCAGGGTTCCAATAATTTTCAGAAACTATGACATCATTATTAAATGTACAACCTGTTCGACATAAAGTGGTTGCAGAATTATTGATGTCAAATTTAAATGGCATTCTATTCCCATCATCTTCACCTATTAATAATGGTGAAAAAATTACCTCTTGGTCATAGTCCTTCTCATCTGAAGCTAAACAGATATCGGTAATTTCGTTGACAGGTTTGATACCCCAACGTCTGAAATTATACTGATTAATATTTTGATATGCCATAAACTAATGATAAATACCTTATGTCATAGTATTTATAGATAAAAAATAAGCTATGATTCCTGTTGATACTGAATTTTTTTCATCACCATATTATTTCTTGATGAGAGACAAGGGAAATAAGTATTCGTTGTATTTCTCTGTTGAAAATACTCTGACTGAAGCACGTAAAAAAGATGAGGTTATTCACTTCTCAAAAGAAAAGGGTGAAAATGTGAAAAAACATTTGAAAAAAGTTGCGAAAGAAAAGAAAATCAAAGACACGAAAACTTTGAAAACAGATTTAGAGGAATTAGTGAATTCTGATGGAAGTATGTCCAATTCCAAAATTCCAATTTTGGACCCGAGATTACACCCAAGAAAAACTATGGACCAAACGGTTTCATCCGCTAGCATCACAAATGACCCTATTTCTCGTGGTTATAGAACTTACTACGGAGAAAGTGAAGTTAAGGAAATCGATATGTCGGGGGCTTTCGGATACGAGGAAACTGAAGATTTGGATGGTAAAGAAACCTTTAAATTTTTGGTTAAAGATATGGGTATGGAACCTGATGAAGCAAAAGAACGAACAAAACAACAAGGAAAAGACCCATCAGGTAAAAAAGATAAAAAATCAAAATACTATAGAGATCCGAATTTCATAACACGAGCAACTTTATCTGAAATTCAAAAATTGAAAGCTATAAAGGTAGTTGAAGATATGTTAGCAAAAAAGAAAGATTCGAATTCCGCTGACGTAGGAAAAAAAGATACATCTGAAGATTTGGAAAAATTATCACCTGTGTTGAAAAAAAATATTCACTCTCTAATAAAACAAGCAGAGAAACACGGGGTTTCAAAAAAAGATTTAATAAAAATAATTCAAGGTGAATAACGATTTATATAATTCGGCGAAAGGTGAAATTGAATTTCCATCGAATATGAGGGACCATATGAAAAAATGTTTCCACATGGTAAAAGGTGCCGACGAAAATACTGAAGGATTCAACCGTAATAAAGAATTACAAGATAAAAAGTTTATAGAGTACAAACAGTTGAAAAGAATCAAAAATTTTTTTGACAATTTTATAGGTAATCATAAGGAACCCTCATTCATTTTGAATGGTGGTGTTGAAATGAAAAATTGGACTAACAATGAGTTAAGGAAAATGAGGGATTACACCAAAATGACCAAAACAAATAAAATGGATGCGGGAATGATGAATCAATTTATCAAACCTCATGAGAAAAAGGATTTTACGAATGTTAGACCATCACAACAACATGCAAACACCTTCAACAAATATGATTCCGCTGTAACAGAAAGTCTTAAAAGAATAAACGAAATAATGAAACAATTATAATATGGCAAACGAAATAGCAGTCGACTTATCTCAGGACATCCCAAACGCCCTAACCGCAATTGGTGATGTAGAAAGAGCAAAACTAATTCCTAAAAATGATTTCAACGCAGTTGGTAACGAATACTCTGTTGTTAATCGAGACGCAGTAGCGGATGGTGATTCTATGGGTAGAGGTACAGGAGCGTTTTTAGATGTTTATAACGTAAACGCAGGAACTATTACTGATGTTGTTGAAAGAAAAAATGAAATAAAAATTAACAAATTTAATTCATCAAAACCTTATCCTAACTTTTAATGAAATTACAAGAGACACTCAAGGGTTTAATTTGTGAAATCGCTTCTGTCGATAGTGTAGTTAACGCAATTAAAAACAAACAGAAAGTGGTTATCTATTATGATGGTGATGAGCCAGGTGGTAGAGGATTAAGAGAAATTGAACCTGTGTGTCTTGGTACAAGTAAAGCGGGAAACAAAGTATTACGAGCGTGGGATGAAGAAGGTTCATCTCACACAGCCTACAAAGGAGAACAACCTCTACCAGGGTGGAGACTTTTTAGACTTGATAAAATTCTATCCCTGAAACCGACTGGAGAAAATTTCACAGAAATGAAACCAAATTTCAATCCAAATGGTGACAAAAGTATGACTTCGATTATTATTATAGCAAAATTCTAATTATGGACCAATTAATGCAAAAACTTATGATATCTAAAGCCATTATGGATAAGACTGATGGTATCAAAAGAACTGATAGTAGAGAAATGAATTCCCCATCAAACATGGTGGAAAATTTCAATGTACCACAAGCAAAATACAATATACCTCAAGAATTCTTACAGGAGCAACCTCAAATGAATCAACCGTACTTGTCATCTATCCCGAGAGAAAACACAAAATCAGTTGGAGTACCTACTGTAGATGCAATCAAAAACTCTAAACTTCCTGATGAGATTAAAAAACTAATGATGGAACATCCCATCTCACAACCACAACAACCAACCGCAACTCTGTCTAATGATTTAGTTGAGAGAGCATCAAGGTTGATGAAAGAAAATCCAAGTGGATATGTCCCTGAATCTGCCAAACCCAAACAGCAAGTACAATCAACTCAACCAACAGGAAATATTGACTACAAAATATTACAGAAGATGATTAACGAAGCGGTCAACAACGCCTTGAAAGATAATGGATTGTTAATGGAATCATCAGAAAAAACAAATGAACTTTTTAGTTTTAAAGTAGGTAAACATATTTTTGAAGGTAAAGTGACTAAGATTAAAAAGTTATCCTAACCACTTTTCTTATTTGACATAAAAACTTATACTTTGGAGTATATTCTAAATTTATGTCAAAAATTAAAGTTTTAGTTGTTCCTTCTGACCGTTCAGGTGTTGGTAAATTCCGCTCAGTCGACCCACACATTTTTCTTCAAAATCAATATCCGAATGAGTTTCACGTAGACATAGTCTATGAACCATCATATGACGACATGAGTTTTTGGACTCAATACCAAATAGTCGCATATCATAGAAGTATCGGGCCTGATTTCGATAGGGCGCATCAGTTAATCCAAGTATTAAACTCTATGGGTGTCGTAACAGTTTGCGACATAGATGATTATTGGATGCCAGGTAAAGAACACCCTATTCACGATATTATTCGAGTTAATAAAATTAACGAAAAGATTGTGGCAAACCTCAAAGTTTCCAAATTTGTTACAACAACAACGGAAATATTTGCAGATGAAATTCGTAAATACAATAAAAAGGTTTATGTGTTTCCTAACGCAATCAATCCAAACGAAGCTCAATTTAAAGAAAAAACTCAAGAATCAGACAAAGTTAGAGTCGGTTGGTTGGGTGGTTCATCCCATTTACATGATATTCAATTATTAGATTCAGGATTTTCCAAATTGTTACAACTTAAAGATAAAGTACAATATGTATTGTGTGGATTTGATACAAGAGGAACTGTAACTGAAATAAATGCCCAAACAAGTGAACAAACAAAAAGAAATATTTTACCATCAGAGACTGTATGGGCAAGATATGAAGAAATTTTTACACAAAATTATAAAACAGTTTCTGAGGGATACAAAAACCATTTACTGAAATATAGTCAAGAAGAATATCTTGGTGACAAAAATGAGTCATACTTACGAGTTTGGACAAAGCCCGTTACAGGGTATGCTAAGAACTATTCAAAGTTTGATATTTCATTAGCACCAATCAAAAACACAATGTTCAATAGAATGAAGTCACAACTCAAAGTGATTGAGGCCGGTTTCTATAAAAAGGCGATTATCGCTTCGAACATAGGTCCTTATACTATCGACCTAAAACATTGTATGGACAATGGTAATTTTGTAGATGGAAATGCTATCTTAATTAATGAAGCAAGAAATCATGCTGATTGGGCTAAGTTTATTGAAAAACTAGTAAAGAATCCAAATTTAATTAAGGATATGGGTGAAAGGTTATATGAAACTGTTAAAGACAAATATGACTTGAATAATGTAACTCGAGATAGAAAACAATTTTACATCGATATCGCAAATAAATCATGATAAACATACCAATTACCAAACTTTTATTTTTGGACATAGAAACTGTAGGTGTCCAACCCGACTTCGAGACGTTGGAATCTGTAAATCCTGAATTGTCATTCCAATTTAAAAATTATTTTGATTGGTTTCAAAAAAGGTTTCCTGAAGATGCAGATAAAGGTCATTCCCAAATGTTTGTTAATCGGTCAGCACTTGTACCCGAATTTGCCAAAATCGCATGTGTGAGTGTTGCATTTGTTCTTGAAAGTGGTGAAGTTAAAGTACAATCATTTAGTAACAAAAATGAGAAAGATTTGTTACAAGATGTACAGAAACTATTACGGAGAGTTGGTGAGTTAGGATTTTTTCTGTGTGGACATAATGTCAAGGGGTTTGACATTCCAATGCTTGCAAAAAGAATGATTATGAATGGTCTTCTACCTCCGAAAATATTACCGGGTCATGACACAAAACCTTGGGAAATCAAAGCATTGGATACAAAAGAACTTTGGCAGTATGGAGGTTATGGTTCAATCGCGTCCCTTGAATTGATGTGTGTTTGTATGGGAGTTGAATCCTCAAAAAATATGGAAGTTACAGGAAATAAAGTTCATGAAGCTTATTGGACTAAAAAAGATATCAAAGGAATAGTAGAATATTGTGAAAAAGACGTTCTCGTGTTGATTGATGTCATAAAAAAAATTACAAAATTAGTATAAAAAAATTAAAATATGAAAGTATTAGTATTAGGTTCAAATGGATTAGTCGGGTCCCCTTTTCCTAAATTATTGGGAGAAGACCAAATATATCACACGAGAAAAGATTGTGATTTAACCGATGAAAAATTAACCAAAGAATATATCACGTATCATGTAAACAATTCAGGAGTAGATACAATTATAAATTGTGGTGCAAAGATAGGTGGAGTTCAAGCAAATATTTTGGATAATGAGGCTTATTTTATCCAAAATTATATAATGAGTAATAATGTCATAAATGCCGCATACGAAAACAATGTTAAAAATTTTGTAAACTTTTCGTCAACCTGTATATTCCCTGACAAAGAAGTTACATATCCTCTTACTCCTAACCAAATTAATATGGGAGACCCTCACCCATCAAATAGAGGTTATGCATATTCGAAAAGACTTTCAGGTTATCAAACAAGAATGATAAGGTTATACACAGGAAATAATTGGATTACCGTTATTCCTGCAAATGTCTATGGTCCACATGACAACTTCCATCCTGATTATAGTCATATTATTCCAGGAATTATTCAAAGAGCATATCACACTAAATTTTTTAATGAAGACTTTATTGTTTGGGGTGATGGAAGTCCATTAAGGCAATTTATACACACTGAAGATCTTGCAAAAAACATTTTGTGGGCGCTAAAAAATTGGAATAGTGATGTTCCATTTATGGCAGTTCCCGAAATTGAACACTCAGTTTTGGACGTTGTCAAAATTGTTACGAAAAAATTTGATATAAATCCTGATAAAATAGTTTTTGATGAAACAATGCCGAAAGGGCAACACAAAAAAACTGCAAAGTCAGACATCCCTAAAGATTACAAATTTATTGACCTTAAAACAGGTATAAATGAAACCATCGATTGGTTTATTGAAAATTATGAAAAAGCAAGAAAATGACAAACGAAAATTCTAATGATGCGGATATTTGGAAACAAATACAAGAAACATTTAACCAAATCAAACAAGATGCGGGAGTTGAGCCCGAAGAAAACTACATGAAAGAACTGGAAGGTATTTTGGGAATGTCTGTTGATGAAATGAATGAATCCCACATGATAATGATGAAAACAAGATCATTAGGTGTAGAATTAGTTCATGAAGATGCGAAAGTTCCCTCATACGCATATCCATCAGATTCAGGTTTTGATTTACGTTCAACTATAGAAATGAACATACCTCCATTAGGTCGAGCATTAATTCCAACAGGTATCAAGCTATCAATTCCTGAAGAGTATGAAATTCAAATCAGACCCAAAAGTGGGTTGGCATTGAATCAAGGAATTACGGTATTGAATACTCCTGGCACAGTTGATTCAGGATATGTGGGAGAAATTAAGGTTATAGCTTTTAATACTAATAACACAACTGTGACAGTTTCCAAAGGGATGAAAATTGCTCAAGCGGTTTTATGCCCAGTAATGTGTGGAAAATATGTTTCAATAGAATTAAAGGACGAGGTTGGAAATAAAGATAGAATGGATAACGGATTTGGTAGCACTGGGTTATGATAACTGTAGGATATTCAACCAGAAAAACTAAACCTGAATTTATAGATTATTTAAAAAAAAGTTCGGGTTTCAAAAAACTTGAAGTTATTGAGAAAGTCAATAATGGGAAAAAATCTCTTGCCCAAGTTTATAACGAAATCTTATCTGAAGCAAAAACAGATATAGTCCTTCTTTGCCACGATGACATTTATTTTGACACCCCCGCATGGTATAGCAAACTCCTTAAACATTTTGAAAAAACTAATTTTGGAATTATTGGAATGGCTGGTACTACTTCAATGCCAGCAAGTGGAATGTGGTGGGAGGATAGGAAAAAAATGGTTGGAATTGTTAATCATGAAAAAGATGGAAAAAAATGGGAATCTAAATATGCTGACGCGTTAGGAAATACAGTATATGAAACTGTTGTTGTTGATGGTCTATTCATAGCAATACATAAATTAAGGATTAAAAAAACTTTCAATGAGGAATTCAATGGTTTCCATTTTTATGATATTCCATTCTGTTTAGAAAATCATTTGGAAGGAGTTAAAGTTGGTGTTATCACTAACATTAGAATGACTCACAAATCAATCGGAGAGACAAATCAACAATGGGAGGAGAATCGTAAAATTTTTGAAGAAAAGTACAAATCACATCTTCCACTTAAATTACCTCTTCACCCTAATAGAAGACTTAAGGTATTAATCAGTTGTTTATTTTTTAGAACATTTACAGGTTCCGAATTATATGTTTATGAGTTAGCAAAGAACTTAATGAAACAAAATTGTGATGTCACAGTGTTATCACAAATTGGAGGGCCGTTAACGGATTTAGCAAAAAAACAAGGGATTAAATGTGTTCCATTCGAACAAGCGCCAGGTTTCAAATTAGGAGATGGTAAGTGGGGGATTCAAACTGAAAATGGATTACAACCATCACAATCAAACGTAATGTATCGTGTTGGTCAAGTTAATTTTGATTTGATTCATATGCAACACAAACCCGTTGCGGAAAGAATGATTCAATTTTATCCTGAAATTGATAAGATATATTCTATTCATTCTGAAGTAATAGATTTGGAAGACCCAATCAAACACGAATCAATCAAGAAGTATATTGCGATTAGACCTGAAATAAAGGAACATATTGTTAATGAGTTCGAAATTGATGAAAACATGGTTGAAGTAATATATAATCCAGTTGACAACGAAAAATTTCAGTCCAAACAAGTCAAGGAGGAAAACTATGTCCTTTTTGTTGGAACAATTGATTACTTGAGAAAAGAAACAATTATGGATTTGATTGATTACACTTATGAAAATGGAAAAGAACTTCTCTTGATTGGTGAAGATAAGTCGAATTATTTACCAAGTATTTTATTAAACTCACACGTGAAACACGTCCCACCAACATGGAATGTAGAACCATATATACAAAAAAGTTCAGAGACCGCAGGAATACAACTAGGTCGTACAACCATCGAAGGATGGATGTGTGGAAAATCAAGTTGGATATATAAAGTTGATTCAGGAGGGTTCATATTATCCAAAGAAAAATTTACTCCTCCACAAGACATTCAAAAATATTATTCTAAAAATGTCACCAAACAAATAAAAGAAGAATATTTAAAAATATTATAATGAAAATTGGTATTATAGGACTCGGAAGCGTAGGGATACCTTTCGCACTTTTATGTCAGGAATCAGGACTATCAGTTGTTGTATCGGATAAAGATGAAGATTTGATTTCTAATCTAAGTCAAAATATTTGTTTGACAAAGGAACCCAATGTACAAAAAATGTTATTTGAGCAGCAAGGAATCCTTATTTCGGAACCACTCGAAATAATCAAAAACTGTGACATTATTTTCACCTTTGTTGCTACTTCACAATTTTTGGAGGGTAATATTGATACTTCGGAAATATTCGAAGTATCAAATTTATTTTTTACGGCATCACAGTTGGAGATACCAATCTATGAGAAAAAATTTGTAATTGGTTCAACTACCAATATTGGAGACACCGATCAAATCCAAAAAAAACTGGAAATGTTTAATATACAAGTTGCATATCATCCATTTTTTTATGAAAATGGGTCCATTATTAATGATTTGAAAAACTTGGATACAATATTAATTGGAACTATCCACCAAGAAATTTCCAATCAAATAATTTCAATACATCAAAAAATTCGAACGAAACCTACAAATGCGTTTTTCATGAGTATGAAATCTGCTGAACTTGTCAAACTTTCAATAAGTTCATTTGTCTCCATGAAAAAATCATTCGCGAACATTATTGGAGATTTGATGGTCAAATCGAGTTCTGAAAAAGAAATGGATTTGGTCTTGAACGCCATCGGAAATGACAAGAGAGTTGGTAAAGACAGTTTGAAATATGACTTTGGAATTGGTGGTCCAATTTTAAATCGAGACAATAAGGCGTTTGCTTATTTTTTAAAAAACACAAATGATAGTATTGATTTAATTTCGAAAGTTGATGAATACAATCAGTTACACTTGGAATTTATCAAACAGAAATATGTTACTTTAAATCCTGAAAAAGAAATCCCCTTTGTACTTGATGGTTTGAGTCATCCGAAAAATTCGGACATCTTGGAAAACTCTCCAAAATATCAACTATGTATTGATTTACTTGATGAAGGATATACATTGAATGTTATCGAAGACTCGAATATTTCATCTAAACTAAATTCAGTTTGTGAATCATTTGGGGGAAGATTAAAATTTTTCAAATTGGGTACAAAACCCGAAGGAATTCTAATTGATTTATAATGGTAATTTTAACGACCGCATACAATTGTGAAAAGTTTATAGAAAAATCTTTGTTCAGTATTATGAGTCAAAGACACAAAGATTTTACTTGTTACATTACTGATGATTGTTCAACTGACAACACAGTAAAAATTGTTCGTGAGACAATAAAAGATGATGGTAGATTTATTTTGATTGAAAACAAAACAAAGTTTTACCAACCAGGAAATTATGACCAAATAATTAATTCAAGGAATATTCATGATGAAGAGGTTTGTGTTGAAGTCGATGGTGATGACTGGCTTCCTGATTCGAATGTATTTACAAGAATTAATGAATTATATAAAGACAATGAAGTTTGGATGACTAGTGGTTCTTTCAAATATCATGATGGTAGATTCGGATTTGCAAATCCTCCAACAAATTTTTCTAACGTAAGAAAACAAACTTTCACTTTGTCTCATCTAAGAACTTGGAAATCTTGGTTATGGAAAAAAATAAAACCCGAAGACTTAAGAGATGAAAACAATAATTATTGGAATGTAGCTGGAGACCTTTCATTTATGTTTCCAATGTTTGAAATGTCAGGTCACGAACATTATAGATTTTTATCAGAGATAAATTACATTTATAATGAATCCAATCCAATCAATGACCATAAAGTCAATATGAGAAATGTGATAGAGACTGTAAATAAATTAAGAAATAAATCAGAATATAAACAATTGTAAGATGTCAGACGTGCATGAAAAGTGGAGATCCGACAGAGGTGACGAAATAAAAGTAATAGATTACCCATTAAATGAAAATTCTCAAGTCATTGAACTTGGTGGATTTCATGGGCTTTGGACAAGACGAATTTCTGATAAATTTAAATGTAACGTTTTAGTGATAGAAGCTATACCTGATTTTTACAATAAGATGGTTGGAGAGTTTGATTATTACTTAAAAGATAATAGAGACAAAATCAAAACTGAAAATTTCGGAATCTCAACCGAAGAAAAAGAAGTTAAGTTTGCAGTGGATGAGGACGCAACATCATCATATTTAAATTCAACAAATAAAGTAACAGTCAAATGTTTCCCAATCGAACATTATTTGAACAAGCACAATATCGAAAAAATAGACTTAATTCAAATAAATGTTGAGGGAGAAGAATATCCACTTCTAGAGAATTGGATTGAATCAGGAACAATAAATAAAATTAAATTCTTACAGGTTCAATACCACAAGTTTGGTGAGGATTATGAATTGAGAAGAAATAACATACAAGAAAATCTAAAAAAGTTAGGTTTCATTTTAAGATATGAATACCCATTTGTTTGGGAATCATGGGAAAATACAAATATATAATTTTATGAGTAATTTTATTTCATGCAATTTGATGGGAGGGTTAGGAAACCAAATGTTTCAGACTTCTCACACTTTATCTCAAGCTTGGAAACATAATAGAGAAGCAGTTTTTCTTCCGAAATCATGGATTCCAATGCAAGGTAGAGATACTTTCAACTATAAAGATAATGTTTTTAGACATTTAACATTCGTTGACAGTATCGATGGATTTGTCAAAGTACACGAGGGTCCATGGGAATTTACTGAGATTAATCCTGTAGAAGAAAACACTGTTTTTGATGGGTATTTCCAAAGTGGTAAAAACCTTTTAGGGTATGATGAAAAAATTAAAGAAATGTTTGGACCGACACAAGAATTTATGGATGTCATGAAAAACAAATATCCACAACTTAATCTCGACAATACAGTTTCTGTTCACGTGAGATTGGGAGATTACAAACAAAACCCCCATATTCATCCGAGTGTGTCAAAAGAGTATATTCAGAAAGCTCTCGAATTGTGTGGTGATTATTCACATTTGTTTTTATTTGGTGACGACAAAAATTGGTTAAATGAAAACTTTTGTGGAAACAATGTTACAATAATAGATGAAGAAGATTACGTGGATTTGTGGATTATGTCCCTTTGTAAAATGAATATATTATCCAACTCAACCTTCTCATGGTGGGGAGCATTTTTAAATAAAAATATAGATAAAAAAATTTTTATCCCTTCTGTATGGTTTGGCCCAAGCGGTCCACAAAATTATAAGGACATGTATCAGCCTGATTGGACAAAAATTGAAGTAGAGTGTATAAATGGAGAATTAAAACCAAAAAAATAATTAATATGAGCGAAAAAGTTAAAATCAGAAAAGTATCGGATTGGTGGGGTGATTATGATTGTTCTTCAGCAAGAAACAATCCAAAGTTGCTTCAGTGGCTATCAAGAGATACGCAAGACCCACACGAACACACAATTTATGTGGACAATTATATCAAAGATTGGGGATTCAATGACCCGTCGAGAGAAAAAATGGGATGGTTATTGGAATCTCCTCAAATGAACGAAGGTACAATTAAGTACCTTCTCGATAATTTGGAAATGGTAAAAGAACATTACAAACTCATTTTCACATGTATGGATAGTTTGGTCGATCTTGGTGCTCCATTTGTTTATACAATATCAAATGCGGTTCCTTGGATTTGGCCTGACAATAGAAAAATCCATGAAAAATCAAAATTAGTTTCAATGATTGCTTCAAACAAAGGTTGGTTAAGAGGTCATCAAAATAGATTGAATTGGGTTGAGAAATTAAAGGATAAAGTAGATTTATTTGGTTCTGGAAGACCAAATCAATTGAAAGATAAGGAAGATGGGTTAGTTGATTACATGTTCTCTGTCGCAATCGAAAACGATAATTCAGACACCTATTTTACCGAAAAACTTACTGATTGTTTTGCAGTCGGAACAGTGCCTGTTTATTGGGGGTCGAGAAAAGTTGTTGAAAAATATTTTGACGCACGTGGGGTAATCTTCTTAGAAGACGACCCCGAACTCCAAAGTCTGTCCAAAGAAAAATATGAGTCTATGATGCCTTACATAGAAAAAAATTATGAGTTGGCTTTACAACTTCCAATTGCAGAAGATTACATATTTGAAAATTATTTGAAAAAATGAAATACCTTGTTTTAGGTTCAGCTGGTCAGATAGGTTTCGAACTTTGTAAGTTTCTAAAAAAAATGGGCGACGAGGTAATAGAATTTGATATTGTTAATTCACCATCGGAAGATTTAAGAAAGGAAAATATTTTGGACTTCATATTACCTGAAGTTGATTTTGTTATTTTTTTAGCTTTTGATGTGGGTGGCTCAAGATACCTAAAAAAGTATCAACACACATATGAATTTATTGAAAACAATACAAAACTCACTCTTTACACATTTGAATCAATAAAAAAGTGTAATAAACCATTCATTTTTGCTTCCTCTCAAATGGCAAACATGTCTTATTCACCTTATGGTGTTTGTAAATCATTAGGAGAGGTTTATTCTAAAATTCTCAACGGTTTAACTGTCAAGTTTTGGAATGTTTATGGACCAGAACATGATTTAGAAAAATCACACGTAATCACAGATTTTATTATAAAAGCAAAAAATGGTAAAATAACGATGATGACTGACGGTACAGAGCAAAGACAATTTTTACATGCTGAAGATTGTTCAAACGCACTTTACATTCTTTCGAAAAAATACAACGAGATTCATAGGGATAAAAATCTTCATATAACAAGTTTCGAATGGAATTCTATTTTAGATGTTGCTAAAATAATTTCTAGTGAAATAACATGTGAAATTGAACCATCACAAGAAATTGACACAGTTCAATTAGATAAAAGGAATGAACCTGACCCTTACATTTTAAATTTTTGGAAACCAAAAATTTCTTTGAGAGAGGGTATAAATAAAGTAATCATAAGTTCATGATATGGAAAAATATTTGATAGAATTGATGAACAGAACACTGATGACAAAAGATGATGGGGGTTTGCTCTATTTCGAACACGTTTTAACTTTTTTTTCATTAGCATTACAAATTAAAGCAAAAAAAATTTTGGAGTTAGGGGTGAGATCTGGTGGGTCGACTTATCCACTTTTAGTTGCATGCAAAGCATTGAATGCTCATTTAACTTCAGTTGATATTAATAGCGGCTCTTGGAGACCACCTGAAGACTTAGCTTCTAACCACACTTTTGTTGTTTCAGATGCAATAGAATTTTTAGTTCAAAACAACGAAAAATTTGATTTGATTTACATAGATGATTGGCACAGTTATCCTCACGTAAAAAAAGAATTAGAGGAAATAGATAGAATTAGTGATGAAAACACACTAATATTACTTCACGACGTTATGGGATGTAATAATCATCCAAACTTCTTTTATCCCTTGAATTATCCTGAAAAAAGTGAATGGGGTATAGGTGGTCCATATAGAGCTGTGGAAGAATTAGATAAAAATAAATGGGAATGGATGACAATACCTGTAAATCATGGTTTGACCATTCTAAGAAAAAAAGGGAAAGTAATTACAGTATGAAATCATATTCACAATGCGGACAAGATTTATTTGTTTATTATCTGACAGAAGGGAAATCAGGTAAGTTTTTGGATTTAGGATGTTCTCTACCAAAGAAAATAAATAACACATATTTTTTAGAATTAAATGGTTGGGATGGAATCTCGATTGATATTCAAGACTTCAAGGAACAATGGAAAGAACGTCAATGTCGATTTATTCAATCTGACTGTTTGAATGTTGACTACAATGAATTATTGAAAGACCACTATACAGAAAAAATCATAGATTATTTAACATTGGATATGGAAGGTTGTGGAGACCGTTTTAAACTTCTTCAAAAAATAATTTCAAGTGATTATACATTCAAGATAATCACAATCGAACATGACGCATATTTGGGTGAGGCGTTTGTACAAAACGAACGAAACCCTCAAAGACACCTATTAGAATCCAAAGGATATAAATTAATCTGTTCGGACATATCACATGACATCCATCCCGAACTTTACTTTGAGGATTGGTGGATTAATCCATCATATTTCGATGAAGAAAAATTATTCAAGTTTACTTTTGATAAAGTTCCATGTGGTGAAATTTTCAAATCACTTGGAATCGAATATGAAATCGCTGAAGAATCAATAAATAGATAAATAATATGAAAAAAGTAGTAGTATTAGGAGGTGGAGGGTTCATAGGAGGACACCTTGCCAAAAGGTTAAAAGAAGAAGGGAATCACGTTCGAATATGTGATATAAAAAAACATGAATATTTTTTTCAAGAAGAAATTTGTCACGAATTTATTTTGGGTGATTTGACCGACCCCAAAGTTGTTGAGTTAGTTATTGAAGAAGGTGTTGATGAAGTATATCAATTAGCAGCTGACATGGGTGGTGCACTATACATATTCACAGGAGAACATGATGCAGACGTGATGTATAATTCGGCTTCAATAAATCTCAACGTAGCTCGTGAAGCGGTTAAGAAAAAAGTTGGTAAATTATTCTATTCATCTTCAGCATGTATGTATCCCGAACACAATCAATTAGACCCTGAGAATCCAAATTGTGAAGAGTCCTCAGCATATCCTGCCAATCCTGATTCAGAGTACGGATGGGAAAAATTATTTTCAGAAAGACTTTATTTAGCCTTCAGTAGAAATTATGGGCTAAAGGTTAGGATTGCAAGATTCCATAACATATTTGGTCCACAAGGGACCTGGAATGGAGGGAGAGAAAAATCACCAGCCGCAATGTGTAGAAAAGTGGTTGAAACTGACAGTGGTGGAGAAATCGAAGTTTGGGGTAATGGTTTACAAACTCGTTCTTTCTTGTATGTTGATGAATGTGTTGAAGCAGTACTTAGATTAATGGAATCCGATTTTGAAGGTCCTGTGAATATTGGTAGTGAAGAAATGATTACAATCAATCAGCTAGCTAAAATGGCAATTGAAATATCTGAAAAAGATATTGATATCAAAAATATTGAAGGGGTTGAATTTATCAAAAAGTATGGTTTTAAGTGTCCATTAGGAGTCAAAGGAAGAAATTCTGATAATAAATTATACCGAGAAAAAATCGGGTGGGAAGTAAATCAACCCTTATCAAAAGGTTTGAAAAAAACTTATAAATGGATAAAATCACAAGTTGATAAAAAAAATAAGGAAACTTTGTGGATTTATGAAAGTCCTGATGGGGGGAACACTGTGTATAAACGAGAGTTCCAAAGTACAAAAAAAATTAAAGTAAAATAATATGGTAGCAGTTCCTGTAAGTATTGGAGAATTAATTGATAAATTATCAATTTTACAAGTGAAAAAAATAAAAATTACAAATCCTGAAAAGTTAAAGTACGTATCGGACGAATTTGATTTATTATTTAATCAAAGTGAAACTTATTTTCAAGGAGACAAAGTGAAATCCTTGTACGATTCACTAACCAAAGTAAACTCAAACCTTTGGGACGTAGAAGATAAATTAAGGGTTTTCGAATCGGAAAAAAGGTTTGACGAAGAATTTATTGAATTGGCACGAAAAGTTTATTACACAAATGATGAAAGATTTAGGTTGAAAAATGAAATCAACTCCATTACATCTTCTGAAATTAGGGAAGTGAAAGATTATAAACCTTACTAAGTTTTCAACCAAGATTAAATTAAAAAAATGGGTAGATTAACAAAACCAAAACCAACGGCAACTTTGCCGAGTGAAGAAATTCCTATAAAAAATAAAAAACAACAAATCTGTTCAATAATCAAACGAAAAACAAAAGAAAAGTTTCTATCTGAAAGTCAAAAAGAATACTACGAAAAATTAGTGAATAATCAAATTAGTATATGTTCAGGACCAGCTGGTGTTGGAAAGAGTTATATCGCGATGAAATGTGCAGTTGATTTACTTTCTGACCCCAACACACCTTATGAAAAAATTATAATCGTAAGACCAGCAGTTGAAGCTGAAGAAAAACTTGGAAGTTTACCAGGTGGTGTGGAGGAAAAACTCGACCCATATATTTTTCCTTCGTATTACCTACTAAATAAAATAATTGGTAAAGATACAAGGGAAAAATTAAAGGAAATCGAAGCAATTGAAGTATTTGCATTGGCTTACATGAGAGGTATGAATATTGATAACTCCATTTTAATTTTTGAGGAAGCTCAAAATTCTACACCAAGTCAAATGAAATTATTACTAACAAGAATTGGATTTAATTCTAAGTTTTTTATTTCAGGAGATTTAGAACAATTTGATAGACATAAAGATAAAACCCAAACTGGTCTTTGGGATGCTCTGAAAAAGTTTCAAAATATGGATGATATTGGAGTATTTGAATTTAAGTCTACAGATATTGTTAGGAATCCATTAATATCTAAAATATTAGAAAAATACGAAGAATGAGAATAGGTATTGAACTGAATGGGGTTTTGAGAGACACTCTAAAAAAAATACAACAAGAATACGAAAAATGGTATATTGAAAATCCATTCAGAGACGAAAATGAGGATGATAATTTTCAATATGAAGTTTTATCTAATCTGACATCTTTGGACATTTCAAAACATTTGAAATTCAAAAATGAAGATGAGTTGTATGATTTTCTTTATAAAGAACACACCATGGAAATTTTTGGCCATGCGGGTTCCGTTGAACCTTCAGGTCTTTTAGACTTGAATGATTTTTACTTAGACATGAGAGATTCTCACGACATTATTATTGTTTCAGATGAAATTGGAAAATCAAAACCAGCATCTTTATTTTTCATTTCGAAATTTGGATGTTTAGTTGAATCAGTCAAATTTTACAGTGAAAGTACAATTAATTCACTATGGGATTCAGTGGATATTTTACTTACAGCTAATCCTAAACTATTATTAAATCACCCGAAAGACAAAAATGTAATTAAATTCAAAACAACTTATAATAACGATATTGAATCTAATTTTAATATTTCGAGCCTTAAGGAGTTAAAAACAAAAATACAAGAAATAGTATGATACAAGTATTAGGTGAAAATTATTTTATCGACTTAGATGAAATTGAAAACTATCTCGACATGAGTCAAGAGGAAGATAAAAATGATTCAGAATCAGGGATTACAGAAACAAAAATTAATATTATTAAATTTGAAATGGTTAAAATGTTATTAGATACTGTTTTAAATGAACAAGAAATTGTTGATGAAAAACTTGGAATGAAATCTAATGCCCAAGTAAGTATACCTTTCAGAATTGCTTTCAACAGTTTATTAAATAAAAAACTTATCAATCATTATTAATATGGAAAACCAACTTCAAGAAAAAGTAAAACAGTCCATCAAGATATTAAGAGACAAACAAGCCAGAATATATTTTTTAGTCCAAGATACTAAAGGTAATGCAAAGGCATCAGTGAGACTCATATATCAAATGGCAAAAGCATTAAAAGATAATGGATTCAATCCTATTATACTACATGAAAAAGTTGACTATGCCGGAGTTGTAGCATGGTTAGATGAAGAATTCATGTCAATACCTCACAGAGCAATCGAAGGACAAAATTTAGAAATTTCCCCAGAGGACTTTCTAGTTATCCCTGAAATTTTCGGGTATGTAATGGACCAAGTGAAGCAACTTCCTTGTGCTAAAATTGTTTTAACACAACAGTATGCCCATATGTTGGAAACTCTACAGCCAGGTCAAACATGGAATCAGTTCGGATTTTTAAAGTGTATCACAACTTCAAGTAAACAAAAAGAATACATCGAAAGGATAATGAGACAAATTTCCTTCGACATCATTGACCCATTAATCAGTGAAGAATTTACACCTAAATCAACTCCTGCAATGCCAATTATCGGCGTTCATGCGAAAGAACAGAGTGATGCGATTAATTTAATCAAAACTTTCTATTTGAAATTTCCACAGTATCGATGGTTCACTTTTAGAGACCTGAGAGGGTTATCAGAAAAAGAATTTGCAAACTCATTAAGAGATTGTTTTCTGAGTGTTTGGATTGATGACCATAGTGGGTTTGGTACATTCCCGTTAGAATCAATGAAATCAAATGTCCCTGTGATTGGAAAGGTTCCAAACTTATCACCTGACTGGATGAGTGAAGAAAATGGTATTTGGGTCACAGACCAAACTTTATTACCTGATTTGGTTGCAGACTACACACAAAATTGGTTGGAAGACAATATTGACCCACAAATTTTTGAAAAAATGAAAGAAACCGTTGAAAGATACACGGATAAACAAAAGTTTGAATCTACAGTAGTTTCTCTATTCGAGAGTTATTTGACTACAAGAGCAGATTCATTTGAAAACCAAATTTCCAAAACAGAAGAATAATATGAACAATACACTATCATTATCGGTAATTCTACCTATAAAATCTTCCAAAGCAAGAGATTTTGATGAATTTTTCGAGAAAGCAATCACCTCTTTAAAAAACCAACTAGTACCATTCGAAGAACTAGTTATAGTTCACTCACAAGAACAATCGTTAATTGATTTATTGAACGGTTATGACTTTGGTGACTTGAATGTAACTAAACTATTATGGGACGTAGAACCAAATTATGCTGACCAAGTAAATTTCGGGATTAAAAGTGCCAAAGGTCAATGGGTTTCTCTTTTTGAATTTGATGATGAATATTCATCAATTTGGTTCAAAAACGTACAAAAGTACATTGAATCATTTCCCGAAGTACAAATGTTCTTACCCGTAGTTGTTGAAACAGATGAGAAAGGGTTATTTGCTGGATTTACAAATGAAGCAACCTTTGCAGCAAATTTCTCTCAGGAAATGGGTATTCTTACTAACGACACTTTACAGGATTATCAAAATTTTCAAACTGCAGGTTCCGTATTCAAAAAATCTATTGTTGAAGATTATGGAGGTTTCAAACCTTCTGTAAAACTTACATTCATCTATGAATTTCTTTTGAGATTGACATACAATTCAGTTTTGGTTATGACTATCCCAAGGTTGGGGTACAAACATGTTAATCTTAGAGAGGGGTCTATTTTTTGGAATTATAAAAATGGTGAAAATAGAATGCTCGAGGATGAAGTCAAATTTTGGATTCAAGCAGCTAAAAGAGAATATTTCTTCGCGGACGATAGATCCATAAAATATGAATCAAATAATTTTTGATGCAAGAATCCCACTCTGCAACAACAGAGGATTTTTTATCGAAAAAAAGAGGTAGAAAAGCAGTTAAAGAAAATTATTTTGATGTACGAGAAGAAGAAGCTGTTAGGAAATTTTTAACCGCCAAAACTTCAGACGAAAAAAATAAGATATATAATCAATTTCTAAGATTACCTTTAGATAAAATGATTTCCTCAATCATAAGACGATATAAGTTGTATCGTAAAAACATGGATTTTCAGGAAATTCATACTGATACTCATTCTTTTTTGATGACTAAGGTAGATAAGTTTAAGCCTGATAAGAACAAAAAGGCATATTCTTACTTCGGTACTATTTGTAAAAATTATCTGATGGGTCAGATTATTAAAGACCAAAAAGAAACAAACAGAAAAATATCATACGAAGATATTTCATCGAGTTTGGAAGAAAGAGTCGATATGTCTTATACTATTGATGATGACGTAATCGAAACAGACCATGTAATTACACAATACTCGACTGAGTTAAAAACTTATATAGAGTCCGAACAATTAAATGAAAATGAAAAAAAATTGGGATACGCTTTAATTGATTTGTTCGATAATTATGAAACGATATTTTCGGGAGCTGACAACAACAAATTTAACAAAAATGTCATTCTTTTATCCTTAAGAGAAATGACAAACCTAAGCACCAAAGAAATCAGAAGTTCTATTAAAAGATTCAAAAAATTGTATGTTGTGATTCAATCAAAAATCAAAAACTAACAGAAAAGTATTTATAGATATGCCGAGACCTCAAAGAAAAGAAATTAATTTTACTAAAGATTCTATTTTATCTCTGATGCAAGAAATCTATAATGAACTTGTTGAACAGAGGCAAACCGCCATCAGAATCCAAAACAAGATGTTAGCGATGTTGAAAGAACCTTCAGACATGACTACTATCGGTCCAGTAATCGAAAAACAACAAAAAATTGTTAATGATTGTGTGGAAAAGAAAATTAGTTTGTCCAAGTTACAATCTACAATATGGGAAAAATCAAACAACAAAGAGGAGTCCTTTTCAATTGCTGATTTAGACGATGATATAATACAAAATCTCATTGAAAAAGATGTTTCCAAAGATGAGGAATCATATAAAATGAGATAAATATGGCTATAGATATAAATTCAACACAGCAATCAATTCAAAGTAAAATTGATGCTTTTAAAACTTACAAAGAAGTTTCCACTTCCGAAAAAAGTTTGTTGGGGAAACTAGCCAACTCTACAAGTTCTGCAAACTCTGAAATTACAAGTCAACTAAATAAAATTGAGGAATTTCAAAAAAGATTTCAGAGAAATACCCCTAACTCTATTGACCAACTTTTGGGGTTTTTAGGTCAAACTCAAGGAAATGGACTTGAAACAATAAGGTATTTAAGAACAAAAATATTAGAAGCGGCCTCTCAAATAGAACCGAAAGTTTCTGGTATTTTAAAAGATGAAACAATTAAAGCTTTGGGATGTTCTGTAGAGCAAACTTATGTTGGAGTTTCACAACAAAGTTTAGATTCCAATCCATTACAATTAAGACCACAACCCGAGGGAATTTATATCCCCGTAAATTCTCTAGATTTTTTTTCAAATCTCAAGCAATCTCCACAATCACAATTTGGAAGAGTTTATTATGAAAAAGAAGACCCATCGGGTGATTCGATATTCCGTCCATACGGAGGAGACATCGCATTCCCAATGAATAAACAATTATACGGTTTAATGACTTCGGATAATGAAGGAAGATCATTTAATCAAATTAATGGGAAATATTATACAGGTAAATCAGGTCAAAATTTATTTGATATTCAATACACAAACACAAATAACTTTGGAGTAACAGGTGATTTCTTTAGAATTTTTTTAATTGATAGACAAGATAATTCGGGAAATTTAACAAACAACGTTGGAGAGTTTATTTCTGATTATTACAGTACTATCAAAATTGTCGATACAGTTGATATTGGGGCTCAAATCGTGAATTTAATTTCAGGAGCTATGAATATTGATGCTCAGGTTGGCTTTGGTGAGTTGAATAATCAATCAAAATTTTTCCTTATTGTCCAAAGAATACTCGGGTTGTGTTTCGATGATAGACAAGAAATCGACGTTAGTGGTGTTGCTAAAATTGCCGAATTGGATGGGGTTGATGACAGTTTTTTTGAACTCAATGAAATTGATTTGAGAAAGATTGATGTTGAAATTTCCAACGTTCAAAATGGGGTAATAGAATTTCAAGATTGTGACAACGTTAAATTACCTGTTGATACACAGGTACTCATGGACCAACTAATAAGTTTCAGAAATTCTGAAAGTGGAGATACAGTTGAGAGGCAGGTTGAAATTGTTTCAGAAATAATTGATTCAATTTCCGAAAACCCGAGTTGGGGGTTTGGCATACCATCGAATTTGAATTTAAAAGTATCTATTGATAAAAATGTAATTAAAAAAATACCTTTGGCGGTTGCCGGAGCGGTTTTAACTCCAAAAAATCTTTTACCTCTTTATACATTATTATCCGTAGTACAATCAGGAGCTACATTCACTTATAATCAGAGTGTAACAGAAATCAATCAAACTCCAAACCCAATAACTGAAATTGGGAATGCTGGTGCTAATATTGGGTCTCAGGGAAGCAATATTATCAATAATGGTTCAGATTTTCTAAAAAAATACAAAACTTTTGCAATTGAAGTAGTCTCAAGAATAAATGCGGAGTTTCTTCAAGTTTTATATGAAATATTAAAAAAAGACATTGTAAATTTAGTTTCGATAATAATTGGAGACATATCTAAATCAAAGTTATTGAAAAAATATGCGATAATATTAAGGTTGGCACAAATTGCGTTAGTAGTATCTCAATTAATAAATGATTATAGAAAATGTAAAAGTCTTTTAGATAATATACTTTTACTGCTTAACCTTGTTGGCCAAACTGTAAATCGTCCATTAAAAAACGAAATACCATTGCCGCTGTTATTATTAGCGAGTACATTACCAGGTTATTCGGCGGAAAGAGCTACAATTAATGCAATCGAATTGTTTCAAAGTGTTGGAATTCCCACTGGTACATTACCTGATGGTTCCCCAAACTTGATGGGTTTATATACTTTGTTGACAACTAAAGCCGTGGAGAAAGAAGAATCTGAGAATGGGAAATTAGAAATTGGAATTGCAGGACCTGTTGGTTTTGGAAAAAAAATATAAGACATGAAAGACGAAAAATTTAAAGAAATATTGGATAGTCAACTATCTCTAAAAGATTTACCAAATACAAAATTGGTGGAATATATGGATGTGTTATCATCAGACTTCGAATCAACAAAAGAATCTATAATAAAAAGCACTTTATACTTAGATAAAGTTGAAGAATTATACGACAGAGTGTTAAAAGTTTATCAAGAAAGAAATAATGAAAAATAACTCGATATTTTTTCAGTGTAAGGTATTAAATACCGAAGACCCAATGATGCTTGGTAGAATCAGAGGTATAAGACTTATTGACAACTATGATGATATTTTGAAAAGTATCACTTCTCCTCCATGGAACGAAGAAAAAGATATATGGACATCTCGAGATCCATTCGTTTTCAATGCTCTCTTACCATATTTTATATACTCAATACCCAAAGTTGACGAGTTAGTACAGGTAATATATGTGAATAAGGATTTCCAATATCAAAACCAATATTACATACAAAATACATTTTCAAGCCCAACTGCAACCTTTAAGGAATTTTATTTCGGAGGAAATAAATTTACTGGAACGGGTATGCAAATTAAGAATCCCAAACCACTAAAAAATCAAGATGGAACATTCACAGACCAAGGGGTGCACAAAGGTGTATTTCCTCAACCAGGTGACAATGCTTTATTAGGTAGAGGAAGTGCTGATGTTGTTGTGAAACAGGATGAAGTTTTAATTAGAGCTGGAAAATTTAAAGGGGAACAATTACAGCCAAATGTTATTCCTGTTGCAAACCAACAAAGAGGATTTTTGCAACTTTCTAAATTTCAAAGCATATTACAAAATCTTGAACCGAGAGTCTATTACGAGCTCAAAGAAGATGTTTTACTTACAAAATATTTGATAGAATGGACTCTTACAAATCCTGAAAATACTCAAGATAAATTCTCTGGGTCAGTTTACTTATATCAATTAAAACCAAATCCAACCATAAATTCTAAATTTATTTCAGTCGACAGTGTAATTTCAGAAAATCTTAAAAAATTGGTTGCAATTGAATCATTTGCAATGTTATCCAAAATAGAAACAATCAAATTTATTAATAACTTTATAAAAACTTGTAATGACAGTGATGTTACCAAAAGTGGAGTGAGGTTATTCAACGATAACAACGCAGATAATAAATTTCCGATTTATTATCGGCCTAACACGATTATGTATTCAAAATTGATTCCATCAACACAACTAGGTTCATCTGCAACACCAATAGAAGTTAATAACATCAGTGACATTTATAAAGGAATTAAATTAGATCCTGCGTTAAGAGGTGGTTATGGTTTGATTTATGCAAAAGGAAAAGTTGGAAATCCAAGCACTCCGAAAAAATTTGTAGTTCCGCAACAAAAGTATATTAATCAAGAATCTTCATATGGTGCATTAGGAAGTGATACATTATTTTTAGTTTCTCATAACTCACAAATTCCTGGTAAGGGAAAAATAAACTTTGACGATACTCTTTATGGTATTACTCCAGAAAAATTTGCGAATGAATTTTTACCAAAAACTTCAAGTATGGTTAGAGGAGAAGAACTTTTGGAGTTAATAAACTTGATTGTCAGATTTTTAGTAACACATACTCACGCATATCCAGGACTTCCTCCAGTCCCTGTAACTCAGGATGGGTCAAACACCCAAGCAATCCTTACAGAACTACAAAATGCAGTCAACAAAATTCTAAGCAAAAATATTCGACTTAATTGATATTTATAAGATAAAAGATAAATGTCGATATTAAGGTCTTATATAAATAAAAACAATACCATCATTTCAAACTCATATGTTAATACGGGAAGAAACCCTGTTATTGAGTTGAATTTCGGCGCTTCGGATTTAATTGTCCCAAACTTTGGTTTCACAAGATTTATCTTTGAATTGGATTTATCTTTATTAGAAGAAAATATAAGTTTAGGTGTCATATCTACAGGATGTACTTCTGCAATGACGCACACCCTTAAAATGACTAACACATCTTCATTTGATAATGAATTGTTAAATTCATTTATGTCAAATGAAAGACGGAGAGCAACTTCATTTGATTTGATATTATGGAGAATCCCCAAGTTTTCAGGGAATACTGGTAACCCTCAATATTGGGATGAAGGTGTCGGTTATGACTACAGTGACTTCAACATTGCACAAAATAGCGCGAATGGTGGAATTTCCCCTTTAACCTACGTTGACAGTCGAGCATATTCTACACGACCATCTAATTGGTATCAGACGACAACTCTCTCTGGTTGGTCTCAAAATGGTATCTACAACAATTTAAATCAAGGTGTTGTTAATTACTCAGGTTTAAACATTGTTGCAAGCCAACATTTCGAACTCGGCAATGAAGATTTGAACATGGATATGACCACAGAAATTAACGGCATATTGAATGGGTCAATAACTGGGGTCACCGGTTGGGGTATTTCATATGTTCCACAAATTGAAAATATAACAGGTCTTACAGATAGTTATAGTGTTGCATTTTTTTCTAGACACACTCAAACATTCTATCAACCATATCTTTTAACAAATTACAATGATTTTGTTGAAGACGACAGAAATCTATTCCTCAAGAACCAAGAAAATAAATTATTTTTATATGTATATCAAAATGGTGATTTTGTAAACCTTGATTCTGACCCATTTGTTAGAATTGAAGATAGAAATGGTATTGCAGTCACAGGGATGGGATCGTTAACTACTTGTCTTAAAACTAAGGGGATATACGAGGTTACAGTGCCTAATGGGTTTGCCAACTATCCAACACCATGTATTTTTTATGATGTATGGTCAGGACTTACAATTAACGGTCAATCTGTTCCAAATGTGACAAATCAATTCACATTACAACCATATACATCAGGTATTCAAATCGGTTCTGTTTCCAAAGACCCTGAAATATACGGATTTGATTTCTATGGTATTCTACAAAATGAAAAAATACTTAATACAGATATTCGTAAAGTCGGGGTCACAATTAAGAAAGCCTACACAGGCCAACAACTTTTATTAGACGTTTCGGGGTTCTACAGAGTTTATGTTACAGAAGGTACAACAGAAGTATTAGTGCAAGATTGGACACCACTAAATCGTACTCCAAATGAATATTATTTCATATTTGATATGAGAGACAAAATACCAAATCAATATTTTGTTGATATTCAAGTAAACACTTCAGGAGAAAAAGATACTTATAAGAGACAATTAACATTTTCAATCGTAAATACAAAATGAATAGGATAGTAAAACTAACAGAAAGAGACCTAAATAATTTGGTCAAAAAAGTATTAAAAGAAGAACAAAAATCCGAAAATTATATGTTCTTCAGTAATCTAAAACAAATTGCAAGACAGTGCAAAATGTTATTGGAAATGGATGAAGAAATGATTGACCAAATCCTACAAGATGGACATGATTGGGCTGATGACCACATCACAGAAGCCAAAGTTAACATGGACCAAGTTTTTGATTTCATAATGAATGAAAAAAACAAAATGGACCAATATGTCGATTATGAAGAAATGAGTGAGGGTAGAAAGAAAACAGGTACTAAACTTTGTGCGAGAGGGAAATCTGCGGCAAAGTCAAAATTCAAAGTCTATCCATCGGCATATGCCAACGGTTATGCAGTTCAAGTATGTAAAGGAAGAATGCCAGGTTTAGATGGGAAGAAACATTGCTCGGGAGCTTATTGTTAAAGGAAATTATATTTCTCTTTTTTTTGTCTTAATAAGTTCTATCTTTGTAGAACAATTACTACTTATTAGCAATGACAAAATTTTTCAAAAAACTTTGGATACGAATTTTTATTCGTGTTTCAAAGAAAATTCATCCATCTATTGAATCATTGGAAGACAATGAAAAATTGGCATCTGCAATTGGTAGAACTCTAATCAAACATCCTGAATCAACATTCTTGATTGCTCCATTGTCTCAAAAAAGATACATCAGAAATGAGGTTATGCAAATGTTCATTATTTTAGAAGGTGACAGAATGAACATTACTAATCACATTTACAATTATGACATTCTTTTAACAAAAGATACAAGTGAAAAACTCAATAGAATTTTTGATTATAAAGTTGAAGAGGTAAGGTCAAAATTTGAAAAAGAAATGAAAAGTCAAATACATCATTCTCTTCATTCAATTTTACAAAAATTATCTAATTGATTCTCTTAAAACTTTTTTTACCAAATCCCGTAATTGTTCATTTCGGGATTTTTTCGGTTTATAACTTGTCATAGTCGGGGCGTTCCCTTTTCCAACTTTCGGGTCAGCTTTTTCGGCTTTTCTTTTTTGTTGACAAGCCGATTTTTTCTGTGCATCGGTCATTTTTGAGGCTACTCCTGCCGCACGACACTTCGGATACCCTTTACTATCTGCTTCAGGTCTTCCACACGGTGGATGTCCTCCTCCTTCTTTTTTTCTACAAATATTAACCCATGGTCCTGAAGGTTGTTTTGAACCTTTAGACTTTTTCTTTGTACCGAACCATACTGCTAAGTCTTCTTTTACCAACTTTTCTTTCAACGGTTCTCCACTCATAGTTGGATTTATTGCCGACCCATCCTCATCATTTTGACCCATATAAGATTTTTTCTTTTGCATATTAATATTGCTCATTAATTTGGTTTGTTTTTCAATTTTTTCCCTTTCTTCAGGTGATTCAGTAAAATCTCCATCCGCCTCTTGATAGGCAAGTTGAGCGTTCGTATATTTGTACAACGGCTCTGTGAAAGGACCAACTTGGTTATCTTTCCAAATTTGCGGGCCAAGTACAAGTGGGCCTGAATAAGATCCAGTCAGACCTGCTCCACTTACCTCTTTAATTATTTTTCTTATAATATCTTTCACTATAATAAATATACAGTTTAATCAAAATTATGGAACAAAAACAACCTATTGGATTACTTTTCGGAAGTGTTGGGTATTACAGCCCCAACGATATCAACTCTATCTGTGACGATATGAATTTGGAGCAAGCCTATTTCATGATAATCAAAGCATTAGAATATTCTCATAATACTAATATCTTCACTCTACAAGAATCTGAAATAGTTTCAAAATCACTCAGAATACTAAACAACCATTTTACTGCAGTAAAATAATGAAAAAAATAATATTCGTTTTATTTTCGTTTTTTTTGACGGGTTTCGAAACCCCAAATAATAATGATGAACCCATCATTATTCATTTCGAACAAATACTGAATGAATATAGACTTTTAAATGGATTAAATCCGATTAAAATCGATTACTCCATGAAAGGATTTACTGATTTTCGTAGTAAAACCTTATTGACTGATTATAGTCACGATGGGTTCAATCGAAATATACGGTCTTATATTTCGAGTTTTACCACAGGTGGGGAAAATATAGCAATGGTATTTTACGCATCAAAAAATAATAAACCATATTGGTCTTCGGATATTGAAGAGGTTGGAAAAATTCTTAACAAAATGTCCATGGGAACATCAACGAATTATGACGTGGCAATGTATTGTTTTTTGCTATGGAAGAATTCAAAATCTCATAATGAATTACTTCTTAACAATAAAGTAAAAAGGTTTTACCTTTCTTATGAAAAAAGTAAAACCTTTTATTATTTTTGTTTTATTGGACTGGATTAGTAGTAAAAACAAGGAAGAACCCCTTTTCTAACAAACAATCCTTTCAAGGAAATATTTGGTAAGGTAATTTGTGGAAGTTTAATTTTAACTTTTAATCTTTTTCTACCCTTGGCACTAAATCTAACAATAAAATCAGTTTGAGAAATCGGTACAAGTTCTTCTGGAATTGGTTCGGTTTTAACAGGTTCAGTTTGAGGTGGTGGGGTTGTTCCTTTAACTGCAAAATCAAAAGTCAAATCTACTCTTTGATACTTCTTCAATTCATCTTTGTTTTGCCCATTATACTCAGGTCCACTAGTTCCAATACCATCAAGTTTTAGTGTCTGATTTCCACTTTTAACCGAGATTTGTTTTCCTGCATTAGTCCCTTGGCTATCAATTTCAATACCCTGTGGATTAATTACCCCATTCCTTTGTTTGAGTCCCTCAACAATATAGTCATATACCACTTTTGCTCTTGCGTCAGAAAGTTCTTTGAATGTTGGAATTTTTCCTGGAAAAGTTTTTTTACTCACACCATTTGGAATTGTTGAACTTGATGACGAAATTTTCAATTTGTTTACCCATACATCAGCAGGTTTCCTCCCCTCTTTCACAAGTTCTTCACTCATTTTTTTTATTCCCTCATCAATACCACCAAAAATATTCTCATTAATATATTGAATGAATTCAGGAGTCATAACCGCTTCATTGAATTCGAATTGCATTGGTTGTTGAATTGTTGGTGGAGTAAACATTGTATATCCTTGTTCCATTACTGGTTCACTCACGTTTCCTTCTTGAGATGGTGTTATTTCTTCTTGGATAGTCACACTATCATCAACAATAATATTTTTATCTTTGATAGTAGAACGTTCTTGGTCAAATACTCCATCCCCATACTTTACTTGATATTTCCCGAGTATGTTTTTTCCTGCAGTAGAACGTGGCGCATAAGTTGAAACCACATATAAAAAAAACTTAGGATTTTCAACTCTCATTTTTTCAAACGTGCTAAGAGATTTTTCATCCATAAGTCCCTTCATTTCATCCACTTCTTTATTGAACCGTTGACTACCAACTCCCATCTCTCTTGAGTAGAGGTCCAAATCTTTTTGGTTCAAATATTTTTCTATATTAGGGTCCCGAGTTGATAAGATTCTCTCAACCCCTCTATTTTGTACAACCTTAACTTGTTCTGACATCAAGTAAAGGTTCTTTGTTGCTGATTCATGAAGAGACAAAATTCTATTTCTTTCGTCGTTAGATATTTCCCAAGTTTGCTTAATCATACTATACAATTTATTATAAATATTAGGATAAAAAAAAAGGGACAATTTCTTGTCCCTTTTTACCATATCGAAATTTCGATTATCTCAATTCTCTCAAGTCGAATGTTCTTACTCCATCAACTGTGATTCTACCGTAGAATCTGTTATTAACCATTTTCTTAGCGTATCTAGTCATGATACCTTTGATTGGTGTAAAGTTGAATGGATTGTACATTGTAGGAGTTAATTGTAGAGGTACATACGGTGCGTAGATGTAACCAGTGTCCAATAGAGAAGTTCCTTTGTGACCCATCAATACTTGGTTTGGTGGGAAGTAAGGGTCTCTATACACTTGATAACGACCTGCTAATGTACCAACTCTTTCGATACCCATGTTATACTGATCCTGCTCAGGAGCCGCGTTCGATACGTGGAAGTATTCCAAGTCATCAAAGATAGCACTGATTTCAGAAGATACAACGATCCAGTTAGCTCCACCTCTCAAAGTTGATTTGTGGATTTGTGCTGAAATTTGGTTGATTGCTGTGATAAGAGTTTGGTTCCAGTCTTTCTGAGTGTAAGGAACCGCTGAAGCTCCCAGTCTCTTCCAACCGTTGTAATCCCATCTTAAGTTCCAAGCTGCTCCTTTTCTAAGGTCTCTTAAGATTTCTCTATCGATTTCAGCCGCAACTTGCTCAGATAACAATGCAGTTAATTCAGCTTCAGCATCGATGTTGTGGAATGCCGCAACGTCCTGAGCCATTTCTGGAGACCACTGTGCTCTTAATTTTCTCTCAGTTACAGAAACTGTTACTGACATAAGGTCAAAAGAAACCTCACCAATTCTGTCTTCGAATTCCAAGTTCTTATAGATTCTATAAGTTCCTGTGAACGCGTTGTCAGCTGCAGTTGATGATGAGAATGTTGAACCTGTGTAACCGTCCATAGAACCTCCACAAGTAATACATACTGGTACTTGTAAGTCAATTTCTAAATAAATATCACCGTTAGCATCACATAGGTTGTCATATTGACCACCATCAGTTTTACTTTGAGGGAATAATAATGTAGAGTTATTGTTACCGTATTGTACGATACCTTTACCATATTTTTGAGTTACAACTCTGAACAAGTAAGGGTTTGAAGTATTTGCTGAAGTAGTTGTGTTTCCTGCAACACCGTAGATTGTCAAATCAGATAAGAATGCTTCGTTGTCCATAGGTTGACCGTCAGGACCGATTAACTTACCAGCTCCATCAGATGCAAATCCAGACAATACAACTAATACTTTTCTGTAATCAGAAAGAGTATAAGCTGAAGGTACTAAGTTACTTCCTGCCCATGCTACTGTACCAACCTCAGCGGTAATAGCTGAGAATTGTCCTTTAGAATAGTCGAACAATCCTGGAGGGTCCAAAGCTGGTTCGTTACCTTCGTAGAATCTGTCGTAAAGGTCCTTAGTGTTATTGTAATCATATCCAGAGTTAGGAGTTTGACCACTCGCAGCATTTGGAGATCCGTAAGGAGCGTAATGCTGATTCTGTCCATTCTCATAAGACTGAATGTTAGGTACAAAGTAGAACAATTTACCGATTGGTAAGTTCATAGCTTGTACTGAAACGATGTCGTTTGCTAATAATTTAGAGAAAACTCTTCTAACGATAGGAAAAACAACTGTTTCAAATGCACCTGTATCAGATGTAGATGATGCTTCATTGATTAAGTGTGAAGCTTGGTTTTCATAAAGTTGAGCTACGTTCTCTTTCATGTGACCTTTAAGACCCTCTAAGAATCCTAATTTGTCCCACTTGTTGATTGTGTCTTCTTTGATAACTTTTAGGTGCTTAAGACCGATATTACCAACAAGACCTGATTCTAATAATGCTCCCATTTTTAGTTTTTTTGGTTTGTTTAATTTATTTATTTAATTTTGATTACCCAATCTTACTCATCAAATCCTTCATTCTTAAGAATTGTGGATTCTCATAAGTTTTTGATTCGATTAGGGTAGTTGATGAACCTGTTGAAACACTTTTATTTAATTTAGTCTCTACTGATTCGTTAATTGGTGTACTTTCAGTTTTAGATAATTCGTCTTTTATCGACCTGTAAAGATTTTTAGATTCTTTTAAAGTATCGACATTGTCAAATCTTCTAAGAATATTAATTTTTTCTTTTTTAGTAGTCGAATGTTCAGTGAATAATCTTGTAGCATATGCCAAGTTTGAATTGAAAATAGCAACTTCATTAAGCTTTTCTCTGAAAATATTTAATGCTTTTCTGTATTCTTCATTTTTCTCTCTCAACGTTGCAACTTCTGATTCTGAAGATTCATTTTTTACTCCGTTTTTACCATAAACATAATTTCTGTTCGGTGTAATTCCTTTTCTTAAACCTCTTCCTTCTTTTGAACCCATTCCATAAGTTTTAGCAGCTTCCTTGGTTTCTCTTTTTTCAAAACCTGCGTCATCTCTACGAGCTTTAGTAGTTTTAAGATCTTTCGAAGCCATTTTACCATGCTTCATCGCCAATCTTTCATCTTCTTTGTCTTTGTATCCTTGACCTTCTTTTGTTTCTGCCTTAACAACTTTGGATTTTGATTCCATATTTTCACCCTTTTTGTATTCGAATTTTGGTTTACCAGTACCAACTGATTTTGGTCCTTCTTTCTTCTTCTCATCGAATCCGCCTTTAGCTTTATCTTTGTAAGTGAATTTAGGTCCTGACCCAATTCCAACACCTTTAGGTTTTACTGTCGATTTTGCCTCTCTAACAGCTCTTCTATGGTTGTAAGATTCGTCCAAATCTTTGTCTTCTTCTTCCATCATGTCTTCGTCTTCTTCTTCCATCATGTCTTCGTCTCCTTCCATCATCTCGTCATCTCCTTCGTACATTTCTTCTTCTTCGTCGAATTCAATTTCGTACATGACTTCTTCTTCTTGGTCCATGTCGATATCCTCAACATCTCCGTCTTTTGAGAAAATGGCATTGATTACATCTTCTGTATCAACATCCATTTCATCGATTTTATCTACGTGCATAGTTTCATCTAATTCTTCCTCTTCCTCTGACTCACCAAGCTTAACTAAATATTCCGCATCAGTATCACTATCGGTCAAATGAATATCCTCACCATCTTTCTTTACGATGATTCCGTCTTCTTCACCCATAGCCTTAAACACTTTAAGGATTTCTTCGTCTGAAGCGTCAGTCAAATCTATTGGACTTTCTTCTGAATCCATATCCATGTCCATATCAAATTCCATGTCCATTTCCATATCATCATCATTATCAACAGGCATATCGGTGTCGATATCTGTATCTAATTCAATCTCATCTTCCATATCTTGCTCTGACAGAGATTCTTTTACTAATTGGTTGATTTCTTCCTTCATAGTAGAAGCAAGTATTCCTTTTGCGTTCTGGGCGATTGCTTCTTCAACATTTCTCATTTGAATTAACGCCTCTTGTACTAAGTTTTTATTTTCTTGCATAGAAAAAAATTGTTTAATTTACCATATAAATAGTATCAAAATGAAAAAAGTCATTTCACAATACCCTTAAAATAAAAAAAGTGGTCAATTGACCACTTCGTTTGTTTCAGTTTGATTATTTATCACTCGATTACTTCGTCGATTTTACTTTCAGATACTGCGGTGATTCTCCAATCATTAGTAAATCCCTCGTATTTTTTCGTCACCTTAGCTTCAACATCTGTTACAGAATAACCTTTTACAAGTTTTTCTTCTCTAACTTTTTTAATCTTACCCGTATTTTCATCAGGGAAATCATACTGAATTTTTGCTACAAAATATTTTTCGTCCATAATTTTATTTTCCCAAAAAATCGTCTAATTTTCTCATTAAGTCAACCGAATTTTCTATATACTCATTATTTTGTTTAGATTTTCTTTCTTCCTCTAAATTTTCTTCATACTTACTTCGTTCATCTGGATTCGTGAAAAGATATGCTCCAGGAGTTGATGGTGATGATACCAAATCAAAACATATCAATTCGAAGTCATCTTGTACTTCATTTCTTTCTCCAACTTTTTTTAATGACCCAACACCTCTTGATGAAATACCTAATGTTACTCCTTGTCTCATTAAGTTAGCTGCTTGGTCACCCTTAGTTGAAACTATACCTCTTTCATGGAAACCAGGTGACGTTAATAACTTGAGCTTTCCCATCAATATATTTTTGTCCCACCATATATCTGTAATAATGTGAGATACTCTATCTAAGTCTATTAGTGATGATTCAGGATGGTTTAATTCTGATGTGGACAAACCCTTTGAAATGGCTTGCTTATATCTATCAGCCTCTCTTTTCAAAATTCTTTCAGGATACGTTCTACCATTTCTATTTGGTGTGTCGTATTTTTGAAGAACAGCATAAAACTCAAATGGATTTCTATAATCTAAATTTGATGCTTCTTTTAAGACATCCATATTATGAGTGTCCTTCGGAGAAACCCAACCTGCGTCCATTTCAATCAATATACCATGACCAATTTCGCTCGCTTCTAAAATTCTTAAATTTTTCATCTAATATTTTAAGATAAATATACGGATTTATATTGTTTGCTAATTTTCGTCTTTTTTAGAAATTGAAAACTCAAAGTATTTGTTCTGAAGAACGTTATTTTTGTAGATGGATTTAACTATAGTTTTTATAGATTCTTTGAGTTCATCACACTTGAAATCCATATCCTTAAGTGTGTATAGATTGATTTCCAAATTAAAAAAAGATTTTTTACCCTTTGATATTCCACTTGTTCTTAAGTCCAAATCGACAATATTTTTTTCTTGAAAAATTTTAGAATTAATTGACTCGTAAACTGAATTTTTAATTTCTCTCCCCAATCCTGAGACAACTCGGTTCCAACTATCAAGATTTTCTTTTGGAGTAACCCATGATTGAATGTTTATATAAACTGACTTTAAATTTTTAGAATCTACTGTCCCATACTGTGATTTTATGGGATTGAACAGGTTAAGTTTAACACTTTTTCCTTTTTTCATTAATAATGATATTATGTATGTTTATTAATGAAATAATATACATTATATGTATGATTGTCAAAATTTTTTTATATTTGTAGATATTTCTAAGATATGATAATAATAAAAATAAATCAGGGTAATCCTCTTGAGAAGGCTCTCAAAACCCTGAAGTCAAAAGTAATCAAAACAAAACAGAATCAAATTTTATTTGACAAAAAACAATATACAAAAAAATCTGTACTTAGACGAGCACAGATTTTGAAAGCGAAACATATTCAAAGTCTTAAAGACCAATCAAATTGATTCTTCCAAATTTTTTAACTTTAAAAAGTTTAGTTGGTCGAATTTTTCAGATTTAACTCTGTCAATTGTTTCTGAAATTTTTGTTTTCATATCCTGTGAATCTTCATTATTTTGGAGATTCATTAATTTGGATATTGTGCTTTCTCTCAGTGTTTCGAATTTCGTTTCCAAAGTTTTTGTATCTTCTGAAACTATTTGAAAAAATTCTTTTTTGGAGTTTTCATCCAAGCTGAGAATATAGTTGTTCACTGTTTGGTTTGCAACTGTAACCATAGAACTAATTGGGATATTAATACTTTCTTTAATAGATTCTTTTGTAGACGTGATAACCTTTAAAATATTTTTCTTTGCATTAACTCTTTTAAGTAAATCCACTCCCTGATTGTAAACTAATGTATCAATGTCGGAATAATTGTTTTCAGTGTTTTCGGAAAGTGTAATTGGAAGTTTAATACTTGTCAGAACTTTATTCAATAGATTAATTCCTTCTTCAATAAAATATTTTGCATCTTGTTCACTTAACCCTTGGGGGGAACTCAGTTGGTCATATATCGCATATGCTTTGGACATAGCTTTATTACTCAAAACATTGTGTTTGAATTCTCGTAAAGTCTTCTTAAAATCTACTTCATTTTTGTAGGATTCCAAGAGATTTTTTTCAATTAGGGATTTTACTATTCCGAAGGTCATGGTGTCTTTTTCAAATAAATATTATGAATTTAATAACTTATCTAAGTGTTTTGAAATTTCTCCCAAAGAATCTTGTGCCTGACCTAAATTTATTACTTGTGATCCTTGGATTAAATTATTTTCCACTAAAATATTAAGGTCTTTTTTCTTTGACTCTGGTGTTATTTCTGCCGGTGGTACCTCTTGCCCTCCTCCCTCTGCTGGTGGTAATGCAGGTTCTCCTCCAGGAATTTCACCTCCTCCTCCAAATGATGAAGGTGGAGGTCCTAATTCTTCTGCACCGTCCGTAGTTGTTGCCGCACCAACAGTCGGAGTTGCTCCTGTTTGACTACCATACAATTTGTCGATATTATCAAACAAACCCGTTTTGGTTATCACAGTAGGAGTCGCTTTAAGTTCCTCACCAACCGCTCTTTCAATTCTTTGTTGTTGTAAGTCTAAACGTACTTCATCATCAGACCATCCAAATATATGTTTCTTAGCCCATGTAGATGAAGTTGCTTGTATTCCATTTCCCGGATCGGAAACCAAATCTTTGTACAATAAAACTTTTTCTTTCCATACATCAATCTTCAACAAATCTGCTTGAGTTGATGGGTTTGTTAATCCAATAGTAAAGTTTGACAATTCATCCTCAAACCCCAATAAAAATAAATGTACAATAGCTATCTTGTTAAGTTCTGCTATCATACTTTTTTGTATTCTATTAATTGTACGAGCAAATCTAATATCTTGTAATGCCAAGTTTTTTCCATCACCAACAACTTCTTCAAATCCCAAGAATGCTTTTGGTACACGTAATGCAGTCAATAGTTTCTTTTGAATATATTCAATATCGGCAATTTCGGACAAATTAGTTGCTCCTGGTAATGTATCAATTGGTGTTGGTGCGGCAGGGTCTCGGACAGGGATGAAATAATCTTGGTCAACTGCCATTTGATTGAATCTCATATCAACATTACCTGTCTTACTATCCACGACTTGTTCTCTTTTGAATTTGTTAGCAACTCGTTGTACGTATGCTTCAACATCATCATCATTCATGTTTCCTACAAACACTTTGAAAATTCTCCTTTCAGGAGCTCGAGAGGTACGGTAAATCAACATCGCATCTTCACAAAGTAATAATTGTTTCCAAATACGTCTAGCCTTTTCTAACATAGACGTTCCATAAGGAAGTTTTCGGTCATCACCCAACAGTCTGAAGTGAGCCATCTCCCAAGATTGGAATTCCATATTTTTATTTTTCCATGTGAAGTGTAATGCCTTTTTATCTTTATCTACTTCATTTTTTACATCAACAGATATTTTGCCACTTGCTCCAACCTCATGTCTTTCAATTTCTATGGTTGGCAATTGTTGACATCCTACAATACCTTTCTCAGGGTCTAACTTTAAATAGACAAAGTTGTCACCATACTTACATGTGTTACGTGTCCACATTGGTAAGTTTGTATTGATGTCTAATGTATTATTAAATAAATCTGCAAGAACACCCTTTATTCTTTTTGACTCTGAATAAATTTGTAGAATGAACCCGTCCTCGTTGGTTGTTGTCGATTCTTCGGCATAAATGTCCAAGGCCGCAGAAATTTCAGGTGTATACTCCATAGACTCATAGTCATACTGTGCTGACAATCTTGTTGGTTCATAGTAAATCGCTTGAGAATATAGATTGTTTTCTACCTTAGCCCATTGGTTTGTAAGGTAGTATGTTTGTTGTGCTTGGAGTTTTTCTTTTTCGTATTCTTCTCTACTTTTGGTTCGCAGAAGTTCCTTTTTATCAAACTTAAATGTCGGATAGTCTTGATTGAGAAGTGAATTAGGTCCAAATGTTTGTGACAATCTTTGCCAAACTGTCATATTTTGTTCTGCCATACGTAATTTTACTATTTACCCTGATAATATAAATAGTTATTTAGCACCAAATAACCAACCATATTTTTGATAATCAGCTTTACTAGCACCATTATTATTAAGGTGTGGATCTCTTCCCATCTGAGGTAACATGGGATTGAAAAAATCTGAGGTATTTTTATTTTCGTTGACGACTGACGCCCACGAGTTCAACATTGCTTTCGTATGGTTGACTACCTTTGTTAATGATTGAAATGATTTCTCAGCAACATACAAGGCCATCGAAAGCCCCATTATACAATCATCGTGTTGCCCTTTTTGATGGTCAGGTCTTCCGTTGATGTAAATGAAAGTATTCATTTCATTATATGTCCTGTGAGAATAAATTTTAAACCCATGCCTAATAGCCTCTTCAAATGCTGCGATAATTTGAACTCTTTTTGTGTTAAAGTTAATTCCTGGTATTTTATCATTTATTTTCGGATCCCACTTCCATTTATTAGATGTGTCTACCCCATCAACATAAAGCCCTGGTTGATATTGTAATTCTTGCATTTTTCTTGCAGTCGAAACCCCCATACCACCGGTGATATCGATTACACAATACGCATTATACATCGTACCCCATTTATAGGCAATCTCAGCTAATACATCTGGTGGAACTTTTCCAACATATTCTAATACTTGTTCTCGTTCATCAAAATCAATAATTTGTATTGATGAAAAATCTTCTGAGTCACCACGAGAAACGTCAACACCCATTACATACTTGTGGTCATTTATGGGTTCTTTGAAAATCCATAAGGCGTTTCCCATAAGTTTGGCTTGTGGAGGTTGTAATTGATTTTTAGCAATATTTTGCATCAACTCAGAATCAAATACGTTGTCACCTGAACCCAAGAAGTTACATTCCAATTCTTGAGCAACTTTACGTCTATCATACTTTAGTTTTTTCACCATGCCCTCAAACCACGCAGAACAAGGTTTATATCCTTGAGAAACATAATCTGTCACAACCGTATGGTCTCTTTCATAGGGATTATCATTAGTTAGAGAAATAACCGTGTCTTCAGGATAATCTTCTCGATTCAAAAGATAATGGACTAAATCATTCGTCTTTACCAAATATAAATCTTTTGTGTATCTCGGGTCTCGATACCAAAACATTTCAGAGATTTTGAAATCATTCATCCCTCTCAACGCTTGGTCGTATATTTCATAATATATCGGATCGTATCCATTCGGTGTAGAAACTACAATTACTTTACCACCAGTAGATAGTGAGGCCATACAAGCGGACCAAAAGTCTCCATCTGCCTCGATGAAAGCCGCTTCGTCAAAAATAAGAATTGTTGGTGTGTACCCTCTCAGGGCATCTTTGGATGTTGCCACCGCTTTAACCTCACATCCGTTATTGAGTTTAAAATGTCTTTGAGAGTTTTTTTCTACTGAAAACCCTATTGATACCCAATTCGGCCATTGTTCAATGAATGACCTTATCTTGTTAGCCATTTCAACTGAAGTATCCAACTTGTTGGCAATGATTAGCACTTTTTCAGGTTTTTCCTTCCTTGCAAATGCAAGTTTTTTTGATGCCCAAGCGGCAGTTACAGTTGTCACCCCAGCTTGTCTGTATTTTAATGCGATGTTTTCGTTGTGGTTTTCGTAATCCTCAAGTAGAGTAACTTGGTCAGGAAAAAGTTCCAATGGGACATACTTTGACACTGTATTATCGTATGTCTGTAAATAAGTACGAAGTGCATAAGGGGTATTCCTCATACACTTCGTATATTCTATTATTAATTGTTCTTTGTTCACACAATTGAATCATATTCTGATTTATGGTCTTGGAATTCCCAAATCTCTATAAAGTTGGTCCAAATCATCATCTTCATCTTCAAAACCTTCCTCACCTTTGAAATTATCATACTCACTCTTTGACTGTTGAGCTTGTTTCATAATTTCTTTAAATTTTGCAGTTGCCTTTCTTACTTTTGACTCATCTTCAGAAATTGCATTACCGATGATATCTAAAAATTCTTTAGCTTCTGTCTTATAGAGAATTGAATAAAACCAAGGCACCAATCCTTTGTTCTCATCATTAAACATCTCGTCAGGTAATGCGAACCTTAATTTTTCAACAATTTCAGGACCAATTCTAAGTTGCATCGGTTCATTAGACAACACATCTGTGTAAGCTCTTACTTGTTGAGACATTTCAGAATCTTCAGGTAAACCATGTCTACCAATAGATTCTTCAATACCTTTTATAACTTCATGACAGAGAATCGGAAATATCAAACCTTCTGCAACAATCTTAGTATCAGGTTCATCTTCTCCACCCTCGTCATCATCTTCATCATCACTATCTTTATTTACAATCTTAGCTTTACCTGCAATACCATTACCTGTCTGAGACATCATCTCAATCATTTGCTCCATTGTAAAATACATAAAGTCATTGATAGCCATAACGCTCAGATAAGCAGGATATAATTGTGGGTCGATTGCGTCTAATCTTTCTCTAACCTCAGGTTTTTGAAAAACGTAATGTCCTTTTTTTGCCGCTCCCTGTACCAAGGCATTAATCATATTTCTTTTATGAATTTCTAACTCCATTACTTCTTCGTCAGTCAAATCTTCTACGTCGAAAGAGGGGATTTCAGGCATTTCTTCGTCTTCTTTTTTCTTTGGTTTTGTAGCTTGCATTCTGAAATCTGAAATATTGATAGGTGCTCTATTCAATAATGCTTCAATTGTAAACCAATCTTCAGGAACTTGAGTTTCTTCCAAACATACTTCTATTGCAAGTTGTTCTAACTCTTCTCTATGTCTTCCTTCAATTCTAGTAATACCCGGAACCTTATTCATCATTTCCTGAAAAAGCATCCCTTTGACTTGTTGAGAACTTATGTCTTGAATTCCTGTAACTTGTTTTAATTTATCCGAAACTTTTCCAAATCGTGAACTAACCAATCTTTGAACATCAGCGACTCCTTTTTTCAAAGCAGGATTTTTTGCATACAAACTTTCAGGACTTCCTAACTTTCGTTCCAAGTTCGGGTCCATTCTTTCGGGTCTGTCTCCGTAATTTATTTGTTCTTTAATCTTCGCCATTTTATTGTTTCAATAAATTTAAGATAACATCAATTACTTCTTGTTTTGCATCTTCGGGAGATATTCTTCTTGCTTTTGGGTCAATCTGTTCTCCTGGTCTCGGATTTTTACCGGGATGTGCGGGTCTTGTTCTTGGTTTGGTGTCAGGTTTCGTAATTGGTTTAGTCGGTGCTGTTGTTGGTTCCGCAGCTTTAGGATCTATCTGTTCACCTGGTCTTGGATTTTTTCCAGGATGTGAGGGTCTTGTCCGAGGTTTTGTGTCGGGTTTTGTAGTAGGTTTTGCCGGTGCAATAGACGGTGAGTTAGCTTCTGCAAGATATTTTAACAGGTCACCCTTTGTAATTCTCGGAGGTAAGTTTCTTTCCACAATTTTTATGATTTCTGATTCTATAAACAAAGATACAGGATTTTTTCCTTCCTCCAACTGTTTTTTTACAGATTTTACACATCTTTCAAATTTTCTTGTTTTCTTTGGTCCAAGTTGTGCATGACAAATTGCGTAGGGATTTTTTTCTTGTTCCTCACTCATTCCCATCATTTGTCTATTGTCATCAGAATCATCATCCATTCCATCGGGAGCCATGTCATTTGCCATGTGAGGAGCGTCTTGTCCTGTTAAATTTTGTAACGCATCAGCGCCCAAAGCATTCTTGTCATCTACGTCATCAGTTTCAGTTTCCTTCATTTCACCGTCTTTTTCATAAACCTCAAAAGGTTTCTTCTGACTTTTAAGAGTGGTAATAGTTCCTTCGTCATCTTTGGAGACCATAGTCACTTCATTTACAAGTCTTGAGTGCAATGTATCAATCTGAGATTCTGTTAATTTCCCAACAGTTTTTGCGGATAATCCTTTTTCAATTAATTGGAGAGCTTTTTTATTAATTTTCATAAACTACTTTTTTTTCGAATTCCAATATCAAATCTCTTTCGTAGAGTTTGTCTTTTATTTGTTGTTCGGACATTCCAAATCTAAAAACCATTCTTTTCTGATTTTCATACTCGTCTGTTTCCCAAGCTAATGCAACAACATCATCGATTGCATCTTCCATAGAAAAAAAATCGGAGTTCTGAATCAATTCCAATTTTACATCAGTATTTCTCAGAACTCCTACTTTTTTAATATGATGTAATTCGGGAGGACTTGGATAACCGTTAGCAGGTCTTATTTCCCAAGAATCTCCCCAAACATCAAGACTATCAGAGAAAATGAATTCGTAAAGATTGTCTCCCTTATAGTTGGGTCCTAAACCATTTACGTATATCAAATAACTCATACTAATAATCCTTCAGGTGATATTTTTACTTGTTTTCCTTTATTTTCAAAAACTAAATTTTTCTTATTCGTAACTCCAACAATTTTTGCTGAAGAATTTTCTTCTAAGAATTTTTTTGCAGATAATTCTTGGTCGATTGATTCACTAAGTCTTATCACCTCTTTCATTTGTTTTTTTACTTCTGAAAATGATGAGTTTTTTCCCTTACTTTCAAGAATTTCTTTTTTGGTAATTTCAAAGTATTTGGATATTATTTTTTCAATTTTGGATTCTCCGAAAATACTATCAATGATAGCTCCATTTCCATAACCTCCTTCTTCCATTTCATATCCCTCAACAGGAACATCCATGTCTGATTGAATGTCTTCGACTTCACTATCATCAGTCATATCTAATCCACCCATATCATCACCACTCAGATCTTCAGATTCTTCATCGAATTTAGATAGTATGTCTTCTCTATCCTCTTCGGATAATTCGTTCAAATTGAATGAAGATAGTACCATGTTGATTACATACTTAATGTCCTCAGAAGTCATTCCTTCGTCAGTATCCAAAGTTCTGATTTTCTGAGTTAATTTACCTGTAAGTTTCTGAATAGTTTTGAACGTAACTTGTTCTTCTTCTCCAGTTAATGGTGTATCAATATCCATAGAAACCTCAGTGTCAACTTCACCTTCAGGTCCCATGTCCTCTATTCCCATATCGACGTTCAATTCATCCCCTCCTGGCATTTCAGTACTTGGAGAGGGAGGTAATGACGGAGCTGGTACAGGTGGTGGAGTTGCGGGTACCTCAGCTGTTGGCATTGGTTCAGCCACTTGTTTAGGAGTTTTTAATGTAAATCTTTTTTGTTCTCCGTATAATGAAACCTCTTCTTCATTTTCATTTAGTCTGTTCAATTCACCAGCCAACAAGTTCAGTCTTTTGAATGCCTGAGAATATGAAGAATAGTATTTTCTATTTTTCATTGGCTCAATGTATTCCGTTTGAGACTCGGAAATAGTTTTCTTAATGATATACCCTTGTCTTTCTTTAACTATCTCGTAATTATTTCCATCAGCAAGTGAAATAGAATATTCAGACTTTGCAGTTTCATTTATAGTTGTTGGTATTACCTCGTTGAAACGAGCAATTTCCATGATTCTTTTTATCTTATCTTGTCCAGTCAATTTTTCACTGCCAAGTGGTTTCAAATCTCCCATATTGTAATTTATTTTTTTTTCTATTTTTAATTATTTAATCCTTGGAATCCTCCCAAAGATATCGCGTTCAACTGAATTATTGTCACGTTACCATCCTCATCAGTCATTACTTGGTATGGAACTGTCGAACCCGATGGTGCGGTTCCTCCACTGAATGAACCCAACATTTCAATAGTATATTGATATTGTTGGTTTACCTCTATTGTATAATTGAAAGTAACACTCGGAGTTGGAGTTTGGGTTGGTGTAACTGATGGCGTACCCGTTGGTGTAGGAGAGACTGTTGGAGTGCTTGTTGGTGTCGAAGTCACAGCTGGAGTTCCAGTTGGAGATGCGGTTATACTTGGTGAAGGTGTCACAGAAGCGGTATTAGTCGGACTTGCAGTAATACTTGGAGTCGGAGTTGGTGTAGACGTTTGTGTAGTAGTCACAGTCACTGTAGGTGTTACTGTTGGGGTAGATGTCGGACTTGTAGTTGGCGTTACTGTTGGTGTCGATGTAACCGAAGCAGTCCTTGTAGGGGTAGGTGTAGAAGTATTTGTAGGTGTTACAGTTGGTGTGGGAGTATTTGATGCTGTAGGTGTAGGAGTAACATCTCCGAGACATTCAACACAATTATCCCATGGCCCATTGAATATGAACACCTCCAATGCTAAAGGAGTTTCAAATCCATTGGTAACCGTGTAACATTGGTGAGATTCGTCCTCAAATCTTAAATCGTATGTCTTAGAGTTTACTAAAGTTCCTCTAAACTTTGCGTATAGTGTAGATCCTCCAGAACAAGGGGATATAATATAATATGTGTATGCTAATGAAGAAGTTGAAGGAGTGACAGTGTTAGTTGGAGAGACTGAAGGGGTCGGAGTTTTGGTTGCGGTATTTGTTGGAGTACTCGTAATTGTTGCAGTATTTGTTGGAGTTGATGTAACTGTTGGTGTATTAGTAGAAGTAGCGGTTTTAGTCACAGTAGGTGTTGGAGTTGCGGTAGAGGTCCTTGTAACAGTTTGAGTAACTGTTGGCGTAACGGTCTGTGTTGGAGTAACTGTTGGTGTCGGAGTGTTTGACGCAGTTGGGGTCGGAGTAATATCTCCTAAACATTCAACACAACTATCCCATGGCCCATTAAATATTGTCGCTGTTATAGCTAAAGGGGTTTCAAAACCTGGCACAACAGAATAACAACCGTTTCCACCACCCTCGATAATGAAGTCATAAGACTTATTCGCGATGAGGGTTTCTTCCGATTTGATATAAAGTGTTGTGGAAGAATTACAAGAAGATGCAATATAATAATTAAAAGCCATTTAATTTTTTCTTTATAAATATATGGTTATTGACATTTATTATGGTGTAAGTATCAGTCTTCCAATTTTCTCTCAATAGAAAGTTCTTTATCTAAAACTTTATTTGACATATCAAACAATTTTTCGATGTGTCCTGACCTTCTTAAAAACTTAAAAACCAAGTTTTCATACGAAAGTTCACCTTCTTTTTCCAAACCTGATTTTCTATAATTTTTTAATTTTTCTTTGATTGAATCTATCAATTTAATATCATCTTCCGAATTTTCGGATTCAATAACCTTATCAATTTTTTCTGTCCAGTTTTTTATTTTCTTTTCTAAAACTGATTTATCAATCTCATTTTCTAACTGTTTAGGTTTTGTTACCCATTCATCATTCATTACTGAATAAACACCTGTTGCAAAATGTGGCTCTTCATTATCTTGTGCATATAGCTCGACATCATACCCAAATATTTTAATGTCATGTTTGTCGTTGAATACTTGTTTCTTCAAATTATATAATTCTTTATATAACTTAGCTTCGTCTTCAAATTGTTGTAAATCTACAAGAATGTGTAAATCAAAATCTGAATATTCCGACCAGTTAAAATTTGCCAATGAACCAGTCAAAACTATATCTTCAACAAAAACTTCTTCACCAAGATAATCGATAAATTTTTCAGCAATCTTCAATAAAGCGTTTTTCACCTTCGGAATCATCTTTGCTTTCTGTGGATTCTCAGGATTCTCCCAAATTTTTGGATTAAGAGTTTCTTGCACTGAAAAACTATTGAGGATTTTTCGAAAATTATTCATCTATATAAATACTATAACTTCTTATACTTGTAGGCTTTTGATATATCTGTGGTGAAAAACTTTCCTTGTGACTCCGCCATTCTGAATTTAGTGTAAGCTTGGTGAGGAACATCTTCATACTCATATTTGAATCCATTATTAAATTCTACTACAAGTTTTTTTGTCTCCGTATCGTATTCTGTTTTTTTAATGTTTGAAGATTTTATTTCATTAATAATCTTCGTACCCTGAATCTCTTCTTTCAGTATCGCCATTTCTGAGTGGTGTTAATTCGTTTATTTTTAGTAGTTGTGGCATTATAAAGTCCGAGACTTCATCTTTTGTTACATCGAAACCATAATTTTGAAGAAATCTAACAATTTCATTAAATTCGTTATTGAACTTTTCTTGTAAACTCATCATCTTAAAAGTGTATGTTGGGGGATTGTCTAACTCAGATTCACTAAATCCCATTTCCTGTAAATGTTGTCTTAATCTCAAATAAATGTCCAAGAGATTTCTCAAATGAGATGAATACGTAAGATATTTTTCAAAAGGTTTCATAAATATAAATATTATAAAAACTTTTTGTATATAAAGTAATACAAAAATAAAAAACCCCCACATTTCTGTGAGGGTCCTTTTGTTACTTCAACTTTTTAAGTTGGTCTCGGATTTCAATCGATTTTTCAAAGTTTTGTTCTTCGATTGATTTTTTCAGTTCCTCTTCAAGTTTGTTGATTTCCTTTTGGTTAGTCTCCAATTTCTTGATTTGGTCTCTCAGTTCAACCGCTTTTTCAAACTCTTCATTTTCAATTGCAATTTCAAGTTGTTGTTTCAAATTTTTTGAGGTTGGGGTTGTTTTATCATTGTCGTAATAATACGTAGTTATTTTCATTGTCCCATCTTCTGAAACTTTAGTTTGAGTTTTCCACTCACCGTTACTTGGGGTTAATTGTGTGAACATTTCATCGAACACTCTAAAGATGTCATTATAATATCTTCTGTTACCAAACATAATTTTAGTTTTTTGTTTTAAGTTTATTTGTTATTTTTGTTCCAAGATTTATGCCGATAGTGATTCTATGACATTATGTCAGAAAAAGATTTAATAAAAATAAATATTTCCTGACAATTTGTCAAATCATTTGGATAAGAATAAAAATTGTTATTACTTTGTAAAAACTAAAAAACGTATGAACGACTTAATGGACGACGAAGACAAAATGATGAGTAAAAAACAGAAGTCAGGAGATTCCCTGACACCTGTTCTAGACAATTTTAGTCGAGACTTGAATAAACTTGCAGAGGCGGGAAAATTGGACCCTGTAATCGGAAGAGACCGAGAGATTCTACGAATCGCACAAATTCTTTCCCGAAGAAAGAAAAATAACCCAATTATTCTCGGTGAACCTGGTTGTGGTAAAACTGCAATTGTTGAAGGTTTGGCAATGAAAATTGTTAATGGTGATTGTCCTCGTAATCTCTTGGATAAAAGATTGGTTAACCTTGACCTAACTTCAGTTGTTGCTGGTACAAAGTACCGTGGTCAATTTGAAGAAAGAATGAAGGTTATTATCGAAGAACTTCATGCTAATCCAAATATCATCGTGTTCATTGATGAGATTCATACTTTGGTTGGTTCAGGTAATTCTTCAGGGTCAATGGATGGTTCCAACATTTTCAAACCAGCTCTATCTCGTGGAGAACTACAAGTAATTGGAGCAACCACCTTAGACGAGTTCAGAAAGAACATCGAAAAAGATGGAGCATTGGAGCGTAGATTTCAGAAAGTTATTGTTGACCCATCAACAGTGACTGAGACAATCCAAATTTTGAAGAATGTTCGGGACAAATACGAAACATATCACAAAGTGACTTATTCCGATGAAGTCATTGAAACTTGTGTTAAGTTGGCCGATAGATATATCACCGACCGTGAATTCCCTGACAAAGCATTCGACATCTTGGATGAAGTTGGAGCAAGAATGCAAACCGAACTTAAAGTTCCTGAAGTAATTGAAGATTTGAAACGTAAGGCTGCTGAACTAAAACAACAGAAGTTGGATGTAGTGAAAAAACAGAATTACGAACAAGCAGCACAACTCCGAGACAAAGAGAAAAAGTTGTTGGATAAATTGGACCAAGAAAAACAAAAATTCGAGGAACAAATGACCAAAGACAAACAGAAAGTCGGAATTGACGACGTTTACGATGTCGTTTCCAACATGACCAAAATCCCTGTCAATAAAATGTCTGTGGATGATACCAAAGCGTTATTGAACTTGGATAAGCATATTGTTGGAACTGTCATTGGCCAGGATGCCGCGGTTATCAAGGTTGCAAAATCTATCAAAAGAAACCGACTTGGTATCAAAGACCCAAATCGTCCGATAGGTTCATTTGTATTCTTGGGTTCAACTGGTGTTGGTAAAACTCACCTCGCAAAACAACTTGCAAAAGAAATGTTCGGAAGTGAGGACGCACTAATCCGTGTGGATATGTCCGAATATCAAGAGAAGCATACCGTATCCAAATTGGTTGGAGCACCTCCAGGTTATGTTGGCTACGAAGAAGGTGGATTGTTGACCGAGAAAGTTAAGAACAAACCCTACTCTGTAATCTTGTTCGATGAGGTTGAGAAAGCTCACAAGGACGTATTTACGGTGTTACTACAAATCTTGGACGATGGTCACGTTACCGATAGTTTGGGTAGAAAGATTAACTTCAAGAACACCTTGATTATCTTGACATCGAATCTTGGAGTTAAAAAACTACAGGACTTTGGAACTGGTATTGGATTCTCAAATAATACCTACAGTAACGAAGAAGCGAAGAAAGATATCTTGATGAAAGAAATGAAGAATTTCTTTTCACCTGAGTTCATTAATCGCATTGATGACACCATCGTTTTCAATTATCTATCTCAAGAGGATATCAAGAAAATCACTGACATCGAACTTAAGAAGTTGATGAAGCGTCTTGATGAAATGAAGTATAAGATTACTTACGATGAATCACTTTTGAATTACTTATCAAAAATCGGATATGATGAGGTGTACGGAGCAAGACCACTCAAAAGAGCGATTCAAGATAAAGTTGAAGACTTATTATCTGAAGAAGTTCTAACCGACAAAATTATAGTAGGAAAAACCTACGTGATTAAAGTCGAAGATGAAGTAGTCAAAGTAGTCAAGAAAGGTCGGTAAATTAAAAAGGGGAGAAATCCCCTTTTTTTTATATTTATAATCATGAGTAATTTCTCCCGACTGTTAGACAAATTCAAAAATTCATTTCCAGAAGATTTACAATCAAAAGTTGATGTAATAGAAAATTTTATAGTAACCTACATTCAAGAAAATGACCTCAATGTAAAATTCTTGAATTCATGTTCCGCAGGGTTCAAAGGAGTTAGAACAAGAGACCAAATTATTATTTGTTCTCCTTTTGGTATGGAAACCATAGGGGATTTTTTATATACCATATTTCACGAAATCAGGCATGAACAGCAGATTAGAGATTTGAAAATGCTAAATCCTTTGGCGGATTTTGATTTAGAGGATTTCGAGGCTCTTTACGAACAATACTGGAATATGGAGTTGGATGCCGACAAATTCGCAAAGGAAATGGTGGCAAAACTGGTTATCAAATTGGGAATTCCAATCGATATTGCAAAAAAATTATTTTCGTTGTCGCCATATGTTCAGCAATATCCAACCATGTCAAACATGGTTCGTGGAGGAATTCAACAAATTATCAACGACATCAAGAGAATAAAAAAATCGGGTGGTGAATATACTGATATTCAAGACCACCCGGTAGTACAAAGACACATCGATAAATTAGAAGATTTTATTTAATTGTTAAAACTATTGTATAGAAAGTTGATTTACCTTGCCATCCATAAGAATCGTAATCAACTATTTCTACTGTAAAATGTTCTTTAGACAATACACGGTTATCTTCTTCAGTTACTCCATCACAATTTTCAATTAAAATAATTTTTCCATTCGGGTTCAGAAACTTGTGAGCAGAATCAAATAATTTTTTATGAAACTCCATATCGAAATCCAACGAAATTAATTTTTCTTCTCTGCTCCTGTATCCATCAGGTCTTATAGTTTTGAAATGTGGAGGATTCGATACAATAACATCAAATTTGTTTTCCTCACTTATCGCATCAAAACAATCAGACAAAATGAACTCAACATTCTGAAGTTTATTGGATTCATTAGTTTCTTGAATACTCGGATATAAATCAATATTAATGTCAGACAGAACTAATCTGTTTGCCTTTTTCTTTTTTAATAAAGTATATCCAATGAATCCAGGTCCAGAACACATTTCTAATACATCCGAAAATTCTTGAATGTAATTTGAGATAATTGGTTTTGTAATTGCATTGAACCCGAATGTGGTCCCACCACCATCAAATCTTTTTTCGTAAAAAACTTTTAGGTCATCAATATCAAATGTTTCCATAATTAAAACGGGTGAAAATGTCCTTTAGGTACTGACTTTTTGTAATGTAATTTATATCCCAATTCACTTATCATTTTTCTTCCTATTTCAATACCATTAAAAACATCTTCAATTACCACATATTCATCTCTTGTGTGATAATCATAGTAACCGATAGAGAAATTGATACATGCAAAATCAAATTTTGTTCGTAGAGCATAAACATCAGTATATGGGTGAACCATGTATTGCATTTCTTTTTTAATCATTCCTTCAGTCAAAACTTTATCAATTTTTTCGAAGAACTCGGTATCTCTGTCGAATAACATTTGCCCGAAACATTTTTCAGTAATCATCCAATTTTCGGGAGCATCAAACTGAATACCATATCCAACATTTTCGAAAAATTTGGGATCGGCAACCTTTGAACCATGACATCCAGTTTCTTCTGAAGCAAAGAATGCCGCTTTTATGTTTGGTAACTCTTTGAGTAAAGATAGACAAGCAAACACACCACATTTATCGTCTCCACCAATACCTGTAGGTCTTTCGTTATCATCAAATGCTTTCAATGCCGGTTTCGATTCACCTTGAGCATTTTCCAACATCATTTCTTTGATATTGATTGTATCGATATGGTGAACTGTATCCGTGTGGGATATTACACAAGGAAGATAAAAATCTTCAGGGAGGTCAGTTGTTTCTTGTTTGGTTGCATAAATATTCAATTTGTCATCGACAAAATGTTCTATGTTGTTTTCGGTTAACCAATTAACCAAAAATTCAACCATACGATGTTCTTGGTAAGTTTTTGTGGGAACACTCAGAACTTCTTTGAGCAAATTTATATCTTTCATCCTACAAAGATATAAATAAATTAGATTTCATCCAAACTGAATAAGGATGGTTGGTATAATAAATAGTAAAAATTTTGTTCACTCATTGTTATAGTTTTTTCCTTTAATGCCTTAGACAATGTCACTACCACTTTCATTTCAGGAAATTGGAATCCTTCGATTTTGAATCTTGTTCCTTTTTTGGAATCTTTTGGTAAAAAGTAAAATTCTTCTTGTTTGAATTTTTTCAGAATTCTTGAAGTCATGTCAGTGAAATCTTCGAGGCTAACTCCTTCCTCTTCCCCATCTTCCTGAATTGTATCCAAAATTTCAGTAAAAATTTTATTTGCACTTTTGTTGAAACTTATAGAATCAAAATCATCAGGGTCTTCATACAAATAATAATCTTCTTGCCATCTACCCGGAGCTTGCTTTCTACGAAAAACTCTTTCTAATAATTTTTTCATAGAAAGGGAAAGGTCACCTTCATCGATATACAAAGCTATTAAGTCCGCCACCTGAATTCTAAACCCATCTGTATAAGCGTCAATTCCCAACTCATCGAAATACTCATCCATCTCTTTATTCATCGCCGTCGAAACAGATTTTCGAAATGAGTGATTTTTTTCGTAGACATAATCTTCGATGACATACTTTATTTGTTTTCCGAAATTATCCATCAATACTTCGGATAACTTCTTTCTGTAATCGCCATCTTCAATAATGACTTTGCCAGGAAGTATTGCTTTGGAAATTTCAGACAATAATTCTTTGTTTTCGTCATCCAAAGTATAGTAAAAACCATATCCCTCCATAAAGTCTTCCGTGGATGAGTAGTGGTCTATAAATTCATAATCGTCATACGGAGAATTAATCACTTGATAAAACCAAACATCATCTTCCGATAATCCCAACGCCTCCAAAAATTCTCGTTGATTTTTGAACTCAACATCTACAACGCTTTGACCTGGTGTACTTCGGTCCTCTCTCATGTACGAGAATAGCTCATCCGAAGATAATAATTCATCTTTAGTTATTTGTCTTTTAGCGTAACTTCTTAAAGCCTTGAAAGTTTCATAATTCATACTACAAATAAATATCAATTTAGTTGGATTCAAAAATATTTATGCTTACATTTGTAAAAACAATGGGGATGAACGGTATTGATTGACATTGTTGGGGATAAGTGGCACGTAGTCAGAATTCATCTATGACTTGAATCTATGGTGAAGAAAGTAAACGGCAATACTCTTGCTAAGATGTCTGCTTTAGGTTTAACTAGAGAAGCGTCTGTTGTAACTGCTTAATTAGTAGAAACAACGTCAGGTCGAATGGGCACATAACCTAGGAACAGAAGCCCTCCAAGGTGGATACCACCCGAAGCGTATCGGAGGTCTCGTTCAGAGGGCTACCTTATTACAAGTGAACTCGACACGGTTGTTGGTAACAATGTCAAAATGGGAACCATCTATTTCGGAAGGTATGAAAAACCTTGACCTAAACGTGTAGGCATTTATTGTCAAAGTGAGCAAGACGCGAGTTCGAATCTCGCCATCTCCACCAAATGAAGAAGGGAGTCTTTGACTCCCTTTTTTTTTAGTTTCCTTTTGACGGAAATCTTGTCCATCCATTGACCCATATGGGTTTATCTAATTCAGGTATTACCACGTCAACTTCTTTATTACTTTTTGATAATGCTAATGTTTTCAGTTGTTCACTTGTTAGAATTGTAGTTGGTCTACTAATGAAATTCAGAGTTGGGTTGAATGCTCCAACAGAATTGTTTTCGAAGACAGATATACCATCTTTTACAAATTGTGCAGTTTCATTACTTTCCAAACTTAATCCACCTTTCATCCATCCCCAAACTACGCTATTTTTCATTGTGAACTGGGTCGATCTTCTAAATCTTAATCCTAAATTATGGTTAGCCAATGCTGAAGATGTATTTGGTCCAACCAAAATCATATTGAAAAGTTTTGGGTGTGTGTATGGTTGTGCTGCGGATCCTGTTCCATCATTATCACATTCTACACCATTTCCAGCGTCACCACTATCAACAAATTGGGGGTCTCTTTTAGCAACTCCATTTGTTATTGTTCCTGTATAACCGAAGTCAAAGTCGAAATCATCATCTGCGGTTGCGTATGCATAAAGATTTTTACCATTTACGGTTCCACCAAAGAATTCGAATGCATCATCGTTTGCGTATATGGTTTGAACATTCTCGAGTATGGTTCCATTTCCAACTCCACCTAATGTGAGAGCGTTTATTTCTGAGTTCGGCATCGCGGCAACTCCAGCATATTCAATTCTAACATATCTCAGAACTCCACTATTATCTGAATCATTTGTTCCACCATAAGGTCTTCCGATTCCACCTTCAATTGTAGGTTCAGAGGAACGGTTTGTCTTCGCTCTACCCAAAATTACTATACCACCCCAATCACCAGGAGATCGTTGTCCCTCAGGTCTCCCTGACGTAAATACGATAGGTTTGGATAGGGTTCCTTCCGCAATAATTTGGGAACCTCTTTCAATACATAACGCTCCCTTCTCAGCAATATCTGAAACAATGGTTGTACCGGGTTGAATAATAAGTTTTGCGCCATCGGTTACATAAACATATCCTTTGAGGGTCCAAACTTTGTCTGAGGTCAAAGTTATTGTGGTATTGATGTTTCCTGTAAGTGTTGTAATGGTTGGAACATTGATTGGGGCTTCGTCACCTCCAATTTCTGTGTTACAACTGTAGAGTCCTAATGCGATTAAAATTGTTAATAATTTTTTCATAAATTAAGGTTTAATGATAATGAGATTATTGTTTCATTATTTGTGTTTATTAAATTACGGTTTGAAATTCTTTGATAGTTTATTGATGGTTGTGCAAAAATGTCTGATATTGCCAACTTTAACTCTCCCTTTGGAAGTTTATGTAAGAAAGTAATATCCAAAACATCTCTACTATTTTCAAATATGTCAGGATAACCCTGAAATCCGACCGCGGAAATCCTTTCTCCGATTCTATTGTAGGTTAGATTAAGTGTATTATTTTTCTTGTTGATGTTCACACCTGAATTAACAACATAGTTTGATTGTCCTTGTAATTGTCTTTTTACACCATTAACATCAACTTCAGAATTCATAACTGAAGCGTTTGTGTAAAAATCAAACCATCCATTTATTCTTTTTCTCACTTCCATTTCAACACCATATACAAGTGCTGATTCAGGATTTGCGTAAGTTAAAAGTAAGTTGGATGGAACTGACCCGTCGGCAACAACTTGTTCGATTGGGTTTATGAAGTTTTTACCAAAGAATGAAAGGGAAATGTTTTCTGTTTTTGAAGGATATAATTCGTATTTCAAATCAACATTGTATATGTCAGTTTTTTTCAAGTTGGAGTTTCCTAATATTTGTGCGTTTCTGACAAAATCATAATATGCGAAGTTTGCAACTTCTCTGAACTCTGGTCTTGCCAAAGTTTTACTCATGGAAAATCTATATTTTGTTTTATCCAAGTTGTAAGAAAGGTTCAATGATGGAAGAATGTCCAAATATGTTCTATCGACATTTACCTTTTGACCACTGAAATCTGCAGTTTCAACATCAAACAAGTTATATTCACCTCTTACACCTGTATTGATTTTCCATTTTCCAATTTCGTTCTCATACATCGTATAAAGATTACCCAAATCAAAGTCAGCAGTGTATCTATCTGTATTGTTGGTTATTTCATCCAATAAATCCGTTGTTTGATATCTGAAAACTCTTGCATTGAACCCTCGAATCTTTTTCAAATAACCTCCACCAACTTCAAACTTACCCAAATCCTTTCTCACGTTTCCATTAAATGAATTCTCATCCATAACACTCCAAAATCTGTAGGTGTCTCTCCATGCTGTTGCGAACGGTTCATTTACACCCAATGATTTTGTGATTGGGTTAATTCTATAATCAGGTTGTTCTCGGAAAATAAAATTATACCCCAAGTTGAAATCAAAAGTTTCGATACTACCATCGATTTGGGAGTTGATTACAACATTGTTGATGTGATTTGAAGCATTACTTAACACATCTTGAACATTGTCAAAATTCTGTCCTTCTCTTGTTAGGTATGAACTTTCCTTTTGGAAGTTTGCCAATGTTTTCCAACTATATTTGTTTTTACCCAAATAAGTTAAGTTCAATAATCCATTTGTGGAGAATCTCTGTGTGTATAATCTATCGTTATAGTCATATGCCAGTTCTGTGGAGGATTGATAATCCTTTCTCTCGATGGTGTTGAGAGTATATGAGTTTCTTACTGTGGAACTAAATAAAGAACTCAATTTTCCTTTTACATGACCAAATGAAAGTCCTCCATTCAAGTTTGGAATGGATTGAAAACTGTTTTCGGATGGGTTTCCTATCTGTTTTGTGAATAATCTTTTATCACCATTACCACTTATTCTGTATTTGTAAGTTGAAGGAAATCTTGATGGAAATGGTATTGATTTTACCATTCTGAAATCTCTGAGAGTTGATACGGATCCGGAACCTGTTCCAAAACTGACATCAAAGAAGTTGTCAGACACTTCTTTTGTCGATACTTGAACTAATCCTCCACTCCAATCACCAGGTTGGTTTGCCGAAAATGATTTGGAAACCATAATATTATCAATCAAAGAAGTTGGGATAATATCAAATGAGAATGCTCGTCTATCAGGTTCTGTGGAGGGCAAAGGTGTTTGATTTAATAATGCCGAATTATATCTATCGGCAAGTCCTCGAACCAAAACAAATTTGTCATTCTGAATTGTGACACCACTTACTCGTTTCAATGCGTCTCCCAAATTTCTATCAGGGGTCTTCTTTATGAATTCTATTGACAATCCATCGGATACAACAATATTATTTCGTATAGATTTCATAACCGATATATCTGTAACCTTTTGTGCAGTTCCTCGAACCAAAACTTCGTTTAACTCTGTATCGGTTTGTACGAAAATAATATCCAAGTTAGTAACGGTGGTTACAGTAATGGTCGTTACGTAATCTTTGTATCCAATGTAAGTTCCCTTCACCTGATATTCTCCCGAAACTAAATCAATCTCATACTGAGCATTTTCATTGGATATTGTAGTAAAAACTTGTCCTTCCTTATCTTGGAATGTTATATGAGCGAAATAAATTTCTTCACTATTTGATTTGGTTTTACCTTGAAGTTTTATTCTATCTTGAGAAAAAACACTCAAAGGGAAAAGTAACATAAAAATAAAATATTTTGTCATTGTCTGATTTTTCAACAATAATTAGGTTCGGTGTCCAAAAAAACCTAAAATTCAAAATTATTAAATGGTTATGTTGTTGTTAAAAAAAGATTTTCTAAGATTAAAAATCTATCGAATATTCGGGATTTTTTGTTATCTTTACAAAATGGATATAGCCAAAATATTACTTGCCACCCTGTTTATGACTTTGGGACAAATTGGTTCTTTTATGCAACTTCAAGGTTCAATCAAATATGGTTGGTCAGAGAAATACCTTTGGTTACTCCTACTATCAGGAATCCCTATCAGTTACCTCTATATCAAATCTGTCAATCTTTATGTGCAAGGATTTGGAGGCCAGATTTGGCCAAGCAGATTGGTGGGGTTTGCATTGGGTGTTGTAATATTCACAATATTGTCTTCAGTTCTTTTTCAAGAACACCTGAACCTCAAAACGGTCATAAGTTTAATTCTCGCGTTCACGATTGTCGCAATACAAATATTTTGGAAATGAAAGTCATATTCTTAGATAACGATGGAGTTATCTGTTTAAGTAGTAATTGGGGTTCCCGACACAAAAAACAAGATAAGTGGGGTGGGAAAAAATTGTCTATGGATATAACATCAATTCCTGTTGAATGTCGTTTTGATAATTTCGATAAAAAGGCGGTAAAAGTTCTAAATCAAATATTAGAAACTACTGGTGCTGAAATCGTAGTAAGTTCCGATTGGAGATTACACGGTACCTTAGAAGAATTGGGGGAATATTACACATCTCAAGGTATCATCAAAAAACCAATAGGTGTAACCGAAATATTCCACTACAAAAATTGGTTAGAAGAAGATCGTGTCCCATCTGATTTCTATTGGAATAGAACTGATAGTCGAGAACAAGAAAGACACTTCGAAATTAAAGATTATCTAAAATCACGTCCCGAAATTACACATTGGGTAGCAATTGATGATCTCCACATGGGTATTCATGTTGCAAATAGCTCTTATGGTCCGTTCGACAGAGATTGGGGATTAGAACACTTTGTATGGACACCGAGAGATTGGGAAGGAATTAAACAAAGTGGAATTAAAGAGAAAATAATAAAACATTTATCATGCTAGTTAATATTAAAAAAACATTAGAGGAAAGAGGAGAAGTTGGAAAATTTGACGGAGTTGCTCCTGAAGGGTTTGTTTTAGTTCACGAGAAAGCATTAGAACAACTTAAAGATTTTGACACATGGAAAATGTGGAAGCATAATCAAATCACCATAAAAGAATTGAATAAAACTAACTTTGATAATAGTTAATAATATGAAAGTTTCCTCAAAAAGGCACATCGCCAAAACAATCACCTATCGAATCATAAGTACTGGTATAGGATTTTTAACAATGTGGTTAATAACTGGCTCAGTAGAATTTGGAGCAGCATTTGGTATTATTGAATTAGTTTGGAAACCTATTCAGTATTTCATACATGAACGAATTTGGTATAAGTTTATAAAGTACGGTGTGGTTTCAACCAAACCCGAAATTAAAAAAAACGAAGTCAAATCAACAAAAAAAACTGACAACACTTCATCGACATCAACTAAAAGATTAGTATATTCAAAAAGGGCTGATTGAATCAGTCTTTTTTTTTGATGTTGATATTTATTCAATATGACTATTGAAAGACAAATATATGAAATTTTTAAGATAATATTCAATTCCAAAAAAAATATTAGTGAAGTTGTTGATGTTTATGATAATATAGAATTCAAAGATAATTTAGTTGGTAGAAGTCGACCATCAGAAGATAAAATTAATCCTGCATTATTGTATGACATTCAAACCGCAGCAAATAGAGCTGGAGTTTTAATTTCTGTAACAACCGCAATAAGTGGACATGGAAAAAAAACTAAATCAGGAAGGGACAGCCGTCATGTAAATGGGGATGCGGTGGATATTGCGTTGATTAACGGTAAACTAGTTAGTTATACAACCAAAGACGATGTCGATTTGTTTGTTGATGAATTAGTTAATATGGGTTATGTAAAAAATAGAGAATCAGGAAATAGTCGAGCTGTTTTAACATTCGGATTTCCTGACCATGATAATCATATTCACGTATCAAATACATCAAATAAGCCATCAACTTTTTTTGTGGGTCCTGATATAGAAGGATCGGGAGATGAGTCCGAAGTTGTTAGTATAATTCCAATGGACAGTAACGATGAATTTGAATTTGCTGGAGGAATGCCGAATCAAAAAAAATTCGAATTTGCAGGTGGAATACGAGAAAATAAAATTACAATCTCTGAAGCTCGAACATCAAGTAATTCTCTTCTCGGAGGTAAAGATTTCAAAATTCCTAAGGACGGATCACATGCCGGACATAAAGGTTGGCATAGTGGAAATGCGTGGGATATTTTTGCACCTGAGGGGACACCTGTTTATTCTCTATCTGATGGATTTTTAGAGACATTCTCTGATTACGGACCGAATGTAATAGTTAAAGATGGAAAAAAAATTTTTGGGCAAGGATTCACTGTTAATACAGTCGGTAATTTGCCGAATCTTTTTTACACTCACTTGAAGGGGTCCACTGTGCGTAAAGGTTCTCAAATAAAATGTGGCCAACTTTTAGGGTATATAATGGATTTTATAGGTGGTTCTGACCACGTGCACATTGGTGTGGAGACTGGTAGTATTCGACAATTTTTGAATGATGATGGGTCCATCAAATGTGCGTCTGATACAGGAATTCTTGGGACAGATTTTTCTGAAATATTACCTGATTCAGAAAATCTACCCGACGGAGGATTAGTGCCTTTACCTTTAGATAGTGTAATGTCTTCAGACAATGTGATTCCGATTGGAATCGAAACAGAACCAAATTTTGAATTTGCTGGTGGAATGCCAAAGAAAAAAGAGTTCGTATTTGCTGGAGGTTTGAGAGAACAAAAAATTTTAGAAAATATAGAAAGAATTAAAAAAATGTTATAAAAAAACCCCACGAGAGGTGGGGTTTTTTTATAAGTCAGTATTATTTAACTTACTCTTGAGTGTTTATTTCTTCGTCGATAGAACCTGGTGAACCACCACCAATAATTTCTTGACCTTCAACCGCAACTGAGTCAACTGCAATTGAGTCAACGGCTACAGAATCTGTTCCTTCTGATTGAACTTCTTTACCTCCGCAGGATGCAAGAATTATTGTAGATAGAACCGCGAATACTACTAAAATTTTTTTCATTTTTTTTGTTTTTTGTTTTTTATTTAATTTACGAATTATAAATATATGAATTCTTCACGAGGTAGTCAAATCTTTTGAATTTTTTTTAAAAAAATTTTTTAAGATAATAGTTGTATCAGGTAATATGACAATTTGTATCCTGTGAAAGCTCCCAATGTAGAAGGTATCGGAAACACAATCAATTTTCCTAAATCAGTAACGTATTTTGGTCTATTAACAATTTTACCCATGAAGAAATAATAAGTTAAATAACCTATCAGAACCGCTAAATCTGTTTTAGTTGCAATAAAAACAACTAAAGTCGCGGCAATGAATCCGAAAATAAAATTATCCCGAACTCCCTCCCATATTTCATAAGAACTTGCGTCCTTATACTCTTTTACAATTTTGTTGAATTTGGCTTTGTTACCAATATTTCTTTTTACTTGAATTTCCATGTTGGAATAAGTGGACTCGAACCACTAACCTTTCGCGTATCAGACGAATGCTCTAAACCAATTGAGCTATATTCCATTGTTGCTGTAAGGGATGGATTCGAACCACCACGAGGACTTTAGCCAAGGGACATCGCATGCATTGTGGTCAACCCATTATCCCTCGTTTATCAGTGATTCCCCACCCCCGAGACAGGAGGGCTTGTCTGCCAATTTCAACACCTTACAGTGTAGCAGAGAGTATTGGATTCGAACCAATGCATCCCTTTCGAGATGACAGATTAGCAATCTGCTCCTTTAACCACTCAGGCAACTCTCTGTAGATGTCTCATCAGGATTCGAACCTAAACTAAGTGAACCAAAACCACTTGTGCTACCGTTACACCATGAGACAGAATGTGGGAACGATAGGACTCGAACCTATGAACTCCTAAGAGAGGAGATTTACAGTTTCCGGCAATTGCCACTATGCGACGTTCCCAAGGTTAGGAAAGGAGAAGATGGTTCAGTGGACAACTCCTTTTACGATTGGCATTACTATGATGATTAAAACTCCAGGTACGCCACCTCCATCATCAGGTTAGCACGTACAATTTCCCCAATCAACCTTTATATCTTTTGCACATCCACCAAGACTCGAACTTGGAACAACGGTTTTGGAGACCGGGATGATACCATTTCACCATAGATGCTTATTTCTTCAATAACCAAGACGAAGATTGGATTTTATCTCCAAGTCCATCCATCAACTTAACCCCCCACCAATCACATACTTGTCTCTCAGGGATAGAATTATTGTTTTGGTCCCCACCATTGGCAAAAATAAGTTCGTCTGTTGGATCCTCTCCAGAATGAATCATACCGAGTGTCTGACACACAGTTCTATCCGTATCAATAGATAAAATTGCTTTGTCAACCATTTTTAGGTTTTTGATAATGAACATTCTTTCATCTTCGTCTTGGAACTCTTTACTACCTTTCAACTCTCTCTGTTTGTCGTTGTTGACAATTACATAGAGTTTATCACCATGTT